>Ga0268262_10003409_pt1 | contig 17248 bp, 15 predicted proteins | sample TergutNc150P3_FD_190354 | JGI IMG/M metagenome (GOLD analysis project Ga0268262, IMG submission 190354) | Nasutitermes corniger P3 segment gut microbial community from laboratory colony in Florida, USA - Nc150 P3 (SPAdes) (version 2) | ecosystem: Host-associated > Arthropoda: Insects >... | reverse complement strand
CTTATTGCGATTGTTCCTACCAGCGTAAGACCTCTATAAACATCTACTTTCTGTAAATTAAGCAGTTTATTAATATCCGCTTTTATGAATAAATAGGCGACAATGCCGATAATCGCTATTTTTACAAGCGACATACCAAGTTTAACAAGCCCGTCAATAGAAAAAATACGTTTAAAATACTGTCCAAACCTTGGTATAACTTTTGAGAAGTCGGGCGTAATAGTTTTTGTTGTAAACAGCCAGCCGCCTATTTGCACCATGTTGGAAAATACTGCCGATACAACGGCGACTATAAGAATCGGCGCAACAAGCCGCGCGAAAAAGATTAAAAAGTTTCCCGCAATGAGAACGTCTTTTGTCGGGTCAAGTTCTGTCGCGCGCGAAAAGAAGAAGCGCACCATTTCAACGCAGGTTTTCAACATGGAAGGAGCCATAAAAAGCAGCAACAGCGCGGGGAGCAATAAACCGATAGCGCCCACCAATTCCTGACTTTTTACAAGCTGCCCTTCTTCTCTTAATCTTTTTAATTTATGCTCGGTCGGCTGTTCTGTTTTTCCGGGCGCGTCTTCATCGTTGCTGTCGGCAAACCACTGTAAGTCAATTATAAGCGGAGAGAAAATTAATTTCGTATTTTCATATTCGTCATTCATTAATAATTCTCCGATCATCAGTACGCTCCTCCCGTAATCTGCCGCCCGATTTGTTTGTAGAGAGTTTCAATATTTTGAAAGCCTGAGTCAATTACGCGGTTAAACGCTTCGATCATAAACGGAAGCGAGGCGAAAATAAGCAGGAAGGCGGCGGTGATGGAAATCGGAAAACCTTCGGAAAGAATGTTTACCTGAGGGGCGGCTTTTGATATAAGTCCGGTTGTCAGCGATGTTAAAAACAAAGTGCCAAGAATGGGAAGCGAAATAACAATCGCGTCCAGAAACAGCCGTGAAAGACCGAACGAAAACATCTTAACAACATGTTCTTTTCCGTCAATCAAGGACATAACGTTAATTGATTGCACTGAACGCCAAAAACCGTTAAAAAGCAAATGAAAACCGCCAATCATTACAAAAATCAGCATGGACACCAGATTAAAATACTGTCCCATAAGCGGGTTTTCAACCTGCGCAACGGGGTCAAAAGTTTCCGAAGCTCCGAATCCCATTTGCAGGGAGAAGAACTGTCCCGCCGTGGCGAAAGCGGCAAAAATTACCGTTAGATAAAAACCCATAATTATACCGATTATTCCCTCGCCGATAAGAAGCAGTAAAAAACGAAGACTAAATGTCTCATAACGCAAGTCGCTTAATGTGCCGCCGGGCAGGGTAACAATGCCGTTAGGTGAATTGACAGCCATAAAAATTTCCGCTGTGGGAATAACCGCAAAGGCGGTAAGACCGGCAAGCGCTATTTTTGCTGTTTGAGGGACAGCTTCGGACGAAAGAAGCGGAGCGGTTTGAATCATGGCGAACGCTCTTACCGCTATCAGCAGAAAGACAGGTCCGAAGGAGAGAATATTCTGTAAAACCGCGTTTTCTATCACCCTTTACCTCGCCATCTCCGGAATTCGCATAAACAATTGCGTTGTGTACTGCCCAAGGGATGTAAACATAAAGCCGCCCAACAACGCAAGCACTCCAAGAATAACAAACAACTTAGGAACAAACGTAAGCGTCTGCTCCTGAATCGACGTCGCCGCCTGAAGTATCGCGACAACTAAACCAATCGCTAACGCGGATAATAAAATGGGAGCCGCAAGAATTATCGTTTCTAATATTCCTTCGCGTAACACGGTTACTACATCGCCGACAGTCATTCCTTACTCCTTATATAAATGAACGGACAAGTTGATCCGTTAATAGTCCCCATCCGTCTACAAGGATAAACAGGACTAACTTAAATGGCATGGAGATCATAACGGGAGGGAGCATGATCATACCCATGGACATAAGCGCGCTAGCGACAACAAAATCTATTACAATGAACGGAATAAAAAGCAGTATTCCTATTTTAAAAGCTACAGTAAGCTCATTAAGAATAAACGCCGGAATTAAAACATAAGTAGGAACGTCAGCTAACGTATTTGGACGGTCAAGACCGCGCATTGCCATAAAGAGCCTTATGTTTTCCGGACGGCTGCTCATTTGTCTGTACATAAAAACTCTTAAAGGAGCTTCCGCTTCCCTGTACGCGTTTTCAACAGAAAGCGTGCCTGCGGAAAGCGGCTGTACGGAATTAGTATAAATCGCGCTGAATGTGGGCCACATAATAAGCACGGTAAGAAAAAGCGATATTCCTAAAATTACCTGATTGGGAGGAACCTGCTGTAATGAAAGCGCGCGTTTTATAAAATCCAAAACGATGGAAACGCGTAAAAAACTTGTCATTAATATAATAATGCTTGGCGCGAGAGAAAGAACGGTTAATAGAAGCAGTAACTGTAATGAAAACGCTACTTCCTGTCCGCCCTGCGGGTTTCGTATAGTTAAGTCGATAAAAGGAATCGCCGGAGGTCCCGGAGGCGCAATTAAATTTGTCGTCCCCTGTACAGATCTGTCCGGAAACTGCTGCTGCGCGTTAGCCGAAACAGGTAAGAGGATAAAAAATGCCGCGAACAAAGCCAATACTGTTAATTTACGATTAACCATTCTTGTTACGCGCATTACATCCCCTTAAGCCTTTCGCGGCGTTTGCGAATTTCATCAATACCGGAAGAACGCGTTTGAGCCGGAGTCCCAAGGCGGCGAATAATCGATAAAAAGTCAGGGAAACGATTTTGAGTTTCCGCGCTTTTCTTTGAATCCTCAAGGAGCATTGCGTCTATAATTTCTTTATCTTCAATCTCACTTATAAGATTCACACCGCCTTCGCTTGCTCCCAGCAGCCAAGCCTTGGAGCCGACAGAGGCAATATGCACATAACGGTTAAAACCAAGATGAGAGCTTGCTAAAACTTTTAAAAATGGGTCGCTTGAAGCGGTTTGTTTTGAAGAACGTTTAATAAAAAATAAAATTCCGTAAATTGCCGCCGCGGCAAGAGCAAGAACAATTATCATTCTGAGTACAACCCAAATTGACGCGCCTGAGTTCCTCGCGGCTTGCGCAGGTCCGCTTCCAAATGTCATATTTTGTTCGGCAATTCTGTAGGGATCTTCCGTAACAACAGGCGCGGATAGATCCGGCTCCTGTGCGGCTTCTTGAGAAAAAATCGGTATTTGGACGAGCAACCCCACTGCCAACAGCAGGGCAAATTGCTGACGCTTAGACATTTTCAGTTTTTACCCTCCCAGATCAAACTGATTCTCTTCAATATTATACTTTTTTTAAATTTAAGGCAAGCGAAAACAAAAAAAATTATCAAAAATATTGAAAAAACGGGTAAAAACGCGTGTTTTACCCCTAATTATGAGGGGTTTTTGAGAAGAATTTAACCACGAACGCCACGAACAGTGAATATTTGCTAAAATTACTTTTTAATTCCAAGTTGTTTCAATACTGTATGTCCATCCATTATTGCCCGCATTTCAACTATCCACTTTATTTTATCATTTATCTTCCAAAACACCTATTTTTTGAATAAATTCATTTGCTTTATATATTTCTTTTTTAACATTCTCAAATGTATTTAATTTCCCTATTTCTTCAATAGAAAACCATCCAATATCATTGGCTTCTGATTTTTGTAAAACCAATTCGTCATTTATTGCAGTACAGATATAAACCATATCTATATGATTATGGGTCGCATTTCCTTCAATATCTTCTAAAAGTATTACGAAGGGGAGCGCCAATTCTCTACAGTGTTTATCCGTTAATAAAAAATCATTTTTATTAGGTATTACTACTGCTTTAATACCTGTTTCTTCAAATATTTCACGAATAACTGCCATATCAGGTAATTCATTTTCCTCAATATGTCCACCGGGCGGTAACCATACTTTTAATTTATTATGAAAAATCATTAGTATTTGCTTTTTTAAATTAAATACAATTCCGGTTGCTGTAAAATGATTTATTACCATTTTATTTGTCTTTTTATTAATATAGAAAATGGTATTATTATTATCATATTAATAATTCCACAATATAATATTGAATTAAACGCAAATGATAAAATAGGACCCCATCCTGATTTATCCGCAAGAGTTCTTAACATTGCAACTATAACAATAATTACCGCAATTATTCCAACAATCCATATTGTCTTGTTATAGATTTTTAAAAAATGCAACGCCTGCAACAATTTTTTGTTTTCAAGTTCTTTTTTAAAAGGAACAGAAAATGCCAAAAATATTTCTTTAAACCCAAATAAAATTCCCGTAAAAATTATTGGAAATAATCCTATAACTATGAAACTGTAAATATTTAAGTGAAATGATATAGAATCACCTACAATAAATATTCCACAAATGACCCCGATAAAACAAAATATTAAAGACAAAAGGTAACGCATCATAAAATCCTCCTATAATATAAATATCATTATTTAAATAATAAAAATTAACATTTTTGATCTTTTTAAAAAAAATTTTATGAATATTATAATCCAAATTTATTATTTATTTTTATATATTTCCCACATTATTATTGACGCCGCACATGACACATTTAATGAATTTATTTTTCCTTCAATAGGTATTCTAATTATTTTATCACAAATTTCCTTTAATCCAATACTCATACCTTTTGCTTCATTTCCTATAATTACCATTATTGGTCTATTTATTTTACATTCTTTTATTGATAAAGTCCCGTCTGAATCTGTTCCAACTATTTCCATATTGTTCTTTTCTTTTTGGATTCTTATATACTCCAATAATACTTCCATTGATTTTATTACCATTATTTTTGTAAAAAATATGCTTCCAAGACTTGCTCTTATAACTTTTGACTCGTATATGTCTATTCCATGTCCTATTATGAAAATTCCATCCACGTTAAAAGCATTTGCCGAACGAATAATGGAACCCAAATTTCCATAATCGCTTGGTCTGTCAAATACTATAATAAAAGGATTTTCATTATTAATATCACTAATTTCATTTTGCTTTATTCTTGCTGTTATCATCATTTCTGAAGGATCAGTTTTGTCTGCCAATTCATTAAACAAAATATTTGACATTTCAATGATTTTTGCGTTATTGTTTTGTGTTATAACATCTTTTCCCCATTCAGATAAATCGGTCATGTTTTTAATTATTATTCGAGTAATTTCAATATTTGCATTTATTGCCTGTTTAATACATTCTATCCCTTCAATGAATATTTCATGCAACTTATTCCGCTTCGCTCGGTTTAATTTTATAGATTTAATAATTTGATACTCTGCGTTTTCTACGCTGATATAAATCCTATTCATAACACACACCCGTATTTCCACACGCCGCCGGTTTTTTCCGCAACAGCGATAAGATTTTCCCCGCTAAACACAGCCGCGGAAAAATCCGCCGCATTGTGCGTTGAAAGCGTGTTCTGTGAAAAAATTTCTTTCTCTCCAAGGATTGGCGCAAGCGGTTTGCCGTGGGAAATATTTTCGGCTTCAACAGGCGTTACTTCGTACCACGGCAATCCAAGCGCGGCGATTACGGATTTGTCTATGGGGCGCACAGAGGGAATTGAGTCATCTGCCATGTCCAGGGAAAAAGAGGCGACTTTTGTTCTTGTAAGCGAAGAAAGGTGCGCCCTGCTGCCTGCCGCAAGGGCGATGTCTCTTGCAAGGGAGCGTATGTATGTGCCGCTTGAACAGTGGACAAAAATGTCGGCAAAGGGGGGCTGCCATTCTACCAGTTCAATGTTGTAAATGGTTACGGGTCTTTCTTTCATTTCGGGGACATCGCCGCTACGGGCAAGTTTTGAGGCGCGCTGTCCGTTTATGTGAATAGCGGAAAAAACAGGCGGTTTTTGCATTATTTCGCCCTTAAATGATTTAATAGCCTGCTCTACTCTCTCGCGCGAAGGCGGCTGCGCTTGTGCAATTACATTGCCCTCAGGGTCGAGGGTGTCGGTTTCCGCGCCAAAGTGGATACGCCCCTTGTACTGTTTATCGCAGTGGGAAAAATAGGGGGTGAGTCTTAACGCCCTGCCTGTCAGAACCACCAAAAGTCCCCTGGCAAATTTATCCAGAGTTCCGGTGTGACCTACTTTTCCCGTTCCAAGAGCGCGTTTTATTTCACCTAACGCTTCAAAGGATGTAATACTTGAGTTTTTATTCAGCAGTATCAGTCCTGATTGTTGCGATTGCATCGCTTGCGTTTTTGTCTGTTTCAACAAGTTCCTCTATTTTCTTTATTATATCAAAACTTTCGCCTATGCTTTTATCCGCATGGAAACGAAGACGCGGAATTTTTCTAATATGCATTGTCGCTCCAAGCTGAGATTGAATAAATCCCGCCGCGCTTTGCAAGCCTTCTACTTCTTTTTCGTTTATTTTTCCGCGAATATCTGAAACATAAACGTCGGCAAAGGACAGATCTTTTGATACGTCTACTTTTGTTATGGAAATAAATGTGTTAACGCGGAAATCTTTTATTTTGCCTTCAAGAATTAGCGAACCTATTTTTTCCTGTATCGTCTGCCCAAGACGTTCTGTTCTGAAAGCCGGCATTTAAGAGCTCAATTTGCGGGCGATTTCCACGGTCTCGATAACTTCAAACATGTCGCCGACGCGAATATCGTCAAAACCTTCCAAACCAATACCGCATTCGTAGCCCGCCGCAACTTCGCGCGCGTCGTCCTTGAATCGTTTTAACGACGCGATTTTTCCGTTGTGAATAACAACCTGATCCCGAATAACATTGATGGCGCAGGTTCGCTTGACAATTCCTGTTTGCACATAACAACCGGCGATAGTTCCGATTTTGGGCACTTTGAACGTGTCGCGGACTTCCACGGTTCCTATTACTTCTTCTTTCGTATCCGGTTTTAACATTCCTTCCATGGCAAGTCTTATTTCGTCTACCGCTCTGTAGATAATATTGTATTTTCTAATATCTACTTTTTCCTGATCCGCCAGAATCTTCGCCTTGGGTAACGGACGCACGTTAAAGCTGATAATTATCGCTTTTGACGCTATGGCAAGGTCTACGTCGCCTTCGTTAACGGGACCGGGAAGCGCCTGAATTACATGCAGGCGTATCTCTTTGGTGCTCAATTTTTCCAAACTTGATTTTAACGCTTCCGCGGAGCCTTGAACGTCCGCTTTAATAATTACTTTTAATTCCTGAATAGTGCCGTCGCTTATCATGTCATGCAGGTTGTCCATTGTTACTTTTTTCAGTATCTTTGCGTCTTCAAAACGGCGCAGTTCCTGCCGCTTAGATGAAAATTCGCGCGCGAGTTTTTCATCATTGACTACATGGAACGGGTCTCCCGCGTTGGGGATTCCGTCAAAACCAAGAACCTCAACCGGCATGGAAGGAGTCGCCTTGTTTATTTTTTCTCCCTTGTCGTTAAAAATCGCGCGCACTTTGCCGTGCCAAATGCCCGCGACATAAGCGTCTCCGATTGCAAGGGTTCCTCTTTCGATCATTACTGTGGCGACAATGCCTCTTCCGTGATCGACTTTCGATTCAAGAACCTTTCCTTCCGCGTTGCATTGGAAATTGGCTCTTAAATCCAAAAGTTCGGCTTCCAGTAAAATAGATTCGATTAATTTATCTATACCGGTTTTTTGCAAAGCCGAAAGTTCTACAAATATCGTTTGTCCGCCCCAATCTTCGGGCATAAGCCCAAGTTCGGAAAGCTGGCTTTTTACCCTGTCGGGGTTTGCCTCAGGTTTATCAATTTTATTTACGGCGACAATGATCGGCACTTTCGCGTCTTTCGCGTGATTGATAGCCTCGATTGTTTGCGGCATAACGCCGTCGTCGGCGGCTACAACAAGCACTACAATGTCCGTTATTTGCGCGCCTCTCGCCCTCATGCGCGTAAACGCTTCGTGACCAGGTGTATCAAGGAATGTAAGAGCGCCATGCGGCGTTTCAACCATGTACGCGCCGATATGCTGGGTAATGCCGCCGAATTCGCCCGACACTACGTCCGATTTACGGATGGCGTCCAACAATTTTGTTTTTCCGTGATCGACATGTCCCATAACGGTAACAACCGGAGGGCGCGGAAGAAGCATTGCGTTATCGTCGGAAGTTGTTTCTATTACTGTTTCATCGTAGAGACTGACTATTTTTACATCGGCTCCGAACTCCGCCGCGAGAATTGTCGCGGTATCCGCGTCAATTTGCTGGTTTATGGTAACCATCTGCCCCATGCTCATAAGTTTTGTAATTAGGTCGGATGCTTTTAAATTCATCTTACGCGCCAACTCCGACACCGAGATTACTTCCATAATATCGATTGACTTTGGCACAGGGTTTGCGATATGGGTTATTTTTTTCTTTGTCTGGAGAAGTTTCTCCTCCATCTCAAGTTCTTTTTCTTTGCGGTTATAACTGGGTTTCTTTGCAATAAATTTGCGCTTTGCAGGTCCCTTCCCTTCCGGTATCGGTCCCGCGGGCGCGGCTCCGCTAAAACCGCCGCGGTTACCGCCCTGCCCGCCTTGGCGGTTAAATCCTCCGCCAAATTGTTTATTTCCGCCCGCGCCCTGTCTTTGCTGAAAGCCGCCTGTTCTTTGCGGTTGTCCCGCGCCGCTTTGACGCTGTCCAAAACCGCGGCCTGAGGAGCTTGCTTCGGGTTTATTTCCTCGCGGTTGTCCCTGCCGTCCATGGTGAGGAGGAGGTGTTTTTCCGCCGACTAATTTACCGCCTACCCTGCCCGCCGCCGCGGCCGGACGCTGAGGCAGTTGAAAAGGAGTACCCTTTGCACTTTCCACGGGCTCCTGCGCGGGTTTTTTTTCTTTTTCCTCTGTTTTTTTAACCGGAGAAGATTTTGCTGAAGGCGCGCTGACAACAACTTTAGGAGAAGGTTTTTTGGGAGCGGCGGCGGCGGTTGGTTTTTTCATCACAACCTTTACCTTACGATGTTCAGCCTGCTCCGATGTTTTTTTCTCCGTCGCATTCTCTTCGCTTTGCGAATGTTTAATTAACTGAGCTTTTGGTTTTTTATTCTTGTCAGTTTCTTCAGCCATATATCCTTTTTTTACTCCTCCTCTTCGTATTCAAAACTAAGTCCAATACCGCAGCTTGGACAGGTAGTCATTTCTACGGTTATCTTCGCTCCACATTCAGGACATTCATATTCTTCCGTTTCACCGCTCTCCTCGCCTGTCTCATCTTCCGATTTATCTTCATCCTCTTCATAAACGGTTTCTTCTTCGACAATTTCAACGTGTTCTTCGATAAGTTTACGCAGTCCTTCAAGTTCCGCGGAAGATAATCCTTTCGCTTCCAATTCTTCATGGCTAATGCCGAGGAAATCTTCGATTAAGTCAATGCCGTTATCAAGCAGGACTTGCGCGACGCGGCTGTCCACGTTGGGAAGTTCGCCGATTCTGGAAATTTCATCTTCGTAAGACTCAGTGTCGCCGAACAATTCGGAAACCGCGCGGCGCGATTCAGCGGCAATATCCATTTCCGCAAATTGCGATTCGGTTTTTACATCGATGTTCCAGTCTACAAGCCTATTCGCAAGACGCACGTTAAGTCCCTGTTTACCGATTGCGAGCGACAACATTGAATCGCTGACTACCGCAAGCGCCTGATGTTTGCCTTCGTCTAAAATTATCACATCGCGCACTTCCGCGGGTGATAGGGCGTTTTTAATGAATCGCCTTGGGTCGGGATCGTATTTAAGAATATCGATTTTTTCCCCTTCCAATTCTTTGATTACCGCCTGAATGCGGACACCCTTAAGCCCGACGCACGCGCCGACAGGATCAACGTCTTCGCGGTTTGAGTAAACAGCGAGTTTTGTGCGGAAGCCCGGTTCGCGGACAATTTTGTGTATTTCCACGGTCTTGTCGTAGATTTCGGGAACTTCAAGCTCAAAAATAGCGCGCACAAATTCCGTATGCGTTCTTGAAAGAACAATTTGAAGACCGGAAGAATCTTTTTTTACTTCCGCGATAAGCGATTTTATTCTGTCATTCACATGGTATATTTCCCTGGGGGACTGGTATTTTTTAGGAAGGATGCCTTCTATTTTACCGATGTCCACATAAATAGTGCCGTTGCGTTCCCGCTGGTAATAACCAATTATTATTTCTCCTTCTTTATCCTTGAATTCGGAATAAAGACTGTCCTTTTGAATATCCCTGATTGTCTGGTGGGCTTTTTGCTTAGCGCTTTGAACCGTTATACGATCAAATTGTTTTGGATCGATCTCTACCAGTATTTCATCTCCGGCTTCGGCGTCCGGGTTTAATTCTTTTGCTTCAAGCAAATCAATTTCCGTTACAGGATCATAAACGCCGTCCTGCTCAACTACTTTTTTCTTGGCGAAAATAGAGACTTCTAAATTTTCTTCATCAAACTGTACGACTGCGTTGTCCGCATTGCCAAAACGGTGTTTATATGCAGCAATCAGCGTATCTTCTATAGTCCGCAGTATCAGGTCTTCGGGAATACCGCGATCCTGATTTATCTGACGAATCGCCTGCGACATATCTGTTCCCAATTTATACCTCCTGCGAAGCGTCAAGTTTGGCTTTAGCAATTATATCAAATTCCATTTTGACGCTTCCTTCTTTTGTCTTTACGATAATTCCTTTTTCTCCGGCGGTTTCCAAAATTCCCGCCGTCCAATCAGAAATGTCGGTGCGGTAACACCGCACTCCTCTGCCAATATAATTGGCAAATTCGGCTCCGTTTTTAATCAGTCTGTCTACTCCGGGAGATGACACTTCCAAGTAGATATCCTGTCCTTCAAACTCAAGTTCCAACCGTGGCATTATAGCGCGATGCGCCTTTGTGCAGTCGTCCGTGCCGATGCTTTTTCCGTTGTAAATCACCGCCCTAATCTGAACACTGCCCTTATGCCGGGAAACGACAAATTCGACAAGACTAAAACCCAGTCCTTTAAGAACAGCCTCAAGCGGCTGCCGCACTGTTGAAACTTCCGGATTCTCTTTGCCGGTATACTGCATATCCCCTCTTTGGAGCCGAACCATAAAAAAAAGGTCTCTGTAACCGGGGTTACTTTGAGCCCTTTTTAAATGAAAAACTAAACTGATAATATAAACCTATCTTTTTTTTTTGAAAATGTCAATAGAAAATCAGGAAAATTGTATTTGATTGGCAACACTTGCGGCTTCGTCAAATTCACTATGTAAGAGGTGTTCATCTATTAAACTAAGCTGTTCTTTTATCGCCCGATAATTCATTTTTTTTAGTTCCGATAACGCCGTTTTTGCGGCTTTTTTATCGTAAGAAACGCATGCCGTCTGAATTGCGTTCAATTTTTCTTTAAAAACAGCCAAATCTATCGTTTTTGCACCTGTGGAATCGGCGGCGTTCTCTTCTTCGTCGGTATCAAATTTTTCAATAACTTTATTTAATTTTTCTAAAAACGCGGGCATAGAGGATAGAATAAGCTTGATATTGTTGTCTCTGCCGATTTGTTCTAACTGCGACGCTTCGTCGGCAAGCTTGTTTTCTCCCACATTCGCCAAAGCGCTTTTCATGGAATGTACATTGATTATGAACGCTGAAATATCGGTTTCTCTGCGGCAGTTATTTTCGTAAATCATGTTTAAAATTCTTATGGCTTTTCTTGCGTCGCGTACAAAATATTCGGCTAATTGAGGTTCAACCGCGATATTATGTTTGCCTCCGGCGTACAGATGGGTCTTTTGTTTACGCGCTTCTTTTAACACATCTTCCGGCTGTTTGTCGCGTACTAATTTGTTAAGCACGTTGTTCAACTGACGAATATCTATTGGTTTTGAAATATAATCGTCAAAACCGTTCTTTAAAAAGATTTCCGCCTGTCCCGCAAGCGCGTTAGCGGTTAACGCGACTATCGGTCTTGTATATCCAAAATCGCGGATAATTTTTGTCGTCTCTATGCCGTCCATTCTGGGCATCATGTGATCCATGAAAATAATATCATACGACGCTCCGGTTCTTATTTTTTCTACAGCGTCAAATCCGCTTATCGCGGTATCTACCGATATTCCGTAAGGAGCCATAAGACCGCGAGAAACATACAGGTTTGTTTCAACGTCGTCTACGACAAGAACGCGTCCGTACGGCATAAATTCCTGCGTTATTTGAGCGTTCCTTATTTTTGTCGTGTTTTTTAAATTCATCTTCATCAGGTTTTCAGTCATCTCTTTGCCGATAACGTCGTCATTAACGCTTTCCTGCGGCAGACGCACAATAAACGTAGAACCCTTTCCGGGAGCGCTTTCTATTTTTATGTTTCCCTTCATTAGTTGAATTAAATTCATTGTGATGTTCATGCCAAGCCCCGTACCTTCTGTTTTACGGTTGGCTTCCATGTTAAAGCGGTTGAATCTGTCTCCGAGTTTATTTACCTGCTCAGTAGTCATTCCCTGTCCCGTATCCGTGACGCGGAATATTATTATCTTGGTTGAACTTTTCCCCTGTTTTTCACAGGACAGTTCAAATTCTATCTGCCCTTCATTCGTATATTTAAACGCGTTAGAAAGAATGTTATTTAAAATCTGTTTTATCCTAAGTTCGTCGCCTTCCAGAGTTAACGGAACGTTCTCATTTACAATCAATTTAAATTCTATCGGTTTGTTTTCGTAGCGTAAAACATTAAGTTTAACGCTATCGTGAATAAGGCTGGCAATATCATATTGCGTTATATGCAATTCCAGTTTTCCGGCTTCTATTTTGGAAAGATCCAGAATGTCGTTTATTATGCCAAGCAATAAATCGCCCGAATTGTAAATTCTTTCCAGCGCTTCTTTTGTCTTAATCGGAAGCGCCTTATCCTGCAATTGAATCTCCGTAATACCTAAGATAGCGTTCATAGGCGTGCGGATTTCATGGCTCATCTTCGCAAGGAAATCGCTTTTCGCCTTACTGCTTTCCTCGGCAATTTTCGCCTTTTGCATTTCCGCTATCATTGTTTTTAATTCTCTTAAGTCCCTGATAAAACCGGCGACGGCGTACTCGCCGCGGAATTTAACGCGAACCAATGAAACTTCCGTAGGTATTTGCTCTCCGTCAGGTTTTTGATGCATCCACTCAAAGCGGCAATAACCTTCTTCAAACGCCTCGTCAAAATACTCAAGAAGCCGTTCATTTGACATCTCTCCCGAAGGCTGGTATTCCGGGAAAAAGTCGTACATTCTTTCTATGTATTCCTTTTTTTCATGCAGACCGAACAATCTGACAATTTCCTGATTACATTCAATTATTTTTAACTTTTTATCAACCATAAAACTGCTAAGGGGCGTAGCGTCAAACAAAACCTGCGTACATTCGTCCGCTTCGCGCATTTTAGACATTACCGCTTTAATATCGCGTAAATCGCGCGTATAACCGCAAACTATAGTTTCTTTTTTTTGCTGTACTCTGACAAGCGTAACTTCACACGGTATTAATTCGCCTTTTAACGTACGATGCATCCACTCGCAGCGCAAATAACCTTCTTCAAACGCTTTTTTTACAGAATCTATCGCTTTATCTTTTGATAAATTTCCGTCCGGCTGATATTCAGGAGACAATTTAAAAAAATTATCAAGATATTCTTTTTTACTGGATAACCCGAATAATTGAAGAGCCTCCTTATTACAATCTATATTTTCAAATTTATTATTCCAAAAGTTGGCGCAAAGAGGAGTCGCATCCAGCATTATTTTTGTGCGTTCTTCCGCAGTTTCTTTCGCAAAAAACATTCCCAATAAAATTACGCCTAAAATACCCGCAAAAATAACACCTAACGTAATTAAAATTCTTCCGATTTTAAATAAACCTTTATAATAATTTTCAGCATACGCGATTATCGCAAGATACCAGCCGTTATTTAATCGTCTGGCAAAGAGGATTGACTCATCTCCGTTATAATCAATCGCTTTTCTTTCCGAAACTTTTTTACCGTTTTCCAATTCTTTTTTTATTTCGGGTCCGTCGTTCATTTGATTTATATTTATACCTACATAAACGCGATGAGGGTGGGCAAGCACGTTAAAATCGCTGTCCATAAGAATTCCATAACTGTTATCTGTAACATGAGCCTTTATGACATAATCATATATTTCCTGCGTCATGCTTGACGGATTATTATCGGACTTATCAATTCTGTCGTTTATAAAAAGCTGCACGTTATCCATTACATAATCAGTGTCTCTTATTAAATGCTTACGTTCGATATCGCTCATAAAGTAATAGCTGAATGAAACCATAAGCATAAACGCCGCTATGACAACAAGCAACTGAATGTGCGTAATAAGAGAAAAAACTTTTTTAAGCCAGAGCCCCATTAAATAGCCGCCTTCACCGCTTTTATATGATCCCTTACCTCATAAAACAGATTAGCTATTTTTGGATCAAAATGAGTTCCTGAATTTTGCATAATAATATTTATCGCCTCATCATCCGAAAACGCTCTTTTGTACGGACGTTCTGAAACAAGCGCGTCATACACGTCTACAATAGCCATTATTCGCCCTTGCAGGGGAATTTCCGTTCCTTTAAGCCCGCGCGGATAACCCTTACCATCCCATCTTTCATGATGAGTTCCCGCAAATAATTTTGCGTTAAGCAGAAAGTCGCCTTCACCTGTGCGCGAAATAATTTCATCTATGATACGTTCGCCTTCTTTGGCATGTCCTTTCATCGCCTCATATTCATCGTCAGTAAGCTTCCCCGGTTTGTTAACGATAGTATCCGTAATGGAAATTTTTCCAAGATCATGCATACGAGCCGATGAAACAATTTTTTCAAGATCCCAGCCGCCGATTTCTTCGGCATACACTCCGCGTTCTTTCATTTCTTTAATTAATATATCGATATACATGGACGTGCGTTCAATATGACCGCCTGTCCCCTTATCGCGGGTTTCCACCATGTCCGCCAAAACCGCGACAATACTATTTTGAAGCGCGTGCAGTTTTTCTGTCCTTTCATGAATAATTTCATCTATTCCAAGATGGGTTTTTAAGCGGTTTAGCAGTACGGGAGCGGAAAACGGCTTTGTAATAAAATCTACGGCGCCAAGCTCAAAACCGTGCGCTTCCACTTCCGCGTTGTTTCTGCCGGTAAGGAAGATAACAGGGATATCCATCCACGCGTTCTCGGATTTTAGCTTTTTTAACGCCTCAAAACCGTCCATTTCGGGCATTTCTATGTCAAGAAGTATTAAATCGGGGATAATTTTACCTAAAAGGTTGAACATTTTTGCCGCAGACGGCATAGTCATTACGCGGTATTGATCTTCCAACACTGCTTCCGCCATAGACAAATTCGTATCGCTGTCATCAACAACAAATATTGTTTTCATACAGATATTCCGAAACTATCTTGTTCCGGTTCTCCTTAATAACTTTTTTTTTAATCGAATTACTCTACTATAAATTTAATCTACTTCTATAAAAACTGCAATAAGAATAGCGCGATAATGTGAATTCTCGATTAAAAAATTGAAAAATAGCCATTTTTACCCCGTTATATGAATGAAAATAATAGTAATTTGCCGGGAAATATGCTAAAAATTAGACATGCCCATAAAAATACCAAGGGAACTACCAGCATACGACACCCTATGCAACGAGTACATTTTTGCCATGACGGAAGACCGCGCCGAATCTCAGGATATCAGGTCTTTAAGGGTGGGAATAATCAATTTAATGCCCACCACGATAGACACGGAAATCCAGCTTTTAAGGCTTTTGGGCAACAGCCCCTTACAAATCGATATTACCTTCCTGAACATGGGCAGCCACACGTCAAAAAACGCCCCGCCCGGACATTTGGAAAAATTTTACATAAGCGCCGAAGAAATTATGAACAGAAAGGTGCGTTTTGACGGGATGATAATCACGGGCGCGCCTGTTGAAACCCTGCCTTTTGAGGAAGTTGACTACTGGGACGAATTTGTAAAAATAATTGAATATTCGCAAAAAAACGTTTTTTCCAGTTTACACATCTGCTGGGGCGCGCAAGCCGGGCTTTATTGCAGATACGGTATTCCAAAGTATAAATTGGATAAAAAAATATTCGGGGTTTTTCCCCACACCGTAAAAGATCAGCGTCATTTATTATTCCGCGGATTCGACGATGAATTTCTGGCTCCCCAGTCGCGGCACACCGCAAGCGACAGGGATAAAATAGCGGCGGAAAAGCGGCTGACAATTTTATCCGAGACTCCGCAAGCGGGGGTTTTTATCGCTTCCGCGTACGGCGGCAGGGAAATTTATGTCACAGGCCACATGGAATACGACCCGCTGACGCTGGACAGGGAATACAAACGCGACGTTGCCAAAGGGCTGCCGATTGAAGTGCCAATAAATTATTATCCCGATAACGATCCTTCAAAACCGCCCGTTGTCCGCTGGCGCGCGCATGCTAATCTCTTTTTTAATAATTGGCTTAATTATGTGTATCAGGAAACGCCTTATAATCTTGATGAATTAGATGATGTAACAGAAGATATCGGTAATTTTTTGGGGTGGGGTTTGTAGGAACAGCCGCGAATCCGCCAAATGTGGTTTTTTTTCTTTCTTTGCGTTATTTTCTTTAACAGGAGACTAACGATGGCGGAAAAACCAAAAGTTATGGGGATGATAAAAGAATATGAAGATTACGATGCTGATCAAGATAAAAAAACATTTGAAATTATAAAATTCGGACCTTTTGAATGGATGGCGCTGGAGCGCAAAAACAATACCGCGCTGATTATCACAAAAGACGCGCTCGACATGGGCAAAGACGGTCGTTATCATCGTACAGACATAATAGACCCTGCCGGGGGATTGGAGCTGAAAAACAAATTGATTATAACATGGGAACAATGCGATCTTAGAAAAGTCCTGCACGGTATATTTTTAAAAGAATACTTTCAAAAAGAAGAACTGGCAAGAATCATTGAAGTTACCAACGAAAACCCGGACAACCCTTGGTTTAAGAATCCCCGCGCTAAAAACATGGAAACCGCTCGTCAGGTATCGGGCGGAAACCCAACAAAGGACAAAGTTTTTTGTTTGTCCATTGACGAGGTATGCCGGTATTTCGGAGACAGCACAGAAGCGCTGAAAAATAAAAATTTTGTACAAATCGGTTACGAAAAATACGAAGCGCTTGTTCCCGACGCTAATGGCGGACGCGACAGTTTTGATCATAGGAGGATTAGCGATAAAAACGATTTTAACAGAAGGGCAATAAAACACGAGA
>Ga0268262_10003408_pt1 | contig 17252 bp, 14 predicted proteins | sample TergutNc150P3_FD_190354 | JGI IMG/M metagenome (GOLD analysis project Ga0268262, IMG submission 190354) | Nasutitermes corniger P3 segment gut microbial community from laboratory colony in Florida, USA - Nc150 P3 (SPAdes) (version 2) | ecosystem: Host-associated > Arthropoda: Insects >... | reverse complement strand
AAATTTATCAGCATGTTTGATTTTTACGTCAAAACCGGCAAGGGCGTTTTTAATCGGCTCCGCTAATGAATTAATTGATTCAGTTCCGTCGGTTATAATTAATGCTTTTTTGCTCACTATATTATCATCCTATAATATTTTTATTTAACTGTCAATCGTTACTCGTGGTTCCCATTTTTTGGACCGAGTAATTTACAATGCTCCAGAAATTATCCTTTTTTTCCAGATAGTATGTGTATTCCCTTAATTCCGTGTAATTTGGGAACCTGTACCGTTGAAGAACCACTACGGTTCCCTCATCATTGTTATATTGGGTTTTTAAAATGTCAAAAGAAGTGGGGATAACCGCAATATCTCCGTCAATGACGGCATTTTGAAGGTTTTGCCTGTAAGCGTTAATCATCCGCCGCCTGCCTTCCTCGTTTTCAGCGTTAAATTTGCGGCTTTGAACGGGGTCTTTTCTAATCATGGCTTCAATGTCAAGGTATAAAAAGAATTTTTCCCATTGCGAGGTCTGGCGGGCCGTAATCATATAGGCTACAACTTCATCGGGAGGGATTCTCTGTTTTACAAGGACTGCGCCCGTAGCTACGTCCATTTCAACCGGAATGCCGTCAGGGCCTTTAATTACGGCAGGACGCAGGGTCAGGCTGAGGTAATTCGATTCAATAGCCTGGGCTCCGCTTGATTTGAACAATTCAGGGTAAATCCTTGCCCTGACCCTGAAAGAGCCGGTTTGCCCAAAACTGATATAATCGCAAATATTCTCTACAAACGAGAATGATTCGCCGCTTTCAATTGCCACCTCACGGAAGAAAACCTGACTTGTTACAGTCCGTTTTCTGATTAACAAATCCGCTTGCTGTAAAGAGCGGTTGGACATCGTCCTTATGTCAAAATCAACGGAGAATGCCCTGTCGTCGGCAAGCTTAAAACGGTAGGGAGACGGGCTGTTATTGGTAATGGTTATCTGTACAAAAATCGGATCGGATTCAACATAGTAAACGCGCCTGTCATAAAAACGAATACTGAAATCTACCGTGCCGGGCGATTCAAGAGCGAAAATATTAGGAAAGTTTATTAAGACCAAAAGGGCCAATATCCCAAACCGGATTGAATTTTTCATTATAACTCCCTCATTGTTTAGGTGTTCACATTAAACACACTTCTATATTATAGTAATCGGTAGATTTCTATGAATACCTTATCATTTCCTGAACTTTTACAGAAGACAGGCGTCTGCCCCAGTGTTTCAACTCTTTTTACCGCCGTAAAAGAAGGGAAATTTCCCATAGATATTGAGGGCTGCGAAGGCTCGCTAAATGCACTGATAATCGCTAAAATTTACAGGATTTTAGCGGGGAATATTTTTGTAATTGTCCCGCACGAGGACGCGGCGGACAGCCTTTTGTCGGATTTGACAAATTCGCTCTTACCCTGCGTCAAATTCCCCTGGTGGGGAAACGCGCCTTACAGGGAATTGTCTCCTCTTGCGCTTGTTTTCAGGGAAAGAGCCAAAGTTTTGACGGATATGGCGCTTAAAAAAGAGGGTATTGTAATTATCCCGCAAAGGGCGCTGCTTACCTCCGTCCCGCCTGAAAGTTATATAAAAGAACAGATAATTTCTCTTAAAACCGGCTGTAAGATTGATACTCCCGCTCTTGCAAAAACGCTTGTCACCTACGGGTACACGCGTGTTCCGCGGGTGCAGGTACAGGGAGAGTTCGCCCTGCGCGGGGAAGTGCTTGACATCTTCATGGGCGGCGATGAAGACGCGTATAGGGTTCTTTTTGACTTTGACAAGGTTGAGACTATTAAAAGTTTTGACCCATTAATGCAGGGTACGGGTAATGTTAAATTGACGGAACTGATTATTCGCCCCATGAAAGAAGTTATCTGGACTGATGACAGGATCGAAGCGCTACAAAAAAATCTGTCTTCCTGTAAAGAATTTTCCGACGGCGGAAAATCCGTTATTGAAAGCCTGATTTCCACTCAGAGCGCAAAGGGCGAAGAAATGTTTTTTTCCCTTGCCTTTGAAAAGCCAACTTGTCTTCTTGATTACATCGGGCAAAAGGGAACGCTATTTTTAGTTGACAGGGAAAGGCTTGAAAATACCCATGAAAGCCTTGTTCGCGAATATCACGGTTTGTATTCAAGAGCGGTCAGGGAAAAATGTGAATATCCGCTTCCCGAGAGACTGCTTTTTAATTTTAATGAAATACTCAATGAATACTCGTCTTCAGTTTCCCGCATGATTTCGTTCAGGTCGATTAAGGGAGAGGCAAAAAAGGGAGTCTTCCACATTGAGCTAAGCTGCGAACCGGGACGCAGTTTCTTCGGCAACATCAATTATCTAAAAGAGGAATTTGCCTCTCTTCTTGCCGGCGGCTGGCAAATCGCCGTCGCCGCGGAATCGCAGGTGCAGGCAGACCGCATTAAAATGATCCTTGAGCCGCATAAATCATTGTCTATTATGGCAGTTCCGCTAACCGCCGGTTTCAGTCTGCCTGACATTAAATTTATGCTGGTGCAGGAAAATGAAATTTTCGGCCGCCGCAAACTTCCGCCGCGATCTTTAAAAACCGTACGTTCAAGTCCGATAGACACCTTCCTGGAAATTAATCCCGGTGATTACATCGTCCATGTAAATCACGGCATCGGTCTTTTTAAAGGTATTGAAAGATTATCCTCAGGCGGGAATGAAAGGGACTATATAAAAATTGAATACGCGGACGAGGAGACTGTTTTTGTTCCCGTAGAGCAGCTTAACCTTGTACAGCGGTATATCGGGAATGACGGCTTGCAATCGCCGCGTCTGGATAAACTCGGTTCCAAAAACTGGGAAAACAGAAAGGGAAGGGTAAAAAAATCCGTAGAGGATATCGCGCAAAAACTGATAGAACTCTATTCAAAACGAAAGCAGGCGCAAGGGTTCGCCTTCCCAAAAGATTCGGAGTGGCAGACAATGTTTGAAGCCGCCTTCCCGTTTGACGAGACTGAGGATCAACTTCGCTGTATTCAGGAAATAAAGCAGGACATGGAAAGCATCTCTCCCATGGACAGGCTTGTCTGCGGAGATGTCGGCTTTGGAAAAACAGAAGTCGCTCTTCGCGCATGCTTTAAGGCAATTATGGGCGGGAAACAGGCTGCCTTCCTTGCCCCCACCACAATCCTTGTTGAACAACACTATGAAAATTTTGTAGAAAGATTTTCACGGTTCCCTGTAAAAGTCGCTATGCTTTCACGTTTTGTAGACAGGAAGAAAACCCGCATTATTCTTGAACAGTTGGCAAAAGGTGAAATTGATTTATTGATAGGCACTCACAGAATTATTCAACGGGACGTGTTGTTTAAAGATCTTGGTTTAATTGTCATTGACGAAGAACAGCGTTTCGGGGTCAAGGACAAAGAACGCTTAAAGGAATTAAAAACAAATGTAGACTGCCTGACTCTTACCGCGACTCCGATTCCCCGCACCCTCCACATGAGCCTTGTAAAAATCAGGGATATGAGCCTATTGGCTACCGCCCCCGGAGGCAGGCATCCGATAGAAACATTTGTTGAAGAATACGACAATTATTTAATCGCGCAGGCCGTCCGCCGCGAGGTTGAAAGGGGAGGGCAGGTCTTTTTTCTGCACAACCGAATTGAAACCTTAAAAGACATCCGCATTAAGCTGGAACATCTAATGCCTGAGATAATGATTGAAATAGCCCACGGGCAGATGGACGTGCAGGACATTGAAGACGTGATGCGCCGCTTTATTCACGGCGGCTTTCATGTTCTTGTATCGACTACGATTATCGAGAACGGCATTGATATTCCGAATGTCAATACAATTATCATTGACCGCGCCGATATGTACGGCGTGTCTCAGTTATACCAGCTTAGGGGAAGGGTAGGCAGGTCAGACCGCGTGGCATACGCGTACCTTTTCTACCCGGAACAAAGAGCCCTATCTGAAATTGCCATGAAACGTTTGCAGACAATATCCGATTTTACGGAACTTGGCTCCGGTTTTAAAATAGCGATGAAAGACATGGAAATCAGGGGAGCGGGAAATCTTTTGGGGAGGGAACAGTCGGGAGATATTTATTCGGTCGGTTTTGATTTATACGTAAAACTTTTAGACGAGGCGGTAAAACGCCTTGAAGACTCAAATTATGAACCGGAAACTGAAACCTTACTTGAGCTTGAATACACGGGTTTTATTCCCGACTCGTACATTGACTCTCCCCAGCAGAAAATGGAAGTTTATAAAATGATAGCCGCGATACGCGATAAAGAAGATTTAGATCGCGTATACTCGGAACTTCTTGACCGTTTTGGCCCGCTGCCCGACGAAGCCGCCTCCCTGCTTGCCCTTGCCGAGATAAGGATTATCTGCCGCCAACTGACGGTATCTTCGCTAAAAGAAAGAGGCGGCGTAGTGCGGATAGAATTCGCCAAGGTAGCCCGCGTAAAAGTGGAACGTCTTGTGCGTTTGATGCAGCAATCCGCCGGTAAAATAAAACTTGATCCAAAATGCGCGAATGCGATATTGCTTAAAACGGGCAGTATCGGCTTGAAAGAAAAAAGTGAATTTATCCGCGAAAAACTTTCGTCTCTGGCAGGCTGAATTATTTTAGGACAAACTAACGTAAACCGGGTATTTTAGGGATACTCGGCAAATTACCCGGCAGAACGTCGTGTACTGCATCTGCCGCCTGGGACTTTAGTTTCTTTTCAAGTTCGTCTTTTTTAGCGTTTAGACTGTTCTTCAATTGCTCAATGGCTGTTTTATCGCCCCTTACGGCTTTAAACAGCAAATCAACCTCTTCTTTGGAAACAAATCTGCCGTCGATGTATTGGTCAATTTTTTGACGCAGCGCTCTTTCTATTTCGTCCATAGCTTTTTTAACGTAAGTTTCCGCGATATTGCGTAATGCGCGGGCGAATAAATCTGCGATATTTGAAGTAATGTTAAACTCGTCTTTTTGATTTATTCTATGAACGTATTGCATTCCAAAATTGACGTTTCCCGCCTGCCTCACCGCCGTATCAATCGCTTCGGCAATAGTTCCGTTTGGATTTATAAGCGCGGCCTGGTTTACTATAATATTCCCTCCGCTTGAAAATCCGCCGTTAGCCTGCCCCGCCAAATTAAAAGAAAAATCAAATACGCCTTTTAATCCGCCAACGCCTAAATCTTTTAACTGCTCTCCAACGCTTACGGGGAATCCTTTCCCGGTTACTTCCGCGTTAAACCGCTCTGCGGCATTCGTTCTGATATCGGCTCTTCCGTGAAATAAAACATTCCGCCTCAGGCTGCCCGATTCTTCTTTCATGCCCAAGCTAAGGGTAATAGCGGCTTTTTTATTGTCTAACTTATAAGTTAAATCAGGATCAGAGCTTATATTACGTAAATCAAAAGCCCAGTTCCACGCGTCAATCGTAAAATCAGACGCCAGCGTGCCAAGATAAAACGACGGATACGATACGACCGGAAAATGAACGTCTCTTCCCTTAAAGACGACCTTGCGTTCTTTTTTGGGTATGTTTATAAAATTGGCTTTTATTTTTTGCAGGACATCAAGGGCTATAAGCCCGTATTGAATATACTGTTCAGCCGTATCGGAAAGCACGTCGCGAATAAACGGTTCAATAGCCGAAAAAGCCGCGCCGCTTCCAAGGTCTATATACGATTTTAAAAGATTAATATCAGAAGTCAATGCGTTACGCGCGTTTGATTCAAGACCGCGGGCTTTGTTTATATCGGTTTCAAGTCCGTTTGCGATTGTCGTAACGTCGTTTGTTGCCGCTTGCACTGAATTTATAACGGTATTTATGTTTTGTATAGTACTCCTTATCGTCTCAACATCGCGGATAGAGTTGGCGTTAAGGTTTATTAGCGGCCGGGCTACAGCGCGCAGTTCCTGTACTCGGGCGGTGGATTGTTCCACTTGTTTTTTCCATTTGACAGAAGTTTCGTTATAAGCGGTTATTGCCTCGTCGTAGAGTTTTGGAGTTCTAAGTTTGTCAAACTCCTGATTTAAAAGCGCCATTGCGTCAAAGTTTTTTAAGTCAATAAGGGGAGGAGCGTCGCTTTTTTGCTTTGCGGTTCTATCTCTTGGCGGTTTTCCCGGTAAAGAACCGGAAAAAGTTCTTGCCGTTCCAAAGCGGATAGTATCAGCGCGGATCTCTTCGATGTAAATTTTTCCGCGCAGTACCGCCTCAGGTTTAAGGTGTATTACCGTCTTTCCCATCTGGAACAGATTTGTCATGGGGTTGTCGCGGTTTGCAACTGTTATGCCGGCAGTGGAAATACGGAAACGAATAAGGCTTATGCGTAAATTGTCAACATCAGATTTTGCTTCAAAGATTGCTTCAAGCCCCTTTTCCATAGCTTTTTCCAAAAGCGGATTTGCAAAGATACGAAAGAAAATAATAACAACGGCAACAACAGACGCGGCAAAGATAATGGGTATAAATCTAACGGGGCCTTTTTTGTTTGATTTTATTACCTTTAATAAATTTTTTAGTTTTTTTACTTCTGCTTTTGTTAAATCGTTTCGGATTGTATATTTATCTTGCTGAAGTTCAAAACAGTAAAAAAGAAATTCTTTATCCTGCGGATGTTCAATGTATTTTGCGTATTTTCTTTCGAATTTCTTTTTTCTAATCGGTTTTTTAAACAAACCCGGAGTTTTTACGGGATTTTTCTTTTTTTCGTCTTCATCTGCAGTTTCGTCATATTCAACATTATTCCCATTTTCACCTATAACTTTGTCATCTTCAGTTATATTTGTATTTTCATATTCATTTTCGCCGGTTAAATTATTTTTATCGTCATTTTTCATTTTATTCTCCTTGTTAACCCTTAAGCGCGCCGTCAATAAATGAAAGAAGGGGGGATTTTGCTACAAATCGGATAATTTTTGAATTCCTGATTTTTGGACTTATATATTTTCTAAAAAGAGGAATTAATATTATAAAAATAATAAAAACAGGCAGCCAAAGCGCTAAACCCGCGGCAAGACCGCCCATAACAAGGGTGTTATTAAATTTGGTAAAAGGCACAAAGGGCATATTGTAAAGCGAAGTGAATAACGGCCTTAATGAATCAATGTGGAGTATATACCAGCCTAATGAATCAATCTGATAAATATACAACGGGTATAATATTTTTATAAACGCAAGGGCTGATATTTTTGCGCCATGATGATGGGTAAAGAAAAAAGAAAATAAAAAAAGTACAATCCAAAAGGCGTTTCCCGCGGGAATAAGGCCTAAAAGCAGCCCCCACGCAAATCCTGCCGCTATCTGACTTCTACCGACATTACCATTTAAGGCAAGAATTAATTTTGCGATGCCCTTTATCATATCAACTTTCTCCTGTTTTACTTGCTATAAAAACGGAATTTATGATAATATAAATATAAATGACAGATACATCTAAACATGTGGATTTTTTTGATTACATACAATTAATTACGGAAAAATTCCTTACAAAACAGGCGAAGATACGCCATGAAAAAAAGGAAAAACGCAAAGCAAAAAACCCTGTTTTAGACTGGCTTGACGCGTTTATATGGGCGGCCTGTATGGTTTTACTTGCAAATCAGTATTTAGTACAGGCATACAGGATTCCTTCCGGTTCAATGATAGACACGCTGAATATAGGCGACTTTGTTTTTGTAAATAAAATTATTTACGGGCCTGAATTACTGCCCGGTTTTTTTAAACTGCCAAGCCTTATAAGTCCCAAACGCAACGATATAATAATTTTTGAAAACCCATCATATATTTCGAGGGGGGTTGCTTTTGACGTTACACAGCGCATTATCTATATGCTTACCCTAACCTTTGTTGATATTGATAAGGACGAAAAAGGGGAGCCGAAGGTTCATTTTCTTATAAAAAGATCTGTCGGATATTCGGGAGATCATTTGGTCATGGAGAACGGCAATATGAGGATACGTTTTTCAGGGGAAGACCGCTGGGTAGATGAAAATGAATATAACGCGGCTGTTGGGTGGAAACACCATATAAGCAGATTAATGCAGCAGGAACAATATCCCGTCCTAAACGCGGCGGCTAAAGCCGCGGGATGGATTGATGTTAAACTGAATCCTTCTGAAGTTTTATATTCACAGTCTCAAATGACAGGTGAAATGAGGTTTCCCGACTATCTTACTTTTGAAAAAATAAGGATTGAAACATTACGAAAAGCTTCTCCCGGCGACGGACGTTACTCCGCGCTTTTGGCAAAACACCGTCTTGGCTGGTATGTGCCGCACGGAAGAATTTTACCGATGGGGGACAACCGTGACAATTCAAGGGACGGTCGTTATTTTGGCCCTGTAAAGAAGTCAAAAATTCTTGGAAAAGGGATGTTTATTTATTGGCCGTGGTGGCGAATGGGAATAATGAATTAGGGTAAATATGTTTGATAAATGGACACAATATTCATATACCGCGCAAAAAAAACAAAGAAATAAGCTGTTTAAATATCTTCTTATTTTTATTATTCTGTATGTTATATATAATTGTTTTAACGCGTTCTTTTTTTCAGTATGGTCAGTTGACAATAATACAATGCAGCCGGGGCTTAATTCCGGGGATCGATTAATATTCACGTCATTTATCACTCCTTCATGGCTCCGTAACAAAAATGAACAGAATTATTTTCCGTTCAAGCGCGGAAGCATCGTATTGGTGGATATGGGGCATTATAAAGACAAGAAAATGCCCTTGCGTATTATTGACGGAATTGTAAGGTTCTTTACGGCGCAAAAGAAAAGCATATTTTCAGGGAAAGGGCAGTACTATTTAAAAAGAGTTATAGCTCTTCCCGGCGATGAAATCTCCATGAGTAATTATGTGTTCAGGGTAAAAGCCGCCGGAAGCACTTACAGCCTTACAGAGTTTGAGCTTTCAGAAAAACCCTATCAACCGAATATTCCCAAAACTTCGGAGTTATGGGACGACTCGATTCCTTTTTCAGGCAGTATGGATACCGTTATTTTGGGACCTGACGAATGTTTTGTAATTTCAGATGACAGAAGTAACACAAACGATTCACGTACGTGGGGGGCCGTCTCTCCTTCATTAATCATTGCGAGAGCTTTGCTCAGATTCTGGCCTTTTATAAAATTTGAACTACTTTAAAAATTGAAAACTGGCGCTTCACTTTACGTCCATATACCTTTCTGCGATTCTTTCTGCGATTACTGTGATTTTTATTCGGTAACCGCGAAAAATTTAAATGAAGACTATATTGAATCATTTATTACAGCCCTTATAAATGACATAAAATTCCAGATTGAGTATTTTGACATTAACGAGATTCCAACAGCGTACATAGGAGGCGGAACGCCGTCCGTCCTTGGGGCAAAAATATCCCGTCTTTTTGACGCGTTAAAAAAAATCCCCTTTTTTTCACCTGAAGAATTTACCGTAGAGGCAAATCCTGAATCAATTACGGAAGAGTTTCTTTCACTTTGCAGGCAGGGTGGAGTGAACAGACTGAGTCTTGGAGTGCAAACTTTCCATGAACCTTCGCGCCTTTCCGTAAATAGAAAAGGAAACGCTGATTTTCTGGAGAGCCGCTTAAATCTCGCCTGTCAATATTTTCCCGGCGCACAGACGGGAGCGGACTTGTCTTTAGACCTTATGACAGGCTTCCCGCATCAAGATGAAAAAATTGTCATGGAAGATATAAACCGTATTCGCGCCCGCAAGCCTTCTCATATTTCACTTTACAGCCTGACCGTAGAAAAAAACACTCCACTGGAAGAAAAAATAAAAGCTAAAAAAATAATTTTGCCGGACAGGGATAAGACCGATTCTCTTTGGCTTTTTGGGCGCGATATACTTAAAAACGAAGGTTACAATCATTATGAAGTTTCCAACTTTGCGCAGGAAGGAAAACAGTGCCTTCACAACATGCGTTACTGGCAAATGAAAAACTGGATAGGCGCCGGCCCCTCGGCGTCAGGCACTTTGATAAACGAAGAAACAACGCAAGCGAAACGTTTTACTTACGCTCAGGATGTTGACGCGTACATAAAAACACCGTTAATAACATCCGCGCACTGTGAAAATATCGATAAAACCGCCCTTTTAAAAGACACAATCTTAATGGGTTTCCGCTGCAAAGAAGGCCCGGACAGGGAATTGTTCAAGAGCCGTTTTAGTTGTTCGCTGGAAGAATGTATTCCAAAAACACTTGAAAAATGGAAAGGAAAGGACATTATGCTCTTTTTGAATAGTTTCCTGAATGACGCATTTGAACAGGTAACAGATAACAGGTAACAGATAACAGATAACAGATAACAGGTAACAGGTAACAAAGAGAAGAAAGAGAAGTTAACAAACAGAGTATGTTGTCAAGGCTCAATGCTTACTAACCAATATCTTCCTTTGTTATCTATTATCTATTATCTGTTATCTGTCTAATGCGATTTCTGCGTCGGTTTTTCTGATATATTCGGGTCCTGAATAAAGGTAAGCGGTACAGTCACCACAAAATATGTTTTTGCTCTTGGCGATTGAAATTAGTTCTTTCGCATATCCGTCCTTTTCAAAAACAAGCGAAAGATCTTTTTTTGTATTTTCAGGAAGGGATTCGTAAAGGAGCTTTGAGCCGGGACCTGTTAGGGTTATTTGCCTGTATTCGTTTTTATACCGTTCAATTTCAATTGCTATTTGTGAAAAATTGGAGTCTTTATCTTCTGTTACGCGTCTTCCGTCTTTAAAAAAAGCGTAAAAGGAAGCGTTTTTTCTGGCTTCAATTACAGCAAGAGTTACAGTTTGAGAAAATCTTTCATTATGGGCAATACATTCAAGCGTAGGGACAGGAGCGAATGGGACGGACAAAGAGAGGGCAAGACCTTTGGCGATTGAATAACCAATGCGAAGGCCTGTAAATGAACCGGGGCCGCCCATGCAAAGAATACCGTTAAGGTCTTTTGGCATTATGCCGGCTTTTTTAGTCAGATCGTCTATTAATTCCATTACAAGTTCAGAATGTCTTGTTACTGCTTCCGTTTCTGCGTAAAATATTTCGTCTCCGTTAGAGGCCGCAACTGAAAGAACAGACGCCGCAGTATCTATCGCAAGTAAATTCATAATTTATCAAGCCCGTTAATTTTTATCGTTCTGGAAACAGGGCTTGTTATCTCCATGCGGATCTTAATTGAATTTTCAGGAATTGATTCAGGAATGCGTTCGCTCCATTCAATTATTGAAATTCCATTGGAGTTAATTGTCTCATCTCCGCCAATATCCTCAAAATCCTTATCGCAATTCAAACGGTAAGCGTCAATATGGAGCAGGGCAGGGGAGGAGTCGTTTTGATATTCATTTATTATTGTGTATGTAGGGCTGGTAATACAATCCGTTATGCCCAGGCCAAGCGCAATGCCTTTTGTAAGGCACGTTTTTCCGCTTCCAAGACAGCCTTCAAGGGCGACAACGGAACCTGCGGTAAGAAAACTTGCAATCCGTTTTCCAATGGAAATTGTTTCTTCAGGGGAATTAGAAACAATGTCAACCATAGTTTAGTTGGGAAGTCCGTCGGCATTGTCCAACTCTACTATATAGCGCTTAAGTTCTCTTATTACGGGAATAAGAGGATAATCAACAGCGTCAATAAATGTTACGCTGACTTCTTTTGCGCCCGTTGGTTTTATTTCTAAAGAAAAATCAATACGATAATCGTTTTGTTTGTTATTTAATTCAATAACCGCGACGCTTGTATAAAGTTTTCTGTAGTAAATGGGGACATCCTTTCTGATCATGTCTTTTAATGTTACAATCTTCATCCTTTTATCCTTTTTATAGTTTTACTCCTGGGAATATTCATACACAAATGAATTAATTATATTCATTGATTTTAGGGTTAATTTAAGGAATTTCATGTGAATAATAGTATTCACGCCTGTCCTGTTTGTCCTTAAAACCTGCCCCAAAGCCACTAAATTTAAATCGCATAGCATAAATTCAAGCTTAAACCTTGCTCCAACCTGTATGGGAATCATTGTTTTTATAGAACATCCTCCTACTGAAATATCGGCAATACTACCCTGTAACTTTCTTTTATCTGCTATAAGGCGCTGCTTTTTACCGCTGCCTTCAACAGTTACAAGGTACATTGAACAGGCGACGGATGTCTGTTTTCTGCGGAAACGCCGCTGTGAAAGGAAGCGCAATTGGTTGGAATGGGCAATCTGCATTGTAGGATGGCCTTGTCTGGTTGTGTAGCCTATAACTCTGGTTTCAAAAGAAAAGCCTTTATTGCTTTTGTCAAAAAATAAGACGTTAAGTTTTGTACCTTTTTGAATTTTTATCTGGCTTCCAAGCACGTTCTTTGGCGATTCTACGTCGATATTTTCGCCTTTTGTGGAAATTACATTAACGTCTATTTTATCTTTGTTTGCCACAATGGTAAATTTTGTATCGTCCCTTATTTGTCTTGTGGAAGTCATACCCTCCAGCACGCTGTTTTCTATGATATTTCTTGTTGAAAAAAGAACCCCAATCCTGTGTTGAGTTTCGTTTTCATGACCCTGCGTTTGCTCCAAAACTCTGTATGCGCGCCTGAAATGCCTGTCTAAAAGGGAAGGGGTTTTTACGGATCTTTCAGGATCTACTACCTGATCCGTTTTAAAAACATAATCAAGCATTTTTGTCTGTTCATGATCAAGCCCAAGGCTTCTTGCTATACGGTGAAAGGCAAAAATTGAAAAAACGCCCGCTCCCGGTGTCACTGCCGCCGAACTTTTTTTGCCTGCGGATGAACCTCTTCTTGAATTAATGAATAATAGAACCGCTACAATGACGACAACGATAATGATTACTACTATTAGATCCTTGGGAGATGTTTTTGGTCCTGAGTCCCATTTAAAATCTGTTACTGATACCAATGGATATAGTAGCGTAAATATATTGCACGTCATTTTTCACCCTGCGTCTGTGCCGTTCCCCGACAGTTGTCTAAAATAGCATAATATAAATTCTTAAGTTTCGGAGACGCTTCATATTCGGCTAAATCTCCAATAATGATTGTATCATGTTTTTCGTAAGCTTCCAACAGTTCTGTTAAAATATTTTTAAAATTATTGAAGTCCTCGGCAATTACCTTTGCCTTTTCCATTTGTAATAAATAACCTTGAATACTTAGCTGGTAAAAAATTCGTATTATTTTTTCAGTTACAGATGAGAAAATTTCTATTGTTTTAGCCGCAAGAAGATCTTTTCCGGTTTGAATGTTCAGGGGAAGATTTATAAGTTTTTCACAAATTTCATTTAAAATTGGTTCGATGTTTTCCAGTTCTTTTACAGGTTCGGTTACTTCCCTTTGTATTTCTTCCGTTAATGAGCGCAAGACGGGAGCGGATATATTGCCTGCGGAAAATGCGTCAGTATAATATGAGTATAGCTCGGGCATTTCTTCCGATATATACTGTGCTTGGCCGCTTTCTTTCCATTTGTCAAAGAATTTTGCTTTTTCGTCAAAGTTAAGTTTTTCGTATTCGTCAATATCCCGTTTTAGGTTTATAATGCAGGCCGCGGTTAATTCCGCGATTGTATTAGTGCGAACTTCAATACATTTTATCGTCTTAATGTCTTTCCTGAAAATTTCCTCAACCATGGAAGCGTTGACATCCTGACCGTCAATTGACATTTCACTCATACGGTGTCCGGAATTGGAAAGCCATTGTTCAAGACCGGCAATAATTTCTATCAATGTTTTTTCATTGGTAAGCGTATAATCAAGCGGTTTGTCGTTAATTTTTATTATCATTATCTGCTACCCCGGTTTTGCTGGCTGAAATTTTCAAGCGATCTTGACATTTGTTCCATCCGCGAGTAAGCGGATTCCATTCTTGCATATTGCATACGCAGGTCCTGTTCCTTCGCGGCCAATTGGCGATCCAGATTGACAATGCGTCTTTCGTCTTGATTTATACGTGAATCAAGCGTGCTGTTTTTCAGGGAAATGATGCCGCCTGTTTCAACAAACGGCTTTACGAGAGTGTCAACGTTAAACGCGATGCCCGTATCAGCGATTATGTCGCCCGAAGTGTTGCTTGCGAAAAGCTCTTTAATTGCGGGTATTTTAGTCTCCAAGGCGGCGTCAAGGGTTTTTTCGTCAATTTCAAGGTAACCCCTTAACTGTGACGGATTGTATCCGGTATTTCTTAAGGCGTTTGAACTGACGCCTATTTGCGATAAAAGAGTAAGTTCGCGTTCAAGGCTGGTAGGGTAGGGGGCTGTAACCGTCCTCATAAGGTGGTTTTTTAAATTGGTTAATGTAATGTCACCGTTAAAAGCGCCCAGTCTGCTTAGCATTTCCTTTTTTTCTTCAGCCGTTAAGTATGTCAATTCATTAATAATTGTTTCATCTGCGGAAGTATTGTATCCCGATCCTGAATATACGCTTCTTGCGGTCAATACGTTTATCTCAGCTATAAGGCGGTTGTAATTTCCCACAAAATTGATAATTGCTTCTTTTACTGCTTCTGTGTTACCGGTAATTTTTAAATCGACCGGTTTGCTGGAAACTCCCCTGAGGGTTAATGTAACGCCCGGGACCAGATCGTCAATTACATTGGTAGGCCGGGTAATTTCTATGCCCTCCATCAGTATAACGGCGTCGCGCGCGTTAGAGACGGCATTTGACGGTTTTAAGCCTCCTGATACCGACGGATCAACAATTTCTATTTTACCGACTGAAACTTCGCGGTGGGTGTTTGTATTTTCGATACTTAGGGAGGCAATAGTCCTGCCGCCCGCAATTTCGGCTAAATTGTACTGTCTTGAGGTAAATGAATTAGAGTCGCTGATAGCGGGCAATTTTGCCGTCGTGCCGTCGGAGAAAACAATGTTTAAAACCGACATATCATCGCGGCGCTGCGGGGGAGGCGGCGGGGTAGAGTCAGACTTTGGAGCGTCAGACGGCAAGTTTTCAATTGTAATTCCTCCGTAAGTTATAGAACCTGACGGAATAGTAGGACCTGGACCGGGCTGCGGAGTATTGACAACGTCGCCTGAGTTAACCTTGGTTTGAGTTTCAAGCCGCAGTACAAGAGGCGAATCGGAAGTAATTGCGAGATTTATGGGGACCGAGGCGGAAGAGAGCGGGGCAACCTGTAATACGCCGTTATTAATTACCACATTAGAGGCGTTTTGTCCCGCTTTTTGCACCGTATTTTCACTGATGGGGAAGTTTGTCTGCGAGCCGCTGCTTACTTCCATCATGCCGATACGTGTGGCAAGAGCCGCCGCGTCCTGAGAAAAAGTTAATCTGTTTTCAGAGCCTGTTAATTTGGATTCTATTAAAAGTGAAATTGTTCCGCTTTTTACAGTTATTAGAGAAGCGGAGATTTTATTTCGTCCGCGGTTATTTATCGTTTCTACAAAGTTTTTTAAGGTGCCGCCGCGGTAATTTATGGAAATTTCGTCATTTCCGACTGAAAAAGAATAAGTACCGGCCTCTATTCTTGTTTTTTCATCAAGGGGTTGGGAAAGAAAACGGTCGGCCTGCGCGATTTGTTTAACAGTAAAAGAAAAGGTTTGTTCCGCGGCTTCCCTGTTAGCGATAGCCGTTAATACGGATTCATCGGAACTTTGCCCAAGTCTTTCGCTGAAGGGGTTTTGAAAAGAGTAGAGTTGACGGGCGCTGTCGCGCAGGGAATTTATCCTTCTGCCGACTTCCTGCCAATAGCCTTTTTGAAGACGCAGAGAGTCAATATTATTTTGAGCTCTGTCTCTGGGAATTCTTTCAAGTTGCATCAGGCCGTCAATAACCTGATCAGTGTTAAACCTGCTTTTTACACCCGGTATGTAAACATCGGACATAGGCTTGATTACTCCCCATCAATAATTCGCTTAAAATAACCGCTTGTTTACGCTTAATCTTTGCGGCTAGACCATATCATCAAATAAAAGACCTATGGCCTCTTTCAGGTTACTGTGCAGCCGCTGCAATTCCTCAGGCGGTATTTCCTTAATCACCTTATCGGTTTCTTTATCAATAACCTTGATAATCACCTGATTGGAACCGTGATCGACTACAAATTGCAGTTTTCTGTTAAAAGCAAGGCCTATTTTCTCCAAATCTGCTGTAGTAGAGTTAATAACCTGAGGTCTTGCTTTTTTTTCCGGCTGCGTAAGCGTCTGCCTGGCCGGTTGTTCCTGTTCGTGTACCGGCATTGGCGTGACAGGAATAAATCCCACACTTGCTACGGACATGATATACCTCCATGTAAATTGTCTGACATTCGTATGCAGATATGCCAGACACACTTTTTCCGCCAATCCCTGGCAGAAAAAAATCGGGCAGTGAAGGCGCGAACTTCACTGTCCTTGCACGAATAAAAAGACGACATCCAGAAGTCTCTTAATCCGTTATTTTTAAATAATTGATACTTACGAAAGCAGCGATAAAACCGATTGACTGCGAAGGTTGGCTTGCGCCAGCATTGCAGTTCCGCTCTGGTTCAAGATGGAGTCCTTTGTATAGTCAACCATCTTATTCGCCATATCTGTATCCCTAATGCGGGATTCCGCCGCTTGCATGTTCTCCGCCGCAACGGCTACGCCCTGCGCCGCCATTTCAAAACGGTTCTGATAAGCGCCAAGGTCCGCGCGTTGTTTTGAAACAATCTTTAATGCGTTGTCTATCGTGCCTATGGCTTGATTTGCATCAACCGGGCTGGCAATAGAAAGCTTGCCTTGAGCCCCCTGTGCATTATTCAAACCTAACGCATCGGCTGTCATACTGCCAATAAAAACCCTGGCACTCTGATCCATGTTTGCGCCAATCTGGAACTGCATTGTCCTTCCGGTGGTTGAATCCATTGCAAACGCTCCTGTGAGCATATTCATGGTGTTAAACTGGGCATGGCTTGCAACACGGTTAACTTCATCAACCAACTGTGAAACTTCGACCTGGATCTGCATACGATCCTCGTCCGTATAGATTCCGTTAGCTGATTGAACCGATAATTCCCGAATACGGTGCAGTATATCCTGGGTTTCCTGAAGATAACCTTCAGTAGCCTGAATAAAGGACACACCGTTTTGAATATTGCGTTCCGCCTGATTCAAACCGCGAATTTGGCTTCTCAATTTCTCGGAAACCGCAAGTCCGGATGCATCATCCCCAGCCCTGTTGATCCTCATACCGGAGCTTAATTTCTCCATGTTTTTGGTCAACGATTCCTGGGTTACGCCGAGCTGACGATCGGCGAACATGGCGC
>Ga0268262_10003407_pt1 | contig 17253 bp, 12 predicted proteins | sample TergutNc150P3_FD_190354 | JGI IMG/M metagenome (GOLD analysis project Ga0268262, IMG submission 190354) | Nasutitermes corniger P3 segment gut microbial community from laboratory colony in Florida, USA - Nc150 P3 (SPAdes) (version 2) | ecosystem: Host-associated > Arthropoda: Insects >... | reverse complement strand
GCGCAGGATTTTATGCGAAAATTCAAAAACATATTCAAATCGCTGGATAGACGAATCTCGCAAAACATCCTTGTATTCGCCATCTTTTTCCGCTGAATAAGATGTAATGGATTTCTCCAAACTGGCTACGGCATTTGCATAGTCCGTTAAGTCTAAGGTTTTGGCATTTTGTGTATTCACAGGCATTAATATAGTAAACTCACGGCTCCAACTCAATATCCCTGTAAAAAATTGCTTCCTTAACCTGCTCAATACAACTTGCCATATCTCTCTCTATATCCGTGCCCCAAAAATGCAGAACTTCCCAGCCCATGAGTTTCAAGTCTCTGTCTGCTTCAAAATCTCGTTTTATATTTTTATCAATTTTTGGAATCCAGTAATTGCGATTGCTTTTTATTTTTTCTTTAGACACATCCCAGTTTTTGCCGTGCCAAAACTCGCCATCGCAAAAAATAGCGATTTTTTGCTTTGTTAAAGCGATGTCCGGCTTGCCCGGCAGTTTTTTGTAGTTTTTTCTATAGCGAAACCCTGCCTTCCATAGGGCTTTGCGAAAAGCAACCTCTATGCCGGTATTTTTGCTTTTTATTGAGGACATGTTGTTTGGCATGGGGGTAATATAGTAAGTGGGAATGTTTCGTTTAGCTTGTTTTTCGGCTCTTCCTGATGGTAGCAGCAATTTTGAAACTTTTCTAAATTTTTTTCTCATGGTACAAAAGTGCGCATTGGTGCCATTCTGTATACTCCTCCTCTCCTGCGAACCCAATCGCTTGGAGGTAAAAGAGGTTTTTGACAACAACGCTACAAAAGAAGCCTATGAAGTTTCGCCAGATGGCGAAAAGAGAGTGTTTTATTCGTGGCACAGGAACGGCATAAAGGCAGAGGAAATGCCGTTTGAAAACGGAGTTCCGCACGGTGCTTACCGCAAATGGAGCGGAACAGGCTTTATAGTTGAAAGCGGCAATTACAAGGATTCTCTGCGCGAAGGGAAATGGACATTTTTTGCAAAGGAAAAAGTGCCGTATGTACAAGGTTCCTATAAAAAAGGCTTGAAGCAGGGCAAATGGACAACATTCGATGAAAAAGGAAAAATAATAGGCGAGCAATTTTTTAAAGACGATTCCGCTACAGGAACTTGGAGAAAATTTTATAACGATGTTCTGATTGAGGAAAATTCCTGCCATCAATCAAACCAAACTGGTTATTTCAAATCGTATTCAAATGAAGGCAAAGTTCAAATTTACCAAGAATGTCGCTACGGAAAACTAAACGGTGTTTTTATGTCTTACTATCCGGGAGGTTCTTTGCACAAAGTTGGGCATTTTAAGGATGGGTTAAAGAACGGTTTGTGGGTTGAGTATTTTGCGAAGGGGAATTTGCGGAAAATTGAGAACTGGGCTTTTGCCATGCGAGACGGGGAGTGGGTGCGTTTTAACGAAACGGGCGATGTTCTTGCGATGGCGGAGTTTATGGACGGCAACGGTGCTTTTGAAGACACCTCTTGGCGAAACAACAGAATACACGGCGAAATTCGCACATCTTTTAAAGACGGAGAATATTTTAGGGTTGAAACTTACGAAAAAGGCGTAAAGCTGAGAACGGAGGATTACCTCAAGGATTCTACAAGGCTGGCTCTGGGTTTTTGGAAAGAAGGGAAAAAAGATGGAGCTTGGCGAACTTGGTATAGAAACGGCGTATTAAAAGACTCGTTGAATTTCAGAGACGGAGAACCTTTTGGCGGGCAGTTCCACTACGACACCACAGGCAGATTATATAAAAAAGAGAATAAGTCTGGTAAAAATATGCCGAATTTTGTGGAGGTATTTTAACTGCTTCACCAGGACTCGAACCTGGAACCAACCGGTTAACAGCCGGTTGCTCTACCATTGAGCTATGAAGCATCAGATTGGAATGTTAAATTTAGAAAAAAAAAACGGGTTTGTCAAGGTTTAGAGATAGTAGTTCAAAGCAGTTTATGCCCATCTCTGTTAAATTCTACCTCTATGCTCCCCTTTTCGTGCGTTCCGTAATGCCTAATGCCAAGGCTATCCAGCCTTTCCAAAACCTCTTTGCTCGGATGCCTGTAAACATTTTTTCGCGCAACGGAAATAATCGCTAAACTCGGAGAAACCCTCTCCAAAAAATCCCTTGTGCTAGAAGTTTTGCTCCCGTGATGCCCCAGTTTGAGAATATTGGCTTTTATGAGGGGAGTGTTGCTGTAAGTTGCTGTCAATGTCCTTTCGCCCTGTTTTTCCAAATCCCCGGTTAAAAGCAGGGTTTGCCCAAGCCCGTGAACATTCAAAACTATGGAATTGTTATTTTGATTTTTGTCGCAAAACAAGGAGTCGGGGTAAAGAACGGTTATATTCCAATCGATTTTTGAGAGTAGCATTTCCTCTTTTAGGTTTAAACCCGTGTGCAATTTTTTTATCTCCAAACCCTTTGCCCGTGCTATATTCAAAACGGCTTGCCAGCCAGGGTCTCTAACGCTTTGGGCACATCCAGTTGTCCAAAGTTCCTTAACCGGGAACTCTTTTAAAATGTCTGTCGCATTGCCGTAGTGGTCTAGATGCGGGTGAGAAATTATCATAGCATCTATTTTTGAAATTCCCCGAGAGCGAAAATAGGGGATTATTTTATCCCGTGCCAAACTCCGTTTTTTCAGCGGAGGTCCCGTGTCCACAAGGTAAAAACGCCCCGCGGGGCTTTTCAGCAAAATGCCATCGCCCTGACCAACGTCCAAAAATACCGCGCTCCAACTAGGGAAGAAATTTTTTTTTATTTCCGTGCCGAGAAAAAAACAGGAGCAAATAAGCAAGCAAAAAATCGCAATGCGCCTGCCCCAAGGATTTACATTTTTCAAAAAAGGCAACATCGCCGCTAAAATAGAAACCGCAAACAAGCAAGGTAAAGGCCAAGGCCCAATGGTGGAGGAAGCGTAAGGGTTTTCCGCCAAAAAACTTGTGATGACAGAAGCACTCCGCAAAAGAACCGTTGCGGAATCCGCAAAAACTTGGCAAACAAAAGGATGGATGCAAACGAGCGATAAAACCCCTGCTTGCATACCCAGACCCACAAGAGGAACCACCACAAGGTTTCCGAGCCAAGATATTGGCGAAAAAGATTGAAAATGGAAAATCATCAGAGGCAAAGTGCTTATAGTGGCGCAAAGCGTGATAAAACTGGATTCTATTATAAAAGAATTGAAAACTTTGCCTATTTTGCCCTGCAACTTCGGTAATTTTATGCGTTGGCCCATGAGAATGCCAAAAGTTGCCGCTGCGGAAAGTTGAAAACCGGCGTTGAAAACCTGCTGGGCATCAAACGCCAAAATTAAAATGAGGGCAACTCCGAGCGCATTTATAGAACTTGAAATTTTTTGAAAAAGTCCGCTGCATTCTATAACGCAGAACATAAGCACAGCTCGCCACACTGCGGCGGAACCGCCTGTTATGGGAGCGTAAATGCACAGAAGAACTATGGACAATATCTGCGAAACCTTGTGCGGTAGTCTAAGAGCCTTCAAAAACAAAGTCAACATTCCAGCGAGCATCACTACGTGAAAACCCGATATGCTCAAAACGTGCACCAAGCCAGTTCTTCTAAAGTCGCTCTGCAAATTTTCCGAAATGCCGGAGCGGTCGCCTGCCAAAAGCCCCATCAGTAAGCCGCTTTCCGGTTTTTCATAAAATTCAGAAAAGCGTTTTTCAAGTTTTTGCTTTGCCGAGAAGGAAAACCTCTGGAAAGAGAATTCGCTGTTCAAAATTTGAACGCTATCCAAACTGCCGCTTGCTTTGTAGCCTTGCGAGCGCATCCATTCGGGTGTGTTGAAAGAGCCGGGCACTGTTGGCGGAGTTACGGGAAACCATTTAGCCTGCCAAAAAACGCTATCGCCGGGGAGCGGGGTTTCTTTGCCTGCATAACTTAGCCTTGTTTTTCCAAAATCTGTGTTTAATATAACGGCATAGCCGTTTGGTCTGTTCAAAACCTCTTCCACATAGCCAACTCCATTTGCGGGTGGATTTTCCGTAAAACTGAAACTGTCTTTTTGCGAAAAATAGAGCGTGAGTATAACCACACAGACTATAAAAGAGACTTTGCGCAAAACTGGGTTTAGGGCGTAAACCCAAAACGCCAATAAAAACGCTATTTGCCAATGCACAGTCGCGCCAAGTGCAAGCAAAATGCTTATTGCCCCTGCAAATGCAGGATAACGGTTTAAGCCTTCAAAAAAGGCTGTGAAATTATTATCAAGTTTCATCAAACATCTGTTAACATTTTTCTCCTCATAAGCAATACACAAATCTGATATAATAAACGCAACAACTATGCCACCGCAAAAACCGCGAATTTGGCTTGCTATTGCGGTTTTAAAGTGTCCAAAAAGTGTTTAGACAGTGTTTAAACACTTTTTGGACGGATAAATCAGCCTTGCCCACCGCGAACAATTGGGCGGAAAGAAATTTACATAAAAATGACAATTTAATCCGGGCAATTTTCTATAGTAACTGCGGATTAAAACGTTTACTTTATTTCTATGTTAACCAAATGAAAATTCTTTTTATAGGCGGAAATGGGAACATAAGTTGGAATTGCACGGTGCAGGCTCTGAAAAAAGGCTACGAAGTCTGGGCTTTGAACAGAGATACTGGCTCCGTTATGCGGCGTGAACTCCCTAAGGAAACTCACAAACTAAAGGCGGATATCGGGAATCCAAATTCCGTCAAAGATGCCTTGAAAGGTTTAAAATTTGATGTTATCGCCGATTTTATATGTTTTACGCCGGAACAGGCAAAACGAGATTTGGAGTTATATAGCAACCTCTGCGAACAGTTCATATTTATCAGCACCGCTTCTGCATATCAAAAACCGCTGACCGCCGTGCCAATAACGGAGAGTACCCCGTTGAAAAATCCTTATTGGCTCTACTCCCGCAACAAAATAACTTGCGAAGAAATTTTCTTCAATGAGTACAGGGAAAGGGATTTCCCCATAACCGTTGTTCGCCCTTCGCATACCTACGATACCATCATACCCGCCGCTATGGGCAGTTCCGGCTGGACAAATTCTGCGAGAATGTTGAATAATAAGCCGGTTATACTGCACGGAGATGGCACAACGCTTTGGACCTTGACCCACGCGGAAGACTTTGCAAAAGCATTTACCGCGTTGCTTGGAAACAATGCCGCTATAGGGCACGCTTTTCACATAACAAGCGATGAATGGCTAACTTGGCGGCAAATTTCGGAAGGCGTGGCAAATGCACTCAATGCACCCAAACCCAAATTTGTCTGCGTTCCGAGCGAGAAAATTGCGGAGAAAAATCCCGATTTGGGGGCAGGGCTTTTGGGTGATAAAACTTGGTGTGCAATTTTTGATAATTCAAAAATCAAAAAATTTGCCCCAGGTTGGCAAGCGATAATTCCATTTAGCGAAGGGGTAAAACGAACAATTGACTGGTTTATGGAAAACCCAGAGAGAAGAAAAATAAACGCCGAATTGGATGGATTTTTGGATGGACTTGTTTAGAGCAAATATACGCGGTTTTTTCTTCTACCTATCCGTAGTGGTAGGTATGTTCACTTTTGTTCCACCCTGGTTTTTGTATTGCGTTATATTTAGAAAACAAAATTTATTCGCTAATGTAGGCAAACCTTTTTTCAGAATTGTGTTCCCTATATTTGGCGTTAAAGTTAAAGTAGAAGGTTCCTTGCCGGAGCAAAGCCAAACCTGCTTTATGCTTTGCAACCACCAGAGTTTTATAGATGTTCCGGTTATATTGTATAAAGTTTTTCCTGTAGCATTTTTAGCGAAAAAGAGTTTATTTAAAATCCCCTACTTTGGGCAGATGTTGGCTTATACCAACAGCATCCCCATTGTGCGTGGAGACAGCAATGCAAATTCGGACTTGCAGGACAAAATTAAGCACAGAATCTCGCGAAATTTTCCACTTATGGCTTTTCCAGAAGGGACACGCTCGGCAAACGGCGAACTTTTGCCTTTTAAAAACGGAATTTTTCGCATAATAAAAAAATCCGGTGTTCCTATATTCCCAGTCACTATTATAGGCGCACATAAAGTTTTGCCAAAAACAGGCATTGCCCTTTACCCAGGAGAAATCAAAATTATCCCGCATAGAATTATAACGGCAGAAGAGATAGAAAAACTGACCTACGAAGAGCTAAGGGACATGGTCAGAGAAGAAATATCAAAGAGTTTATAACTCATCACTGCTTCAGCAACCATTCAACCGCTTGTTCCTTATTGGGGAAAAACGTCATGTTTTTTCTGCCGCTCATTTTAAATACGGCATTGATAACCATCCTTTTTATGCCATCAAATCCTATCACTGCTCCACGCTTCACATAGGGCTTGTTGTACTCCATCCATTCCGCTATGATTTTTTTTGTTTCTGTATCGAATTTCACGTCCCTTACGTTTGTTATGGAGAACAGAGAGTTTTCCGCATATTTCGCTATACTTTCCTTAGCGATTTTTACGAACTCCCTATACTCGCTGTTCTCCTTGAACTCAGACAGGTCAAAATAGAGAAAATTTTTCCCCTCAGCCGTGAATTCCTCAATGCGTTGCTTCATCATCTAACCTCCTTTAATAAAGTGTCTATCTTTGATATGGCTTCGTCATATCCGCCAATCAAAACGTTTTGCAAAATATTTTCAATGCCAGAGCCAATGCCCTCTGCTTGTAAAAATTCCCGTAAATCGTTAACTATATGGTCTATGGAAGTAGAATCCAAAGATTCAAGTGCTTCCTTAAGCCTATTAAGTTCACTTTTCAGTCGTTCAAAATCAACAGTGGCTTTCTGTGCATCATTGCCAGAGGATAGCGCACTTCCAATGCCGTTTAAAAGGGTTTCCAAATTCCTCAAGAATTGAGCGTTATTTGAATTTATAAAAGCAACGTCTTTTTGTTTGCCCGCAAATTCCAATGCTTTTGCGCTTTCAGATAATTCGCTGGCACCTATGTTCGCAAGTGCACTTTTCAAAGCGTGGGCGTGTGTAGCATACAATGGATAATTCTTTGTTTCCAAACTTTTCCCAATTTCATCAATCTTCTGAAGCCCATCTTTGTGGAACACGGCAAGAGTCTGCATATAACCTTTAAGCGTTCCGCCTGTAATTGAAATGCCTTTCTCGACATCAATACCGGCAATTTTCATTTCCGTAGTTTCTGAAACATCAGTATCAACTATCTTTACATCCAATTTTTCCTGTTTTTCTTTTGGCAGCCATTTTGCTAAAATGGTGTTCAGTTTTACCATATCTATGGGCTTAGACAAGAAATCGTTGAAGCCGTTTGCCAAAAACATTTCCCTTGTGCCAGAAACTGCGTTGGCGGTCAATGCGATTATCGGTAGATTCAAATAATGCGGGTTTTCGTTGCCCATTTCCCTTATGAGTTTTGTGGCTTCAATTCCGTCCATTTCCGGCATCATGTGGTCCATAAATACCAAGTCATAACTATTTATCTTTACTGCTTCAATCGCTTCAATTCCGCTCAATCTCAAATCCACTTGCATTTTGTATGGCAGCATCAATCCTTCGGCTACCTTTAAATTCGTGTTGATGTCGTCCACAATGAGAATCCTAGCCTTAGGAGCGGTAAACCGTGCCGTGACATTCTCGTTTGCGTTATAGGAAAAATTGTCGGCTACGCCGTTCAATACATTTGCAACGGATATGGAATGTACAGGCATAGGAAGAACGCTCAAACTTCTATCGGTAACCGCGTTGCCAAATTCCGTGAGTACAACTATTTGCGTTTTGGAGCCAAGCCCTTGTATTATGCTTCTGACATTTCCAAGCATAGTATAAGAAACGAATATAAATGGAAACTTCTTGGATTTCAATTTTTCTCGCAGGGTCTCATCATCTTCTACGCGTTCGCAATTTACACCCAGATTGTCCACGGTGCAGATTATGGAATCGGCATATATTTTATTCCGTTCATAGACAAGCACGCTTTTCTCTTCCGGGTTTTCAACCACAGCTAATGGTTCCGGAGATAGTATTTTCTGCGGAAGCGTAATGGTAAATATGCTGCCTTTGCCGTATTCCGAATTAACGCTTATATCCCCGCTCATCATTTTAACAAGATTTTTTGTTATGGCAAGTCCTAGTCCCGTACCTTCAATACCTTTGTTGGACGCCATGTCCACTTGGACAAACTCGCCAAATAATTTTTTTATATCTTCTTCTTTTATACCTTTGCCGCTGTCTGTGACATCTATGGTTAAAAGAGTTGAGTCTTCGGTTTTTTCCCCACTTACAGAAAATGATACAAAGCCTCTCTTTGTGTATTTCACAGCGTTGCTCAATATGTTGAGCAGTATCTGCCTGATTCTAGTTTCGTCTCCGAAAAGAGAATTTGGTATGTTGCAGTCTATATTAGCCACGAACTGCAAATTTGAATCCACAATCTTCATTCTTATAATGCTAATCACATCGTGTATCATTGAGGAGAATTGGTAATTGCTAGGGACTATTTCCAGTTTTCCGCTTTCAATTTTTGAAAAGTCCAAGATGTCGTTGATTATGGCTAAAAGATTTGTACCCGCCTGTTTAATGGTTATGACTTGCTCGTGGGCGGCACTGTCCATATTTTCTCGCAGGGCAAGTTCCGCCATTCCTATTATCGCATTCATAGGAGTGCGAATTTCATGGCTCATCTTCGCAAGAAATTCGCTCTTAGCATTAGAAGCCGCTTTGAGTTCTTCCATTGTTTTACGCAGAGGATTAAGAAGCCCTAAAATAAATATGTTGAATATTACAAAAATTATGGCAATTACCACCATCATAACGATGAACAACGCCGTAATATTGGTTTTATAGTCACTTATGCTGTCCGGCATCAACGCTATGGAATACCATCCGAGCAAAGGAACCGTGCCTAAGGCAACTCTGCCTAACTTGGTATCTAGAATTTGTACTTCTTTTGATTCAAAATTCTTTACTTTGGCAACAATATCAATGCCTGCTTCGCTTAACTCTTCGTTGATATTTTTTTTCGCAGTTACAAGTTCAAGATTTTTTGCACCGGTAATTTCTCCAGCAACATTAAAAAAATAAAGTTCCGCTTTGTTGGTGCGGTTCCTATACACTGTATTGACAAATTCCGAAAGATTTATGCCTGTTCCTAACATACCAATTGGTTTGCCTTTGCTATCAGAAACTGGCACATTGATCCATAGATTAGTCACATTGAGGTCTGGATTGTAATTGATATTAAAATTATATCTTTTAGTTTCGTTAAGAGTCATTAAATACCAGTAGTTACGAGGGTCTTTTATATCTAGAAAATAAGAAGCATCGTCATTTGAATAGAATATTTTGTCTTTATCGTTTATCCAAAAAACTGAATTTGATGCAAATGCTCTGCGATAACTGGTTATTTCTTCAAAAGCTATTTTTTTCAATTCAGAGTTTTCCGGGTCAGCAAAATATTTTTGTATCAAAGGAGAGCCAGCCATTTTAAGAGCAATGGCTATTTCGCTATTTATCGATGTTTCCAGCCCTATTCGTTCAATTTCAAGTATTTGTGTCAGTTCTTTGCCCTTGTTTATTCTTATAATCTGCTGCATTGTCAGCACAAAAGTTAAACTGCCCCCTACAAGAACGAGCAAAAACAAAACAATGGAAAAAATCACAAATCTGCTCATCAGAGGTATCTTCTTAATATCGTACAATTTCATAGGATTTAACTTGACCATATATTATATACCCTTCTTCATCAAATTATCTATCATTGATATTGCTTCATCATATTCGCCAATCAAAACGCTTTGCAAAATATTTTCAATGCCAGAACCAATTTTATCGGTTTGTGCATATTCTCGTAAATTATCCACCGTCTTGTCTATGGCAGTGGAATCCAAAGATTCAAGTGCTTCTCTAAGCATATTCAACTCTGTCCTCAGTAACTCAAAATCAAAATAAACTTTATTACCATCGTTGCTATCAGAAGAAAGTGCATTTTTAAGGCTTTCTAAAAGGTTTCCTAAATCCATCAGGAATTGAGAGTTATTCGAGTTGATAAAAGCAAAGTCTTTCTGCTTTCCAGCAAATTCCAATGCTTTTGCGCTTTTGGACAATTCGCTGGCACCTATGTTCGCAAGCGCGCTTTTCAAAGCGTGGACGTATGTGGTATATAAAAGATAATTGCCCGTCTCAAGGCTCTTCCTGATTTCGTCCCTTTTCTGAAGACCATCTTTGCGAAACACGGCGAGAGTCTGCATATAGCCCTTAAGCGTTCCGCCTGTCATCGAAATGCCCTTCTTGACATCAACGCCGTCAATTTTTATTTCCACCGCTTCCTGGCCGCCAGCATCAGCAGTAATTGCTTTTGCATCCAATTTTTCCTGCTTGCTCTTTGGAAGCCATTTTGTCAAAATGGTATTCAGTTTTACCATATCTATGGGCTTAGACAAAAAATCGTTGAAGCCGTTTGAAAGGAACATTTCCTTTGTACCGGAAATTGCATTGGCGGTCAACGCGATAATCGGCAAATTTGCATAATGCGGATTTTCGTTGCCCATTTCCCTTATGATTTTCGTGGCTTCAATGCCGTCCATTCCCGGCATCATGTGGTCCATGAACACCAAGTCATAACTATTTACCTTTACCGCTCCAACCGCTTCAACGCCACTCAAGCGCAAGTCAACTTGCATTTTGTATGGCAGCATCAAGCCCTCGGCTACCTTTAAATTTGTATTTATGTCATCCACAATGAGAATTCTGGCTTTTGGCGCTATAAACCGTGCCGTGATATTCTTATTTGTGTTATAGGAGAAATTGTCGGATACGCCGTTCAATATATTCGCAACGGATATGGAATGTACAGGCATAGATAGTACATTCAAATTCATGTCTGCCATCGCTTCGCCAAACTCCGTGAGCACGACTATTTTAGCATTGGATTTAAGTTCTTGCATTATTTCTTTGGCATTTCCCAGTAGGGAATAAGAGACAAACAAGAAGGAATAATCTTTGGATTTCAGTTTTTCCCGCAACTCACCGTCATTTTCGGCGCGCTCGCAAGTCACGCCCAGATTGTCCACGGTGCAAACTATGGAATCGGCATATATTCCATTCCGTTCATAGACAAGAACGCTTTTCTCTTCCGAGTTTTTAATTGATGCCAAAGGTTCGGGTGAGCATATTTTTTGAGAAAGCGTAATGGTAAATGTGCTGCCCTTGCCATATTCCGATTGGACGTTTATATCTCCATCCATAGCATTCACAAGTTTTTTCGTTATCACAAGACCAAGACCTGCGCCTTCAACACCTTTGTGGGCTGCCATATCAACCTGCACAAACTCGCCAAATAATTTCTCTAAATCCTCTGGTTTAATGCCATTGCCAGTATCTGTGACATCTATGGTTAGGAGAACAGTATCTTCAGTTATTTCTCCGCTTACGGAAAATGATACAAAGCCTTTTTTTGTGTATTTCACGGCGTTGCTCAAAATGTTGAGTAGAACCTGCCTTATTCTAGTCTCGTCTCCAAAAAGAGAATTCGGGACATTGCAGTCTATATTCACCACAAAACTCAAATTTGAATCCACTACACGCATTCTGATGATGCTGACCACATCATTTACCAAAGACGAAAATAAGTATTTGCTCGGAACTATTTCCAATTTCCCACTTTCAATTTTTGAAAAATCCAGAATGTCATTGATTATGGATAAAAGATTGGCTCCGGCTTGCTTAATCGTGATAATATGCTCGCGTGCAGCATCTGGTATGTTCTCGCGCAGTGCAAGTTCAGCCATGCCAGTTATCGCATTCATAGGCGTTCTTATCTCATGGCTCATCTTTGCGAGAAAATCGCTCTTGGCTTTTGATGCTGCTTCTGCCTTTTCAGCGAAATTCATTGTTTCCTTAACAAGTTCCATAAATTTCTGCTGCCTTTGCCATGATACATATTTTATCTGGTCCAAAATATAACTGACCAATATACTTAACGAAAAAGCAATAAATAAATCGGTAATGGAATATCGAATGGCAATATCCGAAAAATTCAAACCGGTTAATGCTCCTCCTATGAAAAATATCGCAAACGAAGTGGTGGAAATAATAAACTTGTAACTTAAAACAATAGGCGCAAACGTGGATATCATTAAAACAAAACTGAAGCCACCTATATACGAAGTTGCATTTAGACCCGATGTTCCTGTAATGAAGGCTGTTGCAATGTTAAGATAACCAATCATCAGCGTAATCATTGTATCGGGGTAATTTCTAAAACGCTTTGTGAATTTTAACGCAATTAAAGTTGCGCTTAATAAAGTTAAACCCAGTCTTATAATAATGACCAACTTAGGAAACTGGTGCAGGATAATATCATTTTGTATATATGGCAACCATGCAACCATTGATATCAGTATTGTAAAGAAAAGTTTGCCTGCTTCACAATTAAGTTCGCCTTTAAAAGTAGTGCGAGTGGATTCGTCTCCATACGCTTCAAAAATAGTTTTGTATTTTTCCTTGCACTTTTTAAAGAACTTCTGTATTGCATCAAACATTAAGATAACTCCTTTAAAATTATAAATTGTCTTCATGTGTAAAAGACTTTGCAATTTTATTGAATTCATCGGAGACTTTAAGAAACAAATCCACTAAAGTCGGTTCAAAATGAGTCCCTTTGCCAGATAAAATTATATTGACAGCCTCCTCGTGAGGAAAAGCCTTTTTATAAGGTCTATCGGAAACAAGGGCATCATACACATCTGCTATTGCCATTAACCTTCCTTGCAGTGGAATATCTTTGCCTTTTAAACCTTTTGGGTAACCGCTTCCATCCCATTTTTCATGATGAGTTGCGGCAAAAATTTCTGCATGTTCCAAAAATGTTCTCTCCGATGTTTTCCTTTTTATTTTATCAATGATATCTTTTCCAAAAACTGTGTGCTTTTTCATTTCACTGAATTCTTCATCTGTTAGTTTACCCGGTTTTTGCAAGATACTGTCTTTAACAGCGATTTTGCCCACATCGTGCAACTGCGCGGACTGCAACACCAGTTTTAAATCCCATGAGGCTACTTCATCTTCATACAAGCCAATTATCTGTGCGGCATCCAGCAATACTCCCAAATAACTCGTTGTTCTTTCAATATGCCCGCCGGTGATGTTATCGCGGAATTCCACTAATTCAGATACGGTTTTTAAAATGGCGTTTTGCAATTCCAAAACCGATTTAGTTTTTTTCTCCACCATTTCTTGCAGATTATTGTTGTAATTAACGAGTTCTTTTCTTTGGGATTCAATAAGTAAATGCGTTTCAATGCGTTTGAGCAGAAGTACCGGAGAAAAAGGTTTTGTTATATAGTCTATCGCGCCAAGGGATAATCCTTCCAATTCGCCTTCAACATCGTCTCTTGCCGTTAAGAAAATAATAGGTATGTGCTTGGTTTTTTCTTTGTTTTTTATAATTTTTATCACATCGTAGCCATTCATCTCCGGCATTTCAATATCCAAAAGAATTAAATCTGGAATATTCTTTTCCAGCATTTTCAAAAGTTTTTCGCCGGAATTCAATGTGAAAACATTATAATACTCTGCAAGCGCGGTTTTCCCAACCGTTAGGTTGGTCAAATTATCGTCCACTAAAAATATGGTCTTTCTCTCTGAATTCATGCAGTTAATTAATATATAAAGATTTACAATCCTATCAAGGCACTAGCCCCCATATCAAGGTCTTTTTGGTTACATTTTCTACATTTTTAATATGAACATATTGTCGGAAAGATTGCGAGGTTTGAATATAGGCGGCTGGTTTAGCCAAGTTGACTGCATAGAAGAAAAAGACCCGCAGGGATTCCCCGGATTTTATGAGCACGCAAGAAGGTTTATAACGCAGAAAGACCTGCAATTCATAAAGGATTCCGGCTTTAACCACATTCGTCTGCCAGTAGATTATTTCAATTTTTTCAAAGGAGAGAATTTAGAGATTGACAATGCCGCATTTGAGATTTTGGACAAAGTTATTGAAAAAATCTTGGGCACTAGGCTTGCGTTGATTTTTGATTTGCACAAATGCCCTGGCCATGATTTTCACCAAGGAACTCTAGGTGGGCAGCAACCATTTTTCACGGATTCAAAATGCAGGGAAAATGCAAAAAAAGTTTGGTCTGTGTTTGCGGAGCGTTATGGCGATAAGGACGGAATTTTGCTGGAAATTTTAAACGAGCCAGTCGCGCCAGATTCTGAAACTTGGAACAAGGTTAAAGATGAATTGTTTTGGCACATAAGAAAAGCCGCACCTAAAGCCCCGATAGTCGTTGGTTCAAACAAGTGGAACAGTCCTGAGAAATTTGCGGATTTAACGCCGCTGGACGATGACAATGTTCTATACAGTTTTCATTCGTATCAGCCTGTGATTTTCACTCATCAAAATGCAGCCTGGATTCCAGAACCGTATTTTCACCAAAAACGCTCATGGCCAGGAACTTACGAACCGCCGCAGAATAGAGATGTTTCCGTAACTCTCCCTATAGAAGACGGTGCTTGGGATAAAAACAGGTTGCGTTCCACAATGGAAAACGCTTTGGAATTCAGAGCCAAGCACAAGGTTCCGGTTGCTTGCAATGAATTTGGTGTTTATGTACAGGTTGAACGTGCCAGCCAGTTGAACTGGATTCGCGATTTTACCGAGCTTTTAAGAGAGGCGGATGTAGGCTTTTCTTATTGGAATTATAAAAATCTGGATTTTGGTTTGGTGAGCATAGGCGAGAATTTACATGACAATTTGCCACAGTATAACAATGAGCAACGGCTGGACAAAGAATTGCTGGAGTTGCTTTTCTAAATTTTCACCATGTCCATAATTCAGATAAACCTTGAGACTTTTGAGCATGTTGTGATAAACGGCTCTGCGGAGAAACCTATTGCTGTTGCTTTTGAAATATCGAAAGCCTTGGAAAAACTCTCCAACGAACTCAAATTCACCATAGCAAAATTAGACCCCGAAGACCCCAACAATCAGCCGCTCGCGGGTTACCTACAAATGAGAGCTTTGAGCGATGTTCGCGTTTTTAAAAACAAGCAGATGGCAGGCGGTGCGGATGGCAATTTACCTGAAGCAGAACTTAAAAAACTATTGCAGCCATTCTTTTTTTCAGAAGAAGAAATCCAGTTGAACAATGCCGAAGAAGCCTTGAATTTGGGGCAAACCAGCGGTGCCATAAAAATTCTGCAAAAGTTATTTGAGAGCAACCCCAGCAATAAAAAGGCCTGCTACCTGCTCGCAAAAGCCAAAACCATAAGCGGCAAAAGGGAAGAGGCAAAAACCATTTTGCAAAGCATAAAAGAAACAGATGATTTTCACAGCGAATCAAAAGCCCTCATGGAACTCATGGATTTCTACGAAGAAACCTCTCCCCCTTACGACAAAGCCTACAAATTAGCGAGCCAAAGCAAGTACGCAGAAGCACTCAGCAGTTTTCTGGAAATTATCGAAAACAAGCAGGACAGCGAAGGCAAAGCAAAAAAAGCGATGCTAACCTTGTTTTCCGTTCTCGGTTCAAAACACGAACTCACCTGGGAATACAGGGCAAAGCTGAACAGGCTGATTTTTGTTTAAATTACCCCAGCTCCACTTTAATTTTGCTCGCAGCGTTCTTTGCTTTTTCAATGGCTTTTTCAACGCTTGCCCCCCTTGCCAAAACCACGCCCAGCCTGCGATGCCCGTTGATGCTGGGCTTGCCAAAAAAACGGAGCGAGGTATCCGGCTCGCTCAGAGCCTCTTCCAAACCTGAGTAGGAAATCAAATCGCTTTTGCCGTCCACCCGCAAAGCAACGGAGGCACTAGGCCCGTGTTGCGCTATGTTTGGGACAGGCAGCCCCAAAATCGCTCTTGCGTGCAGGGCAAATTCGCTCAAATCCTGTGAAATCAAGGTGACCATTCCCGTATCGTGGGGGCGGGGGGAAACCTCGGAGAAAAAGACCTCATCGCCTTTGATAAAAAGCTCAACCCCAAAAATCCCATAGCCGCCCAAAGCATCTGTAACCGCCTTTGCAATACGCTCCGATTCTTCCAAGGCTTTTTTGCTCATACCTTGCGGCTGCCAGCTCCAGCGGTAATCGCCTTCAATTTGCACGTGCCCTATGGGTGCGCAAAAAGACGTGCCTTTTGCGTGGCGAACCGTTAAAAGCGTTATCTCATAATCAAAAGGTACAAAGCCCTCAACTATAACCTTTCCGCTGCCTGTTCTGCCACCGCTCTGCGAATAATCCCAAGCGTGTTCAATGTCCGCTTCTGTTTTCACTGTGCTCTGCCCGCGCCCGCTTGAACTCATTATGGGCTTCACAACGCACGGAATTCCTATTTCCTTTATAGCCGTTAAAAATTCTTCTTTTGTCTCCGCGAATTTATACGGGCTTGTTTTCAATTTCAGTTCCTCTGCGGCAAGGCGGCGAATGCCTTCCCTGTTCATAGTCAGTTTGGCGGCCCTTGCGGTTGGGATAACGTTGTAGCCTTCTTTTTCCAATTCCAAAAGGGTATCGGTTGCGATGGCTTCAACTTCTGGGATTATGTAATCCGGTTTTTCTTGCTCTATAACTTTGCGCAAGGCATTGCCGTCTAGCATGGAGAGCGTGTGGCTGCGGTGAGCAACTTGCATTGCCGGGGCATTTTCATAAGAGTCGCAGGCTATGGTTTCTATGCCCAGCCTTTGAAGTTCAATTATCACTTCCTTGCCCAGTTCGCCAGAACCGAGCATAAGGGCTTTTTTTGAGTTTGCTTTGAAAGGAGTGCCGAGTTTTATCATTGGCGGAATTTAGAAAAAAGTTTTTACTAAATTTCATCTATGGAAAAGGCTTTTACGAATACGCTTTATACTAACGATAATTTATTCATATTAAATGGACTGAATAGCAGTTTAGTGGATTTGATATATTTAGATCCGCCTTTTAACTCAAAGCGATTTTACTCTGCACCTATAGGCAGCAAGGCAGCAGGTACAAGTTTTAAAGATATGTGGACTTGGGATGATGTCAATGAAGAATATCTTAATACTTTGGCAGAAAAATACCCCGCATTATCAACATATATCGCATCTGTTGGCGCAATACATAGCGATGCGATGAAAGCATATTTAACCTATATGGCTCAACGTATTATAGAAATGCACCGCGTTTTGAAAGATACGGGGAGTTTGTATTTGCATTGTGACCCTACTGCGAGCCATTATTTAAAAGTATTGTTAGATGAAATTTTTGGCAGGGATAATTTTAA
>Ga0268262_10003406_pt1 | contig 17257 bp, 21 predicted proteins | sample TergutNc150P3_FD_190354 | JGI IMG/M metagenome (GOLD analysis project Ga0268262, IMG submission 190354) | Nasutitermes corniger P3 segment gut microbial community from laboratory colony in Florida, USA - Nc150 P3 (SPAdes) (version 2) | ecosystem: Host-associated > Arthropoda: Insects >... | reverse complement strand
CTTTATATTCATATTTACGCGAAAGCATTTCCAGTTTTCCGCTTGTACTGCTTAATTTACGAATTTCTACCAATGCGCCTTCAATACTGCCCCTGTTATAATAATTCAACGCGTTAAAAACATTAATGTAAATATCTTCAAAATCTTCACCCGGATAATTTTTAGTATTGTCATTTAATATAAAAGAAAAAAAACCTTCCGTAACGCTTTTGGTATACGCTTCTTCTATTAGCCGTTCCGCGAATTGCAGATCGTTTGAAGAGTTTGCGTAATTTCCGGCATAATGTTCCAATAGCCCCTTATCAAGGTAAAGAGATATGGCGTTTCCTTCGGAGTATATCGGCGTTTTATCTTCCTGTCCGCGTACTATGGCGTCAATTGCCGTTGAAAAATCCGCCTGTTCTACGGCAATATCAATTTCTTTGAATCTGGAGGGAGTTGCCGCGCAGGAGATTAAAAAGAGTATGAATGAAAAAATTAATATTGGTTTTTTGGATAATATTAAAAGATTTTTTTTATCATTGGTTCTAGGCATTGGGATGAGTAATTTTTTTCTTTTTTTATTGTTTTGTCAAGGTGTCGGTTTTTTGATATACTTTTACGGTGAATATTATTTTATTAGAAGAACACGAACTTGGTCATAATCTTTCAAGGCGCGACGAAAGAACCGTTCATCTTTTAAAAGTGCTTCATAAAAAAACAGGCGATTCTTTCGAAGCCGGAATTCTCGGCGGAATGCGCGGGACAGGAAGGCTTGAAAAGATAAATTTTGACGGTTCAATTTTTATCTCTGTACAGGCGGATGAGCCGCCTCCTCCTAAATTACGTTTGCGAATGGCTGTTGCTTTTGTTCGTCCGATACAGATACGCCGCATATTCCGCGATCTTTCCTGCATGGGAGTATCGGCAATTGATTTAATAGGAACCGACTTTGGAGAAAAAAGCTACCGTGATACAAAATTGCTTGAAGACGGCGGCGCTCACGCGGCTCTTGTAGAAGGCGCTGTTCAGGCACGGGACACACAATTGCCTGTTTTTTCCGTATTTGAAAATTTGGACAATTGGCTGGATGAGCGTCCATGGGAAAAAACAGGCAGTACGCGTATCCCTCTCCTTCACGCAATGGATAATGTAAGAGCGGAAGGCTCTCTTTTCTATATTTCACCGACAAGCCGTCCGTGGGTGATCGCGATCGGTCCTGAAAGAGGCTGGTCGGACAGGGAAAGGGAACTTTTTGAAAAAGCGGGCTTTATGCGGCTGTCCATGGGCAGCCGCGCTCTGCGTACGGAAACTGCCTGCGTAGCGGCTGCGGCGCTCGCTATGGAAAAAATAATGGAGTGATTATGAATCAGGATAAGGTAAAAGAAAAACTGCTCGCTATAGAAGACGCGCCTCTTGAATTTACTCTTGTATTTTCAGGCAAAAAAAGCAAAAAGGTAAACGGTCTTTACAAGGTACAAAGCAGGGAGATAATTATTCATAACAGGAATTTTAAAACTGACGAAGCGGGGCAGAACCTCTTGCTCTATACCGCTATTCATGAATACGCTCATCATTTGCATTCCTGCTCGCGCGGAGGTACTCTTTCTTCACGTGCACATAACAGCGAATTTTGGGCTATTTTTCACGCTCTGCTGGAAAAAGCGGAAGGGAAAAAAATCTACAAAGATGTTTTTTCTGTTTCACCTGAACTTTTAAAACTTACAGACGTTATCCGAAACAAGTACCTTAAAAACAACGGCGAGCTTGTAAAGGAAATGGGCAAACATCTGCTTAAGGCCCACGATCTTTGTACAGGAATCGGCGTGCGTTTTGAAGATTATGTTGACAGGATGCTTCGCATACCAAGAACTGCCGCCAATACGGCGATTAAAATGTTTGAATACGATATCACTCCCGAAGTCGGGGCGGACAATATGCGTTTTCTCGCCGGTATCCGCGACAGTGATGAACGCAAGGCCGCGGAGACCGCTCTTATTAAAGGAAAGAGTCCTGATACTGTTAAAATCGCGGTACGCAAAAATAGCGGAAATGAAAGTCCTGTAGAACGTCTTGAAAAAGAAAAAACAAGGCTTGAACGTACAATCGCCTCTCTTAACAAGAGGCTGGATGAAATAAAACGCGAGCTTGCCCAAAAATAATTATGATTGTATCATTTAAATTAAAAAATGAGTGAAAAAACAAAAAAAGTATACATAGATTACAATGCTACAACTCCGCTTAGTCCTGAAGTAAAGGCGTCCATGATAGAGGATATGGATATATACGGCAATGCGTCCAGTATGCACGCTTCAGGCAGGCTTGCGAGGAACAGAGTAGAGAAGGCAAGGAGCGCCGTAGCTGCTCTTGTAGGCGCGTCAGGCGATTCAATTATTTTTACATCGGGAGGCTCCGAATCCAACAATACCGTATTTAATACCATGCGCCGACTTGCGGAAAACAAAAGTGAAGGCCGCAATGAGTTTGTCATAACGGCCATTGAACATCCATGTGTAATGAATTCGGCGATTAATATAGAAAAATCCGGATTAAAATTAAAAATTCTCCCCGTTGACGAATACGGAAAGCTCAACATGGAAGAATATAACAAAGTCCTTAACAAAAAAACTCTTTTGGTTTCGATAATGGCAGCTAACAATGAAATCGGCGTTGTGCAGGATATAAAGAAAATCGTATGTTTGGCAAAAGAAGCCGGAGCGTTTTTTCATACTGACGCTGTTCAGGCGGCGGGGAAAATACCTGTAAACGTTGAGGATTGGGGTGTAGATTACCTTACGCTTTCCGCTCACAAAATTTACGGCCCGAAGGGTGTCGGCGCGCTTTATATCAGAAAGGGCGCTCCGATTTTTCCGCTGATACACGGCGGGCATCAGGAAGACGGACACAGGGCAGGCACTTACAATAACATTGGTATACTGGGTTTTGGAAAAGCGGCTGAATTGGCGGCAATTGGAACTGACAAATACAGGGAAACAATTTCTTCACTTCGCGACAGACTGCGTATCGGGCTTCTGGAAAAAATCCCCAATATAAAAATTAACGGTCACGAAAAAGACACGCTTCCCAATACGTTGAATGTTTCTTTTCCCGGAGCGGAAGGAGAGTCGATTCTCCTTTCCATGGATATGCAGGGAATTGAAGCAAGTACAGGTTCTGCTTGCGCGTCAGGAAGCCTTGAGCCTTCCCATGTGCTTATGGCTACGGGTTTAAGTCCTGAACTTGCGCATGGTTCCATACGTTTCAGTCTGGGATGGGGTATTACAGAAAGTGATATTGATTATATAATAGAAACACTCCCGCCAATTATCGTGCGGTTAAGGGCAATGTCTACATTGTCAATGTAAGGAAGTTTATGTCCGACTGGCTTTATTCAGACACTGTAAAAGATCACTTTACAAATCCCCGTAATGTGCTTTTTGAAGATGAAGCAAGCTTTGCCCCCGACGCGCGCGGGCAGACAGGGAATATAAAATGCGGGGATCAAATGTTAATGCTCCTTAAAATCAAGGATGATACAATAATTGATGTCCGCTGGAAAACTTACGGCTGCGCAAGCGCTATCGCTTCAACAAGTATGTTATCTGAAACTATCAAGGGAATGACTATCGAAGACGCTTACAGAATACGGCCTGAAGACCTTGTAGAAAAACTCGGAGGGCTTCCCAGTTTTAAAATACACTGTTCCGTTCTGGGTGATAAAGCCCTGAGAGAGGCAATTGACGATTACCTCGTTAAAACCGGCAGGGCGGGAATGTTAAAGGAAGAATCAAAAGTTATTTGTCATTGTCTTGGAATTACTGACAAGGACATTGAAGCTGCATTTCATAACGGCGCTCGTACATGGGAACATATTCAACAGGCAACCAAAATCGGCACTGTCTGCGGAAGCTGCCGTGAAAAAACCGAAGAATTGCTCCACGGTCTTGAACATATTTATTCGTAGAACATAATTCCTATTAAAAAAAACAACCCTGTTTAAAACAGGGCTGTCGCAAAGTTAAAATCCTATTTTGATTCCGTTAAGTCATCAGGGTTCAGTATTAACGCCGAACCGCTTTCATTCTGAGTGAGAAGCCGTCCCTGCTGGAACGCGACTGACGCTTGAGGATGTACCTGAAGACTTGATTTAGCCTGTAAAACAAGATTGGTATCAAAACGGCCAAGATAACATAAGTTATTGCTGAGATCCACTGTAATCGCGTAAAGGTAATTTGAATTTACCCAAATCAGACTTCCTGACATAATGTCATCTTCGCCGAATTTAACTGTTTCCAATGTATCCTGGTTTATCTCAGTCAGGCGAATAGCAGCGTCGCCCCTGTTTTCACCCGAAATCGCGATTATTTTTTTGTCAATAAAGGTTACTGTCCGCGTATGTATCGTATTTAACACAGAACGTTTGATTTCATTTGCGGTTGTTGAATTAAAAAGTATGAGCCTTCCCCTTGACGGATCTGTACTTTCGATCGTTATTCCAAGAAGCCCTCCGACTGTATCATTGAAATTATTATTCTGTTGGGTTCCCTGCGCGGTTCCTGAATCATTCCCGGAACTTGTACCGGTATCGGCTATTGTTGACTGTTGATCTTTTGCGATTTCCTCGCGTTCCTGCTGCGCTTCTTCTGTTTTTTGGTCTGCTAAATCTTCCAACTGCTGCGCTTCTTCACGCCGCTGATCCAGCTCTTTTTCCCTGTCTGCCAGTTCCTGTTCTTTTTGGCTGTCCTGCGGCTGTTCTCTTTCCTGGGCTATCTGTTTTTCTTCCTGCTTGATTGCTTCTCTTTCAGTCTGAGCGCGTTTTTGGGCTTCTTCCGCCTCGCGTTCTTTTAAATCGACCATATCCTGACGCTGCGGTACGCTTTGATCGCTTTCTTTTCGTAATTCTTCTACAACGCGACTGTCAGAAATGACGGAAGTATCAACAGAGCTTAAGCCTCCGCTTCCAAGCGGGATAACTATTAAAGTTCTTCCCGGCCATTCGTCATAACGAATGGAAAGCCCCGCTTTCTCCCTGACAAGATTATTAATTACAGGGGTTTTATATTTTTTTGTAAAATAATCCCAGTTGCCCCGGTATACGGCATTGTAGATTGTAATATATTCCGCTAAAAGAGCCGCGTCTTTTTCGCTGTAATCATACGCGGCCTGTAAGTATCCCTGAATAATTGTGCGTAAGTTCCTGATATGGTCTACGCCTGCGTCTACTCCAAGACCGAAAATATCAGCGTCAAGCTTGCCGTCCTCATAAGCTGATACGCTGTGAATAACAAAATACCTGTTTGACGCGCCTGACTCAAACCTGTAGGAATATTGCTTTCTTTGTTCAACAGTCATTCCTTCAAGCGTAGACGCGATGCCCTTTTCCCTTTCGGAAATTTGCCGTCCCACCACTACGCCGATTTGACGGATTTCTTCTCTTGTATCTATACGAGTATGCGGGCCTTCATAATTCAAAAAAACTACAGGCGGAAGATTACTTAACTCATCTTCATCAACCTGGGCGTGGACTGCTGCGGTTAATCCGGTTAGTATTATTATGGTAATAGTCCAGAATTTTAACAAAAAACATTTTGACATTTTCATGGCAACACTCCTAATCCTTTCATTTTATTATATATTAAGAAAATAGTACATATAAAACAAGATAATTTAAGACATTACAAAGCTACAGTTTTTAAAAAAACTTACTTGTATTAAAAAAACAGCTTTTTAGCCGGTATATGAGAGCTTAATTAAATTTAACCGAATTTGAAAATAACACTTGACATTTATATTTATCCGTATTACGATCTGTAATATGAAGACAAGAATAATGAAAAATGACCAAATTACAACTGTCAGGCTTCCCATAGAAACCAGGAATAAACTGTTGTCTGTCGCGAAAGCAAAAAACAGGACAAAATCGGAAATTATCATAGAATCGCTGGAATTGTACTATAAACAGGAAGAGAACGAAATTGATTCATATATTTTGGGCCTCCCATTTTTCGGCAAGTATGACCTGGGTCCGGGAGATCTTTCAGTTACATACAAACAACGCATAAAAGAGAAACTTCATGCCAGACAGAATTCTTATTGATTCCGGTCCCCTTATTGCCCTTTTTCATTCCGGTGATAACTATCATAAAAAAGTACGGAATTTTCTCGCGAAGAAAAAATATTTATTTATCAGCACTCTCGCTGTTTTTACGGAAGTTTCTTATTTTTTAAGCGCCAACATTAACGCTCAGCGGGATTTTTTTGATTGGGTGATGTATAAGGGAGTTATTATCAGCGACATAAATCAAAATGATATACCCCGCCTTATCGAATTAACTGAAAAATATTCCGATCTGCCGATGGATTTTGCGGACGCTACCCTGGTTATTACCGCTGAAAAAACGGGTATCCGTCAAATAATAAGTCTGGACAGTGATTTTGATATTTATCGTTTACCCGGCAGAGAAAAGATACGTAATGTTTACAAGAGTGAGTAATCGGGAAGAAAGCTTAAATTCTACTGCAGCGATGCCAGTTCTTTCAGAGCCTGTCTCCTTATAGCGGACGATTGGTAACTCTCACAGAGCAGGTTGAGTATTTTAACTCCTGTTTGACTTAAAGGAGGCCCTGAAAAACGGCAGAGGGCTCCTGTCGCCGAGGTTATCGCGGATAACACCTGTTCTTCCTTCATACCGCTATAGATTATTGAGTAGAGAAAAGCCTGTAGCGCGATACCGTCAGGGTCTGTACCTATATCTCCGATAGCGGAAGCGGCTGCCGCTTTTATTACAGGTTCGTTCTCCCTGTTAAAAATGCTTACAAGCCAGGGAATTGTCTCCCGTGAACCTATTTGTCCCAAAAGACGCAGAGCGCTTACTCTGTGTTGAATATGCGCCTGATTTGCAGATAACGTCAGTAAAAAAGTCGTCCATACCCCTTCATTTGTTCCGACCCTGCCGAATTTTACGGCGGAGCTTATTTGATCAAGCGTTCTTTTTATTTCATATTCAGAAAGCGGAACTTGCGGCGAATAAATTGCCTGAGGACTGCCCATTTTGTAAGAACCTTCGGGAAATGACCCATAAAAACCGTCTCTTGCGGATAACGGGCGATCTTCAGCTTTATACGCGTAAAGTATCCAGTCATTTCCTCCCGAATAAAGCAGGCCGTTTTCATCAATAACGGGGATAGAAGCGGAATTTTGCAGGCTTATCAGCCACAATCTTTTGCCTTCATGTGAAAAACCTGACGCTCCGTTTTTACTTAGGATATATATACCTCTCTCGTTAAAAATAATTTCCGCTTCCGTTTCGGGTTTGCCGCCTTTTGTTAAGCTTTCTCTGATGTGGCTGTCGCCTTCCCACATTATTTTTCTTTCGTCTAACGAAACAAGTGATATTTTACCGTTATTTAAAACTGCCGCGATATTGCCGTTTCTGTATTCAGCCGAAAGTACACCGGCGGATAATTTAGGCAGAAGCGTGAATTGAAATTCATTTTGAGAAGATAAATACCAGTCTTCGGCGGCTCCTATAATTTCCATGCTTCCGTCTGTATACAGCGACATAAATCTGTAATGATCTATAGAAACCAATGCCGCCGGTTTTTTTGAAAGAGTCCATAAATTGGAATTGCCGAAAGGATCAACGCGGTAAACTTCGTTATTTTCAAGCGCAAAGATTATTCCCCCGCTGTGAGACAGACATGGAGCCACAAAAATGGCAGTTTCAAATGTTCTTGTCCAAAGCAAATTTCCGGACGCTGTGTAACAAAAAAGAGTTTTTCCGGCAGGCACAAATAATCTTCCGTCCCAGCCTGTAATTACTCTTGCGCTTAAAGGGTTTCCGATATTACGCCGCCACAACTCGCGCCCTGAACGATTTACGGCTATTAATATCCCGTTTGTCCTTGCGATATACGATGTGCCTTCCGGTGATCGCGTAACATACGGGCTTATTTTACCTCTTGCGGAATAGTTCCAGATGGGTGTACCGGTAACTGAGTAAGCCTTGATATTTCCGCCATCTAACGCGACAACGACGGATTGCGCCTGTACGCTTGGCATTGAAAGCACTGAGCCGCCCAGCGCCTGCCGCCAAAACGGTTCGGAATTTGAAAGATTCTGTCCCTGGTTTATGGTATTGTTTTGAGAAAAAACAGAACCGGCGCATATAACGGCGCCCAACAGTAAAATTAATTTTCTTTGTAAGGCGTACATTAATCATTATTATACAATAATTATCACACACAGGCACAGGTGTATATTTATTTCCATGCTTTATTATTACGCCTGTTTTTCAAAGACAGCCAGGCTTTCGATATGCGCCGTTTGGGGATAAAAATCGATGAGCTTAAGGTTTTTTAATCTGTATCCGCCTTTTACAAGAATTTTGGAATCCCGCGCGAGAGACGCGTTGTCGCAGGAGACATACGCCAATAAAGGCGGTCCGTATTGCGCAAGAGAAAGAGTGAAATTATGAGCGAGGCCTGCTCTAGGCGGATCGGCGACCGCGAAACCAAGTTTAAGGTTTTTGCGCAATATCACTTTTTCCCATGCGGTATCACGTAACGCGAAAAGCTCCGCGTTTTTCCCTTTTAAATTTTCTCTTGCGAGGCTGATTGCCTTTTTATTTTCTTCCGCCAGGATTATTTTGGGGAATATTACTTCTGCTTTAGTAAGAAGAAAGAGCGCGAATGTCCCGACACCACAGTAAAAATCCGCGGCGGGAAGGGTAGTATCGGCTGTATGCGCGATTTCGATCAAGCTTAAAATCAATTTTTCCAGCATGGAAATATTGCTCTGGAAAAAAACACCCGCGTCAAGAAGAATATCCCTGTCAAGAAGCCTGATTCTTCCCGTTTCAAGACCATTTTCAGTCAGGAAAAGATCGTTGAAGGAAAAAACCGTAAATCTGTCCTTTTCTGGCGGCAGGGGCAAGTTTCTTCCTTCCTGTAAAAGTTTTCTGATACCGTTTTCAGCGACAGGACAATCCGTAACGGCGATTATTTCCCCGCTTCCGCGCCCCTTTAATCCAAAACTGCGGTTATTGTTTTTTGCTTTCTCTCTCAGACAGTGAAACTGCATTCTGTTCCTGTATTCAAAAGGCAAAGAGGGGACTATTTCCAACGGAGGCAGCTTGTCTAAATCAAAACCGCCGATTCGTAAAAATGAATCTTTCAATATAGCGGCCTTCGCGGCAAGTTGCGCTTTATACTCAATATGTTGAAGGCTGCATCCGCCGCACTTACCGTAAAACCGGCAAACACTTTTTACTCTTACAGGAGAAGGCTCGACAATTTCCAGTAACTGCGCTTTTGTCCATGTCTTGTGTTCTTCAATACTCCGGCACAGAACTGTTTCATCAGGCGCTCCGCCCTCTACAAAGATAGGTTTCCCGTCCAAACGTCCGAGAGCGTCTCCTCCGGGAGCGATACTTTCAAGCCTTATTTTTAATACATCGCCTGTCGCCATGTTTTTTATCATACAGGGATAAATTAAAAATGTATGCTGTCAAACCATACATATTCTTAAATCGGTTTAATACCCATTTGATTTATAAAGCTTGCAGAGTCTATTACTTTTGTCTCATTGAGGTTTATGTTTTCATAACTTTTTGTGAGTTTTAACAGTAGTTTTATTTTGGCTATAGAGTCATTACGCCAGATAGAATTTGGATATTCAAGGATTACTTTTGTAAAATAATGTTCAGACAGATAAATAGACAATATTATGTTATTTAACGCTTGCTTTAATTCATTATATGGTTTAAGCGCAAAACTATTATCTGTTTTACGTTTATAAATAAAATTTGGATGAATATTCTTATAGTATTTTATACCTAATTTATAATACAGGTAATCCTGATTCTCAAGTTGTATAAGTCCGTTTTCCGGCTTATTTGAGACGTCAATAATAACTTCTTGTCTTTTTCTTGAGTATATTTTCAAGTCATTGAGTATATTGGTCAATTTTATTGTAATTTCATTATTGACAGTTTCAGCGTTTGTATCTTTGGTCAAATCCGGGTGATATTTTTTTATAAGCTGTTTTATAAGCTTTTTTATGTCTTTATTCATGCTAAAAACCTGAAAAATATTTACCGACAGAGATGTAGTATAAAGCAGTACATTTATATACTAATCCATAATAAGAATATAATTATTTAAGGCGCTATACAATGCATGGAAAATCATGTTTTGTTGTTGTTTCAGACATCAAATCTAACCAATTATGACAGGTTTATTTGTTGATTTATACCCGTATTTCTGCTATTATTTTGACATGGTTCAGAATGAGACATATTTTGAAAGCCATGACGGTACCAAGCTGTTTTTGTACCGTTGGCTGCCTGAGACCGGGCCTAAGGCGGTGTTGCATATCGTTCATGGTATGGCGGAACACGCGTTGCGGTACAGAAGGCTGGCTGAGAAATTAACCTCGGCGGGAATTGAGGTTTGGGCCGCGGATCAACGCGGGCACGGTAAAACCGCCGATTTAAGCTTAAACAAGCCCGGCAGGGGAGGGCTTCTCGGGCACTGTGGTGATGGTTACGGTTTTTCGCTGGTTACAAAAGACATCTATGCCTTGAATAAGGAAATTAAGAAAACAGTTAACGCTCCTGTTTTTCTTCTTGGACATTCCTGGGGTTCGTTTATTGTTCAAAACTATATTGAAGAATATACAAATGATTTAAATATAGATGGCTGTATTTTATCCGGTACAAAAGGGCCGGGTGATTTAATGGTAAAGCTGGGTCTTCCGTTTCTTACTGTTCTTGCGGCTCTTCGCGGACAGCGCAAAGGCTCACGTTTGGCAAGGGCGATGGGAGACGGACAATACAACAATCCGTTTAAGCCAAACCGCACACAATTTGACTGGATTTCCCGTGACGAAGAAGAAGTAGACAAATATGTGGCGGATCCGCTTTGCGGGTTTTTGTGTTCTTCAGGTTTTTACAGGGATCTTACAAGGATTTTAAATGATATCCATCGTCCTGAAAAAATAGCAAGTATTAAAAATAATTTACCGGTGTATGTTTTCTCAGGAAGCTCGGATCCTGTAGGAGCTATGGGCGCCAGTACGACTGCTCTTGTAAATGAATACCGGAAAACCGGTATTAAAGCTCTTGAGTTTGTGTTGTATCCCGGCGCAAGGCATGAAACATTAAACGAGACTAATCGTGAAGAAGTAATGGATAACCTTCTTTCATGGATAAGAAAATATTGTGAATGAGATATAGATATTCAACCGGAAAAAACGGGAAACCGGTTAAAAAAGCGATAATCTACACCTGTGATGAACACGGAATAAATTTTTCCGATATAAACAGGGAAGCTGTAGGTATAATCAAGAAATTGAGACACGCGGGCTTTGACGCCTATATTGTAGGCGGCGCTGTCAGGGACTTAATACTCGGGAAGAAACCGAAAGATTTTGACATTGTAAGCGACGCAAGCCCCGCAAAAATTAAAAAGGTATTCCGCAATTCCAGAATAATAGGAAGAAGATTCCGTTTGGTACATGTTTATTTTGAAGAGAGGGTCTTTGAAGTCTCGACTTTTCGTTCTTTAAAAGACGGGCATACGGGTAATATATTCGGGACAATGGATGAAGATGTTTTTCGCCGCGATTTTACAATGAACGCTCTCTTTTACGATATTGAACAGCAAGTTGTAATTGATTATGTGGGAGGGATGAACGACATAAAAAAGAAACAGGTTAAACCCGTTATCCCCCTTTCTGAAATTTTCACGGAAGATCCTGTAAGAATGATACGCGCCGTGAAATACGCGGCTCTCGCCGGTTTTTCAATTCCGTTTAACCTTAAAATAAAAATATCAAGACAGTCAGATTTGCTTGCGGGTATTTCCCCCTCACGCCTTACGGAAGAAATACTAAAAATTATTAATTCGGATAATGCCGCGGCTGTTGTAAACCTGCTTGATAAAATGGGGCTGTATAATTACCTTCAACCCAATGCCGCGAGCCTTATGCGGAAAACCCCGTCTTTCAGACAAAATTACCTTAAGAGTATGGCAGCTTTGAACAACATTGAAAAAGGACACGGACAGGTTCTCGGCGCTCTTTTTTACGATTACCTTGAAACAATTTATAATTGGGAAGGCGAATATTCATCAGGGAAAAATCTTCCTGTATCAATAGAAAATTTCAGGGAAATATTTAAAGCTGTACGTTCTTTTGTGCTCCCCATGAATCCTCCCCGTTACGATCTGGAGCGCGCCCTGCGAAGATTTTTCTCAAGTCACGGTATCACAATAAAAAGGCCGCATATTGAAAAACTAAAACCGACCGCAGAAACCGTTGAAAATAAACCTTCCGCCGCGAGAAAGAGAAGACGCCGGAAACACAAGCCTGAGTTAAAAGAATCCGCAAACGTTACGCAAAACGCGGAGATTCATACATAATTTAAACCGCGTTTGATTCGCTTTCTGTAATTTTATCAATAATTATATTTACTTCTTCAATTAATATTCCCGTGTAATGTTCTATTGTGTCTATAACGTACTGCTGTAATTCGTGGATATTTCCTCCAAGCTGGATACCGTATGGTACGTCTATGGTTATTACAAGGCGGTAACCCATTTTATCGTCTTTAACAAGAACTTTTTTAACCTTGATATTTTTATTATACTCGTCAACGCAATGGATGGCGAACTGGCTTAGCGCGGCTTCTGAAATTATAACTTTACCGCGTTTTGAGTATTCAGGCCTTACAAGTGATTTTTCATGCAGAGTCGCTACAGGACCAATTCCCGGAGGCGCGACTTTTTTCCTGAAAATTCTTATAACATCATAAAAAATATCCGGATAACTTTTTTTTACTTCTATTGACGGTACGGGAATTACATGCTTTCCTTCAATTCGCCTTGTCCTTACGGCCTTGTCTATTTCTTCCTGGGAAGAGATATCTTCAATTTTAATAATTTTTTGCGGCGGCGGAAGCTGTAAACGTACAGCTATTTTATTTACCATTTTTTCTGAAGTTCCCAATAATAAAATACGGTTGTATTTTTCGCTTTGGAGTCTGCGGGCTACTTCGTCCCTGTGTGATTTTTCATCAAACAGGGCGACTTTAACTGCCGCCATAAATGTATTTTCTTTTTTTGCGGAATGCCCCGCAAGTATACGATTATCCTTAATTAAAAGACCATCGTCAATTATAAGATCAATTCCGTATTTTTGGGCAACAAGTTTTGCGTGAAAACTTTTACCTGTCCCGCTTTCCCCTACAAGAGCGAATATTTTTTTTTTCTTAAGAAACGAAAGGAAACTAAATATCATCGCTCCAGTGTGTTAATTACTGTTATACGCGCGCAGATCAGATAATAATTGCCTTGCTCTTTCCTTGACCGGGGTAATATACTGACCTTCCGCTATGCGCGTTATAGTTCTTATGGCTTCAGGATGATTAATACCGTTATTCTGCCTCGCGATATTTTCAAACGCGTCGATTGTGGCAATCGCCATTAGGTTATCAGGATTTAAATTGTCAAATCTTGAGAAAGCCCAGGAAATAATAACAACAGTTTCATTATTATCGTTTGCGCCTATATCACCAAGAGATTTTATCGCTTCCTGAAGCACCATAGGTTCATTTTCAAACTGGCATATATCAAGAAGTGATTTTCTTGCTTCTTCGGTACCAATCTGTCCAAGGTACTTTGCCGATAAACGTCTGACATCGGGAAAATTATTTACAACTCTTCCGTTTTCCATTGCGATAGACCTTCTTCCTTCCCTTGAAAGAAATTCCAGCGTCTGACGAATATCGTCGTTTTTGCTTCCGCGGCTAATGGCGTCGTTTATATATTCCAAAGCTACAAATTTTTGTTCTCTGGTATTGGCTCTGGCTGTCTCCCTGATAATCATAAGCTCAATTGATTCTTTCAAGTATGATTCTTCAACAGACAGATTACCTCCGGGATTAGTCTGAGCGGCAATTCCGGATACAGCTATAACAGACGCTGTAATTAAAATGAAAAGACGTTTGATTGTAAACATATAAATTCTCCTTAATTTACCTTGTTTTAATTGACAATTAACCATGAATTGCCTACTTTTTCAAGATCGTATAAAACCAGCCTCTGTTCTTCGCCGGTTCTGTTGTTTTTTATAATTGAGAAAGCCTTAACTCTGTTTATATCAATAAATTCTATATCATCAACGCGGCTGTCCGCTCTTGAAGGAACAACTACATTGTCAAAATAATCTTCCGGAGTTCTTAATACAATATTTCTGGTTTTCATTGCAGGTGAATCCGATACTTGCTTTAAAAATTGGGACGAAGAAATTTCCTTAAAATAATTCTGAGACAGTGTCGCTTTCCACGAATTGTAGTTTTTTTTACTTATAATATCATTTAGGTTTCCGATAAAACGCTTCACTTCGTCCAAAGTAGAATCATGCTGCGCCTGGCTGACTGTTTTTGTATCAAAAGTTTCAGGAGTCTTTTGCGGACTTGTTTCTGTTTTTTGAGGCGTTTTTTGTGCAGCAGACGGCGAAAGATCGGTTTTTGGGCCTGAATGACAGGAAACCGTTAAGATTACCGCAAGAATTATTAAAAAAACGGAAATTTTACTTCCCATATTATTACAGTATTTCATTTATTCCAAATTGTCAATTAAATACGATATAATATTGAATAATATACCGATACACGTTAAGTTGATGATATGTTAAAAGCTGCTTTTCCCGGGTCTTTTGACCCGCCCACATCAGGGCATATAAATATAATCCAACGCGCCGCCTCCATTTTCGATGAATTGTTGGTTGTTGTAGCGGAAAATAAGCAGAAAAAATACCTTTTTTCAGCGCAGGAGAGAGCTTCTATGATTATAGAGCTCATTCGGGAAAAGAAAAATGTATCGGTTATCGTTTGCGACTGCCTTGTTGTGGATTTCCTGAAAAAAAAGGGAATTAAACTTTTGATTCGCGGCGTCCGCGGCCTTGAAGATTTTTCCTATGAATTTGAGCTTTCCATGATGAACAAAGCGCTTGATCCGGAAATTGAAACTATCTTTATGACAACAGATCCCGAATATTTTGTAATTCGTTCATCGTCAATAAAGGAACTGGCTTCGTTTAACGGGAATTTGCACGGTATGGTTCCGCCGCTTGTTGCAAAAGCCTTAAAAGAAAAGTATAGTAAATCCTGATAAAGAATTGTTTTTTTAGAAAGTTTGTTCCTGAAAAGGAACGTTGACAAAATTTGCTTTTTTGTCTTGACAGTATTTTTTGTTTTTGTTAATATCACTTAGTTTAGAGAGGTTAAGTTATGGCAGTACCAAGAGGAAAAACTTCGAAAGCAAGGACAAGCCGTCGGCAGTCCATCAATATGAAACTTACCGCGCCTACAATGATAAATTGCAGTACCTGCGGTAACAAGGTGCTTTTACATCGTGTTTGTCCGAAGTGCGGTTTTTACCGCGGCAAGCAGGTAATTGTTCCTAATTCCAAAGTATAATTTAAGGGGAAAGAAATGGACGAGTTATTTGAGAAAATGAAAAAACTCATTGCGGAAAAACTGAGTGTTGATGAGGGAAAAGTTACAATGGAAGCGTCATTCCGTCAGGATCTCGGCGCCGACAGTCTTGACAACTACGAACTGGTTTACGCTATTGAGGAGCAGATGGGTATCAGCATCCCCGATGAAAAAGCCACCGAATTTGAAACCGTAAAGGACGCATACGAATTTATTAAATCTCAGCAAAAATAACAATGTACTAAATCCTGAAAGGATAAAAAAACTGGCGGCTTTTCAAAAGGCCGCCGGTTTTAAATTTAAAAATATCAATCTTTTAAATGTTTCTTTTATGCACCGCTCGGTTTCCAATGAAATCGGCAGCAAGGTAAACAATGAGCGCCTTGAATTCCTGGGCGATTCTGTTTTAGGCGCTGTCTGCGCCACGCTTCTTTACCAAAAATATACCGAAAAAAACGAAGGTGAACTAGCTAAAATAAAGTCTGTGGTTGTTTCGGAAGACATTCTTTCGGAAATTGCCCTAAGATTGCAAATTGATAAAATACTCCTGCTTGGCAAGGGAGAGGAGCTTTCAGGCGGCAGAACAAAGAAGGCTATTCTTGCCGACGCAACGGAAGCGCTTATCGGCGCTCTTTACATTGATTCAGGGTATAAGACCGCCTTTGACTTTGTAAGCCGCTGTATCACGCCTGATATAAATCGCGTAACGGGAGAAAATTACCATAAAGACTATAAATCGCTTTTACAGGAATACTGTCAGAGGTTTTTTCACTGTTATCCAGAATACTGTATGACCAAAAAATCAGGCCCGGAACACGATCGTACATTCTGGATGGAAGTACGTGTAGGCGAGACTGTTTACGGAACAGGAACAGGCCGCAACAAGAAAAGCGCTGAGCAGGAAGCGGCAAGAGTGGCGTATGGGGCTTTCCAGGGAAATAACTCAGAATAATTTTACACTTTATAAAAATGAGATTGTCCCAATAGAAGTTAAATTGCCTGTTAATACAAAATCTCAAAGTCTTTCTGTATATATTGAAAAATATCATCCTGAAAACGCAGTCCGTGTGTCATTAAAAAATTACGGCAGGAACGGGAAGCTTCTTTCTGTTCCGCTTTACTTGATTGGGAATATTGAGAGTGTGCTTAGCGGGAAGGGTGGTTAAGTTAAATTTTTATTAATAAAGCTTAATTCTGAAAAATGCTTTTGCTATGCGTGTTTTTATATTATTTTTAATACAATACTGTTCTTATTTTTTTTTGTATTTGTTCATGGGAGTATACCCGGTTGTTTTTAAAATCGTTTTCACCAATAGATAAAAGTTTTAGCAGGTTTATTGTATCAATAATATTCTGGTATTGTTTTACATCCATTAGGACAGCTTTTGCTTCTCCATTTTGAGTTATGACCATAGGGTTGCTTTTTTCTTCTACTTGCTTTATCACTTCGGCGGTATGCGATTTTACATATGAAATTGATTTTATATCATCAACTAAATTGAACATTTTAACCTCCGGTTTTATCCTGATAACTGGGAGTTCCTACAATATGGAGATAAAACATCCAGCTATTATATAGTACCATATTTAGCTCTTAATAACAATATTACGAATTGCGTCAAAATAAATCTAACCGAAAAGGAACAATGCCTCAAAATAAAAATCTAACCCAAATATGCTTATCCGAAGGAGGGTTCGGAAAGACAAATGGGGTTATCAATGCAAGAAAAAAAGGCTCTTACAAGGGAAATTAGTAAGAGGTATCAAAAAGCGGAGAA
>Ga0268262_10003405_pt1 | contig 17260 bp, 14 predicted proteins | sample TergutNc150P3_FD_190354 | JGI IMG/M metagenome (GOLD analysis project Ga0268262, IMG submission 190354) | Nasutitermes corniger P3 segment gut microbial community from laboratory colony in Florida, USA - Nc150 P3 (SPAdes) (version 2) | ecosystem: Host-associated > Arthropoda: Insects >... | reverse complement strand
GCGGCGCTCTGCTTGGCGAAATAGTGGGCGAATCGCCAGATTTAAAAGGCTTGTTAGAAATAATACGCCAAAAATCACCCAATTTATTCGCCAAACTCAAAAAAGACGAAGCAATAACAGTCGCAGAACCCTCAAAAGAAGAAGTCAAAACCATACCTACCAATGTACCCACCGAATCCAAAATCAAAACCACTACCTTTGTAGCCATAGGTTTAGATGTTCTCGGAGTTGCCGCGCTTGGTATTGGAATGTATAAAGACTCTCAAAAAGACTCTTATTACGAAGATAGCGTGGACTTGAAAAAGCAAGGAAAGGAGTACGAAACAACCTACCGAAAAGCGCAAGATGCTCAATCCTCACGTAATGTGTTTTATGGAATAGGAGGCGCTCTGTTGCTCAGTGGCATTGGGGTTCATGTCTTTTTTTAAACATTTCCACTGCGCTTTCTGGTGAGTCTTCACCAGTGGCATTTTTAATAGGGGCAAATTCCTCTTCTCGCAAAACACCTGCTAAGTACATAGTTCCAAGTTTTGGAAAGGCATCAAACAAAAGTTGCTCAAACTTAAAGGCCTTCTCTATGCCGCAAACACGCTTAACCGCCAAATGCCAAGGCAAAGATTCTTTTTCAAGTTTTTTCAAAGATTCCATTGTGAATAAATGAGCGAGAATATTGCCGCCATCTAATTTTTTTGCTAGTTCGGGTGAAATTTCGCTATATTCAATAACCCCGGGCAAGCCGTTTTTAAAGGCAAACACACCCATTTTTTCTTCGGGATATTTCTTTTTCACAACCTTGGATGCCGCAGCCATTTTTGAATCTAAAAAGGCTCCTATAAAAGGCGGGTCACAGGGTTTTGCAAGGATATTATCCACCCCGTACAGAAAAACAACTTCTATATCCTGTTCTTCAAGCCATTTCAAAGCACCGGTCTCGCAAAGCGCCCTAAAACAGCCGCCATTGCCATCGGGGGCTAAAAATAAATCCCCATTATTTTCAAATATAAGTTCTCCGTTTGGAGCCATTGAAAAAATTGTGCATTGTTCAATGAATTTAATTTTATTCTTGTCTAAACCAAAATAATTATTTTGTTCAAAATGCTGAATGGTTTCCCTGTTGTTGAGCGGGCTTGTCATTATAACCCAAGGGACGTTTTTTCCCAGCTTCAACATATTTTCTGCATGTATTTGGAAAATGGATTTGCCAAGGGATTCCAGCCTAAAAATCCCTTTTGGTCCATCAAAACCAAGCCTGGAACCCTGCCCGCCTGCAATTAAAAAAGCCGCCGCCTTTCCTCGCTCCAAAATTTCTCTGCCTTTTTTTTCAAATTCTTCGTATTTTGGATTGTCGCGCAGCATTTCAAAATTCATTGGGGTAACGTTGTCTTCTATGTGTTTTGCTTCTTTTTTTGTCAATTCCTTTAATTCGTCATATAGTTTTGAACCCATGATTTTCCAAAGTTCAAAAGTTTTTATGCACTTATCGCTCAAAAGTTCTGCCTGTTCGGGGGTTTTGCTCTCCGTGTAGCAACGGAATTCTGGAGCATTTCCGCTTTTGCGCAAATGAATTATGTCTCCGTTTTCAAATTCTATTCTGTAACCGTCTGTGGCATCTACTGAAAAACCTCTGGTTAAACCGCTCCCTGCATACCTTGCCGGCAATTTTGCAAGTAGCTCCGATATTTTTAATCCATGTTTTTTGCTCTCTATAATGGTTGCGATAATGGGTGTTAGAGCATCTCTTGTTGTTAAACTCTCGGTTAAAAAACCTCCGTTTGCTTCAAAACCCGCAACACTTTTATATTTGCCCTGCAATTTTTTTATTCCTTCAATAACAAAGGGGCTTCCTATTCTCGTTCTCAAAACTTCTTTGAAAAAACCACTTTTTTCGGCTGCTGTGTTGCAACTAACGGGAATGGCAATCGCCTCAATACCAAGTGCCCTGCCCGCTAAAATCCCAAGCGAATCGCCTTTAAGCCAAACCCCGTTTTCGTCAGACAAAAGCGGCCTGTCGGAGTCTCCGTCTGTGCTTGCCACGCAAAAAAATTCGCCGCTTGCGCAAATTTGCTTTGCAAAAGCCACGTCTTCTTTGCGAATAGCTTCGGTGTCCACTGGCACAAATTTCTCGCTCCGCCCCATCGCTTTTACATTTGCCCCCAGTTCGGTTAAAATTTCTGGAGCAATATCCCTGCCAACCGCAGAATGCTGAAAAAATGCGATATTCACGCCCTGCAAGGAATTTTTGGGGAATAGATTTAAAATATATTCCTTGTAAATTTTTAACGCATCGTTGTTTGGATTTGGCAAATCGCAGGTGTAGGGGCAGCAACGTTGGGTTGCCTCTACATCTACGATTTGCGCCCGAATACCCTGTTCATCTTCCTTTGTTATTTCGCCGTAATAATCGCAGAATTTTATGCCGTTTCTGTTGTCTGGTATGTGGCTTCCGGTTACCATTATGCTTGGGATTCCTTTTTTTATGCTGTAAAGCGCAAGGGCGGGGCTTGGCAAAAAGCCTTGATAGTCGCATTCAAAACCTGCGTTTTTTGCCGCTGCCATGCAAGCAGCCATTATACGGGGGGTACTTGAACGCAAATCACCGCCAAGCGCTACCTTCTTTTTTGCATTTTTGTTTGCCAAAGTGTGTTGCAAAAAACCAAGGGTATAGGCATAGCACACTTCGTCTGTCATATCACTGACAAGCCCTCGCGCCCCACTTGTTCCAAAAACCACACCGCTGCTTTCCATTAAAGAAGCTATTGAAATCTTCATAAAATGAATATAGTAAATGCCCCCCTTGAATGGAGATTTTTTTAACAAAAATCACCATTCGTCCCCCCGTTTTTTCCGCTCGGAGAGCTAACGGGGGGAACGCCACAGCGAAATTCATAGTTAATTAGTGGCTACATTTAGAAAAGTTATAGAAACGTCACCATTGTATTTTATGTGTGTATTTAATATGTATTTCTTTTGTAAAAAATTATTTTTTTTGCGAAAATTTACCATTTTTAGCAAATTCTTTCTTATATTCTATTGATATATGCGGGCAACGACCCTTGAAAAATTATTGCTCATTATTTTTGACTGCGTGGCAAGCAGCCTGTGTTTCCTTATATTTTTGCCAAAATATGTTGAACACATAGCTTTTTCCATTTTGTGTTGGTTTTTGATATTTTTATGTGCTGGCGCATATCGCAGGTGGCTTTTGGAATCTCGCACGGCTCATGTTCTGTATATGCTAAAAATTGTTGGAGCTGCATATTGCTTAACCGTAGCCGCCTTGTTTGGCAAAAGCACATTCAACATAGATAAATTCCTAAAATATGTTGCTCTTGCTTCAAACTACTTTTTTTCTGTTTGGTTTTCTGTTAGCATTTTCAGGCTTTTGATTTGTAAAATTTTGCGGCATTTCCTTAGCAAAGGCTGGGGTGCAGATTGCATTCTTTTACTCGGTTGCACAAATGAGGCACGGGAATATTCGCAACTGTTTAAAGATAATCCTCAACTAGGGCAAAAAGTGATAGGTATTGTGGAAGAAAGTCATGGGCCAGAAATTTTTTTTGAAGGCTTGCAAATTTTGGGAACTTATTCCGATTTGCCAAACTTAATCAAAAAAAACAATGTGCAAGCGATTATCATAGCTCACCGCAGCAATTCTGAGAAAAAAATCAATGAAATTTTATATTGGGTAGCTCACCTGCCCGTGAAAGTTTATTTGGTACCAAGTTTGTGGGAATGTGCAAAGAATTTCAAAACATCCAGCCAACCAATGCTTGTGCGTTCCAAAGAATTGCAAGAGCTTTTTGTAACAAATTTGCTCCCTTGGCAAGCCACCGTAAAAAGAATTATGGATATTACAATAGCCCTGCTTTTGCTTGTGCTCACATTTCCCTTGCTTTTGATAACCGCTATTGCAATTAAGTTGGATTCCAAAGGCCCTATTTTTTACAAGCAACAGAGAGTTGGTTTATATTCAAGGGCATTTACCATCTATAAATTTCGCTCCATGCAGTTAGATGCCGAAAAAGACGGCCCCCAATGGGCAAGAAAAAACGATAACCGTATAACAAAAGTTGGGAAATTCATTCGCAAATACCGCATAGACGAAATTCCTCAGCTGATTTGTGTTTTAAAAGGTGATATGAGCATGGTAGGCCCTAGGCCTGAGCGCTCTGTATTTATAGAAGAACTTCGCAAAACCATTCCATTTTACGCAAGCCGTTTAAAAATGAAACCGGGTTTAACTGGCTGGGCTCAAGTTCGCCACCATTACGACAACGACATTGAAGACGTGAAAATAAAACTCGGCTACGATATCTACTATTTGTCCAATGCCTCCATTTTGCTCGATATCCAAATTTTAATCAGAACAATTTACGTGGTTCTAGCAGGAAAAGGAGCACAGTAAAATTGCTACCTTACAACCTATGCCTATAAAAGATGTAAAACCAGAAATTCTCGCTGAACTGCACAATCATGCAGCAGATGAATTACTTTCCAAAGATGCGGCTAAAAATGCAGATGCGATGAGATTTTTACCCGAAAATCACGAAAGCGAAATTCGCCCGCCATTTTTTCACGATACCGACCGCATTATACACTCCCAGGCCTATACCCGCTACATAGACAAAACACAGGTTTTTTATCTGTGCGAAAACGACCATTTAACGCATAGGGTGCTACACGTTCAGCTTGTGGCAAAAATAGCTAGAACCCTTGGGCGGGTTTTGAAATACAACGAAGATTTAATAGAGGCAATAGCCCTTGGGCACGATGTTGGCCATTCTCCCTTTGGGCATACCGGAGAGAGATTTCTCTCTGCTTTTTTGAAAAGCAAAAATGAGGGTTGTTTTTGCCACAATGCGCAAAGCTTTAGGCAGTTGTACGAAATTGAAAAAACCGATGGAAAACACTATATAAATTTGTGCATTCAAACCTTAGATGGCATACTTTGCCACAACGGAGAATGGATAGACGCAGAATATAAAAACAATTCCAGCAAAACAAAGGAATTACTTTTTGAGGAGTATCAAAAATGCCTTGTTGATGAAAATACAACAAAAAAACTGCGACCTATGACAATGGAAGGTTGCATTGTACGAGTTTCTGATGTTATTGCGTATATAGGCAGGGATATAGAAGATGCCATTGCCGTGAATTTGATAAAAAGGGAAGATATTCCAGCAGATATCAGCGAGATTCTTGGAAATACCAACAAACTTATAGTTAATTCTCTTGTTTTAGATATAATAAACAACAGCTATGGCAAAAATTCCATATCTTTTTCAAAAGATGTTTTTAACGCCTTGAATAACTTGAAAAAATGGAATTACGAAAATATTTACGATGCCCCAAAAAAAATGTCCGAAGACTCCAAAATACAGAATATGTTCAATGTTGTGATGGAATCCCTTATAGAAAGGGACCTGCGAGGCAACATTAAAGAGCAATACCAAAAATGGGAAAAAGACCAAAGCGGGAAATATTTTAAAACAAACGGCCCCGCACGCATAGCGGCAGATTATTTGTCTGGAATGACAGACGATTTTTTGATGAGTTCTTATAGGGAACTAGTTGTGCCAAAATCATTTGGATTTAGTTTTTAATATGAAATTTTTACTTAGCTCTTTCCTTTTGATTTTTTTTGCCTCTTGTTCAAAAGAGTCCGTGCCAAAAGAAAACAGCGAGCAGGCCGAACATTTTAGTGTAAGCTATGGCGATGGCTATAAAATTTTGAACATAAAAGAAGCATGGAATGGAGATTCCGAAAATCACCGTTGGTTGCTTTTGGATTCAAACGAAAATAAAATTCCAAATAGTTTAAAAAACTTACCCATAATTAAAATCCCAATTAAAAAAGCTGTGGTACTCTCTACGGTGGCTATAGCTTTTATGGAAAAACTTGAACTTTTGGAGAGCGTGATTGCTGTTGAAAACAGAAATTTGATTTACAGCGAAAAAATGCAAAATTTAATAGATTCTCTTTCTATAAAACAGGTTGGAAGCGGAAATGCGCTGGATTTGGAAACAATATTGATTTTGCACCCAGACATAGTTCTCACTTTTGGCACCGGTTCCACCATTTACGATGACTATCCCCGCCTTAAAACTGCGGGAATTTCAGCTATTTTAACCGCCGAATGGATGGAGAGCCACCCTCTTGCCCGCTTTGAATGGATAAAGTTTTTTGGCATTTTGTTTGGAAAAGAAAAAGAAGCAGATTCCATCTTCAAAGAAACGGTTCACAGATATAATTTGCTTGCGGAACAAGCTCTGAATTCTGCCAAAAAACCCTATGTTATCACGGGATATCCCCAAGGCTCCGAATGGCTTGCGGGTGGGGGAAACAGCTACTTTGCAAAATTTTTGCGAGATGCCGGAGCAAAATATATTTGGGAAAATACTCCGCAAACTGGGCTTTTAACACTCGATATAGAGGCTGCATTGCAAAGCGCAGCGCTGGCGCAGTTTTGGCTGCATCCAAGCCTTTGGGCGAGCAAGGCAGAAATTACGCAAAACGAACCGAGAATGCAGATGTTTAATTCTTGGCAAAACAACAAAATCTATCAAAGCTCAAAACGCACGGGCAAAAACGGAAGCAGGGATTTTTACGAATCTGGCGTGGCATACCCAGATTTGGTTTTGGCAGACCTTATATTTATATTCCACCCAGAAATTTTGCCCGAACACCGTTTTGTATATTATGAGTTGGTAAAATGACACGCTTTTTTACAATTATCCTTGTAGCCTTGCTTTCGCTTGCAAACGCAGCAGATGTTTCAGCATCTAAATCCGAAAGTCAATCTATTTCAAAGCCCACTTTTTACGATGAGCAAATTGTGAAGCAACGAGACCAAGCGGTGCAAAACCCTGTGAATTTAGAAACCTCCATAGACTCAAATTACATAATAGGCCCCGGCGATTTTTTTGAGATTCTTTTTCCCACAGGAATTGAAGGCTTGCAGGTTTCTCCAGAAGGAACGGTTGCCATTCAGGGCTGCGGGATTGTTAATGTTAATAACATTTCCCTTTACGAAGCAAAACGAAAAATTTTAGACAAACTGAAAAACCGTTATGACCAAAGATATATAGGAGTACATTTGGTTCAACTTCGCAAATTTATAGTGAACGTTCAAGGGGCTATATTTAGCCCTGGGCAAGTTACGGTTAGCGGGCAGGCAAGAGCAAAGGGAGCAATTTACGCCGCAGGGAATTATAAACCATCTGCAAACAGAGATAGCGTTTACATATACCGCAAAGGCGACACCATAGCCACAACAGAAAACATTCTTTTGCAAGCGGGAGATATAATAGAAGTTCCGTACAGAGAATGGCAGCAAACAATTAATTTAATTCAAGCCGGTAAAACAATAACCGTTTCTTATGTTCCAAACCGCACAATAAAAAAATATATAGAAGATGCTGGCATGAATATTGAAAGTGGCTACAACGGAATAAGCATTAAATTTCAAGAAAACAATTTTACAAAATGGATTGGAATAAACCAAATAGATAGTTTTTCGCCAGAACCCTCGTGCGACATTGAGTTCCACATTCAAGCCCCTTTTGTATATATTGGCGGTGCTACGGCTTCGGTTGGAAAAGCACCTTATAATTCTTCAATGCGTGCAGCAGATTATGTGGCAGCAAGCGGAGTTACATTAATAACTGGAGATTTTTCAAGAGTTTCTGTTATGAGAAATGGAAAAAGAATTCCCTTAGACTGGGCACAGGGTGAAATTTTACCCGGAGATTTTATTGAGATACCACGTACAGGCTATGAACAAATAAAAGACGTTACATATTTTGTAGCATCACTTATGGGCATCCTGGCAACAACAGTAACAATTTATTTGGCAACGAGGTAATATATGTTTAGGCTCACACTCGTTTTATTGTTATTACTTGTAGCGGCAATAGCTGCTATAGGTTTTTTGGTTGGCCGCTCCATTAACGGAGGGCAGGCTATAACCCCAAAGCAGGAAACAAGCATTCACGTAAACGTGCGTGAGGTTTTTCCGGCGGCAGAATTCATTTCCCTTGTTTACAGATACACAGCTGTAATTAAAGATGTGAATAGCAAAGAAATGTTTGGCATTCCGCTCCCCGGCACCGAAAAAAAAATGCTTGCCGTTATAGATGGAACCATAAAACTTGGCATTAATTGCAAAGAAATGAAAATAGACACAATCCGCACAGACACGCTTTTCATAAAATTCCCGCCAATAAAAATCCTCGCCCACGAATTGCATCCCGAAACGGCAGAAGTATATGACCAGAGAAACGGTATTTTCAATAAATACAGAGCTACCGACCATTTTGCCATAGAAGCAAGGCAAAAATCAGAAACTGAACTCAATGTAAGAGCTAACATAGACATAATTATGCAAGCTCGTGCAGCAACTGAATACGCATTCAGATCATTTTTGCACGCACTTCCGGTTTTAGACACGATACCTGTAGTTTTTAGATGGAATTAGAAAAAATATGTCTATGATTGAAATTTTGGTTTTTTTGTTGCAAAGAAAAAAATATTCCATTGGAATTCCATTTCTTGCTGGAATTTTAGGATTTGTTATAGCTTGGTTTTCTCCAGAATATTACAAAAGCGGAATTAGGGTATTTTTGGATACTGGTGCCAAAACAACAAACATAAATTCTTTGGTTAAAAATGCAGCTTCGTCAAATTTGCTCGGTTCGCTTGGAACAAACATTGGAGGAGCCGGAACACAAGAGAACGAAGATTTGTATTTGGAAATTGTAACTGGAAGAGATGTTCAGTTGGCTACAATAGAAAAATTTAGGCTAGATACCATTTACAAAGGCATAAAATACAAAGAATCTCTGCTTAAACGTTTTGATAAAGACATAAAGATAGGAGTTGATGATGTAACTGGAATTATTTCTTGCGAATATGAGGCGCATAATAAAGTACTTGCCCGAGATTTGGTTCGTTTTGTTGTTGAAGAAGCAAATGCCAAATACATAAAACTGAGAAGGGAACGTGCATTGCAAACAATAGAACATTTGAATATCTTTAAACAGAGCATTGTGGTTTCTGTAGATTCTTTGAGCAATGTTTTAATAGATTTTTACAGGGCTAATAACTTATTAGATTTGGAATCTCAATTAAAATTGACAATAACTACGCTTGCCAGTTACGAGGAACAAATTAATAATATGAGAATTAACGAAAGCAGGGCTGGAACAGATAATTCTTCGGTAGCGGAGCTTCGCAAAAGGAGACTTATTTTAGAAAGGGAATTTCAGAAATTGCGCGGAGAATATTCAAAAGATTATTTGCCAAGCAAGAGTTCTGTTTATATAAATTCAGACTGGGCAGCAGAAAAAATTATTGAACAGGGAAAACTTGAAAGCGACTTTAAAAGGCTTTTTGCAATGCTAGAAACCATAGAGAGCAGTATTATTATGGAAGAAGGTAATGCAGCGAAAAATTTACCGATAATTCAGATTGTACAAGATGCGTATTTGGCAGATTACAAGAGCAAACCAAAAAGAGCATTGTGGGCAGCTGTTGGATTTTCTTTTTCTGCTATTGTATTATGTACAATCCTAGTTTTGCAAGGGATAAATTCAGGCGAATTGTCCATTGACGGAAATAGCAGGGAAAATATAAAAAATATATTAAAATCATTAAAAATATGATTACCATTCTTGCTATTTCTCTTTTACTCTTGTCTCTTATATCTACAACTGTTTTAAGAAACCCCACATTATCGCTTTTTTTGTTGTTAATAGCTTCTAATCGTTCAACTGAAACTATAATAATATGCGCTCTTTGTGCTACGTTGTTTTTACAATGCCTTCTTATGGATACATTCAAAAAAAATAAAACATTTTGGTTTATTGTGATATTGTTTATGGCTTATTATATAACTATTTTTATTTTTCAACCATATAAAATTCGTCTAGGTATTTTTATCTCATATATAAATGCTTTAATGATGTTTTTAATAACACTATCAATAAATTGGAATAAAGAAAAATTAACTAAATTTGCGATAGCGTATATATATGTATTTATTATATGGGGTTTGCTAGAATTCTTATTCGCAGACCCTACTCCTACTAGAATTGCAGGTCCACAGGATTTTGCCACTTTATATGCAGTTGTGTTGGTAACGGTTTGGGCAATTTGGCTAACACAAACAATATTTAACAGTGGTTATTCAGGAAAAATCATAGTTGTAACGGCATTTGTTCTTTTGGTAGTTTTGTTAAGCGGCACAAAAATGGGCTTAATAGGCATAGTGTTGGGATTATTTTTAAGTGGAATTTCAAAAAATTTGGCCGTGAATTCTAATAAATCCATTATAGTCAAAATGAGTTATGGAATTGCATTTTTAATATGCTTGTTTGTACTTACCATAGCTGTTTGGCAACTGATACCAAACGATATGTTTGTGAAAAAAACTTTTAACACATTGCTTTCTATGAAATTAGACCGTAGCAACTTAGGACGAGTAGTTGCATGGGTAACTGCGCTAGAAATTATACCAAAACATATTCTATGGGGAATAGGTCCTTGTAATTTTGATATTCATTTGAATAGAATTGGTTTGAATTTAAGCTACCGCTCATTAGGACATGCGCATAATTTATTTTTGATAGTTCTCACCGAATTTGGCATTAGTGGTTTTATTGTGATAGGTTCAGTTGTATTTTCGTGTGTATTTAAATTATTTTACTTTATATTAAAAGGAACGCAAAATAGCGTTACCTATGCAATTGTCAATGGATTTATAGTTATGATGGTTTTGGGAATGTTTGATGGTACGCCATTAACATTAGGAACTCTTTGCTTTGGTGGTTGGTTGATGGGAATTTCTTTGTATTTTAGCTTTTTTGAAAAAACGAGAGTCGGTGTATGTTAATTCCAATAATTTTAGCTTCAGATGAAAATTACGCTCCCTACATGGCTGCTGCTATGCAATCCGTAATGGAAAATGCGAACAAAGAACAAAAATATATATTCATTATTTTACATAAAACCTTGAAAGAAGAAACTTTAGAAAAATTAAGGCAACAAGTTTCTGTATATTCATATTTTTCAATTAAATTTATAAATGTATCAAAAGAATTTGAAAAATATACCTTGAATATGGGAAATATAAGTTCATGTACCGTAGAGACATATTTTCGTTTAATTGCTCCTTGGTTACTGATGGAGTTTGATAAAATTATTTATATGGATTGTGATATTATTTGCAATTCTGATATTTCTTATATCTATAATATAGATATAGGGAATAATTTAATAGCGGGTGCGCCAGATATTACGTTGATAAGCATTTTCAATAACCGTAATTATAAAGGGCATTTTAAATCTAGCATTATTGATAAATTGAACAAACCAGAAAATTATATAAATGCTGGCTTTATAATTATGAATTCAAAAGAATTTCGTAGCAAATTTACCTTAGATTATTTACTGAATTTTGCACAAAATGCAGAGTATAAATTTCATGACCAAGATTTATTAAATTTTATAGCAAAAGATTCTATTTTTATTCTTCCACAGAAATTTAATTTTTTAAACACGGGTTGGGATATATCCCATGCCCCGAAAAATCTAATAGATGAATATAATCAAACGAAAGAAAATCCAAAAATCATTCATTACACAACAACAAAACCATGGAAAACAGAGTTAAACCCTCCGCTCTTTCACTTGTTTTGGAAGTATAGCACTAGAACTCCTTTTATAGATTCTATAATAAGCAATATGGCAGAAAAAAAACTCATTGGACAAAGCATAAAAAAATTTCTTATTAAAATTCTCAAAAGGAAATTATTGGGAAAATGATGAATATTCTTTTTTTATTGCGCAGTGTTTCTTCTGGTAGCGGAATAGATATTGTCACAAAAATTTTGGCAAATAAATTTGTTAATATGAATTACAATGTGAATTTGTGCTGTTTGAATTTTTCTGATGGTTCAGTTAGTTCAAAAATCAAGTATTTTAAAATTTTTGGCGATTGGAAAAAAATAGACACCTTACAAAACATAAACATATTAAAAAATACAATACAAAAAGAAAATATAAATATAATAATAAATCAGGAATGCCAAAATATTCCGTGGGTTAATTTGGTTAAAATAGCAACTGAAAAATCTGATATTAAAATAATATCGTGCTTGCATTTTCCTATTTTAATGTCAATAAATCATTTTGCTCCAAGAACAAGATTTTTTCCTAGATTTTTTGTGAGGTTTATAAAAAAACGTAAAGATTTAAGAGCAGTGAATTTCGCTTATGACAATTCAGATTTTCTTGTACTGTTAAGTGAAAAATTTTTAGAGCATTACAAAAAGTTGCAGCCAAAAAAAGATTTGAGCAAATTGAGAATAATAGCTAACCCGCTTAGTATGAATATTGAAAAAATAGACTTTGAAAAAAAACAAAAAACCATTCTGTTTGTGGGCAGAATATCAGAATTCCAAAAAAGGTTATCTTTGATTATAGAAGTTTGGAAAATAATTTTAAATACAAACAAATATAATGATTGGAATTTGAAAATTGTAGGAGACGGAGATGATTTAAATTATATAAAAAAACTAGCAAATGGCTTAGACAGAATTTCTTTTGAAGGTTTCAAAAATCCAAATGAATATTACGCTAAAAGTTCAATTTTTTTAATGACTAGTGCATTTGAAGGCTTTGGCATAACTCTTATAGAAGCGCAAAATTTTGGTTGTGTGCCAATAGTTATGGATAGCGTTTCGGTATTTCACGATATAATTGAAAATATGCAAAATGGAATTTTAACACCAGATAATGATTTGAAAAAATTTGTAGAAAAACTTTGTTTGTTAATGGATAATGCAGAATTGCGAAAGAAAATGGCTGAAAACGGATTAAAATTAATTGAAAAATTTAGCATAGATAAAATTCTACCCGAATGGGAAAAATTGTTTTCTTATGCACAAGGTAAAAACAATGCGCACATATAAATCAATAAAAAATGTAAGTGTAATGTTATCAACGCAGTTCATAACACTTGTGCTAGCTTTTGCCAGTCGCACGGTTTTTATTAAGTCGCTTGGAGCAGAATATCTTGGTTTAAATGGTTTATTTTCTAATATTTTGAGTGCCTTGTCACTCGCAGAAATGGGAATAGGAACAGCAATCGCTTATGCTTTGTACAAACCGATTGCAGAAAACGACATAGAACGCATAAAATCACTTTTAGCATTTTATAAAACATGTTATATATACATAGGTATTTTTGTTATATCTATAGGTTGCCTTTTAATTCCATTTTTGCCATATTTAATAAAAAACGAAATTGGCGTTCCTGTAAACATTTATAATGTTTTTTTATGTTTTTTGGCAAATTCCACAATAGGGTATTTTTTTGCCCATAAAAGAATCATCATTGATGAAACTCAAAATAAATATCTAACCAATGCAGTAGATTTTTCCAGCAAAACTTTAATTTCCATAATTCAAATTTTTATTCTCATAAAATTTCAAAATTACATGGCGTTCTTATATGCGCAAATTGCAGGAACTATGTTAGCATCAACAGCAATATATTTTTTAGCAAATAAAAGATATTCTTATTTAAAAGAACCTAATAAACCATTAGCTGAGGCAGAGAGAAAAAAAATATGGAGCAATGTTTCAATTTTATTTTTGCACAAAATTAGTGCGGTGGCAGTGCTTGGTACTGATTTTTTAATTATATCTGCATTTGTTGGAATTGCCGAAGTGGGAATCTATTCAAATTATACATTGATAGTAAATACCGTTTCTATATTTGTGTCTTTATTTGTGGCAGGTGTAGATGCTAGTATTGGAAATGCCATAGCCACCTTAGACAAAAAAGAATTATACACTGTTTTTAAAAAAATATCTTTTTTTATTTTTTGCATAAGCGGAATATCTACCGTTTGTCTTTTGAATTTATTAAATCCATTTATAACTCTTTGGATAGGTGAATCATATATTTTACCTTATTCTGTTGCTACGGTAATCAGTATAAATTTTCTTTTGATGCAAAATCGTTCTGTTTTGATAGTTTTCAGAAATAATGCCGGAATTTTTAGGCCAGATATGTACAGACCTTTGATAGAAATTGTATTCAATTTGGGACTATCGCTTTTTTTGGTACAATATTACGGGATTCTAGGTGTGGTATCTGCGGCATTTGCAAGTAGTTTTTTTATATGTGTTGGTACAGACGCATACATATCCCATAAATATATTTTTAAATGCAGCGTTTGGAATTATGCAAAGGTATATCTTGTTCAAATATTAGCTTTGCTTGTGGCTTTTGCAATTAGCTTTTACATAAACAGGTTTATTGATAATTTTGCAATAAAATGCCTTATTTCAATTTCAGTTTCTGCTTCAGTTTATTTTCTATTTTTCTTTAGAACAGAGGAGTTTAGGTATTTTGTTGAACTTGGCAAAAAAATGGTGAAAAAATGATTTCGGTTTGCATGGCAACATATAACGGTGAGAAATATATAGAAGAACAAGTGACGTCTATTTTGTCTCAACTTGCAGAAGAAGATGAACTAGTTGTTTCTGACGATGGTTCAACGGATAAAACTTTGGAAATTCTTAGAAAATTTAATGATAAAAGAATAAAAATTTTTCATCATAACAGAAACACCGTTAAAATTCCATTTTACCTGAGGTCAAAACTTGCAGATAAATTTTATTTTGCAGCTAGAAATTTTGAAAATGCTCTGAATAGGGCACAAGGAGATTACATTTTTCTAAGTGACCAAGACGATGTGTGGCTTCCGAATAAGATAGAAACAATAATGCCTTATTTGGATAAAGATATTTTGGTGATAAGTGACGCATGGATTGTAAATTCTGAATTGGAAAAAATAGATAAGTTAAGCAAATATAGATTATATGTAAAAGGTTTTTTAAGAAACATTTACATAAGAGGGGGGGCACCACAGGGATGCGTTTGCGCTTTTACAAAAAACATAAAAAACTATATTTTACCCATTCCAAAAAATATATTAACTCACGATTTTTGGATTAGCTTGCTCTCAGAATTAAAATTTAAATCAGAATATATCCCAGAACCGTTGATATTGCACAGAAGACATTCAGCGACAGTTAGCCGCACAGAAAAAAGCTATCATTCATTTCTCTATATATTAAAATATCGCCTATTTATGTTTTATGAATGTTTAAAACGTTATTGTTTTAGAAAATGATTATGCAGAATATACCTAAAATATCAGTTATAGTTCCGATATACAACAAGGAGCTTTTTTTGAAAAAAAGCATTTCTTCTATTTTGGAACAAACAGAAAAAGATATAGAGATAATCCTTGTAGATGACGGTTCAACAGATGATAGTTCAAAAATATGCGAAGAGTTTACAAAAAAAGATTCCCGCGTGTTATATAAAAGAAAAGAAAATGGAGGCTCGGCATCGGCGAGAAATTATGGATGCCGCTGTGCAAGTGGAGAATATATAGCTTTTGTAGATCCAGACGATTATATTGAAAAAGATGCTTATAAAAAAATGCTGGATTGCTCAAAAAATGCTGATATCGTAATAGGCGGCTTGGTTAATGAAATAGGCAAAAAGAAAATATTTAGAGTGATGCCAAAAAACTTTGAAGGATTTTATGAAAATGATGATATTCGCAAAAAAATTCTGCCAATGTTTTTAGTTTATGGAAAGCATATCGGAAAAGACCTATTACTAGCTCCACTGCATATTTTCTTGTTTAAAAAGAAATTTCTCAATGAACAAGATATTTTTAGCGATGAAAGCATAACTTATTCCGAAGATTGGCTTTTTTCTTTGGAAGCTATATATAAAGCTAAAACTTTGGCTGTATTGCATAATATTCATTATCATTATATAAGCAATTCTCTTGGATTAACGGAAAATTATAATCCAAAAGTTATCACCGATTATATTGAAGTTTTAAGAAAATTGGATAATATGGGAGTTTTGTCTTGCATACCTGCACCTTATTCCGCAAATCCTAATTTGATGTTAAATTTTCTTCAACAAGCGATAAAAAACATTTCTTTCAAAAAAGATTCTATTTTTAACTTAAGCAAAGAATTGAGACTATTTTTTGAATTAGATTATTTCAGAGATTTGGGAAAAACAATAAATCCTTGCAATATATATATTAAGAAAAGAATAATATTTTACTTGATAAAATTTAAATGTCCTTTATTGCTGATTATTTTGTATAAAATTAAATGAAAAATCCTCTTATAAGCATTCTCGTTTTAAATTGCAATGGCAAACATTTGTTGAAACCATGTTTGGAATCTATTTTTGAGCAAAATTTTACCGATTATGAACTGGTTGTTGTTGATAACAATTCAAACGATGGTTCAGCAGAATACATAAAGGAGAATTTCCCAAATATCAAGCTAGTAGAAAATTCAGAAAATTTGGGTTTTGCAGGCGGAAATAATATGGGAATTAAGGTTTGCGCGGGCAAGTGGATTTTCTTTTTGAACAACGATGCTTTTTTGGAAAAAAATTGCCTTGAATTTTTAGCAAAACACATTGAAAACAAAAAATCGGAGCAACTTGTATTTATGCCTCTTATGCTCAAAGCAGATTCCCCAGAGCTAATAGACTCGGCGGGGGACATGCTCTATCCTTGGGGTTATGCCTATAGATACAACAATATACCTGCAAACAAACCTGAATTCTTGGAACCCAAGGAAATTGCCCTTGCGTGTTGCGGAGCCGCTGTGTTCAATAGGGAGTTAATTGAAAAACTAAATGGCTTTGACGAAGATTTTTTTCTTTACTACGAAGATGTGGATTTATCTCTGAGGGCTAGGCATTTGGGGGCAGATATATGGCTGGTTCCCCAAGCAAAAGTTTTTCACAAAGGTTCTGCTACCGTTGGCAAAAAAACTAAGCAACGCTTATATTATATAGAGCGGAACCGTTTTTTTGCAAAATTGAAAAATTTTCCATTGTTCACTTTGATAAAATACGCCCCCATAAGTTTTGCCTGTTCCCTGTTTTCTTTTATTCTTTGGACTGCAAGGGGATTTTTAGGAGCTTGGATTAAATCTCGCATTGATATGCTAAGAGGAATATCCAAAATGCTAAAAAAACGAAAGAAAATTTTTGCTGAATCAAAAATAAATACAGACGAATTTGAAAAATGGCTACGCAAATTCCCTTAAATAATTGGAATTAGCTTGGGTTCCCCATAATTTTTGTAATCCTGTTCGTTTATTTTGCAAAACACCTCGCTAAAATCGCTGCAATTT
>Ga0268262_10003404_pt1 | contig 17262 bp, 12 predicted proteins | sample TergutNc150P3_FD_190354 | JGI IMG/M metagenome (GOLD analysis project Ga0268262, IMG submission 190354) | Nasutitermes corniger P3 segment gut microbial community from laboratory colony in Florida, USA - Nc150 P3 (SPAdes) (version 2) | ecosystem: Host-associated > Arthropoda: Insects >... | reverse complement strand
CCGTCATCAAGGATTGTTGCGCTACCATCTATGGCAATGGGAATTTATATAATTGAGTTGCATGGAGAACATGGGGTTATAACCAAGCTCTCAAAAGATGCAGCAGTTTCTGAAAGGCTCATTTTTAGGCACGACGATTATCTTCCAAGAGATATTGATATGACTAGTTCCAATACCGATATGCGCGTTGAACTAAAACAAGACGAGAGAAGTGTAGTTTTTGACCAATCAAAGGTGCACGAATACCGTTTTACAATAAACTCAAACGATTTGAACTATATGAATACTTATGGATATAGGGAAGAACTTAAACCCGCTGAATTAAAATATAATGGCAGTGACATCGGAAAGATAGGGATTCGTTATAAAGGCTCGGATTACACGCTTCCAAGATGTTTTGGTTTTCAGGATGGCGATACTACCAGAGGCAGTCCAAGAAAGACATGTGACAAAATATCTTATAAGTTGAAATTTACGGAGTACGATAAAGAAAAGCGCTTTAACGGGTTGAAAAAAGTTAACTTACACGCTATGACTGCACAAGCAGAACCAACAAAGATGCACGAAATGCTCTCTTATGAACTGTTTAGGGATATGGGAATTCACGCACCGCGAACCGCTTATGCAAATGTATATGTAAACAACAACCTTATAGGGCTTTTTTTGGCAGTGGAAGAAATTGACGGCAGATTTACCAAGTCCAGATGGCCCGATTACGGAGACGGAAATCTTTACAAAGAAAAATGGCCTAAATCTGCCGATACAAAATATTATTTAGACGGACTCAAAACCAATAATGATCCAGAAGATAATCCTAACGTACGGAAAATGGTATCATATTACAATGAGATTAATAATTCAAATGAGCAGAACTATGAACAAAAGCTCTCTCCGTATATGGATTTTGATTATTTTCTACGCTACCTTGTGGTTGACGTAGCAATAAAAAATTGGGACGGTATGCGGTCGTGGTACATTGACCATCTAGGGCCGGGACCTATTAACCACAACTACTACTATTACGAAGAAGAAAACCCGAATGGAAAAATTTGGCTTATTCCATGGGATATGGATCAAGCATTGGTAGAAAGAGACACCTATTTTGATGCTGGTGGGGGTATGGGTTTTCCGGGTGGTGGGTTTCCAGGAGGGGGCGGAGGAGCGTTGCCGCAGTGGAATGTTTCTACTACTAACTGTGGAGGTCAACAGGTAGGACAGTTCCGTTTTATGCCGCCAAATTGCGACAAACTTATTAAACTTATGGCAAACCATTGGAACCGTTACGTGCAACTAGGCGACCTATTTTTAAAAGACCTATTTGTAAGCCAGCGATTGAATGACAAAATAACCAAACATTCAAATTTGATTAATAACGCTGTGCAACAGGACCCTTATATCCAGCAGGGTACATGGACAAATGGTGTCAATAGCCTTAAAAATTATTTGCCAAATAATATTTCTTCGTTCAGAAGCTATTTACATCCGTAGGTTTGGAAAAATGTATATTGTAACCGTGAGGTAAATATGAAAAAATCGTTGTTTTCAATAGTTGCGGTTATGATTTTTGTGAGCACGGCATTTTCGGCAAACCCGCTCCTCCGTCAAAAATACACCGCAGACCCAAATCCCTTTGTTTGGAACGATAGACTTTACGTTTATGCTTCTTACGACAACAACAACCCGACCGACAAGGGATACGATATTAAATTTTATACCCTTATGTCCTCAGACGATATGGCTAACTGGACAGACCACGGTGAGGTATTTAGCGTTGGGCGTGACTTGTCATCGTATAATCAGGCTTATGCTCCTGGAGCCGCTGTGAAGAACAATAAGGTTTACCTTTATATTCCAAATGGCGGAAGCGGAATAGGAGTCGTTAGTGCCGATCGTCCTGAAGGTCCGTTCAGCGGTGGAAAATCGTTTATATCGAGCAACGCGGGTAATAATACCAATGTCCCGTGGCTTTTTGACCCTGCCGGATTTGTTGATTCAGATGGTCAGGGGTATATATATTTTGGTGGAGGTCCCGCAGATGGTAATCCGGGGCCTGGCTCAAACCTGCGCGTGGCAAAGTTAAACAGCGACATGATGAGCGCACAGTTTCCTGCAACTACCATTACTGGTTCAACTAGGTCATTTGAAGCCGCTTATATGCACAAAAACGGCAGCACATACTATTTTACTTTTTCCCAAAATTTCACCAACGGTTCAGCCGATATTGCTTACATGACAGGCACAAATCCCATGGGGCCTTTTACTTTCAAAGGTACAATGCTACCAAATAGTGCTTCTGGCGGTGGCAATAATCATGCTGGAGTTGTGCAATACAAAAATAATTGGTACGTTTTCTACCACGACCGCAAACTTAGAAAAACAAATGGCGTTAGTAGCGGTGAGTACAGGAGCGTGAGCGTGGACAAATTGGAATACAACACAGATGGCACAATGAAGCAGGTAGTAGCTACGGACGCTGGTCCTGCGCAGATAAAAAACTTTAATCCCTACGATACTGTTTTGGCAACAACTATGTTCCAACAATCCGGTGCCATAAAAACAGCAATATGCTCTGGAAAAACTCCCGGTACCATAAGTAACAGTGACAACGCCAGTGCTGGCACCGCTGGCGATAGATGTGTGATGCTAACCTCAATTACTGATGGAAGCTGGGTTCGCCTCAAGAGCGTGGACTTTGCAACTGGTGCCACAAAATTTGTGGTGCGTGCGGCAAGTGCCTCAGCGGGAGGTTCAATTGAAATCAGAACTGGTAGCAATACCGGTACTTTAGCCGGAACTTGTGCTATTGGAGCAACTGGCGGCATAACCACGTGGAAAGATATTGAATGTGATATTTCTATGAGTACTGGTGTAAAAGATTATCTATATCTTGTGTTCAAAGGGTCTAGCAATCAGTTTCGCATAAGTAAGTATATATTTAAAGCGAGCAGCTCAACGTCATCTAGCAGTTCAATGCCTTCTTCTAGTAGTTCAAGCGTAACAGTTCCGTCTTCTTCCAGCATAGCTAGCGACATTAGTGTAACGTGCAATGTGAATAACCTTCAACCTTCTTATACTGGTTGCAATAGCATTCCGAGACCAAACATAAGCTGTTCAAATGGAACCACACCAGGAGCAGCAACATTTAACGTTGGTGGTTCAGCTATAGCAGGATGGAATTCTTCGGGTGGCACCCATGAATTTTGTAATCCTGGTACAAGAGCCGTTACTTTGAGTGCGGTTACATGTGGTAGCAACAGCATACCACTTAACCCAGCTGTATCTTGCGGAAGTTTTGAAGTTGTAGCGGTATCTGGTAGCAGTAGTTCTTCCGTTGTTGCATCAAGTTCTAGTTCTGTCGACAACACTCCAATTATCAATTCTGGGCTTTCAACTTCGGGCACCCAACTAACCATCTACTACTCTTTCAAAGGCGAACCTCTCGGAAATACAAAACCACAAAAAGCGGGTATTTATATAGTTAAGCAGGGAAATTCAATTAGAAAAATCGCAGTGAGGTGATATGAAAAACGTTGTTAAAATTTTGATTTTTGCATCTGTTGCACTATGGGCGCAAACTAACCCTCTCAATATGACTACTGCACAAGCGGTAAAAGATATGGGAATTGGAATCAATTTGGGGAATACGTTTGAATCAAATGGTTCTTGGATTAACGGTACTACCGTAAATGCTTACGAAACCGCATGGGGCAGCCCTACTATAACCGAAGCCATAATAGATGGCTATGCAAATGCTGGCTTTAAAACGGTTCGCATTCCGGTGGCATGGACAAATTTGATGACCGACAGTGGGCGAGGAGGCTCTTACACCATAAGTACAGAGTTGCTAGATAGAGTTGAACAAGTGGTTGACTGGGTATTGAATAAAAATATGTACGCTATTATAAACATTCATCATCAAGGATGGGTAAAAGAAAAATTTCCCACTGATTCTGCGGAGTGTATGAACAGATATAAAAAAATGTGGAATCAAATAAGCAATAAATTTAAAGACAAAAGCGGTTATCTTATTTTTGAATCTCTAAACGAGGAAGGTATCTGGTTGGATGTATGGACAGATATGTACGGTAATGGGACAACTGGTAAGGAAAGGGCGTTTGGGTTGTTGAACGCCATAAATCAAGAATTTACCACCTTAGTTCGTAACTCTGGCGGCAACAACACTAATCGTCATCTGCTTATCGCCGGTTACGATACAAACATTGACCGCACTAGTGATCCTGCATTCAAAATGCCCACCGACCCAGAAAACCGTCGTGCTGTGTCTGTACATTACTACGACCCATTCGGTTTCACTCATTTGGAACATGACGAATCTTGGGCTACAATGCGCCTGACATGGGGGACTGATACGGATTACAATGAACTGAAAAATTCTATGAATAAGATGAAAACGAATTTTGTGGACAAAGGCATTCCGGTTATTGTAGGCGAATATGGAATGGCAACACAAGGCAGAACTCAAAGTGAAATTAGAAAATATACATTAGCCGTGGCAGAAGCTATCTATTCACGTGATATGTGTCCTGTGCTATGGGATATCCAGTGGAATCCTGATAAAAACGAAGTAATTTATTATTATAACCGCAAGAGCAATCCTCCTGCCTTTACAGACCAACAACTAGTGGAAGGAATAAAGGAAATTGCAGGAAATAACGCAACTCCAATAACCAACCGCTTGCCACTAGCTGTTAGCCATTCCAAACCAACCTACTACTCAATCAAAGGCGAACCCATAGGCAATGCAAAACCGACCAAAGCAGGAATTTATATATTTAAACAAGGAGCTTTAATGAAAAAAATCGCAGTGAGGTAAATATGAAAGCACATCTTATAGCAGGCATTGTTTTATTTTGTGCATTTTTAGCAATGGCACGTGAGTACAGCGGGGTTGTTGTCGATAAAACAACTGGAAATCCGCTGGAAGGTGTTTTAGTTTCGGTGGAGCATTCGGAATTTTACACCCGCACGGATCAAAGCGGTAGATTTTCTATTACAGACCCTACCCCAGAAGGTGAACCTCCTACTACAATATCCAAAGTGAAACTGCAAAATGCTCGGTGGAATTTTCAAGGGCGTACGCTTGATTTACGTGCTATCCCAGGGGTAAATTCCGTGTCTATTTACACCACCAATGGCAAAAGGGTTTTTAATGTACAGGTTCCGTCATCAAGGATTGTTGCACTGCCATCTATGGCAATTGGAATTTATATACTTGAGTTGCATGGAGAACATGGAGTGATAGACCGTGGTTCCACAAAGCTGTCAAAAGATGCAGTAGTTTCTGAAAGGCTCATTTTTCGGCACGATGACTATCTTCCAAAAGATATTGACATGACTGGTTCCAATACCGATATGCGCGTTGAACTCAAATCAGATGAGAGGAGTTTTGTTTTTGACCAGTCAAAAGTGAGCGAATACCGTTTTACAATAAATGAAACCGATTTGAATTATATGAATACTTATGGGTATAGAGAAGAATTTAAACCGGCCGAATTAAATTTTAATGGTAACAATGTTGGAAAGATAGGGATTCGCTATAAAGGCTCTGATTATACTCTTCCGAGATGTTTTGGTTTCACTGATGGAGACACCTCTAGAATTAACGGTACTCCCAGAAAAACATGTGCCAAAATATCTTATAAGTTAAAATTTTCGGAATACAATAAAGACCTGCGTTTTTACGGTATGAAGAAAATTAATTTGCACGCCTTTGCCGCAGACCCAACAAAAATGCACGAGATATTATCTTATGAATTGTTTAGGGATATGGGAATTCAAGCTCCGCGGGTATCTTATGCAAATGTATATGTCAACAACAACCTTATAGGCCTTTTCTTGGCAGTGGAAGAAATTGACGGCAGATTTACCAAATCCAGATGGCCCGACTACGGAGACGGAAATCTATACAAAGAAAAATGGCCTAAATCTGCCGATAAAAACTATTACTTAGAAGGTCTCAAAACTAATAATGATCCAGAAGATAATCCTGACGTACAAAAAATGGTATCATATTACAATGCTATTAATAGTTCAAGCGAGCAGAATTTTGAGCAAAATCTCTCTTCGTATATGGATTTTGACTATCTCCTGCGCTACTTGGTGGTGGACGTAGCCATTAAGAATTGGGATGGTATGCGGTCGTGGTATTGGGATAATAAAAAACAGCAGGGCAATAATCACAATTATTTCTTTTACGAAGAAGAAACTGCAAAAGGAAAAATATGGATTGTTCCATGGGATATGGATCAAGCATTGACGCAAAGAGACAACTACTTTGATGGTGGAGGAGGTATGGGTGGATGGGGCTTCGGACAACCGTTGCCGCAGTGGAATGTGCCAACTACTAATTGTGGAATCCAATCTGTTTCAGGCAATTCTTTTGTGCCTCCAAATTGCGACAAACTTACTAAACTTATGGCTACCTTGTGGAATCGTTACGTGCAGCTAGGCGACCTATTTTTAAAAGACCTGTTCGTAAGTCAGCGATTAAATGACAAAATAACTAAACATTCAAATTTGATTTCGAATGCAGTACAACAGGACCCTAATATCCAGCAAGGGACATGGAATAGTGATGTCAATAGTCTTAAGAATTATTTGAATGATAAAAATAATAATAATATTATCACTCAGTTCAAAAACTATTTACATCCGTAGGTTTGAGAATTAAGTACTTTAGAATAGCAATATCGCTTTTTATCTTTTGCCTGCTAACCTTTTATTTTTTGGATTTTGCAGGCATATTACCATTACAAGTTAGCATCTTGGGGCAAATTCAGTTTATTCCAGCTTGGCTTTCTCGCAATGTTTTTGCTATGGTTTTCCTTTTGGTTTGTGCTCTGCTGTTTGGGCGGGTTTATTGTTCCTTTATTTGCCCAATGGGAGTTTTTCAAGATATTATATGTAAGAAAAAAGGTTATAAGTATAGGAAAAACAATCCTATATTGCGCTGGTCTATTTTAGCTATTTTCCTTGTTCTTTTCAATTTGGGTTTCACCATAGCAGTAGGATTGCTAGACCCATACAGCGCCTATGGCAGAATAACCACACATATATTTAAACCAATTTACCTAGCAATGAACAATGTGTTGGCATACATTTTTAACCATTTTGAGAGTTATACTTTTTACCGAATTGAAATATCAATACTCAGCGTTTTTACGTTTATAGTTGCATTATTGACTTTTGCGATTATAGGTGTGCTGGCTTGGAAAAAAGGGCGGCTCTATTGCAACACCATTTGCCCCGTTGGTACTCTTTTTGGCTTTTTCAATAAATTCTCGTTTTTCAAAGTCCGAATAGATAGCGACAAATGCGCCTCTTGCGGTATATGCGAAAAGAAATGCAAAGCCTCTTGCATAGATTCAAAAACAAGAACAGTGGATTACAACCAATGCCTTAATTGCTTTAATTGTTTGAACAACTGCAACAAAAAAGCGATAACTTTTGCTATGGGTAAAAAAAAGCAAGTAGAGGTGGATAAAAGCAAAAGGAAATTTTTCTTGACGGGCTTAACTGTTGCCTTAGCTGCTCCAAGTGTTTTTGCGCAAACCAACAAGAGAAACGCAATTAGCCCACCTGGAGCAATTAGCGCAGAGCGTTTGCAAAAACACTGCACCTCTTGCCATTTGTGCATATCCAAATGCCCTTCAAAGGTGTTGAAGCCAGCGTTTACGGAATACGGCATTAGCGGAGTGATGATGCCCGTGATGTATTTTGAAAAAGGGTTTTGCAATTATGATTGCACTATATGCACAAATGTTTGCCCAAATAACGCATTGACTCCGTTAACCGTTGAGCAGAAACATCGCTTGCAAGTGGGGAAGGTTGTTTTTGTTCCCGAACTTTGTGTTGTGAATACAAAAGGAACGAGCTGCGGAGCGTGTTCCGAACATTGCCCAACTCAAGCCGTGAAAATGATTCCATATAAAAATGGTTTAACCATTCCTTTTGTGGATGCGAGTATATGCGTGGGTTGCGGAGGCTGCGAATTTATTTGCCCCGTTCGCCCCAGCAGGGCTATATATGTGGAAGCTAACAAAATCCATCAACAAGCACGTGCTTTTGAGGTTGAGAAAAAAGAGGAAAAAGAGATAACGGATTTTGGGTTTTAATCATTTCGCATTTATCTCGTCAATAAACTTTTTTACCGCTGTGCGCAACTGCGCCATAGTTTTAACGCTTTGACGTATAAGACCGGGTATATGTTTTGAATCAACAAAGATAACTATTACAGCCAAAATCAAAAGTATTTCCGAAAGACCTATTCCGCTTGTCATTGTTTTTTCCTCGCGAAAAAAGATATGAGTATGCTAAGGGCATAGAGCAATAGCAAGGGGCAGGCGAGCAGCACTTGGGAAAAAACATCCGGTGGGGTGAGGACTGCGGCTACGATAAATATCAGCACTATTGCGTAGCGAAAATTGTGCAGCAAAAATTTGTGGTCAATTAAACCTATTTTTGAAAATACAAAAGCGATTACAGGTAGTTGGAATGCAAGCCCAAATGAAAATGATATTTTTATCAAGAAACCGAAGTATTCATCTACTCTGAAAAAAGGTTCAAGCGTTCCGGTTGCAAATTCGGTTAAAAACTTTAGCACAAAGGGCAGGGTGTAATAGCTGAATGCTATACCGGATAAAAAACAGATTGTAGAAGCAAAGGCGGTTGGAAGCAACAAAAGTTTTTCTCTTTTGTAGAGAGCCGGCGACACAAAGCTCCAAGCCTGCTGAAATATGATAGGGGAGGCGAGCATCAGCCCGCATATAATGGCAATTTTTATGCTTAACATCACCGATTCCGCTGGAGCGGTGTAAATTATGCGCACCGATAAAGGTTCGCATAGTTCCAAAGTACGGGACACAACTAAATCAAAAATTTGTTTCCAATAATACCCGCAGGGAATGGCACAAATAATAAGGGCGCAACCGGAGCGAATCAGTACTAATCGCAATTCAGCAATATGGGCTATAAGCGGCATTTCTTTGCTGCCGCCATCATCGCTATTTGCTGTTGTTTCCGTCACTTACGGAAGAACTCTCTTTGGAGTTATCGTTTTCTATTTCTTTGGTGGCTTTTCTGAATTCCTTAAGCCCAATGCCTAAGCCCCTAGCCAATTCGGGAATTTTCTTTGCACCAAACAACACCAGCACAATGAGCAGTATCACCAGCAGTTCTTGTACGCCTATAAATCCCATATTTTTTCCTCCGCTAAGGGTATATTAGGAATATAGTAAATAGCATTTTCTATAATTCATATATGCTTAACAATCCCTTTTCTCCGATAATCCTTCTCATTTTCAGCAATGTTTTTATGACATTTGCGTGGTACGGCCACCTAAAGTACAAAACTGTAGCTCTGCCTCTTGTGGTTTTGGTGAGTTGGGGCATTGCGTTTTTTGAATATTGCTTGCAAGTGCCAGCAAATAGGATAGGCTCTTATTTTTATAAGCCTGCAGAGCTTAAAACCATTCAAGAGGTAATTTCTCTTTCTGTGTTTTTAGTCTTTTCGGTTTTCTATTTGGGCACAGGCATAAAATGGAATTATGTGGTTGGGTTTGCATTGATGTGCCTTGGTGCTTTTATTGTGTTTAGAGAGTGATTCCAACTCTATCTATATGTTTCAATAGCTCTTTATTTTCAATTTGATTATACAAAGACAAATCTATTTTCCAAGGTAGGTTCAAATTGTCTAAATCAAGGCTTATTTTAACCAAATTATCAAAAGTCAAATTTCCCTTTATAGTCAAATCAATGTCTGAGCCTTCTTTGTAATTGCCTTTAGCACGAGAGCCGTATAGAATAACATTCTCTATATCCTTGTGCGAACATAAAACGGATTTTATTTTATCTAAAGCGTTTTGTGAAATGCCATACATTTTGGTTTATCCCTTTTGCAAATAGAAATTCATTTTTTCTGATAATTCTTTAAATTTTGAAACATATTTTGAAATAACAACCGAAATTATTTGCTTGGCAATATTTAAATCATAAGTATGCGAAGAACGATTCCTGTTCTCTATCATTTCCATCCATAACTCGCCATCACTAATTAAGCCTTCTTGAAAAGCTAGTTTGAATGTATCTTTTGAACCGTGAAAATCTTTAAATCCTTTTGATTCCAAATAATCTTTTAACAATTTCCAAGAAAGTTCAAACGTAAATTCAAAACCTTGAATTAAACCCTGTTCCTCTAGTTCGTTTAAACTTCTACTTTTAGCAGCCTCAACGGAGCGTTCCAATGTGGCAAGAGCTTTGATAAAGCTATCAAATCTCTGAACCCATCTAATATCGTTTTCCATATTGAAAATTTACAAAATTTTCAGTTATCATATATATTACCAAAACAGATTACCTATACTTCAAAACTTCCTCCTAAGCCGCAAAGCATTAGCCAAAACAGAAACCGAACTCAAACTCATCGCTGCTGCGGCGAAAATTGGGTTTAGCAAAGGACCGCCGAATAAATGCAAAACTCCTGCTGCTGTTGGAATGCCAATTACGTTGTAGCCAAATGCCCAGAATAGATTTTGCTTGATGTTGCGAATGGTTTGCTTGCTCAAATTTATGGCTATGGGAACATCTCTCAAATCGCTTTTCATCAGCACAATATCTGCCGATTCCATAGCTACATCGGTGCCAGAACCTATTGCAATTCCAACATCGGCCACGGCCAAAGCGGGCGCATCGTTTATGCCGTCTCCTACCATTGCAACCTTGTAGCCTTTTTCCTGCAATTTTTTCACCTCGCTCGCCTTGTCTTGCGGCAGCACTTCTGCTAGGACTTTGTCAATTTTCACCTGTTTTGCAATGTTTTCTGCGGTTTCTTTATTGTCGCCTGTGAGCATCATCACTTCAATGCCCATACCTTTCAGTTTTTCAACAGCCTCAAGGCTGCCTTGCTTTGGTTTGTCAGAAACAAATAACCGCCCAAGATATTCTCCATCTGCCAAAACTTTAATGCCACGAGCAATTTCAATTTTTTTGCCGCCAATTATGCCTTCAACACCCTGCCCTGCTATGCTCTTAAAATCGCTCACTTCTAAATATTCTCCTTTGTAATAATTGCAAATAGCTTTTGCAATGGGATGTTCGGAATATCTCTCAAGTGATGCCGCTAGTTGAAGTACTTCTCCTTCTATCGCTACAACTTCGGGTTTGCCTTCGGTTATGGTTCCAGTTTTGTCTAAGATTATCGCATTGATTTTGTGCGCCATTTCCAGTACTTCACCGCCTTTTATCAGAATGCCTTTTTCTGCGCCATTGCCTGTTCCAACCATTATGGCTGTGGGCGTGGCAAGCCCCAAAGCGCAAGGGCAAGCTATAACCAATACGGATATAAAAATTCTGAGCGCAAATTCAATATTACCGCCCGTTCCAAAAAACCACGCAACTGCTGCTACCAAAGCTATTGCACAAACTATGGGAACAAAGTAGCCCGAAACTGTGTCTGCCATTTTTGCTATGGGTGCCTTGTCGCTTTGAGCATCTTCTACTAATTTGATAATTTGTGCTAGTGCTGTGTCTGCGCCTACTTTCTCGGCTTTGAAACGCAACATTCCTGTGGTGTTTATGGTTGCTGCATAAACTAAATCGCCCGCACTCTTATCCACTGGCATACTTTCACCCGTTAGCATGGATTCGTCTATGGTGCTACGACCCTCTACTACTTTGCCATCCACAGGGATTTTTGAACCTGGTTTCACCAAAATAGTATCGCCTAGTTCCACCTCATCTATTGGTATTTCTTTTTCTTCGCCGTTTTGCATTACTATGGCGGTTTTTGGAGCAAGTCCCATCAATTTTTTTATAGCTTCGCTGGTTTTGCCTTTAGACACAGCTTCAAGATATTTACCAAGTAAAACCAAAGTGATGATAATGCCTGCAGTTTCGTAAAAGTTAAATAAAACAGCCGCACTTGTTCCAATGGCTATTAGTGAATCCATATTTGGGCTTCGTTGTACTAATGCTTTGAAACCAACTGTGTAAAATTTATATCCAATTCCAATAATGGGAATAACCAGCAATAGTTCAAACATCGGTGGCATAGGGTTGTAAATAAGAGGAATGGAAAATATGGCGGATATTATGAATTTCATTCTGAGAGTTTTTATTTCGTTCTGTTTTTGCGTTTTGCCTTCCAATGCTTTGTAGCCAATTTTTTCTATGGTTTTTCGAATAAGGGTTGGTTTCACCATTCGTGGATTATATGAGATTACAGCTTTTTCCGTGGCGAAATTCACCGATGCAGTTTCAATGCCTTTCAGTTTTAGAATGGCTTTCTCAATTCGCCTAGCACAAGCCACGCACGTCATTCCACCTATGGAAATGGAGATATTGGATTTGCTGATATAAGCCTCCTAAGGTTAATTTAGCAAATTCTATATTAAAGCTATGACTACTGCTCCTTATATATTAATTTTAGCGGCACTTGCTTACTCTGCAGATAGTCTTTTGCAAAAATATGTGGACATTGCTATGCAAAACAATCCAGCTTTGCAAGCCGTTCAAAAAAAGTACGAAGCTGCAGAAAAAAAAGTTGCAGGAGTTGGAACTTTGGATTATCCAAAACTGGATATAGGACTCTACACTAGCAAAGATGAAATTGAAATGAACGGCATAGTGGGGAATGTTTCCATTATGCAAATGTTCAACTGGCCAGGCACGCAAAATGCTTTTCAAAGCGAAGCAAAGGCAATGGCAAAAATGCAAACAATCGTTTTAAATAAAACAAAAGACAGCCTTGCAGCGCAGGTTAAAATTAGTTGGCATAATTTATGTATGATAAATTTGAAAATAAAATATATGCAAGAAAATTTGAATTTGATGAAACAGATGGAAAAGTTAGCCCACGCAGAGCTTGTGACTGGCAGAGGTTTGGCAGAACTTTTGGAAATACAAGAGGAAATTTTGGAAATGGATTATGAAATAGAAGCTATGAAACAGGAGCTTGCATCTTTGAATGTCGCTTTTAACTCGGTGCTTAATATACCGCAGACAAACGAAATTTTGCTCGCAGATACAATAACTTTGCAAATATTTGATTTTGAAAAAAAATCCGAACCGCCTATGATCTCTATGATTGGCACGGAAAGCGAAATTTTTAAGGCGCAGCGGGATATGAACAAGATAATGGGCCGTCCAATGTTTGGCCTAGGTGTTCAATATAAAAAGGAGATGGAAAAAGGAATGTTTATGGCAATGGCAAGCTTAACACTCCCAATATGGCGTGCAAAAACAAATGCCGCTTTGCAGGAAAATGAATTGCAAGCAGAAGCCTCCCAAAAAATGCTTATGGATGCGAGAAACAATTTAGAAGTGGAACGGGTGATGGCAAAAAGCAATTTGCAGAATTTAAACAAAAAAATAGTGCTTTACAAACAGCAAAGGGAACTTGCGGAGAGCAGTCAAAAAATAGCCTTGCAAAATTTTAGCGCAGGTAAGGGAATGCTATCGGATATTTTGCAGATAAACAAAAAATTACTATATTACACAATAATGGAATTGGAAACGGCTACGGAATACAATAAAGCAGTAGCTCAAACGGAGATTTTGTTTTGAGACATTTTGTTTTGAAAAAATCTATTTTTTATGTATTGCTCGTTGCCTTGGGAGTGTTAAGTGGTTGGATTATTTTTGGTGAAAAGTCTCAAAAAAATCATAATCATATAGAAAGCGCAAAAGAAACCATTTATACCTGTTCTATGCATCCGCAAATCAGACTTACCGATCCTAAAAGCAAATGTCCCTTATGCGGAATGGATTTAATTCCAGTTGCAACCGAAGATGAAAATTCTACTCAGGGCGATGATTCCTTTACAATGTCGGCTGCGGCGGTTGCCCTATCCAATGTTGAAATTTTAAAAGCGAAAAAAGGCGAGCCGCAAAAAATGCTTAGGCTCTATGGAAGCATTCAAGCCAATGAACTCAAAAAACATTCGCAAACAGTTCACATAGGTGGGCGCATAGAAAAATTATTTGTGAATTTTGAAGGTGAACAGGTGAGAAAAGGGCAAATTCTCGCTAGTATTTATTCGCCAGAACTTTTGGTTGCGCAAACTGAATTTTTAGAAGCCCTAAAACAAAAATATCCAGTGATAATAGAAGCTACAAAAGAGCGTTTGCGGCTTTTGAAAGTGACTGAGAGTCAAATTTTGGATTTAGAAGGAACCGGCAAAGCAAACCCTTATGTAAATGTATTCGCAGATGCAAACGGAATTGTAATTGCAAAAAAAACGGAGCGTGGCGAATACGTAGAGGCCGGTACCGTTTTATTTGATTTGGCAGATTTATCTTCTGTTTGGGCGGTGTTCAGTGCTCATGAGCCGGATTTGGCATATTTGAAAATGAATGATTTAATAGGTTATACAGTAAATTCTTTACCTGGTACGGTTTTCACCGGACGCATTGAATTTATATCGCCAGTTGTGGACTCAATGTCGCGGACTGCAAAAGTACGAATGGAAACTGCAAATAAAAATTTAAAATTAAAACCTGGAATGCTTGCCACCGCTATAATTCACAATGCAAAAATTAGCGAAGAGACAATCATTTTGCCAAAAACCGCTGTGCTTTGGACAGGTGAGCGTTCCATTGTTTATGTGGCGAAAAAATTAGAAAATTCTGCTTTGAATTTTAGTTTGAGAGAAGTTTTGCTAGGCCATACACTTGGAGATTCTGTCGCTATTATTTCTGGAATTTACGAGGGGGAACTGGTTGTTGCAAGCGGAACTTTTGCAGTTGATGCCAGTGCACAACTCGCAGGGAAAAAGTCTATGATGAATTTACACCAACAAGGAGATACCATGAACACAATCGCAAAACTTGCCGTTGCCGTAATCTGTTCCACTGCATTTGCATGCAACGAAGAACATAAAGCTCATCAACCACCTGTTGCACAAGAAAAAGCGGTTGCCGCGCAAACGCAAAATGCTTCTGTGCAAAAAATATCGCTCGCTGTGCAGGGAGCGTGTGAGATGTGCAAAATGAAAATCGAAAGCACAGCAAAAGCCATTGAAGGTGTTAAAACCGCCGAATGGAATTTGACTACAAAAATTTTGAATGCGGAGTTTGACCCAGGAAAAACATCGCAGAGTGCAATAAGCAAAGCCATAGCCGCTGTTGGCTACGATACCGAAATAGACAGGGCTAGCGATATTGTATATAATTCCTTACCGGGATGCTGCAAATACAGGAAGTAGATGAAATTTTTTTTGCACAACCGTCTGTTTTCAGTTATTCTGATAATGGGCGTTTTGCTGGGTGGGCTTTTTGTTGCTCCCTTTGATTTTGGTTTTTTCAAGGAATTTCGTAGCCCCATAAATGTGGATGCAATTCCTGACCTAGGAGAAAATCAGCAAATTATAGCAACGGAATGGATGGGCAGAAGCCCAAAAGACGTTCAGGAACAAATAACCTATCCACTCACAACCGCCTTACTCGGCATTCCGGGTGTGAAAACCATTCGCTCAACATCTATGTTCGGGATGTCTTTTATATATGTGATTTTTGAAGAGAACATAGAATTTTACTGGAGCCGTTCCCGCATACTGGAAAAACTGAATTCCTTGCCTGCAAATTTACTTCCAAGCGATGTGAAACCCGCCATTGGTCCAGATGCCACTGCACTAGGGCAAATATTCTGGTACACTTTGGAAGGCAGAAATCCAAAAACCGGTGAGCCAGCGGGCGGGTGGAGTCCAGACACTTTGCGGAGTATTCAGGACTTTTATGTTAAATATAATTTAACCGCCGCCTCAGGTGTTTCCGAGGTTGCGAGCGTTGGCGGCTTTGTGAAGGAATACCAAATTGAAATAAATCCGAGTGCGCTCCAGAATTATAAACTTTCAATTATGGATGTGATGGTGGCTGTGCAAAAAAGCAATTTGGATATAGGCGCAGAAACCATAGAGATGAATAAAGTTGAATATATGGTGCGCGGAATAGGTTATATAAAAAGTTTATCTGATATAGAAGAAACGGTTGTCGCTTTGCAAAACGGCGTTCCTATAAAAATCAAAGATTTGGCTTTTGTGAATTTTGGACCAGCAGCAAGGCGCGGCGGTTTGGACAAAGAAGGGATGGAGGCGGTAGGCGGTGTTGTTGTTGCTCGCCACGGTTCCAACCCTATGCAGACAATTGAAAATATAAAATCTAAAATTGAAGAGATGAATGCTGGAATGCCGAGCAAAATTTTGGCAGACGGAACTGAATCCAAAGTTCAAATAATTCCTTTTTACGACCGTTCCATTTTAATAGAAGAAACAGTTCAAACTTTAAAAACCGCTCTTTCTCACGAAATTTTAATATGTATTTTGGTGGTGACCGTTTTGGTGTTCCGGTTGCGCGCCTCACTTGTTATAGCATCTCTTTTACCGCTTGCCGTACTTGCGACATTTATAATAATGCGGGCGGTTGGCATAGAGGCAAATGTGGTTGCATTATCTGGCATTGCAATAGCCATTGGCGTGATGATAGATATAGGTGTGGTGATGGTAGAAGCGATATTGAAGGAAGTTGAAAGCGGAGAATTAAAAATTGAAAGCGAGGGAAAGTTAGCTATAATATATAAAAGTGTAAAAAGCGTTACTGCACCTTTGATAACCGGAATGGCTACCACCATAATTGGATTTTTACCTGTATTTGCTTTGACTGCACAAGAGGGAAAATTATTTGTTCCCCTTGCTTATACAAAAACTTTTGCCTTGCTCTCTGCGTTATTGCTCGGATTTGCGATTTTGCCGACTATTGCTTATTATTTGTTGTTTGTCGGTGAAAAAAAAATAAAGGGCAACTTTATTAAATTTCCAATACGAAATATTTGCCGAGTTTTGGTGGTATTTTTTGCTATTATATTTCTTTCTGTTGAATGGTTGCCGCTTGGACATTCTGCGGGAGTTTTTTGGAATTTGATTTTTGTTGTTTTTTTTGTTGGAATTATTTTGGTTTTCCTTTGGGCACTTGTTTATTATTATGAGAAAATTTTGAGATGGTGCTTGGCTAATAAATTTCTGTTTTTGCTTTTGCCTGCAATTATTGTTATTTTTGGAATTGCAATTTGGAAAAATATGGGCAAGGAATTTATGCCCACTTTGGATGAAGGCACATTTTTGCTTATGCCAACCACAATGCCACACGCCGGTGTGGAGCGTGTGAGAGAGTTGGTTTCCGTATTGGATAGACGCATTTCTTCAATTCCAGAAATTGAAAGCACAGTTGGAAAATGGGGAAGGGTGAATTCTG
>Ga0268262_10003403_pt1 | contig 17266 bp, 16 predicted proteins | sample TergutNc150P3_FD_190354 | JGI IMG/M metagenome (GOLD analysis project Ga0268262, IMG submission 190354) | Nasutitermes corniger P3 segment gut microbial community from laboratory colony in Florida, USA - Nc150 P3 (SPAdes) (version 2) | ecosystem: Host-associated > Arthropoda: Insects >... | reverse complement strand
GGGGGGGGGGGGGGGGGGGATAATTAACCTTATGGATGTGCCTTCACCTGCTTCGCTGTTAATGCTCAAAACGCCGTTTATGGAAGCGGCCCGCTCCTGCATATTCCACAGGCCAAAATGCCCTTTTGCCCTCATCATGCGGAAGAAATCATTGTCCGTTCCTTCAAAACCTTTGCCGTTATCGGTAACAAATAACAGCAGATTCCCTTCGGCGTTACTGCGGACAAGCACCGATACTTCGTCGGCCTTTGCGTGCTTTTCTATATTCGCCAGACATTCCTGAACAATGCGGAAACAATGCAGCTGCATATCTACATCAAGAAAGCTGAAATCCGCATCATCATGTATCATGATATTACATTCGATACCGGTGCGTTTTTCAAACGCATGGCAAAGGTTACGCAATGCGTCGGGCAGCCGGATATAATTTATGCCGCTGGGCTGAAAATCAGGGGGAATTAAATCGTTGCAGATGGTCCTTATTCTGTTTAACAATTCTGTTTGACCTTCCGCTACTATTGCGCACAGGAGGCTCTGTTTTTCGGATACCGCTTCTTTTTTGATAATGTCCGTTTGAAGTGAAAGCCGCAGAAGGTCTTGCGCCACCGTGTCGTGCAATTCCCTGGCTATCCGTGTGCGTTCATGTTCCTGCGCAAGCAGGGTTTCCCGTGAAAAAGACATACTCTGCTGGTGCTGCGACTTTTCCGTTTTAAGCCTGTTTTGCAAAGCCGTCAGGATAAAAGTTATAGCGATAATCATCAAGGATAAGAAAAAGAACAACAAGAAAGAACTCAGTTGGCTGGTGACTGAAAGTTCGGCGTCAACACGCTGGAGGATACTGACCGCCCGGTCAATTTCAAGGGTATTTGAAAAAACTTCCCGCACATTGCCGTTTTGTAAAGCGGCTTTAAGCCTGTTTACGGCGGCGGAAATTTCCTGAATGGAACGCATATCTTCTTTCCTGCGCATTTGATACAGATAACCGACAGGAGAATTTATAAACCGGTTCAGGCTGTTGTTAAATTCTTCGATTTGTAACATGATTTCATCTGAAAACAATTCCGTTATATCCGGCGGAGCAAGTTTTGTATTTATATCAAGCCATGCGTTGGCAATATCGGAAGCCGAAGGCCGCAATTCTTGCCGGGAGATTTTACTTTCACAGTTTACCGTCAGTAGTATAACAACGGCTATTGCCAGGAACGCCTTAACATTTTTCCGCATTTATGGGTATAATAAGGCATTTATGAGCAACATTCAATCAGCGGAAAATAAGACTGCTCTTTGGAAAACCGCCGCGGCTTTAGCCGCACTGTGCCTTGTATCGGGCTTGTTAAATATGCTGCTCAGTCATTTCTTAATCAGCGTTTGCGGTCTGCCCTTGTACCTTGACACGCTGTTTACCGCGGCGGTATATTTCAGCGCCGGTCTTTTTCCCGCCCTCATAACCGCTGTTCTTCTTCCGATATTTACCGCTTTTGAATGTATCTTGTTTATGAAGTTAAATATTGAAACCGTATGGGGCGCATACCCTTTTGTCCTGTGCGTCATTTTTGAGGTTCTGCTGATTTTTTTCTTTCGCAAAAAACTAAAGCCCCTTGATGCCGCTTTCCGCACAAATCCTTCGCTGTACGCTTTTATCAATCTGGCTCCCCTGCTTATGTTGATAGCCGTGCTTGACTGCATTGTGGTCAGCGTAACAGGCGGAATAATTGATTATATCCTTACCCTGCTTTCAGCCCCCAAAGTCTTTTATCCCGAAGACAGTTTTAAGATTGGACTTTTACGCAACAATGCGCCGCTTCTGGCTTCGGCTATTCTTTCGCGCATACCCATTAACATTGTAGACAGATTTTTCGTCATCTTCGGCGGCTACGGCGTTTCGCTGGGGTATAGGAAGATAATAACAGGTAACAAGTAACAGGTAACAAAGAGAAGCGAAGAGGAATAAGCGTTCGGTATTTACGGCTTGATATTTTTTTTAATTTAGGTTAAATTATAGTTATGAAACAGACAATAACACTTGAAGTTGAAAACACTACTGTTGACGATTTAATAATTGCGCGGATAAATGAAGTCTGCGAAGAAGTAGATACATCATTAGATCCAGGTATAATGGCAGCGCAAATGGAAATTCTGGAAGGCGATGGCTGGTAGTTGAAAAATGCGGTTATTATCTGTAAACATTGTATTGTCCACGGCTAAACAACTAAGAAAAGACGGCTGGAAATTTGACTGGGATAAATCATTTGGCGCTATTTCACAAAAAATAGCGTATTTAGAAAATGAAAAAATACAAGGGTTAGTTGAATTTGAAGAAGTGCCAAGTTCGTTATATAACATCATTTACCGTATTGAGTTAGCTCCTGAAAATATTGGTAAAAACAGGAAAATTGACAATGTCGCGGGAACACTTTTTGCTTACGTTGCAAAAGATTCACTGGATGCCGGATTTGAAGGTTTTGTGGTATTTGACAGTAAAACCATTTTAATTGACCATTATGTGGAGAAATACGGAGCGCGGATTTTATTCGGAAATCGTTTGTATTTTGACACAAAAGCCAGCAAAGCTTTGATTAATAAATATTTGAAAGGAAAAAACAATGGCTAAAAATTTGATATTGGTAAATACCAATCCTGATATACTGAAATATGACAACCGAAAAGCTATAGAGCTTGCTCAAACTTTAGGCAGACCATTAACTTCCAGAGAATATGAAACATTAAAAATAAAAAAAACTGTATCTTGCGACATGGCGGCTATCCGGGGAAAGTCGGATAAACCGAAATGTCCCCGATAATATAAATACCGTGGATTTTTGATTTTTTGCCGAGACATTCCTCATTACTCGCAGTCAAAATCTGTGTAAATTTTACTCATGACAAACCGCCTAATTTATGGAGAATTTTAAGATATTCTCGTTAAAGGAGTTGTCTATGAAAAACAAATTCAAAGTGTTGGGATTTATCGCCCTGGCGGCAATAATCGGCATCTCAATGACAGCCCTGTCTTTGACAGGCTGCGGCGATGGCGGCGGAAGCGACAGCAATCCGTTTATTGGCACATGGGTTGGTGATGATGGTTCGACAGTAACCATTACAGATTCCACCTCGAGCTATGAAGCACCCGGACAGGAAAAAGTGTCGTCAACTTATACTCGTAATGGTAATACAGCAACTTTTCAAATAGGCAGTTATGTTGGTACTGCTATTGTTTCAGGAAATACAATGACTATAACTGTAACTGTAAATGGTAATGAGATTCAAATTACATTCGCTAAAAGGCGGAACATTCTGTGTTTGCCCGTCAAAACGGCGGAGCGGCATTAAAGGAGTTGACTATGAGAAAGATTTTCAAAGTTTTAGCAATTATCGCCCTTGCAGCGGTAATCGGGTTTTCTTTCGCTTGCAGTGGAGGAGATGGCGGACCTGGCGGAGGCACTGGTGGCGGCGGAGGCACTCCAACGCCAGTTGCCCCAGCCATAACAACCGCAGCATTGCCGGACGGTGCAATGGGAACAGCATACAGTCAAACATTAACGGCAACAGGAGACACGCCGATTACCTGGAGCGTTGAAAGCGGAACATTGCCAAACGGCTTGACGCTTTCTGCCGAAGGGGTTATCTCAGGAACGACGACGACATCAGGAGCGTCTACTTTCACTGTTAAAGCGGCTAATGGAACAGGAAGCGACACAAAATCGCTAAGTATTACTGTTCGGCTTGTTGAAATGGTCTCTATAACAGCCGGAACTTTTACGATGGGCAGCCCAACGAGTGAGGCTGAGCGTGATACCGATGAGACGCAACATTCGGTAACGCTGACAGGATTTTCCATAGGCAAGTATCAGGTAACGCAAGAGCAGTATCAGGCGGTGATGGGCGCGGGGGAAGATAGGACTACAACAACTTATGGGAGAGGAGATAATTATCCGATTTATTTTGTAAGTTGGTATGACGCTTTGGCATTCTGCAACAGATTGAGCATTGCGGAAGGTCTAACGCCGGTATACAGCATATCGGGAAAAACCGATCCTTCCGAATGGGGAAACGTGCCGACAAGCAATGACAGCACATGGGACGCGGTAGTAATGGACAAGAGTAAAAACGGCTACCGCTTGCCAACTGAAGCGGAATGGGAATACGCGTGCCGCGCCGGAACAACAACGGCATACAACACAGGAGATACATTGAGCGATAATACTGGGTGGTATATTACTAACAGCGGAATCAAGACGCATCAGGTAGGATTGAAAACCGCTAACGCGTGGGGATTGTATGATATGCATGGGAACGTGTATGAATGGTGCTGGGATTGGTATGACTCAAGTTATTATTCAAGCAGTCCTGCGAATAATCCGACCGGAGCGGCTACCGGCTCTAAGCGGGTGATTCGCGGCGGCAGCTGCGGCCGCGAAGGCGATAGAATGCGTTCCGCGTTTCGGGGCACCAGCTATCCGTCGGACCGGTTCCAGAGCCTTGGTTTCCGGCTGGTGCGTTAGTTAAAAAGCCTATGGCTTTTAAACTTTGAGTTTTGCCAGAAGGGCGAGAAGCGCAGAGCGACCGGCTGCGTTAAGCGGGCGGAAGCGATGCGTGTAAGCCCTTCGAGCGCGTGGTAAAATAACACTTTCCTGGAAAGCGTAAGTTAAAGAAGAGAAGGAGAAAAATATATGAAACCGTTTTACTCTATTCATGAAGGAGAATATCTTGTTGGGCTTTGCATTAAAGAAAAAATTAAAGGATGTGAACTATGGATACCAGTCAAAGACAGGGGCGTTGATATTTTACTCACAAATAAGGACGATTATAAGAAAAATGTTTCTCTTCAGGTAAAGTCATCAACCGATCATTTGCCTACACATTCGCCGGAAGAAATAAAGTTCTACAGTTCTTGTGGATTTTGGAATTTTGGTCCGACCGCTGTAAAAAAAAGTATTGAAACTACTGATCCTAAAAATCACAAGAAACCTGCGGATTTTTGGATAATTGCCATACATAGTTTTTTTGGAAAGAAAACCGACTGCATTGTTATCAAACCATCTGAATTATATGAACGGTTTTCCAAATTCAAAAAAACAGAAAAAACATATTTCTGGATTACTAAAGACGGAAAATGTTTTGAGACAAGAGGTTTAAATAAATCACAGCAAAAATTACTTATGGAAGGTAAAATTAATTCCATTGAACCGGAACGCAATTTTACTGGTTATTTGAATAATTGGAAACCAGTAAAGCAACTTCTTGGTGTTTAATCAGGAATAATCGCCTATGGCGGTAGAGGGTAGCGTGGTGTGTCTGACACTCGAGTACACACAAAGGTTTCGGGCTCGGATTTTTTATAATAAGCGGCGCTTTATTCTATATCTAAATATTTTTTAATATTTTTCTCTGAATAAATATTTACTATTGTTAGTTTGTTATTAATAATTTTCCCATCTGCCATATCCTCTGTTATGAAATATTTACAATCAGAATTAAGCGCAGAGGCAAGCATTAAACAATCGAAATATTTGTATCCATACAGTCCATGAATCTCAAGCGCTTGTTTAATATTATGTTTCTCAATTAATGAAACAGTACATTGCTCAATTATTTCATTAACAGCCAATTCAACTTCTTCTGTTGGTTTATTTAATTTACCAATACACACATTACTGAATTCATTTAAAACTTGTGTGCTTATTATACAATCATATTTATTAACTGTTATTTGTGAAATTTCTTGTTTTTGTATTTCATCTTCAGAATATAAATAAATGAAAATATTTGTATCAATGAATGCTTTATCATTCATTTGCTAATTCCCTGTCAAATTTAAAACTCTTTGTTTTTAATTTCATTGCAGAAAAATGTTTATTATTATTCTGTAAAGTATCTTCGTTTGCAAGCAGGATAATTTTGACGGGAGAAGTAATTTTTACTAAATATTGTTTTGGAATATGTATTATCCCCTCTTTCTCAACAACCGAATTAAATTCATAAGCCTGCATAATAAACCTCTTGTTTATTTTAATCTTTTGGCGGTATCTTGTCAAGCAGTCATGCTGGGCGTCAGATGCTAAATTCGTCTGTTACTGGACGGGCACTTGTCAGAATTGCCCCTTAGTCTTGCTTTAGGCATACACCGTGCTCCACATAACCATTGCGTCGCAGCCACCTTCCCTTAATTCGCTTTTTTTTATATAGTTAAACAACAGCGACACTAGCTCACGCGGATAGAGCAGCTGCCTTCTAAGCAGCAGGTAGGGGGTTCGAGTCCCTCGTGTCGCAGAAGGATTTAATTATGCACACATATAAAACTAATGGAGTCTGTTCCAGCGAAATCAATTTTGAGCTGCGTGACGGCAAGGTGTATTCGGTTTCTTTTAAGAACGGCTGCAATGGCAACCTGAAAGCGGTGGGTATACTTACCGAGGGAATGGATGCCGGAGAACTGGTCAAAAAACTGAAAGGACTGCGCTGCGGCAAGAGAGAAACATCCTGCGCCGATCAACTGGCAACGGCCGTTGCCCAGGCTTCAGCCGGGGCTGTCTAAAAACTCCCATGAGGCTGCTCTTTCACTGTTGCTGCGGCCCCTGCGCGACGGCCTGCGTTGAAAGCCTTTCCGCCGAAGGCATAACGCCGACGCTGTTCTGGTATAATCCCAACATTCATCCGCTTGCTGAATACCATAAGCGCCGTGATGCCTTGTTCGCATTTGCCGCCGCCGGAAATCACGCGCTGGAAATGATAGAAGAAGAATTTTTAACCACGGAGTACACGGAGTTTCACGGAGGAGGAGAAGAAGGAAAAGAAGAAGGAAAAGAAGAATACGAACAGGGATTCTTTTTAAAATGTCTGGACGGCAAAACGGAAGCGCCGGGACGCTGTTTGGTATGCTATCGTATGCGTCTGGAACGAACCGCGGCTTACGCGGCGGAAAAGGGTTTTGACGCTTTCAGCGCCAGCTTGTTGATCAGCCCCTGGCAGCAGCACGATGTAATTCGCAGTTTGGGCGAGGAGTTGGCGGCGCGTTACGGCGTGGAATTTATCTACCGGGACTTTCGGCCCCTGTTTCAGCGCAGCCGGATACTGGCCCGCGCCCTCGGTTTGTATATGCAAAAATATTGCGGCTGTATTTTCAGCGAAAAAGGCAGCCCCCGGAAAGCGCGGAATCAAGCGGAATTGGAAAAGGTGAATCCGCTGTTTCAGCGGCTTGCTCTGCTGACCGGCGCGGATGCTCTGGAAAAACTGGCGCGCGCCGGCGTACTGGTTGTCGGCATCGGAGGGGTGGGAAGCTGGTGCGCTGAGGCGCTTGTCCGTTCCGGCGTGGGCAAAATAACCATCGTGGATTTTGACACGGTGGATGTTACCAACGTTAACCGTCAGTTGCAGGCTACCAGCCGGACGGTGGGCTGCGTTAAAGTTGAAGTTCTTAAACAGCGTTTACTGGAAATAAATCCCCGCTGTGAAGTAACCGCGTGGAGAAAAATTTTTTCGCGGGAAAACGCCGGCGAATTCGGCATTGAAAAAACGGACTATGTAATCGACGCTATTGACAGTTTGGAATGTAAACTTGATTTAATAGAAACGACTTGTGCCCTCGGCGCTGCCGGCGTAAAATTTTTTTCATCAATGGGCATGGCGAAAAAAATGGATCCAACCCGCATCAGAACCGCTGACATTTGGGAAACTGAGGGCTGTGCGCTGGCGCGGCTGGTTCGGCAAGGTTTACGCAAGCGGGGGTTTACCGGCAATTTTACCGCGGTGTACAGCGATGAACGGCTTAAAGATATCGACAATAATGCTGTTGGTTCAGCCGTTACCGTTACCGCGGCGGCGGGCATGGCTTTGGCAAGCCTGGTGCTGCGTGACATTACAGGGCGTCGATGAGCGGCAGATTTATACGCCGGGCAAACGCGGCAAGCATAGTGCAAAAATTAACGGTAAAGGCGGTCATGGAACGGGAACTCATCCGCGAAGGCGACCGCATCCTGATTGCCGCGTCGGGCGGCAAAGATTCAACCGTGCTTGCTTGGGCGCTTTCCTCGATCCGGCCCGCGCTGAAAATAAATTATGATCTTGCCGCACTGCACATCTCTACCGATTTTTGCGCCTGTTGCAAAAAGTCAGTCCTCTCCCAGCGGCTTGACGAGTGGGGCATTCCCTTTACCGATCTTTTTGTGCCGGTCATCGGCAGACTCAAGGAAGGGGAAAAAATGAACTGTTACTGGTGTTCCACCCAGCGGCGCACTGAACTGCTAAAATTCGCCATTGAAAATAATTTTAACAAAATCGCTCTGGGACATCATCTGGATGACATTATCGAAACTTTTTTTATGAATCTGTGCGCCAAAGGCGAGATAAGCGCCATGCCTGTTTTGCTCAAATACCGTAAATATCCGGTCAGCCTTATCCGCCCGCTGGCTTACCTTGAGGAAAGGCAGATCATTGAATGCGCCGCCGCGCGAAATATCCTGAAGGCGGCCTGCACCTGTCCCTACGGCGTTAACTCCAAACGCCGCGACATACGCCAGCGCATTGCGGCGTTTACCGGCGGCTCGGGCGCGGTTAAGCGGCGTATACTTAAAGCTTTGTCCTCAGGAGAGCGAGATCTGTTGACAGAGTAAATTAAGGCGTTTTCAATACTTCCATTAAAGCGGTGTTTATGTATAACGTTTCTTTTCCCACCCGCAGATGCGACAGGATTTTTATGGCTTCCAGTTCCTTCAAATATTTTGACGCGGTTTTCCGGTTTATGTTCAATTTGTTTACCAAAAAATCAATTTTTGAATAAGGATTTTCAAATATCAGTTCCACCAGTTCTTTTGAATATATCCGGGGGCATTTTACCCTTGTTTTTTCCAGGGTCGATTCCAGAAGATCTTTTATGGTCTGAATCTTTTTCAGGGTTTGTTTTGATGTTTCTTCTATGCCGTCCAGAATATACAGTATCCAGGGTTCATATATTTGTTTTTTTCTGACTTCCTGCAATAAGGTATAATAATCATTTTTATTTTTTATAATATACGAACTCAGATACAAAATCGGAGTATCCAGATAATTTTTAAGCAGCAGGTATAAAATATTCAGGATTCTGCCGGTGCGTCCGTTACCGTCATAAAAGGGATGTATACACTCAAATTGATAATGCAATACCGCCATTTTCCAGAGACTGTTTTCATCGTTGTTGAAATACCGGCAGAAGTTATCAAGCAGATCCCGAATCTCATGGTAATCCTGCGGGGGTATGTACACGACTTCATGGGTAGTGTCATTTACCAGTGATGTTCCCGGCAAACGGCGGATACCGGCGGTGTTTTCCACAATGGTTTCCTGAATATTTTTTATATCATTGATCCGTATCAACTGTTTTTTCCTGATAATATTGTAACCCATATAAATTGCCTCGCGGTAATTGATTACCTCTTTTACCGCGGGATCGTAAGTGTAGGGAGTCATCGTTAAATTTTTGTAGATTTCATCCTGGGTAGTAACGATATTCTCAATAGCGGAACTTTCTTTGGCTTCCTGTAAAGCAATGGCGCTAATCAGTATATTTTTGTTGGGAATAACAGGGGCGAAACCTTTAAGTTCCGCCAGGGCTTGCCGGGCTTCGGCTTCCTTCCGCAAAACCGCTCTGGTTTCAATTTGAGACGGATGAAACGGCAAAAGTAATAATTTTGCCCCTTTATTTGTCATGTCCAAAATTTAGCGTTTTTTACCCACGTTGTCAACACATGTCCAAAATTTAGCGTTTTTTACCCACGTTGTAAACTCATGTCCAAAATTCGGCGTTTCTTACCCACGTTGTCAAAACATGTCCAAATCTTACCCATGACGCGGGATTATTGGATCACGATTTCAGAAGCGGCTTTTCCGTCTTTTGCGTAAATACGATTGGAATTGTAGGGGTCAAGGTAGCGTTGGCCTTTGTGAAAGAAAACATACTGGTATTTTCCCGGCGGAAGGGGAATATTGATGGAGTAATTTCCGGCCGGACCTTCTTTAAGTTGATACATAAACGGGTCCCAACCGTTAAAGTTACCCGCTACCGAAACTGTTTCACCGGGCGGACCCTTAAAAACAAAGTTCAGGCTGCCGGGCGGTCCCTTGAGGGGACTGGGAACGGCTTCTTTGTGCGGTAAGGAAATAACCGAGCGGGAAAGCCCGGCGTTGTCGCGGCGGCTGTTGGGATTGGCGGGATCGGTTGTCCATAGGCCGTTGATAATCAGCCGGTACTCAATTTCGGCCGCCCCTTCGGGAATCTGATGCACATAAAAAATAATGCCTGAATCTTTGTGCAGGTTGGGTTTTTTTTCCTCAGGGGAAATCTCATACGGATCACGGGCTACCAGCAGCTGCCTGAACCAGTGGACTTTGGCAAAGCCTTCATCGGCAAAAGCAACGCCCACGCGGCGCAGGCTGGATGAAGCGGTAAAAATTATCAGGTTATCAACGATTTCCGGCGCTCCCGGTTCCGGGAGACCCAACAGACGATCAAAGACCTGGTATGAATCAATCGATTCTATATCAACCGCGTGGGAAAAACCGGCGGTAAAAAGCAGAAACCCTGCTAAAAATGTTCTTATTTTCATTGTTTTCATATATACTATCATATTATCGGCCGATAATAGAATATCTTAATATGCCGTCACTAAATGAGCTTCAGGAATTTAAAGCCTCTTTTAACGATATTGGCGGACAAAAAGCCGATCTTGAAGCCCGAAATATTCCATTTGATGATCTGGAACTTCCCGATCATGAACCGGAACCGCTGCCAACTCCGGCTGAGGAAAATGCCGCCGGGGAAAGCGCCGTTCCGGCAGATTCTGCCGCGCCGGATTTTACCGAAGCGGAATCCGCGCTGGATCCGGCAGATGGCATAGATTTTAGCGCTTTTCTCGGTTCCCAGCCGGGTGATCTTCCTGAACCGCCTCCCGCTATTATGCCCGAAGATGAAACCGCGGAAACTCCCGAAAATTTGAACCCTCCTGAGGAACTTCTTTCCAACCTTCACGAAGAACTTGACGCAATACCCCCGGATTTCCCTGAAGAGACCCTTGCGGGAGACAGCCTCCCTGCCGGCGACCCTGCCGAAGACCCTGTCGGCGGCACAGCCCTTGACCTTGACAGTCTGGACAACTTTGACCTTCCCGAAGAGCCGCTTCCATCCGACTCTCCTGAAGGATCCCTTTCAGCGGATGGCGGCCCTGCCGGCGGCCTTACCGGCGACGAAGACTTTGACCTGGGCGTTTTTGACGACCTTAACCCTCCCGCTGAATCAACCCCGGCGGACGAAGGCGCCCTCCCTGATCTTGATAATTTAGGCGGCCTCGGCGCTCCTGAAGAAGCGGCTCCGGCAGACGAAGGCGGAGACCTTAATCTTGATAATTTAGGCGACTTTGGTACCCCCGAAGAAGCGGCTGCCCCGGCAGACGAAGGCGGAGATCTTAATCTTGATAATTTAGGTGATTTCGGTACCCCCGAAGAAGCAGCTCCGGCGGACGAAGGCGGAGACCTTAATCTTGATAATTTAGGCGACTTCGGTACTCCCGAAGAAGCAGCCCCGGCGGACGAAGGCGCTCTCTCTGATCTTGATAATTTGGGCGACCTTGGTATTCCCGAAGAAGCGGCCCCGGCAGACGAAGGCGGAGACCTTAATCTTGATAATTTAGGTGACTTCGGTACCCCCGAAGAAGCAGCTCCGGCAGACGATGGAGGAGACCTTAATCTTGATAATTTGGGCGACTTTGGTACTCCCGAAGAAGCAGCCCCGGCAGACGAAGGTGGAGACCTTAATCTTGATAATTTAGGTGACTTCGGTACCCCCGAAGAAGCAGCCCCGGCAGACGAAGGCGGAGACCTTAATCTTGACAATTTAGGCGATTTCGGCGCTTCTGATGAAGCGGCAGCCCCGGCTGATGATGGCGGAAACTTTGATCTTGATAACTTGGGCGATATGGGCCTTCCCGAAGAAGCGGCTCCGGCTGATGATGGCGGAGACCTTAATCTTGACAATTTAGGCGATTTCGGCGCTTCTGATGAAGCGGCAGCCCCGGCTGATGATGGCGGAGACCTTAATCTTGACAATTTAGGCGATTTCGGCGCTTCTGATGAAGGGGCAGCTCCGGCTGGTGATGACGGGAATTTTGATCTTGATAATTTGGGCGATATGGGCCTTCCCGAAGAAGCGGCTCCGACAGACAATGGCGGAGACCTTAATCTTGACAATTTAGGCGATTTCGGCGCATCTGATGAAGCGGCAGCCCCGGCTGATGATGGCGGAAACTTTGATCTTGATAATTTGGGCGATATGGGCCTTCCCGAAGAAGCGGCTCCGGCGGATGATGGCGCCCTCCCTGATCTTGGTGATTTAGGCGACCTTGGCGCTTCTGAAGAAGCGGCTCCGGCGGATGATGGCGCCCTCCCTGATCTTGGTGATTTAGGCGACCTCGGCGCTTCCGAAGAAGCGGCTCCGGCGGATGATGGCGCCCTCCCTGATCTTGGTGATTTAGGCGATCTTGGCGCTTCTGAAGAAGCGGCTGCTCCGGCTGATGATGGCGGAGACCTTAATCTTGACAATTTTGGCGATTTCGGCGCTTCCGATGAAGGGGCCGCGGCGGATGAGTCAACCGTCGTGGAAAGCGACGGAATCCCCGATTCCGGCGGCATTGATGATTTCTCTTTCCCTGAACTTGAACTGGACAATGTTCTTAAAAGATCACAGCAAAAAACTCCTGGCGCCGATCAAAAGACCGCAAAAAAAGGCAAGCGCCGGGGCAAGGCAAAAAAAGTAAAGGCTGAATCATTACCCGATGATGTGGAAGAAATACAGCTCAGTGACGATGAACTTGAAGGTTTACAGGAAACGCTGTCCCGTTATCCCCTGAACCTGCGTATTGCCTGTGAAGAAATAATAGCCGAACAGGTCGTTAATCCCAAACAACTGTCAGAACTGATCGAACATCTTGTCTGGGGCGCGACGGCAAAAGAAACCGCCGTACTGGCGGGCCGCATACTGGGTAAAACAATCACGGTACCCAAGGGTTTTGAAAAGAGCACCGGCGCGGCGCTGGAAGCGGAACAGGCCAGCTTTGCCTATATCTTTGTTCACAATTTCCTTCCCGTACTGCGGCTTTTCATGTTTCTCGCCATTGTAGCAGCCTCAATTTTTTATCTTGTCTATAATTATATTTATATTCCCCTGAAAGCGGAAGAAATTTACAAGATTGGCTACGAGCGTATATTTGCCGGGGAGTACCAGCGGGCAAATCAGCGTTTTAGCGAAGCCTTTAACATACACCGGAAAAAAGACTGGTTCTACAAATACGCGGAGGCTTTCCGCGATGAACGGCAATACATATACGCCGAACAAAAATACGAGGAACTGCTTCATTATTATCTCCGTGACAAAAAGGGAATCCTGGATTACGCCAATCTGGAAACATATTATCTGCGTAACTACGCCAAAGCGGACAACCTCCTGAGGACTCAGCTTTTGGACTATTTCCCGAATGATCCCGACGGCCTGCTCGCGGCGGGTGACAACTGCCTGATGTGGGGCGAAGTCGACTATTCCAAATATGAAGACGCCCGTTACTACTATGCCCGTCTGCTGGAAAAATACGGCTGGAAAGCCCCGGTGGTAGAACGGATGATGAAATATTTTATCCGCACCGACAACCTCAAAGAAGTGCTGGGCCTCAAGGACTGGTTTGACAGGAATCCCAAGTCGGAACTTTCCGCGGAATCGCTGGGAGAACTGGGCGGCTACCTTTTGGATAAACAGCTTGAGGAAGTCCGGGGCGTTCCCAATGAGTATGTTGAATATATTGAAGATGTCCGCGATCTGCTGCTCAGGGCGGTGTATGCCGATCCTTCGCTGCCGGAACCGCACTATCACCTTGCCCGTTATTACCACAAACTCGGCAACACCCATGAGGAACGGGTCACCCTGCGCATCGCGGTCAAAACCTTTGACGAGGCCCCTGAAATATCAATCCGCCGCGTTAAGTATCACATTGACGCCATTCAGCGCTACGCGGATGTTTTAATCAACGACCGGGAATTTATGCCCGCCGAAGAACAGCTGATAAAAGGAATCAACCTGTATGAAGACGCGGTTGCGCGGCGGCTGATTTCCCGTTCCCCCCAATACGGCAAGTTGTACGCCGGGCTGGGCGACCTTGAATACTTTACCAAAACCGGCGACATGGAAGCCGCCCTGCGCTATTACCTCCGCTCGGAGCAAAACGGCTGGGCGCCGCCGGAGATGCAGTACCGCATGGGTTCCGCTTATTACCGGCTTGAAGACTGGAAAAACGCGCTGGAGTATTTATTTGCCGCCTCTTCAAGCCTTCCATTGAACCGCCGCGTTTTATTCGCGCTGGGAAATACCGCTCTTAAACGGGGCAATTATTTTGCCGCCCAGGGCTATTACAACCGTTTGCTTGACATACTTGAAGGCCAGCGTTCCCGCTTGCCGGTACTGCTGCCCAATGACCGTCCCGAATACCTTGAACTGGCCGAGCGTCTGATGATGGCCCGCAATAACGCCGGCGTTGCCTGTGAAATGCTTGCCGCCCAAACCGGCAACCGCAGCTACCAGACTCGGGCAATTTCTTATTACGCCGAATCGTCACGCGCATGGGATTCCCTTACCCGCGATCCCCGCACTATGGTGCGTTCCGGCAGCACCCCCTTGCCCTACCTTAACACGCGGAACGCCCTCCGTCCGCAAGCGGGCTATGAACCGCAGATATTTATCCGCATAGACCGGGAAGCGCTGGAAACCTCACCCTGGGAAAGCCTGTCCCCGCTTTTGCGCATGGAAAACGGCATGAGTAATTGATTTATTATTTGCCGTATCAAAAAATGTTTTTAATTTATTAAATTTTTTTTATAAAAACACTCGTTATACGAATTAATAAAATCCGTTAATACCCTTGTTCCGCGGTTTTATGGCGGTTAACGTACATAGCGCCGGACACGCTTGCCGACAGGCGCGGTTTGTTGTATAACCATGATATGGCAGCTATTCGAAACAGTGTAACCAAAGCGTTTGGCATACTTACGGCGGGCGGGGACTGTCCTGGACTGAACGCGGCAATACGGGGCGTTTGCCGGGCGGCGCATGATCGTTACGGCATGAAAATTGTAGGCATTGCTGAAGGTTTCCGGGGGCTTATCGAGGAAAATGTCCGCGTTCTCAACCCGATTGATTTTTCGGGAATACTGACCAGAGGGGGGACGATTCTGGGGGCGAGCAGGGAAAAGCCGTTCAAGAAAGAAGAAATCGGTGACACACGGGAAATTGTGGGCGAAAAGGTAGCGGCCATTAAGAAAACCTACTACAACCTTGGCCTTGACTGCCTGGTCATTCTGGGGGGAAACGGAACCAACACCACAGGCTACCGCCTGTCGCAGGAAGGGCTGAATATAATCGGCCTCCCCAAAACCATTGACAACGACATTGTGGGCACTGACCTGACTTTTGGTTTTCAATCCGCTCTGGCTATCGGTACGGAGGCCATTGACCGCCTCCATTCCACCGCGCAAAGCCACAGCCGCGTAATAGTAATCGAGTTAATGGGACACAAGGCCGGCTGGCTGGCGCTGTATGCCGGCGTTGCCGGCGGCGGCGATATTATCCTTATACCGGAAATTCCCTATGACATAAAAGCCATTGGCGATCATCTGAGGGACAGGGCAAAATCGGGCAAGACCTTTTCCATAGTGGTTGTCGCGGAAGGCGCGCTTTCCATTGAAGAATCAAAAATGGAAAAGCGCGACCGCAAAAAGTACCGCGCCGAAAACGGCCCTTCAGTCGCCTACCGCGTTGCCCGCGAGATAGAGGCGGAGACCAGCATGGAAACCCGCGCTACCGTTTTGGGCTATGTCCAGCGCGGCGGCATCCCCAGCGCCTCCGACCGCGTGCTTGCCACGAGCCTCGGCACCGCGGCCGCGGACCTCCTTGCCAAAGGCGATTACGGCCGCATGGTTGCCCTTGACGGCGACAAAATCACATCGGTCAATTTAAGCGTCCCCGAAAGCAAAGTAAAAACCGTGTCAGAAAATCATTACATGCTTGACACCGCTATCGCTGTGGGAACCTGCTTAGGGAACTAGTGGTATAAAATTCTTCTTTCGTATGAAATCTTCTATGGGAGATATTATGAATTTTCCGGCGATTTTATTAATAAACGGTTGACACATCACACCATAAGCGACACAATATTCTTAAATGAGCCGAAATTTCGCCCATTATAATTTAATTTCGCACAATGCAAGCTTAAAATTGCCAAAGGCAATTTTAAGCACTGATCGCAACAGGCAACAGGCAACAGGCAACAGGCAACAGGCAACAGGCAACAGGCAACAGGCAACAGGCAACAGGCAACAGGCAATTATACACCTAACCGTCTAAACCGTGTCAATAATCCAATAGTATATATCACCTCACATTTTGGTATTTCCTTTCAATCAGACAGTTTTTATTCTCATTATTTTGGAAAAACGCCGCCTGTCAACAGCGGCTTTTTTATATATCAATCAAATTATAGGGAGAGTTTTGTATGAAAAACATTTTCAAACTGTTCGGCATTATTGTGCTTGCGGCAATAATCGGATTTTCAATGGCTGCCTGCGGAGGCGGCGGTGGTGATGATACGCCGCCCCTGTCCGCGTTTGCCGGAACGTGGAACGCGAGTAACGGGCGTTCGATCTTTATCAGCGGGGATTGGTTTGAGTATAGAGTTATTGCCGACAAACCGTATGAAGGCCATTTCTCTGTTTCAGGCTCTAAAATTACCTTTAACGCAACCGATAAAGGAGCGGCAAGCGGCAGTTATACCTTGTCAGAGGACAAGAACACGCTTACCCTTTCAAACCACACATGGGACAATACCGTAAACGGCGCATACACCAAAGTGGGCGACGGCGGTGATACTGTAGTTAAAACAATGACTTTTACAGAATTTGACGGTTATTGGAATGAACCCGGGCATGAGACCGCTCACAGATGGGGTTATACCTATAAAGACACAAGTAATCCATTTGATCTTGCCGGTATGTACACTAACAATAAAGCGTATCTTTTTACCTATTCATTAACATCTGATATTGATATTGATGATTTTGGCAGTGTGTTCCAAAACGACGATGGTGATGATTGGACTATGATTTCGAACTGGTCAACTGTAGTATGGGACTGCAAAAAAAATACCAGATATAGCAGTTCGTCATTTTTTGTTCCCAATGCTGATGCGGCTGGTACTCAGTCCGC
>Ga0268262_10003402_pt1 | contig 17267 bp, 15 predicted proteins | sample TergutNc150P3_FD_190354 | JGI IMG/M metagenome (GOLD analysis project Ga0268262, IMG submission 190354) | Nasutitermes corniger P3 segment gut microbial community from laboratory colony in Florida, USA - Nc150 P3 (SPAdes) (version 2) | ecosystem: Host-associated > Arthropoda: Insects >... | reverse complement strand
CCCCCCTGCGGGGGGCGACAATAGCGATAGGTTTTCGCTGGCTGATGAGGTGGTTTCAATCCACGCCCCCCTGCGGGGGGCGACTTGAAAGCGGCCCTGCCGATGACGGCATCAGGCGTTTCAATCCACGCCCCCCTGCGGGGGGCGACCGTCATGGGTTGCTCCTTTCAACGCTCTTCCTGAGTTTCAATCCACGCCCCCCTGCGGGGGGCGACAATAGCGATAGGTTTTCGCTGGCTGATGAGGTGGTTTCAATCCACGCCCCCCTGCGGGGGGCGACCAAAACGCTTAAAGGCTGCCCGGGCCTCTCCGATGTTTCAATCCACGCCCCCCTGCGGGGGGCGACCTCCGGCCACCTTGGCATTCTTCAAGGCCTTAATCGTTTCAATCCACGCCCCCCTGCGGGGGGCGACGGCAACTGATGAATACCGGCCTGTCGGGCTTTGTGTTTCAATCCACGCCCCCCTGCGGGGGGCGACGGCCACCCTAGACAACTACGAGCGCATACTGAAAGTTTCAATCCACGCCCCCCTGCGGGGGGCGACCCTCCCGGACGCCCTGGGAATGCCCAAGCCGGAGTTTCAATCCACGCCCCCCTGCGGGGGGCGACCCCCGGCCGCGAGGAAGCTCTCGGCGCTTGAAGTTTCAATCCACGCCCCCCTGCGGGGGGCGACGCCGCCGGCGGGTTGATTAATCCGGCAAAATATGTTTCAATCCACGCCCCCCTGCGGGGGGCGACCGCCGCCGATTATACCGACATCGCGGCTCTCTCCGTTTCAATCCACGCCCCCCTGCGGGGGGCGACCAAACCGGCCACAGAATGAGGCATGGGCACGGAGGTTTCAATCCACGCCCCCCTGCGGGGGGCGACGCCAGCGTGGCCACGCCGCCGCCGGCGCTAAGAATGTTTCAATCCACGCCCCCCTGCGGGGGGCGACATTCGGCCCGGGTCTTGTCTTCCCAATGCGCGACGTTTCAATCCACGCCCCCCTGCGGGGGGCGACGATGAGGCTTCAGCCATCCCGGACGTAATTTGGGTTTCAATCCACGCCCCCCTGCGGGGGGCGACGCCATCGCCGAGGATATGGACCTGCATCGGGAAGTTTCAATCCACGCCCCCCTGCGGGGGGCGACCCGGATAAATCCGGCAAGGTGCTGCCCTGGCAGAGTTTCAATCCACGCCCCCCTGCGGGGGGCGACAAAAATCCGAGACGGCCCGCCGGATCATGGACAGTTTCAATCCACGCCCCCCTGCGGGGGGCGACTCTGGCCGGCGTGATCGCCCAGCGCGATTTCGAGTTTCAATCCACGCCCCCCTGCGGGGGGCGACCCTCGGCGGCCGGGTGGAGTTCATGGAGGCCGAGTTTCAATCCACGCCCCCCTGCGGGGGGCGACGTCAAACCGGCCGGCCAAATAACCACGCACTATAGTTTCAATCCACGCCCCCCTGCGGGGGGCGACGTGGTGGTGGGGACGGCCCCGGTCCAGACCCTGGTTTCAATCCACGCCCCCCTGCGGGGGGCGACGAGTACCGCCACCAAGGCCCGGGCCAAGGTGGCGTTTCAATCCACGCCCCCCTGCGGGGGGCGACAATAGGGCGGCGAAGTGACCACGCAGTTGACCTTGTTTCAATCCACGCCCCCCTGCGGGGGGCGACGGCACCTGCTTCGGAACCCATGCCTATAGCAAGGAAGTTTCAATCCACGCCCCCCTGCGGGGGGCGACCTTGCGCCTGGGCGGCCCTGGGGGCCGGCTGGAGGGTTTCAATCCACGCCCCCCTGCGGGGGGCGACTTAGTCGTCAAATCCGGTCTTTTTTAGCTCATGGTTTCAATCCACGCCCCCCTGCGGGGGGCGACCCGAAAATTCTGAAAATCGTGGAGCAGACCGACGTTTCAATCCACGCCCCCCTGCGGGGGGCGACGCTTTGACCTTCGAGATCGGCTGATCCTGGAGAAGGTTTCAATCCACGCCCCCCTGCGGGGGGCGACTATGCAGACGCTTTAAAATATTTGGATTTTGAGTTTCAATCCACGCCCCCCTGCGGGGGGCGACACGGAACCCACCCACTACAACGGCCGGCCCTATGTTTCAATCCACGCCCCCCTGCGGGGGGCGACAAAGATCATGCGCTGCTCCGGCAGCGGCTTGCCGTTTCAATCCACGCCCCCCTGCGGGGGGCGACGCACTCGGCCGCTCCCCGTTCCCGCCATCGTCAAGTTTCAATCCACGCCCCCCTGCGGGGGGCGACCTTCCAGGTCGGCGGTGGCAGTCAGACAATACAGTTTCAATCCACGCCCCCCTGCGGGGGGCGACCCGGGCCGCCGCCCACGCCGAAGCGTCGATATTGTTTCAATCCACGCCCCCCTGCGGGGGGCGACGCCATCGCCGAGGATATGGACCTGCATCGGGAAGTTTCAATCCACGCCCCCCTGCGGGGGGCGACTTTTTAAACCGGATGGCCCGCCTTCAAGACGTGGTTTCAATCCACGCCCCCCTGCGGGGGGCGACCCGGCCGGGCCGGCCAGGGTCACGATCTTGTCAAGTTTCAATCCACGCCCCCCTGCGGGGGGCGACACGACCAGAAAGAGGCCCTGGCCGAAATGCGTAGTTTCAATCCACGCCCCCCTGCGGGGGGCGACGAAATAAATGATGGCCCTATTTAGGTTGATGCATGTTTCAATCCACGCCCCCCTGCGGGGGGCGACGCAACCCGCCGGCATGAGGCCGGCAAGGAGAACGGTTTCAATCCACGCCCCCCTGCGGGGGGCGACGACCGCGCCCCTTGTTCACCCCAATGGCACCGGTTTCAATCCACGCCCCCCTGCGGGGGGCGACAATAAACGCCGCCACCCTGGCCCCGCCCTGGCTGTTTCAATCCACGCCCCCCTGCGGGGGGCGACGGCCGGCACGGCCAGGGTGGCCGGCAGTCGGAGTTTCAATCCACGCCCCCCTGCGGGGGGCGACCTTGACTTTCCCTGCCGCCTCCAACTTCTTAGGTTTCAATCCACGCCCCCCTGCGGGGGGCGACAGGCGGCCAGCGATGAAAATACCTACCGTCTGGAGTTTCAATCCACGCCCCCCTGCGGGGGGCGACCCAACTCCGCCCAGGTCTTGCCTTTGAGTTGGTTGTTTCAATCCACGCCCCCCTGCGGGGGGCGACGTCAGGCACAACGGCGGCTAAATATCAAGTCGGTGTTTCAATCCACGCCCCCCTGCGGGGGGCGACTCGGCCGAGTGAACGAGCGCCTCATGGAGCCATGTTTCAATCCACGCCCCCCTGCGGGGGGCGACGCGTTGAAATCTGATAGGGCCGGCCGGAGGAATGTTTCAATCCACGCCCCCCTGCGGGGGGCGACGACTCCACCACATATCCCACAAGCTGCTCGGCTGTTTCAATCCACGCCCCCCTGCGGGGGGCGACGCGCTCTTGCCCACGCCATGGCCGGAAGCAACGGCGTTTCAATCCACGCCCCCCTGCGGGGGGCGACGACTGGAACGCCTGATCAGGAGGACGACGCAATGTTTCAATCCACGCCCCCCTGCGGGGGGCGACCACCACGGCCGCCGCCGATGACGAAGCCCTGGACGTTTCAATCCACGCCCCCCTGCGGGGGGCGACTTGAAAGCCTTGTAAAGTCTGGTGGCCGAGGCGGTTTCAATCCACGCCCCCCTGCGGGGGGCGACTTCCAAGTTCCAGTATATAGCTGGTGGTCTCGGTTTCAATCCACGCCCCCCTGCGGGGGGCGACCGGCTACGCCGTGCCGGCCACCGCGGCCGAGGGCCTGTTTCAATCCACGCCCCCCTGCGGGGGGCGACTCTGGCCGGCGTGATCGCCCAGCGCGATTTTGAGTTTCAATCCACGCCCCCCTGCGGGGGGCGACGAGGCAGTTGGGGGCCTTGTGCGGCCTGACCTTGGTTTCAATCCACGCCCCCCTGCGGGGGGCGACAACGGCCGAGGCCTCCGCGGCCGTGTTGTCAAAGTTTCAATCCACGCCCCCCTGCGGGGGGCGACGCGAAGGGCATCAATTAACGATGGGATATACGGAGTGTTTCAATCCACGCCCCCCTGCGGGGGGCGACCCCTAGCCTTGGGGCGGCCCAGGCATTAAGCACGTTTCAATCCACGCCCCCCTGCGGGGGGCGACTCGCCGTTTTCGTCGATCTTTTCGCTGATATTCCGTTTCAATCCACGCCCCCCTGCGGGGGGCGACGTATCTGTTTGACGTTGACGACGGGCTGATCGTCGTTTCAATCCACGCCCCCCTGCGGGGGGCGACGACCTTCACCGCCTGGCCCGATGGCCTCATCTGCGTTTCAATCCACGCCCCCCTGCGGGGGGCGACGGCCTTCGGGGCGGCCCAGATGGAGGCCCGGAAAATGTTTCAATCCACGCCCCCCTGCGGGGGGCGACACGTCTCTTTCCCAATGTTTGCCGGTCCACCTGTGTTTCAATCCACGCCCCCCTGCGGGGGGCGACTCAGCGGGGCCTCGTCATCCACCGACTTGCCAACGTGTTTCAATCCACGCCCCCCTGCGGGGGGCGACGGCGTCCAGGTTGGCCTTGGCCAGGGCTTCAGCGTTTCAATCCACGCCCCCCTGCGGGGGGCGACAAGTCCGGTCCAGGCCACCGCCTCGCGCATGGAGTTTCAATCCACGCCCCCCTGCGGGGGGCGACTTGATTCCGAGCGACCTGGTGGGTAACGTCTCCAGTTTCAATCCACGCCCCCCTGCGGGGGGCGACCAGAAAGGCGAGGGCTTCCGGCCGTTGACTCTCGTTTCAATCCACGCCCCCCTGCGGGGGGCGACCGGGTATCTGGCCACGTCCGTGCGGGCCGCCAGTTTCAATCCACGCCCCCCTGCGGGGGGCGACAAGCCAAAGCTGATGAAAGCGGACTTGTGCATTTGTTTCAATCCACGCCCCCCTGCGGGGGGCGACGACCATAACGGACGGACAGCGGGCCTCGATGGAGTTTCAATCCACGCCCCCCTGCGGGGGGCGACTTGGCCGCATGATGGAAGCCGGCCGGACCATGGTTTCAATCCACGCCCCCCTGCGGGGGGCGACCCCCGGCGGCCCCGGATTTTTCAAAACTGATTCAGTTTCAATCCACGCCCCCCTGCGGGGGGCGACCGTCAAGGCGGGGCTGTATGAGGACCAAGCCAAAGTTTCAATCCACGCCCCCCTGCGGGGGGCGACGGCCGATGGCGGCGTCCAGCCTAGCCAGGTGGTGTTTCAATCCACGCCCCCCTGCGGGGGGCGACTTCAGGACCCGGCTGAACAGGGCGGCCTGGAAAGTTTCAATCCACGCCCCCCTGCGGGGGGCGACCAGGCGGCGGCTTGCGGCCTTGGAAGAGGAACGCAAGTTTCAATCCACGCCCCCCTGCGGGGGGCGACGCCAGCTAATAAAAACATAATCAACTTTTTGTTGTTTCAATCCACGCCCCCCTGCGGGGGGCGACGGCCTCTTTTTCGTCGTCGCCGCAACGGCAATGGGTTTCAATCCACGCCCCCCTGCGGGGGGCGACCCGGCCCGGAGTTTTACGCCAGCCATATCAACCGTTTCAATCCACGCCCCCCTGCGGGGGGCGACGTTTATTCATTTCGTCCCTCTTGATCGCCGTCGTTTCAATCCACGCCCCCCTGCGGGGGGCGACCGGCGGCCTTCATTATGAGTGGGAAGATCGAGGCGTTTCAATCCACGCCCCCCTGCGGGGGGCGACGACCGCTCGATCTCGGCCCTCAAGTTTTCGCCTTGTTTCAATCCACGCCCCCCTGCGGGGGGCGACTGTTATGCCGATCAGGTCGGCGGCTTCATATTGTGTTTCAATCCACGCCCCCCTGCGGGGGGCGACCGGCCGTCAGATTCCCGAAAAGCCTGTTTTCCGGTGTTTCAATCCACGCCCCCCTGCGGGGGGCGACGCCCACGAAATAGCCATCTGGCGGCTCATGCTCACGTTTCAATCCACGCCCCCCTGCGGGGGGCGACATAAACCACGACCTGGCCAGAGCCATTCATAAACTGTTTCAATCCACGCCCCCCTGCGGGGGGCGACCAAGGAGGCCGCGGCATGACCCCAACCGAACACGTTTCAATCCACGCCCCCCTGCGGGGGGCGACATGGCGGCGGCCGAGCCGACTATCAAATCCAAAAAGTTTCAATCCACGCCCCCCTGCGGGGGGCGACGGCCCGGGGCATGACCCGGTAGGAACCAGGATTAGTTTCAATCCACGCCCCCCTGCGGGGGGCGACGCTGGGGGCGTTCGGTCTGTTCGCGGATTTTGTAGTTTCAATCCACGCCCCCCTGCGGGGGGCGACCCGGCCCGTAGGAGAACTTTGGCCCAGCATTTCCGTTTCAATCCACGCCCCCCTGCGGGGGGCGACCCGGGAACACTACCGCCGAGCACCTTCATTTTGTTTCAATCCACGCCCCCCTGCGGGGGGCGACAAATGCCACCGAGGGCGCCAATGTCTGAAAACGGTTTCAATCCACGCCCCCCTGCGGGGGGCGACCAGGGCCTCCCTTATCCGGACGAAAGCGTTATACAGTTTCAATCCACGCCCCCCTGCGGGGGGCGACGAGTAAAGCATGGATGGCGAAACCATTAAACTGTTTCAATCCACGCCCCCCTGCGGGGGGCGACGCCTACGTGCGGTTTCGGACCGCAACCGACTGAGGTTTCAATCCACGCCCCCCTGCGGGGGGCGACCAGCCTGCGCCTGACCGAGCCGGAGGCCAAGCTGGTTTCAATCCACGCCCCCCTGCGGGGGGCGACCTTCCTCCTGCTCGAGTTGGAAGACGATTGGGAGTTTCAATCCACGCCCCCCTGCGGGGGGCGACTGTCCGCTCTCCAACGGGCCACAACCATGTTGGAGTTTCAATCCACGCCCCCCTGCGGGGGGCGACGTATCCGGTCAAGGGCCCCGGGGACATCGAAGGCGTTTCAATCCACGCCCCCCTGCGGGGGGCGACCCCGTCATAACCGGAGCCGGCCGAGGAAACCTTGTTTCAATCCACGCCCCCCTGCGGGGGGCGACCCAGGCCACGGACATGACGGCCGCGTCCTTGGTGTTTCAATCCACGCCCCCCTGCGGGGGGCGACGTGGCCGTCCACCAGTTCCCCATCGCTTCTGGCCAGTTTCAATCCACGCCCCCCTGCGGGGGGCGACGATAAAATCGCCGCTTTGGTCGGCGGCCTGGATGTTTCAATCCACGCCCCCCTGCGGGGGGCGACCCGCCTCTACCGCCGGTTCCAGCATAGCCAAAGAGGTTTCAATCCACGCCCCCCTGCGGGGGGCGACTCAAGCCAACGAACAGAAATTGGGAAAACTGAAGGTTTCAATCCACGCCCCCCTGCGGGGGGCGACCCATTTCCCGGCCGCCTGGTCGATGTACTCAAAAGACTTCAATCCACGCCCCCCTGCGGGGGGCGACCCGCAGATCGGAGGGCTGCAAAACGGCTTCGCCCACTTCAATCCACGCCCCCCTGCGGGGGGCGACCTTTTTACACCAACCCCATGCGCCGGGCTTCGTGACTTCAATCCACACGCCCCCCTGCGGGGGGCGACTCCATCATCTGGTTGCTATGAACCGTAAAGTAATCAGCAGTTATCTGCGAGCATCGACGGTCGCAAGCTTCAGATTCTCCCTTCTGGTTTTGGCTAAAAATAAAAACATCATAATTACAATTAATTGTCAAGACACGAATTTCGGAGAAATTTATGGTCGCTGGGGGTTCTCGCCTGCAATCCAAGCGGGTCAGCCAGGCAACCAATTAGTACATTAACACGGAGGTCTCCGGGTCAACGGCTGGCTTAGACCCCATATGCTCCACCCGCCGCTGCCAATTAGCCCCCAAGAAGTAAAACCTCAAGCTGTCTTTGTTCTTGTCCATTTCTTTTTCCAGTTTAGCCCGCAAAGCGGTCCATTGCGCCGGGTCCACCAGGCATTCAAACACTGAAAACTGCACCCGCTGACCGAAATCCTGGCAATGCCTGGCAATCCGCCGCAGGCGCTTCCGTCCTTCCGTATCCTGCGTATTCACGTCGTAACTGATCAAAACCATCACAAGCTTCACCGAACCACAAAAGGCGGGTAAGCGTCCAGATCTCCCCGCAGGTGACGGGCCAGCAATTGGGCTTGAACCTGCCAAAGCAGACCAACCGGCATTTTCTCCTTCAAAAACGGATGTTCTATCTCTTCCCGCTTCCGCTCTTGCCAAGCCGTAATAACTTCTTTACGTCCCCGCTCTGATAAAGTCACCGCCCCGGTCTCCGAATGAATAAAATCCCGGGCTTTCAACTGTCCACGATTAATCAAAGTCAAGGCCAGGCGATCGGCCAGGTAGGGGCGGAATTCCTCCATCATATCCAGCGCCAAGCTGGGGCGACCGGGGCGGTCACGGTGCAGAAAACCCACCGCCGGGTCCAGCCCTACTCCTTCCAAGGCCCCCCGCACCTCATGCGTCAACAGGGTATAATAAAATGATAACAGGCAATTCACCGCATCCAAGGGCGGACGCCGGTTGCGGCCGGTAAAGGCAAATTCGGAATCTTGATTGGTGATTAAGAGGTTAAACACTTTGAAATAAGTGCCGGCCGCCTCGCCTTCCCGGCCACGAACCTCGTCCAGCGTCCCTTCCCTTTCCAAGTGTTTGAGGCAATTGGTCAGGCTGTCAGCAGCCGTTTCCAATTCTGGGTCTGGCCTCTCCCGGGCGGCCCTCCGCAACATCGTGCGGCAATTATAAATCTTCCCGATCACCAGGGCGCGCGCCAAGCCAGCGGCGGCCGCTTCGTCATCGGCCAGTCTGTATTGGCGCCGCCGCAGAAGCACGTTGCCGGAAACCGGACCATGCAATGAAGCCAAAAAACGACCTTGCTCAGTCAGCCAAGAGACGCAGACGCCGTTTTCCGCGCAATGCCCAAGCAGAAACGGACTTATTGAGACCTGCCCGAAAGCCACCAACCCGCTTACGGTGTGGACGGGAATCCTGGCCAGCAACTGGTCGTCCTGATTTATTCTGATGCATTCCCCTTCCTTGGAAAGATAACTGCCCTGGGTGGTGACGTAAAGCGTATTCAGCAGATGTTTCATGGCGCCAGCCTAAGACCTTCCAAATAGCCTTCCGCAGATTGTCCCAGTTTGTCGGGCAGGCATTCCGCCGCCAGGGAACACGAGCGGCAGGGGCGGCCGGCCGCCTGAAGCGGCGGCGGCGTACAGCCGGAGGCAAATAGATTATGCACCGCTTCGGCCGTATTTTTGGTTTTATTTCTCAAGGTTTCGTCAAAATTCACCGGCACCCGGCGGCGGCTTTGGCCATAGAACAGGGCTCCGGCTGGAACTTCCAGGCCCAGCATTTCTTCCAGACACAAAGCCTGGGCGCAAAGCTGGACGGCGTCCGCCTCTCTTTTCTGAAGCCTCCCTCGCTTGTATTCCACCGGGAACGGTCGCCAAGCGCCGCCCTCTCGGTGGAACTCCACCACATCGGCTTGTCCGCTCAAGCCCAGAGACAGGGAACGCAGCTTGAGCCCGGTGACGGTCTTGATATCGCCTCGCGTTTCCGTCAAGCCCTGGTGGGCCCGGTCATGGAGAACTCGGCCTTCCGCGGTCAGCCTGTTTTCCGCCCAAAGACCTTCCAGATGTATCAAGGCGCACTGCCTGGGGCAGACCAGGTAATGCTGAAGGGCGGAGATGGGTATGAGATCTGATTCGGGGAACATCTTAGAACCCCGTTATTTCCTCCACCTTGAGCCCCGGTGTTGCGCCCGCATCAATTATCCATGAACCATCGGGATTGACCTTCAAGCTTTTATGCACTTTGGCGGAAGAGAATTGTCCAGACTTGCTGTTATGTTTCCACCAAAAAACCATTTTCACAGCCATGCTGCCTTCAGGGCGGGCGGAAGAGGCATCATTTTCAAAGAGCCGGGGCAGAATGCCTTTTATGATTTCCGCATCCGCATCGCTGAAACCGGTGCGCTCTGCAAGCTGTGGGTTCATGCTGCCGCAGAAAGCATAAATACCCTTATCCACGCGGTGTTTCATGCCCATGGTATCGGAACCGCGTTTACTGCCGTCGCCTTCGCTGCTGACGCTTTTAGTAATCTGGATGCTGGCAACGCTTACCGGTTCCACGCTGAAGGCTGATTGAATGCTGACCGGACCGCGGATGGGAATAGATACGCCGCTGGCATCCTTGTCATCTCCTTCCTCATCTGTTTTCTTGTTTTTACCTGCAGTAAAGGCAAATAGTTGGCCAAAAGCACGTACATCCAACCATGTTGCACAGGCTTGTCGAGCGGTTTCTTCCTTTTTGTCCTTGGCGCCTAGGGCGTCTTTACCAAGGATTTTTTCCGCACGGTCTTTCAAGCTTTTCGCGTCATCATTCTTGCGGTCATCCGATTGCACAAAAATTGGGTAACCCGCCTCCAGAAGTCTGTCGCGGATTTTGCGTTTGAGGCAAACATCACTAATCTCGCCAAAACCATCGTAATCGGTGCGAGGACGGTTGCCGTTCAGTGGGTCGCCGTTCGGGTTGGCCCGTTCAACAGTCAGGATGACGGCAAAGTCGATTTTATGCTGCAAGCAGTTCACTGTCTTTCTCCTTCCTGGGCTATGATTGCTTCTCTCTTAGTGTAAAAATCCGCAAGCTGACAGTAATAGCCCAGCAAAAATTCCCCGTCAAGCCGCTTGGCGGAAGTGAAATCATCTATATCCTCACATTTATCATTTATCTCCTGCAACTCTCTCTTGATCCTTTTGTATGGAGATGGTTCATAACCTTGTAAGCGCTGCATATACGGCGACATCTGCTTTGTCAGGGTCAACCAAGTGGCGCAGGGATTATCGGCAAAACGTTGCATGAGTCTTTCCGCATTTGTCGGGCGTTTTTCACCCGACTTGTCAAGCGCGCTGCGTTCAGCGTATTCGGCGACCGCCAACAGGCGGCCATAGAGATAATCCCGGGTTGTTCGATTACGGTCTAGAGCCATGGCATATATCCTCCTTTTTTCAAGTTGCGGATGTCTGGCATAAAAACCCTTATACAGGGCGCAGGCCGTTCCCAGCACCGTGTCCCATTGCCATCTTTTCAATGATGCCCTGTTGCAGGCCCGACGCACACAGTTTTCCACTAGATCCCGGGGGATGGGGGCACCGTCAACTATGCAGGGCAGCAGGCGTTCTACGGTTGTTTTAAGTAACTTATCGTCTATACGCCATCCATGAGCCACACGGGCGATGGTTTCCGGCAACGGCGCGCGCTCTGTGAATACGGCCCGGACCTTGACCTTATTGCCATCATTGGAATCCTCTATCTTAAATGGCAAGTTCCAGGCCAAGTCCTTCTGCCATTGTTCCAGTTTATCCAGGTAATCACCGGCCATTTGTTCCCGGTAAAAAGTCACGGAAAGACGCCCTCGGCTGGCTGAATCCAAAGCCAATATGGCAATGCCCTCGGTTGCGGCAAGGTTAGCTCTATATCCACGCAAAGCCTTGGCCACGGAACGGGAAAACGATTGACCCACATCCTTGTGGGCAGTCGCCGGCTCCGTTATTGTGACACCGGGGCCGGTATCCTCATCAAGAGACCAGTCAAAGCCTTCAGGCGGCGGCCAACTGACGGGATTAGGCAATTCCAAGCCTTTTTCTGTCCAAGCGACTACAGCCTGATCCCCCTTACGGTTACGGTATCCTTGCCTGGCGATTAGCCAGCGCAAGGCATTATGGGCCTTGTGGCTTGCCTCATAGCCCACAGAACAAGCTTCTTCGGGCGCAACGAAACGTCCGCGGAAAGTGAAGCCTGTATCATCATTGGAAGAAATGAGCTTGGCTCCGTCACCTGGTTTTCGAATATTACGCGGATGCTTGCCTATTATGAACGCCTCTTTACCTTCAACCATGCACAACATTGGCTTTTGTCGATTCTGGCTGGCGTCATAGCGCACCCAAGCTTCCTGCAAACTTTTATCTTTCCATGCGTGCGGCTCCTTGTCGCCAGGCGTTTGCACGCTCCAGACCACAAAGGCATCTCCTTGATCTTTAATTTTTCCGTCGAGTCGCTTGAAAATTGAATCAGTTTTGTCGGCCGGAGCTTTGTTTATCAAGGCCCCTGTGTCATCAGCGTGTAAAATGCCTTTATCAATCAAATCCTTAACCAACGTGCCGCGAGAAATATAGGCCTGCACAGCCCGCGCCTTTGGGTGTCCGTATGGAGATTCGCACCAGGCCGCCAACAGCGCTGCATAGCTGTCAAAAAATTTGTTTTTTGCGCCCGCATAATCTTTGGCGCAGTAGCGGATTTTATCCGCCAAGGGGTGCGGAGGGGGGATTTGGCCAGAACGGCTTGCCGAATCCTCTGTCGCCGGAATGACAACCTGTTTTTGGGGGGGCAGCAGTTCCGCATCCCGAAAAATGCCTTGCCCATCCAGTATCACATGGATATGCGCCTTCTGGCTTATGTGGCTTACCGGCATGAGCGCGGGGGTTTCTTTTTCATTGTCTGTTTGCGGCGGATTAGTAAAAGCCTTATTTTCCGCGCAGACCTCATAGGTGGCGTGAAGTTTTTGCATCCAGCTCATACGAATTCCCCTTCCAGCAGAATTCTGGCGTCAGGATAAGCCGTGCTTTCCGGTTCGCCAAGCAGACGGGCCAACTCCTCCTCGTCGCAGCCGCTGAAATTTTTCTCGGGGTGAAAAATTTTTGCTTTCATGGGGCGGATATGCTTGCGGATAGCGCATTCCTCCGGCAAGGGGAAATCCACAACTCCTTTACGCATGACCGGCCGCCAAAAGCGGGCCACAAAATCTTGCCGCCCCGTTTCATCAGGGTAGTCAAAGCCGTGGAACATAAGGCCAAAGGCTAATTCATCCAAATCGTCATAGGCCCCTTTCCCTTCACCGAAGGTGCATGGCTCCACATAACCCTGGCATTCCCGCGTGCCAAGAAAGATGTCTTGACGGCCGCCCCTGGCCAGCATACGTTTGGTTATTTCATAATGCTTGCCTTCAATACGGTCCTGAGCCAGTTCCGGCCGGTGTTCATTCCAGATGAAACGAGCCTTGACCTGATACCTGACCTCCGCCAAATAGGTGTAAATGGAAAGATCGTTGCCGCCGGTCCATTTCAATGGTTTCACTCCCTTGGTCTGGGTGAGGAAGGCATTGATAATACGGACTTTTTCAATGATCCAAATCAGGGTCGGCTTCCAATAAACCGATTTGATTACACCTTTTAGCGCTTCATAGGTGGGAATGTGATACGAGCATTTTTCCCCACTGATGCGCGTCACCGGGTCGGAAAACAGGGCATAGCGCCCGTGAACTGTGAAGGCTATGTCATTCTTCATTGCAGTTCTCCTCAATGAATGCGATGGTTCATAGTTCCGTGCGGCTCCGTAACAACGCCGAAGGTTTCGGAATAATATATCTCAAGTAGGCTCATAATACCGATTTGTGGAATATCATGCAATGCATTTCCCAGTTTTTTGCGAATATTGGGAAAAAGATTGACGGAATAGCGTTGCGCGGCCCTGAGCAACTCCCGTTTTTTGCTGAGCACGGCCTGGGAAGACAACTCTTCGATCAGATGTTGTCCATCTTGATATGGAACAAGCACGGCCGTAGTTGGGGAATCAATGGGTTGGAACATCTCGGCAGCGCTCCTGAAGGATTGCTGCAACATGCCTCCCATATTTCCAGAAACATAGATATTCTTCCCCAGCATATTGAGCAGGGTATCGTCCCTGATGTGCGTAGGCGCCTTATAGGCCATAATATCTTTACGCGCGTGGAGGTAATACTGAAAATACGCGCTTATGACTTCCGGCTGATTAAGATTTTGCTGTGCTTGATTCAAGAAGTCATCATACTCTCGAAGAATTCTCCGATACACCTCTTGGCCTATTTTTATATCCGGCAAGAATTTAAGATTTTCGTCCTCTACTGTTACAATGTGAACCCGGCCCAAAATCGGCCCTCCGTGCCTGTTGCAACGCCCCGCCGCCTGTAAAATGGAATCAAGACCGGCGGCCAAACGGATGACCGAGCCAAAACTTACATCAACCCCACATTCAATGAGTTGGGTGCTGACGCAAAGTACGGGCCGCGTGGTTTTAGGATCAAGATCAAGCCGCATTTTTTCCAGTTTTTCCAAGCGGTGGGCTGGGCACAGATTGGTACTCAAATAATAACTTGCCCCCGACCAATGTCGGCTGCATTCCGTGAAGACTTTGTCCGCCCAGTCTTTGGTGTTGCAGACAATGAGACATGAATGTGTACGCGCCAATTCCTCCAGGGCAAGAGAAGCGATCTCTTCAACGGTCATGGGCCGCTGGTAGTGATTGAAAAAATCCACACGCTTTAGATCGGCGAAAAGCCCCGCTACATCAGGCATGATTTCCCGCTCCTTGGGGAGGGCCAGACTGCCGCGATAAGGATTGGGGAGATCAGCCAGGCAGGGTTGGGTTGCGGTGCAGAGTATCGCAGAAGATGCACAGACTTCCAGAAGAAAATTGAGCGCATTGCAAAAAAGATGCATGCAACGCAAGGGCAGGGTCTGGATCTCGTCAAAAATGATTATGCTCCGGGCCAGATTATGCATGCGCCTGGCCTTCTGTGTGCCGGAGCCAAAGAGACTATCCAAAAACTGCACCATGGTTGTAAAAACTATTGGAGCCTCCCAATTATCAGCCAGTAGTTTATTCCGCCAAGTTTCCGCTTCGGGAAGGATGTTGGAATGATGCTCCAGGACAATAGTCCCCGGCTCCTCGCCTTTTTCCAGAATCTCCCTGGCTACCTTGGCGTTCTGGTCAATTATGGAAGTATAGGGGATAACGTAAATCACCCTGTCCAACCCATGTTCTTGTGCATGATGCAGGGCAAAGCGCAGACTGGCCAGGGTTTTTCCGCCTCCAGTGGGGACGGTGAGGGTGAAAAGACCTTGGGTGTCGGCCGCCCGCTCACGGCATCTGGCGGATATGTCGCGGCGCAGAATGTCTATGGGGTAAATGGACTCAAGACCTGCCAGATGCTCTTCCAGCCTTGAGATAAGGCGTGACCAAGGGCGGCGGGGGACACGGGCGCGCAGGTCTTTATAACTTGGATCCTCAAATTCAGCACTATTGATGCGGTCGGCATCCAAAAGGCAGCTAAGAAGAAAACGAGCCACAAGACCACGCTTGATTTCCCGGCTGTTTTCGTTATCCCCTCTGTCTTCACTGGAAACAGTGGAGGGCAAAAGTTTCTCCGCTCTTTTGAATATGCCCAGCTCACAGTGATGCAATTCATTCAATATGCCAGTGGTAAGCAGCTTCCTGATTTCTTCCGCAATTTCGGCATCCCAGACGCTAAGGCATTCGTCATAGTGAGTTTTCGCGTCTTCTTTATCCATACGAACGCCAAACCCGTTTTCCCCTTTAGGATTGAGACAATCAATGAGTCCGGAATGGTGTGAAGCGATGCCCAGAGCCAAAACCTGCGCATATGGCGCGGCTTCCTTTTTACGCCGGTAGTACCTCCAAATGTGCTGTGCGCCGGCGGTGGAGTGGTCAATTTTACCTTTGGTCGCCTTTGGATCCATATAATCATCATGGTCCTGGTCCAACAGATTTTCTGCGGATTTAATATAATCCTGAAACGTCTTGGAATATTTGCCCAGGTCGTGCAACAGTCCCATGATCCGGCCAGAAAGCGGCAGCCCCGCCTTGCCTGCAAATTCACCGGCCAAGGCCGACACGGCGCAAAGGTGTTCTTCCAGGTCCTGAAGAATATTTACCCCGTTTTCTTTTCGTATATGCCCTATGGCCTTGTCCATATCCTCCCCTTTTCAAACCTATGCCAGCCATCGGTTCTCGTTGGTATCTTTGATTTTTTTGTGAGTATCCCTCAAGGGCGAGGTTTGGCGAGATTACTGAAAAAGTCTTTTAATCAAGCAGGTATCATCTAGCGCTGCATTTCGTCCAGGCCGAAAATCAGGCCCGGGGTGTCGGCCCGGCCTTCGAAAATGGGCGGCAGGGGGGGCAGGACGGACTGGCGGATGGCCCGCTCCACGGACAGGTCGTAGTCGGGGTTGCCGCTGGAATGATCCAGGCGCAGGGCCGAGACCTGGCCGCTGGTCTCGATTTTTATGGTGAAGACCGCTTTCAAGCTGGCGGACATGGCCCCCACCGGGGGCCGCCAGTTGAAGCTGACTATATCCTTGACCTGGCGGTAATAAGCCTCTTTTTCCGGGTGCAGCCTCTGGGTGCCGCTGGTCCCGCCGCCGGACTCGGAACTCTCGCCCTGGCCCTGGCCCTGGCGTTTCCTCAAGTCAACCAGGCGGCTGTCAATGGCCGCCTCCAACTGGTCGGCCTCGGTCTTGCGCCGCAAGGCCTCCAGACGCTTATTTATTTCCGCGTCGTTGTTGGGCGGCGTCTTGGGCTTGGGCGGAGGGTCGGCCGCCACCTTGGGCGGAGTGACCTTGGGCGGGGCGGCCGGCGTTTTCTGGAGGGCTGGTTTTTTCGGAGCCTTGGGCCCCAAGGGGATGACCTCGGCCGGCGCGGTCAGGGCCGCGGGCTGGGGCGGCGGCGGCTGGTTCAAGGCCGGCTCGCTGCGGGGGGCTTCCACCACATCGGGGCCTTTGAGATCGGGGACCACCGGCGCGGGCGGGGCGGCCGGCGCCGGGGGCGAAAGGCTGCCCAGAAGCTGGACGGTGATGACGTCGTCCATTTTAGTCTTACGGTCCGCCCAATGGGGCAGGAAAAAAAGAAGGAAACCGCCCAAAAGCACATGGAGGCCCGCGGAAAGCAAAAAAGCCGCCAGCAGGGTGGAGGCATCCCCGTTCCGGTCCGTCAGTTGGAGCGCATCATCCATTTCAGTATTGACCCGCCGGCTGAATTTGCCGGCCGTTGATTTCGTCAAAGCCGGAAATCAATGTGGATATTTACGGAACCAGGGAAACGCTGATTAATGAGGATTTTTGTTCACTAATCCGTGTTTCCCCAAATCAACCGCCGGACCTGGCCCGGGAGGGGGCTACGGGGGCCGATCTATCCGCCGGCTCGGTGACCAGGCCTATGCTGGTGACGCCGGCCTGCCGCAATTGGGACATGACCCCGGCCACCGCCCCGTAGGCCACGTTATGGTCCGCCTTCAAAAAAATCGTCTGGTTCCCCTTGACGCGCATGACCTGGGCCACCTGGAAGGCCAGGTTGGACCCGCTGACCGCATGCTCGTCCAGGAAGACCGTGCCGTCCGCCATTATGGTTAGCACGGTCTGCTGGTCTTCGGT
>Ga0268262_10003401_pt1 | contig 17279 bp, 21 predicted proteins | sample TergutNc150P3_FD_190354 | JGI IMG/M metagenome (GOLD analysis project Ga0268262, IMG submission 190354) | Nasutitermes corniger P3 segment gut microbial community from laboratory colony in Florida, USA - Nc150 P3 (SPAdes) (version 2) | ecosystem: Host-associated > Arthropoda: Insects >... | reverse complement strand
GTGGCTCATTTCCAGAATACCGATTCCGGTACCTGCGAAATCTGTAATGGCCGCTTTTGCTTCTTCTGTTGCTTGCTTAGGAAGAATGCTAGGACCTGCGCTAAAGTTATACACTGTTTTCATAGGGGTAAAGTAGTTAATTTCCACACTCTCAATGATAATTTCCTCTTTTGGCTTATCTCTGCTATCGGTTTTTGACTCTGCAATGGAGTCCAAAGTGCCAAAACCCTCGTAAAGTTGCCCAAAAACGGTGTAGCCTTCATGGGAATGCCCATCTGGAGGGTGGTCTAGAAAGTGCGCACCACCTTCTGCATGAACAATAAAGAACTGGCTACCTATGGAATTTGGGGCACTGGTTTTTGCCCAAGAAAGAGCACCCCTGATATGCCTCAAACGAGGGTCATAAACATCGCCTATACTCTCCCCTTCTCCAGCGGCAGCATGACCTCCGGTGCCGTTTTTATTTGTGAAATCGCCACCTTGAATCATAAAGTCTTTTATAACTCTGTGAAAAGGAACATTGTTGTATTTACCTTGCTTGGCAAGCTCAATAAAATTCTCCGCAGCTCCCCCCACAAGCTCTGGAAACAAGCGAAGTTTCATTTGCCCCTTGTTCGTGGTAATAACGGCTATGGTTTCGCCGCTTTGCGGCTCATCAGTTTGATGGAAATCAGTCATGGAGAGAATTTAGAAATTTCTCCAACTCCTCCGGCAAAGCCGCCTCCACCTTTATCTTCTCCCCTTTCCAACTGAATTCCAAAAGCGCAGCGTGCAAAAAAAGCCTAGAAAGCCCAAACTCTTTTTTTATTTTTCTATTAAAAGCAAAATCCCCATATCTGGTATCTCCCAAAAGCGGATGTCCCTTTTGCGCAAAGCTAATCCTTATTTGATGTTTATGCCCAGTTTCCAAACCCACACGCACCAAATCACATTCCTCAAATTTTTTTTCCACAATCCAATTAGTTTCAGAAATTCTATCATCGCCCGGAAGCTGCATACTTATCTTTCCTTTTTTTTGCGGCAAATGCCCTTTCACCAAAGCTAAATATTCCTTCTTTATTTTTCTCTCTCTTATAATATTACCAAACTCACGCGCAGCCTGCCCAGAAAGAGCCGCTATGAGCAATCCCGATGTCTCCTTATCCAAGCGATGCACCAGAGCTGGCTTAAAATCAATGCCCTGTTCCTGCGCCCAAATTTCAAGCATCCCAACCAAACATTCCTCTTCTTTAACACCGCTACCAGACTGGCTGGCAAGACCGCAGGGTTTATTGAGAATTGCAAAATCTGAATTTTGAAAAACAAAACAAAGCTTTTCTTTTGCATAAGTTTTTGCCTGCTCAAAAGTAACCTTTTTCTGAACTTGCGGCAAATTCTCATAAACTTGCACAACATCATTCTCGCACAGCATTTGAGCGGCTTTCCCCACTACCCCATTCACCCTCACTTTCTTTTTGCGAATAACAGAAAACAACAAACCGAGTGGCGCAACCGGAAAAGCCTTGCGCAAAAAGCGGTCTAGCCTTTGCCCTGCATTATGTTTGTTGATTGTTATGGATAGCATTTTTGGAAAGTAGAAAATTTTTCTATATTCTCATACAATGGATTCTTCCAAAAAAAAGGTTTACATAGAAACCACAATACCAAGCCTTATCACTGCGAGACCTAGCAGAGATATTGGAAATTTGTATCACCAAGAAATAAGCAGAGAATTTTGGGAAAATGAAAGGCATAAATATGACCTATTCATAAGCAAGTATGTGCTTGAAGAGTGTAGCAAAGGTGATGCCGATGCGGCAAAAAAGAGAATGGAACTCCTAAAAGATGTTACTCTTTTGGATATAAATAGAGAAACTGAGAAACTAGCCGAAGAATATTTTAAATGTTTAAACATTCCTGAGAAAGCTAAAACAGATTGTTTTCACTTGGCAGTATGCGTTGTTAAAAAAATTGATTTTTTGATAAGTTGGAATATGACACATTTAGGATATCCCACGTATTCAAAGATAGTTCTATATAACGGTTCTCACGGATTGTGGCTGCCTGAATTGCTAACGCCAGATATATTTATGAAAATTCAAAAAGAGGAGGCTGAAAATGGAAGAGTATAGAGAACTTGATGATCCCATAGATGAGGTTTATCGTGTTCGTCTTGCTTTATTGGAAGAGCACGGCGGAATAGAGGGCTATCACGCATATTTGCGCGAAACTGGTCCTAAGTGGGAAGCGATGGGGTTTCGTTTTGCAGAAGATAATATCAATCGAGATTCAGACAATGTCTAAGATGGGAAGCCGGTTTCCCGACTTCCCGTTACAGTCCTGGACACAACGCACAGAATATAATTTGCTCTTATCGTTGTTGTTCCTGTTCACATTCGCGTTGTTGTAGTTCATGTTCCGGTTGTAAGCGTTGGAAGCATTGTTCTCCGTGCCGCTCCACCAATTGCCGTTCTTGCCGACATTGTTGAAGCTGCCATCGGAATTGCCGCCCCCGCCCGGCAGAGCCGAAGCACTAGCGGAAGCTTTTGATAACCGACAAGAGGTTCCAAAGGAAAATCTCATTGGTCGTAACTCTTTGCTCGCCGATTTCTCGGTTGGGAGCGTTCCGCTGGACTGTTTAAGGGTCGCTCCTGCAATCCTGGTGTTGGCATTGCAGAATTCCGCCCGTGATAAATTCAAAAAAATCGCCATCGACGCCCCAGCATTATGCCATCAACAAACGCCCACAGCATTCGGTTGCGCCGCTTGCCTTCCGGCTAGCGGCAGCGCATTGTGTTTGCTTCGCTAACACAACGCGCTAGTCCTGGACACAACGCACAGAAAATAATACGCTCTTATCGTTGTAGCTCCTGCTCACATTCGCGTAGTTGTAGAGCATGCCCCGGTAGTAAGCGCGGGAAGCATTGTACTCCGTGCCGCTCCACCAACAGCCGCCCTTGCCGACACCGTAGAAGCTGCCATCGGAATCGCCGCCCCCGCCCGGCAGAGCCGAAAAGCCATAAATGTCAGTGCCATTGCCTGATTTCCCTTGATCACTTTCCCAGCCGCTTCTCGCCTTGAATTTCTTACCTGCAACTTCATCGCCGCCCGCCAAATCCTCTAATACCTGCCATTCATTATCGCTAGGCAAATGCCAACCTTTGGGACAAACACTCAAAGCCGTTTTCCAATCATAAAGCCTCCCGTATTTTGTACAGTTGGCTGGCTCGTTACCATAGCATTTACCGCCTGCCTCGTAATTCAAATTCTCCGACATCCAAGTTTGATCGCCGATTTTTATAGTCCCATACTTTTTCTTGTCACGGGAATCGGTGAAAGAACCCTTTTGCAGATAATCTTTATTTACATTTACGTACGTACTTTTTTCGCCGTTGGTGGTAAGGGTAAGCCTAGCACCAGACACTTCATAATCACTAACCATACCAAGCGAGGACGATTGGATTATAAAACGTTTATCCTCAACCTTCCACGAAATAGTGGCACCGTCACATACTCCGGTTCCATCTTTGAGCAATTCCATATCTTCTGGTTTTTTGTCTGTGCTGCCACTTTCGTGCAGCCAATGCCCAACCAATGCTGACGAGCCGCTACTGTCGCAAGATACCATAGGCAGCAGCAAGGCAATAAATGCCACGCCAAAGATTGATTTTAACAGGGTTTGTGTTTTCATATACCTTTCTCCTTTTAAGTTATATTTAAGGGTAAATAGTCGTTCCTTATCAACCCTAATTCGTCAAGAGAAAGAGGATGAATTTTAAACTCCACATATCTGCCGCTTAAATAGCTCGCTAACTCTCCAGACATTAAATTAGAATTACTGCCTGTGCAATAAATATCACATTCATTCTTTGCCAAATAATTTCTCAAAGCTAGTTCAAATTTTTTTATGTCTTGAATTTCATCCACAAATAAATAATTTTTTGCTTTTTTGGATAATTTTGCGTTAATCTCTTTTTGCAATGTTTTGTAGTCTGTTATGTGCTGAAATTCCTCTTCTTCTGTATTTATATATATTATATTCGCCTGTTTGTTGGATTTTTTGATATGTTGCATCACTTGAAGCATAAATTTGCTTTTGCCAACACGCCTTTGCCCCGTTATAACCTTTATAACAGGCTTCTCTATCCACGCCACAAATTGCCGCAAATAGCTATCTCTATTCAAAAATTGCTCGCTCATATTATTTTCCTATGCGAAAATATTTCATTAAATATACAAAATTATTTTCCTATAGGAAAATTTTTTAGAAATGGAAATAAGAACCAAAGCCTATGATAGTAGCTTCTCCAATTCCTCCAACAAAGGAATGGCACTTTTGTAAATTACAAAAAATGGGCTGTATAAAAAACATAGTCATCTGCGGTGGGACTCATGGGAACGAGTTAACGGGTGTGTATTTGGCAAAAAAGCACGGCTGGCTTTTGGCAAATCCGGCGGCAGCGGCGGCTTGTCGTAGGTATATAGATAGGGATTTGAATAGATGTTTTGCATTATCCAATTTGAACGGCAATGATAGTGCTTTGGAACCCACACGCGCAAGAGAAATAAACGCTTTGCTCGGAAAAAAAGGAAGCGAAAATGCGCCGGATTTTATTTTGGATATACATAACACAACCGCAAATATGGGTGTAACTCTTATACTCAGTTCCTCAGAGCCTGCTCTTCTGCAAATTTCTGCAATAATTGAAAGCGAGTTTTCAAATGTACATATTTATTTGCAACCTGAAAAAAGAGACGAATCTCCCTATCTTGGCACAATAGCCAAAAGCGATGTTTGCATAGAAGCAGGACCGCAAGCACATGGAACACTTGATGCGGAAATTTTTTTTAAAGTGGAAAAAATTGTTTTTCGCTTTTTGGAACTTGCAGAGTCTTGGAATAATGGAACTTTGCCAAAAATAAACAATTTTGAAACTTTCACGGAAATTCGAAGCATTGATTACCCAAGAGATTCCAAGGGCAATATAACTGCCATTATACATCCCGCTCTGCAAGGCAAGGATTTTTGCGAACTTAAAAGCGGAATGCCGGTATTTATTGGTTTTGACGGCAAAGAAATTCTTTGGGAAGGCGAAACCTGCTACCCCACTTTTATAAATGAAGCTTCATATTACGAAAAGGGAATAGCGATGAGTTTAGCTGAGAGATTTCTACATTCCTGATATATGCTCACATATAAAAGCCAGCGAGGCCGCAAGGCAGAAACTTATGTTTGCGCTTATTTGTTGCGCAAAGGCTGCAAATTATTTGCAAGGAATTATAGATATGCCGGTGGCGAGCTTGATATAGTGGCTAAAGATAAAAATGGTGTTTGGCTTTTTGTGGAAGTGAAATCCGTTTGGGAAAATTCTTATGGCTCACCAGACACAAGAGTCAATAAAGAAAAACAGAGAAAAATTTGGCAAACCGCTCTTCATTTTTTGCACAATAATGGCGGGCTTGAGCAAAATTCCCGCTTTGACGTAGCTGCTATGGATTTTAGATTCAAACACCAATCAATAAGATATTACGAAAACGCTTTTGCGGCATCACAGGTTATTCCAGATTTGAGAATAAAACATAGGAAGGGAAATGCTTACTAAGAGACTCATCATTTGCTTGGATGTTCGTGATCGCAAGGTTACCAAAGGCGTTAAGTTCAAGGGTAATATAGATATTGGAGACCCTATTGAAATGGGTGCCAAATATAGCAAAGAGGGTATTGACGAACTTGTTTTTTACGATATAACCGCAAGTGCGGAACATAGGCAGTGCGATATTGAAATGGTAAAGGATATTGCAAAAAATGTGTTCATCCCCTTTTCCGTTGGTGGCGGTGTGCGCAATTTGGAAGATATGCATCAAATTTTGCTCGCAGGGGCAGAAAAAGTTAGCATTAACAGCCTTGCCGTATTAAACCCCGAAATAATAGCAGAGGGAGCCAAAGCCTTTGGCAACCAGTGCATGGTGCTTGGAATGGATGCAAAGTTCGTGGGGGTTTCCGATAAAATTCCTAGCGGCTACGAGGTTGTTATTCGCGGAGGTAGGGAATTTATGGGCTTAGATGCGGTGGAGTGGGCAAAAAAAGCGGAAAATTTGGGATGCGGAGAAATTTGCCTGAACAGCATAGATACAGATGGCGTTAAAAACGGCTATGAGCTTGCAATCACAGAAAAAATAGCCCAAGCCGTGTCAATTCCTGTTATAGCCAGCGGTGGTGCCGGAGAGCCAAGCCATATAGTTGAATTATTCGAAAAAACATACGCAGATGCAGCCTTGATAGCCTCTATGGTTCATTTTGGAACTTATAGCATATCCCAAATAAAAACGGAGATGAAATCCGCAAACATTCCAACACGTTAATATCATTTTTATATATTACCCCTATTGTGCGAGGATTAAATGGCAGTAATGGATGATGATAAAAAAACAGAAGAAGCACCGGCGGCACCGAGTTCCGAGGGAAAGTCCAGCATTATCAAATGGGCTATTGTCGGTGCTATTTTGCTTCTATTTGTGGGCATAGAAGTTGGAATAGCTGTATTTTTTGTTAGCAAGCTAAAAGAACCTGATTTAGCAGATGTCCAAAGACAGAAGATGGAAGCAGAAAAGCAAGCTGCGCTCAAACTGCAAACCGATATGGGTGCCACTATGGCCGCACCCATAGACATAACAGTAAACATAAGCGGCGAAGAAGGTCGCTATCTCAAATGCGGAGTTCAGTTAGAGTACGATGCTGCTGATGAGCAACTAGGTATAGAACTAGAAGCACGCAAAGCCCGCATGAAAGATATAATCATAGACATAATGAGTTCTAAACCACTTTCTGATCTTATGTCAAACGATGGCAAAAAAGCCATAAGGGATCAAATTGTTACCGAGATAAATACTATTTTGCCAGAAGAAGTAGGGGGCAAGCCTTTGGGAAAGGTTCGCCGCAGTTATTTTGACTCTTTTGTTATGCAGTGAAGGGTAAAATAAAGTGGGAGATATTCTATCACAATCAGAAATTGATGCAATGCTATCGGGGCTTTCGGCTGCCCCTGCTGCCGCTCCTGCTGCTCCGACCAACACAGCTTATAAGCCTTTTGCTCCAATGTCGGTTGCAACTCCAAACAAAAAAATAAATCTCTACGATTTTACCCGCCCAGACCGTATTTCAAAAGACCAAATAAGTACCTTGAGAAATTTGCACGAAGGTTATGCTAGGTTGCTCACAACCACACTTACAAGCCTGCTCAGAACCGTGGTGGACATTAGCCTGCAAAATGTGGAACAGCTCACTTATGGCGAAGTGATTAAAAGCATATCCACACCGAGTTGTATTTATGTGTTCCAAATGGAACCTCTGGAATCAAGCGCAATTTTTGATGTTAGCCCCTCACTCATATTCATTATGTTAGACCGTTTGTTTGGGGGGCAAGGACGTTCAATAGATTCCACAAACCGAGAAATGACAGATATTGAGAAAACTGTTATTTATAAGATAATAGAACGTTCCCTTGCCGATTTAAAAGTTGTTTGGGAAAACATTGGAATTTTTTCGCCAAAAATCGAAAACTACGAAATAAATCCGCAATTCGTGCAAATTGCACCCCCTGGTGATACCGTTGTTTTGGTGACGCTTGAAGTTCGCACACGCACCGGTTCGGGCTTGATGAGCCTCTGTTTTCCCTTTGTTCTCTTAGAATCCATTATAGACAAATTAAGTGGTGAATCTTGGATATCTGCGCAAAAAACAACCACACAGGAAACCCGCAGAATGGTTGAGCGCGAGCTTTCCACCACTAATGCCATGCTTCGCGCAGAAATTGGAGCCACGCAACTTTCCGTTAAAGATTTTTTGCAGCTCAGTGTTGGCGATGTTATGGTTTTAGACAAACTTGCTCAATCCGATTTGACTATGTACATAGAAGACCGGCCAAAATTCCTAGGAAAACCCGGTGTTATAGGCAGGTCAAAATCTTTTCAAATAACAGGAATTATAGACAGAGAGGTGGGAGATGATGATTAACCGAGGTGATTATGGGTGATATATTAAGCCAAGCCGATATAGATTTACTCACCAAGAGTTTGCTCGGAGGTGGTGGCGACGCTGCGGCTGCGGCTCCGGCTCCAGCTCCAACTGCTGCCCCAGCACCAGTTGAGAATATAGCAGAAGGAGCGAGACCGTTCTTTAAAGTACTTTGCGAACAAGCATCCAGCGTTGTGACAACCGTGCTTTCCCGTGCCGTTGATTTTCAGCTTCAATGGCTTGTTGCGGGCGAAAATTCCGTTATACCAGATGAATTGAAAAGCCAGAGTCTTTATATATGTGTTGAAGTTAAAAAAGCTGTAGTGGGAAAAATGTATTTTGCTATAAGCAAGTCTGAGGTGGCAACTCTTTCCGACCTTATGCTCATGGGTTCTGGCCATTCAGATTATACCGAAGAACACAAAGATGCAATTTTAGAAATGATAAATCAAATCACCGGTTCTTGCATAACGGTGATGGATTCCCAGCTTCATTTGGCAATGGATTTTGGGCAGGCTTCGGTTAGTGACTTTAGCGGAACCAATGACGGTTTTAAAGGTGGTGCAGTAGCAACTGTTTTAGTTAAAATAGAAGGAGAAGAATTTCCAGATAAAAAAATATTAATCTTTTTAGATGAAAATTTATTCTCAGCAATAAGGTCAAAAATTTCTTCTAAAATGGCTTATGCCAGCGCAGATACAAGCCTTGCAAGTCTTGGTCTTTCTTCATCTGCAGCATTTTCTCCGCCTGCCTCAGGTGGAGGTTTACCTAGCGGTGGTGGCGGTGGCGGCGGAGGTGCTCCAGTGGCGGCACCGCCTATTCTTGCGCCACAGCATTCAGGTGGGCCTTTTGGTTCCACAGGCAATAAAGCTCTTGATTTGCTAATGGATATTGAATTGCCAATAGTCATAGAACTTGGCAGAACGCAAATGAGTTTAAAGCGAATTTTAGAGCTTGGCCCCGGAGCCATTGTTGAAATGGATAGGCTGGCAGGAGAACCAGTTGATATTTTAATAAACGGAAAAGTTGTTGCTCGTGGAGAAGTTGTTGTTGTTGACGAAAACTTTGGCGTACGCATTCTCTCTCTAGTTTCTCCAGAAGAGAGACTAAAACTTTTGAGATAGATGGCAAATAATGTTAATCTTCCCCGCACAAGATGCTAAAACCTTAATTCACCTTGCACTGAACGAAGATGTTCGCACAGGCGATTATACAAGTTTATGGACATTGCCAGCAGAGCAAGTTCAAACGGCAAAACTCATTGCAAAAGAAAATGGAGTTGTGGCAGGGCTTCCTATAATTGAATTAGTTTTTGCCGAACTCGGTAGCAAAATTAAAATTGAAACTTATATTCAAGATGGCGACCCAGTTGAAGTTGGAACTCAAATTGCAAGCATAACTGGAGAAACAAAAACGCTCTTATGTGGAGAACGTGTTATGCTCAATTTTTTGCAACAGCTTTCAGGTGTGGCAACAATAACAAATAAATTTGCAAATGTTCTCAAAGGTGGCAAAACAAAAGTTTTAGATACTCGCAAAACAATACCGGGTTTTAGAACCTTGCAAAAATACGCAGTACTTGCTGGTGGTGGCTCAAATCATCGCATGGGTTTATGGGATATGGTTTTGGTGAAAGACAATCACATTGCCGCCGCAGGCGGAGTTTTAGAGGCTTGGGAGGCAGTGAAAAAACAAAATACCCAAAACTTGAAAGTTGAAATTGAAGTGGAGAATTTGGAACAATTAAAATTGCTTTTAGGTCTTGGCGTTAATCGCATTATGCTAGACAATATGAGCAATGATTTAATGCGTGAAGCGGTTAAAATGGCAAAAGAGTTCGGCGACCCAGTGGAACTAGAAGCCAGCGGAAATATGACGCTGGAAAGAGTAAAAGAATTGGCAGATATTGGACTTGATTTTATTTCTGTTGGTGCCTTGACCCATAGCGTGAAAGCACTTGATATATCTATGAGAATAAAATGAAACGCACTCTTGTTTTGACAATAGATATAGGTAACAGCCAAACGGCAATAGGCATTTACCGAGATGCAAAAATTGAAGCGAGTTATCGCTTAACAACAAATGAAAAAACAACCAGTGATGAGATTTTTTTTAGAATAAGTGATTTGATAAAACACTTTGGTTGCAAAACAAAAGATTTTACACATATAGGTTTAAGCAATGTTGTTCCTCAACTTGAACGCCCCTGGATTAAAGCACTTGTTGCTTATTTCAATAAACCCGTGCAAATTGTGAGTTCTAAAAATTGCCTAGATTTGCCCATAGCCTACCCTCGCCCCGGGAGTGTTGGACCAGACCGTTTGTGCAATATGATTGCACTGCGCTCGCAAGGAATTCAAAATGGAATTGTTGTTGATATGGGAACCGCCACAACATTTGATGTTTTGCACAACGGCGGTTTTGCTGGTGGTTTAATTGTGCCGGGCATTAGCGCATCTATGGATGCTCTAACAGAAAAGGCTGCAATGCTTTTGCCTGTTTCAATAAAATGGACAAATAAATTCGTGGCAAAAAATACGGGCGATGCCATGCGCTCCGGTATTCTTCACGGTTTTTTGGGGCAACTGGATTTTTTGGTAAAGGGCATAATAAAAGAAACCGGAATGGAAAACATTCCCATAATAGCCACAGGTGGTTGGGGTCAAATGCTATTGAATCACACGCCCATAATAAAAAGCTATGACCCTTATTTAACCTTGGAGGGCATTCGTCTTGTTGCTCTGAATGGCAATGGGTTTAGCAATTCGGAAGGCGAGGAATAACCTGTTCCTTTTGCCATTTGCGTATATTTTCGTGATGCCCCGATAGCAAAATATCTGGAACTTTCATTCCCTCAAACTCTTGAGGTCTTGTCCAAACGGGGCAACCTAGCAATTCGTTTTGCGCAAAGGAATCTGTTTCTGCACTTTCCATATCACCAATCACTCCGGGTATTAGCCTAACAACAGCATCGCTTAAAATCATAGCTGGCAATTCCCCACCGCTCACAACATAATTACCAATGCTAACAGATAAGTCCACCCTGCTCTGCCTAATGCGCTCGTCAACACCCTTGTAGTGCCCGCACACTAAAACCAAATGTTCTTTTTGAGAGAGCTCCTTTGCTAAAGAATGTGTAAGAGGCACTCCATCTGCGGCAAGCAATATCACAGTTGCATTATTTTTTTTTGGTTCGCAAAAATCTATGGCTTTTGCAAGTGGCTCCGGTCTAAGCACCATTCCAGCTTCAACGCCATAAGGGGCATCGTCAACCTGTCCATAATCGTTAATGGCAAAATCCCTCAAATGCACTGTTCTAAAACTCAAAAATCCATTCTTCTGCGCCCGCCCCATAATTGAGCAATTCATGGGCGCAAACATCTCTGGAAAAAGCGTTATGCAGTCTATTTTCAAAATTCGCAAAGCTCCTGCAAAGAAGGTAGAAATATTTGACATTTACTACATTATCCCAATATGACTTTTGGCATTACTAATTTTGTAGGCGACTTGGTGCGGGCATACTCGCCTTTGCCGGAGTTAGCTCTTGCGGTAAATGTTGTTTTGGCGGTAATTGGCGTTTTAGCCGTGGGCATAGGCTCTGCCCCTATTTTGATTTATATGGAACGCAAGGTTTGCGCACATGTGCAGTGTAGGCTTGGTCCTATGAGGCTTGGGTGGCATGGAATTTTGCAAACTGTTGCCGATGTCACAAAACTGCTTTTCAAAGAGGTTTATTCACCAAAAGGCGTGGACACAGTGATTTATTACCTAGCACCTATGATTTCTTTAACCGCACCTTTTTTCACGCTGGCTTTAATCCCATTTGGAGCGCAGTGGCAGGTGATAAATTTGAATTTTGCGGTGCCTGCAATAATAGCCATAAATGGACTTGGGCTTTTTGCAATTCTTTTGGGAGGTTGGGCTTCCAACAACAAATATTCGCTTTTGAGTGCGCTCAGAGGCAGTGCGCAGATGATTAGCTACGAAGTTTCGCTTGCCCTGATTATGCTTTTTGTGGTTATGATTTCTGGCAGTGCTTCTTTGAACGATATTATAGCATCGCAAAGCGGTACGGTCTTGGATTGGTGGATTTTTAAATTGCCGCTTCTTGGGTTTGTGGCTTTTGTGGTTTTTATGTGTGTTAGCACCGCAGAGCTAAACCGCGCCCCATTTGACATAGCGGAATCCGAACAGGAACTAACCGCCGGTTTCCATACCGAATATACAGGAACGGCTTTTGCGATGTTCTATTTAACCGAGTACATAAACATAATAGGTGCCTCTGCTCTTGGGTCAATTTTCTTTTTAGGCGGCTGGCAAGCACCGTTAATAGGCATTCCCATTGTTGATGAAAAATTATTGCTAATTCCAGATTTGGTTTGGATGTTTGCTAAAATTTATTTTCTTATATGGCTTTATATGATGTTCCGCTGGACTTGGTTAAGGCCTCGTGTTGACCAGCTTATGAATTTTGAATGGAAATTTTTATTGCCCTCAAATTTGATTTTGCTTGGACTTGGAGCATTCTTCATAGCAATGAGTTGGGTTTTATGACTGTTTCTAAATATTTTCACGCTGTGGTAACTGGCCCTATTAGCTTGCTAAAAGGGATGACTGTCACTCTAAAATATTTTATAAACCCCAGAAGAATAGTAACCGAGCAATACCCCGAAAACAAAGCAACACTTAAAATGCACGAGCGTTTTAGAGGGCGTGTTGAATTAATTCACGATGAAAACGGCTTGCATGCTTGTACCGCTTGCGGTATGTGTGAAAAAAACTGCCCCAATGCTTCTATAAATGTACTATCAACAAAAAGCTTGGCAGGCAAAAAAATTCTCGGCAAATATCTCTACCGCATGGACACTTGTACTCAATGTGGGCTTTGCATAGAGAGCTGCCCCTTTGGTTGCTTAAAAATGGCACACGATTTTGAAATGGCTTCTACAGACAGAAAATCGTTTAATATGGTTTTGAATAAATCAGAAGGACAGGGATAATTTAATAATCCAACCCAACTTTACTAAAAGCAACACGAAAGTCGTTTTCTGCTAGTGGTTTGGAAATAAGAGCTTTGGCTCCAAGGGTCAAAAGTTTATCTTGAGCCTCCATTGGAATTCTGGGAGTAGATATAATAACCTTGCACAGGTTTTTTACCTCTGGTGTTTTATCAAGATTTATTAAAAATTGCAAACCGTTTAAATCTGGTGTTTCTATATCGTACACTATAATGGCATGTCTTTTTGCAGCAACTATTTTTGATAAGGCATCGTTTCCACTATCTTTGTTAATAACTTCATTTACATTCTTTTTTTGCAACCAATTTTGCAATATTTTTTTAGATGTAAAATCTTGCATAACTGCATAAAAATCATAAACCAATTTCATTCTCAGTTTATGAAGTTCGCCCATAAGGGCTTTCATATCATCTAAGGTGCTAACTTTTTCTAATGTTGCCATATCTTTACCCGCCTCTTGCCACAGCCATTTTTGCAGCAAAATTATTTTCCGATATGGTAAGTGGTCCATGTATTGGAGTTGTGCTTGTGTATTTTGAATATGGAGAACATACCGAAACATCGGATTCCAATGTTCCTAGCAATTTTACCTTTGCTGTTTTATTCTCAAAAACCATAGCATCAAATTTTGCCACTCTACTATCGTACATTTGTCGTTTTGTAATCAAATCTTGCAGTTTAGCTATAGCTTGCAATAACTCTTTTTCTCCAGCTTCGTTCAGAGATTTTGCCTTGTTCCAAACTATATATTTTTCAAAAATTGCACTTACCTCTGTCATAACCGAGTTTGCAAGTTCTCTCGCTTTTTCTTGACGATAGTGTGTGCGTATGTTCACAATGGTTTTCACTCCACTCTCGGAACCTAGCTCTCCACATTCCACGCCTTTGAATGCGGTTGCAACTCCCCCTATTATGGAACCTCCCAAACGCAATTCACCAAGGCAGCTCACGGTTGAATGCAAAATATCTTTTGTTATAACAATATCGCCTTCTGCCACAATGGTAGCGGCACTGACAAATGTTGCTGCCACAAAAGAACCAGCGGTAATCTCGGCTTTGCCCTTGCCTTGAATTCCGCCTGCACATTTTACATATCCTTTTGCTTTTATTTTTGCCCCAGATATAAGCCCATTTACCACAACATGTTCTTCTGCTATAACCTCAAAGCCATCTGTTACATTGCCGTGTATAATAACGGTGCCGGGGAAATTTATGTTACCAGTTGATAAATCCACATCACTCTGCAAAACATAATTACGGTGAACCATAATAAGGTCATCTTGAACACTTGGAGTTCCCGGAGCGGTTACAACTAAATGACCGTCTTTTTCTTCTACACCTTCGCCCACAAAATATTTCGCTTTCTCTCCAGCTTTTGCCTTTATGGGAGACCCTCTTACATCCATTCCATCTTCGCCTTCTGTTGGCGGAATCACATCTGCCAGAATATCGCCTATATTGACTAGGGTAACCTGCATGGAGTTTTTATAATCAACAGAGTTGTCATCTTTTGGTATGAACTGCGGCTTTGCGCTCATATCAACTTTAAATTCAAGGTAGCCATCCTTGCCGTCTTCGGGCTTTACGCCCTTGCCTATGGCAATTTCAACAGGGTTGGCTACCAGTATTTGCTTTTCAACTAATTTTTCGTTTATCTCTACTTTTATGTTTTCTCTATGGCAAGCATCAAGAACCTCTTCTAAAGTAGTTAAGCCGCCATCGGTAATCCCGATTAGCGGATACATTATAACTTCCATTTGGTCTTTTGAGACGGCTATTTTAAAACGATTAAACGCAGGAGCACCGTCTCCAAGGGCCTCATGTTCGTCATTTGTAGGTTCTTCTGCCATAGTGCTATGCTTCTGCTGTGTCGTCTTCTATAACTGGTTTTGCCACCACATTTCTGCGACCGTGTGCCATTTTAGAACGGTCAAATTCCATTCCTGCAGCCTCGGAACCATCATCGTCTAAAACTGGAGCTGGAGCTGGGGGCGTAAGCTCTGTTGCCGCATTAAAGCGCGGCGGTAAGGGCCTGCGACCGCCATCTGCAGCAGGTACTTCTGCGGCAACTGGACGTGGAGGAATAGGCGAATGAGCTTGTGACGCAAGCTCATTTGAATAAACATCTGGAACTTTTGCAGCCGGACGGCGTTGTTGCATTGGACGGTTGTTTTGCTGAGAATTGTTTTTTGGACGATTCTGAGCGGATGATTGTTGATTGTTTGACCTGCCTTGTTGTTTGTTGTCGTCACGCTGAGCTTTTGCGAAATTTTCCGGTATTCTTGGAATATCTACGGGTTTTCTCTTGAAATCTGCGTTGAACTTTTTTACCACAGGAGTGCGAAGGTCTTTGCGCAAGCCATTTATATGGACAAGCGCTACTATTACGAGCCCCAAATTGAGCAGCGTTATTATCAGAACTGAAATTATCAGGTTATCTGTCATTTGCATTACCTTTTTTAAGATTGCTGTTATATATGGCATTTTTACTCCTTTTTCGTAGCCTCCACAGTGGATTTCTTAATGAGATCTCCTACTTCTTGCAGTTGCCTTTCCGAGTCGCTAATCATAGTCTCTATGCCAACTATTTGCCTCTCCAGTAAGTTTATACGACTTAGGAGTGACAATATGAATGTCAGCAAAAGAAAAATAGATACACCTAGCACGGCGGTTACGAATGCCATACTTGGAATATAGAATTTGTATATTTCTGCTTGTAAATTTTAGGTGTTTTATGGCATATTAGTGACGAATATCACAAAAAATGCAAGTTTTTTTAATTTAAGGAGATTTTACAATGGATAAAAAAATAGAAGAAGCCCTTAAACGTGGACATGAACGTTTTGAAAATGGCGACTATGACGATGCCATAGCAGACTTTAGCTCTGTGCTTGAAGTTAAGCCAGATGACTATGAGGCTTCGTTTTATCGTGGCTGTGCATATATCAACAAAGAAATATACGACAAGGCTATTCATGACTTTACCACAGCAATCAAACAGAATCCCAATAATCAAAATTGCCTGCACGGTCGTGGCTATGCATATTATCGAAATCACGAATATGACAAAGCCATTGCAGACCAAACTGCTGCACTGGAGATTAAGCCAGATTTCGATGTTGCTTTTTATTGGCGCGGCAAGGCATACAGCAAAAAGAATGAATACGACAAGGAAATTGCAGACTATACTGCCGCACTTGCAATTAAACCAGGAGACCCAGACTACCTGCGTGACCGTGGCAATACACATTACGACAAAGAAGAATATGATAAAGCCATCGCAGACTATAACGCCATACTTAAGGTTGAGCCAGATAATCCAGATTACCTATGTGATAGAAGTTGTGCATATATTGGCAAAAAAGAATATGACAAAGCAAATGCAGATTTGGAAAATGTATTTAAAATAAATCCAGATTTTGAAAGAGCCCAAAACATCTTAAATAGGATTAAGTTTCATCAAACCATAAATGAAAATCCAACTGAAGCCATTGCCATGATTAAACGCCGTTTAGACGAAGACAGAGTTGGCAGCATTAAATGGGAAATTGAGGATTTATCCGCCGTGCTTGAGGCTGAACCAAATAACCTAGAATGTCTATACCAGCGTGGCAGTGCTTATGAATTAATGCACAAATACGACAAAGCCATTGCAGACTGGACCAAAGCACTTGAGATTAAACCAAATAACCCGGAATACCTATCCCGCCGTGGCTGGGCTTATAGCAAAAAGGAACTCTACGATAAGGCCATCGCAGACTATACCGCCGTACTTGAGCTTGAACCAGATGATTCAGGTTCTCTAAGGCAGCGCGGCGAAGCATATTATGCCAAGAATGAGTTCGACAATGCCATTGCAGACTTTACCGCCGCACTAGAAAGAGACAAAGGCAAGCATATTCTTCATTGGCTCCGCCGAGTACATACCAAGCGTGGCGAAGCTTATGCACGTAAAAAAGAATACGACAAAGCCATTGCAGATTTAGAAGAAGCAGTACGTATAAAGCCGGACAATGCCGGCAGTGGCTATGCCGAAAAAACCTTGGAAGAAATTAGGGAACAAGCCAAATCACAACCAAAATAGTGACGAATATCATAAATAATACGATTTTTCCTCGCTTACCCTATGTTTTTTTCTCGCTCACTCGTATTATAGAGTATAGGTAATTTTATAGGAGACCGACAATGGATGAAAAACTAGAAGAAGCCCTTGAACGCGGGCACACACATTTCGAAAAAGAAGACTGGGACAGTGCCATTGCGGAATA
>Ga0268262_10003400_pt1 | contig 17280 bp, 10 predicted proteins | sample TergutNc150P3_FD_190354 | JGI IMG/M metagenome (GOLD analysis project Ga0268262, IMG submission 190354) | Nasutitermes corniger P3 segment gut microbial community from laboratory colony in Florida, USA - Nc150 P3 (SPAdes) (version 2) | ecosystem: Host-associated > Arthropoda: Insects >... | reverse complement strand
ATCTGGACCTTCATGGAGAAGAACTACTTCGCCGGCGGGGCCGCGCCGAACCCGGAATACGGCATCCAGTCCACCTTCGGCGACGAGCTCTACGGCGCCAACCTGCGCATCCCCTCCGGACAGCTGGAAAATTACACGTTCGCCATCGTGACGGCGCACGCGTCGGGCTCCATCGTCGTGGACAACGCGCGGGTGCAGCGCGCGAATTACAGCATGATCTCGGAGCAGAACGCAAGGTACCTAGTGATCAGCACCACGAACAATGCAAATATCACGCTGAACAATTCGGCTTCGTCGAACTGCGTCGGCTTTTACCGGGAAACGACGGCGGCGAACGCGAGGACGCGGTTCCAGGTGCGCAGCCTGAACAGCTCGGGCGCCACGCAAAGCGGCTGGGTCAGATACGACGCCTCCGATTTCAAGGTCACCAATGCCCAGGGCAGCGCAACCTGGCTGAGATTATACGCCGTTAACGTCAGCAACTATAAAATGACGGAAATCACCAATGAGCACATCATCGGCTCAGGCGCGGATACGAGAATCAGCGAGGTGCTGTTCCCCCCCTCGCAATACCGGTTTATGATCGTGCACGAGGCCGACGCCGATACCAATATTGTCCTGACCCGCAGCAGCACCACCGCTACTTCAAACAAGACCATTCTGTTCAACAATTCCTTTTTCCAGATCGGCGTCTTCACCTTCGCCCATTCGACCCAAATGCGCAGCAACGACAGAATCGCGAAGCTGTGGAGAGCGCCGGGGGACAATCAATGGTCGATTTCGACGACCAACAATTACAGCGGTACACCCGTCGATTTGGGCATCCCGTCGAAAAAATATACCTGCACACAGGTGCAATACAACACAGGCAGCACCCAGCCGCAGCACATCACCTCGCAGACCGTATACCACAGCACCTATTATACGGTGAACACCAGCGGCTATCTGGCGCAGGCCTCCGGCAGCATGAATGTCGTCAGCGCTTTCCCGACGAACTCCTATACGCCCGATTACCGGTTTATGATTGTCGCCGAGGGGGCGAACGGCCAGCAGTACGCACTGACCAAATACGGCGCGGTCACGGCCGCCCAGAAAATCGACACGAATAATTTCGTCATTCCGGAGGACCAGCTGAACTATTATACCTTCCGGGTGTTGTCAAAGCGCATCCCCAACACCAGCTATCCGCCATATACCTCGCAGGGCGGCTTCTCCTTCTGGAATCCGGTCAATTTGGTCGTCGATTCCACGAATTTCATGCAATTTTTATGCTACGGCAACACCTATCCGGCCTCGCCTGCCGACCCGCCCGCAGCCATGCCGGTCATCCCCAACGCCAGCCACACCAACGCGCAGCTCACGACGATTTATGACACCGTCCGGGCCGTCAACAACGCGGACACCATCATTAAGCAGGAGCATGAAAGGCCGCTGCGTATTATCGGTGACTCCATCAATTATATGCAGGCATCTACGAACTGGACGTACACCAACGGCGACGCCGAAGGCGTGTATCTGACGCGCATTACTACAGGCGGGCTGGGGACGGGGACCAATACGGTCTTCCGGCTGCAAAGGCTTTATGACCCCGGCGACACGCCCAACTACTATTTGCGTTTTACCGAGGGCGACGGGTTTATTCCGGCCACCACGACAGGCAACGCCACGAATGTGAAGATATACGCGGTGCGCATTACCAATAACCCCGCAAACTCCAGCGAAAGCCCTGTCTCCATGCCCTATGTAAAGCAAATCCACACCGTGGCGTCCGGGGCGACCAGGACCTACGACATGAGCCAAACCGTGCTGTTTTACACGGGAGACGCTTCTTCCAGCAACCCGGCGCAAAAATACGCCTATGACATCAGGACGATCCAGTCGCTGGGCTGGTCGGACAATAGCGGCGCAAAGATTACCCACGCCGACACGACGCTGAAAATGGCGGACCCGACCTCGTATTATTATATGAACAGCGTCTTCTTCGGGGTGAGGCAGAATATTCCCGCGCCCGGCGGGCTGGCGCCGCCGTTTCATATCATTGACGTGCCCCTTGCCAGCATCGGCTTTACCGTGAACGGCCACGGGGTGCGGGGCGGAGCCGACCAACAGGCGAAGGTGTTTGCCATCGTGGCCACAGACCCCACGCAGCTGGTGGACCAGACCATCACCATCAGCGATTTTCCGTACACCACCAGCCCCGCGAACCCGAACGCGGGCGCCAATCCGGATTCCTTCAGCTACACCAGCAGCAGCAGCAACATCAGGCACGTCGTGGGGAGCTTCGCCCTGCCACCGGTTCCCGGCGCGACGATCCCCGCCACCACGCCGATCTATGTCAGGGACGGCGGCACGACTTATACCGCGTACCCGAACCTGAACACGCTTCTTGTGGCGTATGAGTTCACCGTCCCCGTGACGCGTTACGCAAAGACGTACTATCTGGAAGCCTCGAAGGGCTCGGCGAATTTCGTGTATCTTTCGGCGGAACGCACGGCCTCCGACGACAACAACCCCACGCACAAAAACGACGCGAAAATCTCCGTGCTCAACACCCTGGATTATGTCGTCCAGCGCAACAACATGATCGCCACGGTGGGCAGCGCGAATTATTCGCAGTCCATGACCGCGCCCTACTTCGGACTGACGCGGAACCCCGCGAACCTCAGCGGGACAGCCCCGGGCCTTGACGTGCTGAAGGTCCTGCAAGCCAAAGCCTTCACGTACAGCATTTTCCGCAGCTTCGATACGGGGCAGCAGCTGCATACGATCTATATCGACGTCGCCGTGCCCGCGCCGCCGCCGCCCATCAACGACGCGCAGCTGAAAACGGTCATGCAGGGCATGAACTTCAACTTTGCCGAATGGTCGTATGCCGACGTCGCGAACAACCGCATGGTGTTTTCGGACAAGGTGGAGACGGCGATCAACAACCGTGCGGTGAACTGGACGCTGCTGGCGGATCTGTATCCTTAATAAAAGAAAAGAATACCCATTTTTACGCGGTGACAACTTCCGGCAACGCTCCGCAAAAAATTCTCTTGACAAGCCCCTCTCCGCGCTATATTATTATAATATGTAGTAAGGTTTGACAAGAGAGGTACCATATCATGTATGACGGGCGCGGCGACGATCGGATTTTGTCAAGGCTGCGGGGAAAGAAGCTCCTGCTGGAGATCCTCGCGGGCTGCGTCGCGGTGGCGCTGGTGGTGCTGGTGGTGGCGTACGAGCAGAGCGCGCGCCGCCCCGCGCGCCCGTCCCCGCCGCAGGAGGCCATGGAGGGCATCGCCGTCGACTGCGTCTCGGAGTGGAAGCCCGCCTACGTCTCGGTCTACTACCCCCGCACCGAAAACGAGCAGGCCGACAAGGCCGTGCAGGCCTTTGTGGATGGGAAGCTCGCGCAATTCAAGCAGGGGGCGCGGCCGGGCGCGAAGGACGGCGGCGAGCTCACGGTGAGCCTGAAGGTCACGCGCTTCGACGACGACATCGTGAGCTTCCTGTTCCGCAGCTATACCCGCTGCGCCGGGGAGGCCGGCGGGCGCGACGAGCTCGACACCATGACCTTCGACCTCTCCACCGGGGAGCGCTACGAGCTGGCGTCGCTGTTCCGTGGCGGCGGCGACTACCTGAAAGCCCTTTCGCGCCTGGTCTACGACGAGCTGCAGAGCCTCGCGTTTTACCGGGCCTCCGAGCCGGAGAGCGCCCTGCTGCGCAAGGGCACGCAGGCCAGCGCCGAGAACTTCCGTGAGTTCGCGCTGGACGGCGACACCCTGCGGCTGTTCTTCCCGCCCGCGCAGCTCGGCTCGGGGCCCAACGCCGCCGACCGCTGCGACATCCCCCTGGCCGCGCTGAAGAGCCTGCTCGCCCGGCGGTTCCTCCTGCCGCGCCGCGGCGGCGTGGAGCCCCCGGAGCCGGACCCATTGAAGCCGGAGGACCTGGAGGGCCAAAAGCTCATCGCGCTCACCTTTGACGACGGCCCGCACAGGGTGAACACGCCGCGCCTGCTGGATATCCTGGAGGCAGAGGGCGTGCGCGTGACCTTTTTCGTGCTGGGCTGCAACGCGGAGACCCTTCCCGATATCCCGCGCCGCGCCGCGGACGGGGGCCACCAGGTGGCCAGCCACACCTGGCACCACAAGGACCTCACCAAGCTCGGGGCCGCGCAGCGCCGCGCGGAGATCGAGGACACCGCCGCGCTGCTCGAACACATCACGGGCCTGCGCCCCACGGCCATGCGGCCCCCTTACGGCGCGCAGAACGAGGCCGTGCGGGCCGCCGCGGACACCCCGCTGATCCTCTGGTCGATCGACCCGGTGGATTGGAAAACCCGCGACGCGGACAAGACCTACGCGCACGTGATGGCGCACGTCCGGGACGGCGACATCATCCTCCTGCACGACATCCACGCCCCGACCATCGACGCGGCGGAAAAATTGATCCCCGCGCTCAAGGCGCAGGGATACATATTCGTCACGGTGGACCAGCTGCTGGCCGCGCGGGGCGGGGCCGCCCCGGGGGAGGTTGTGATGAAGCGACCGGGGGAACCGGAGGAATAAAACGTTCGGTTAAAGATTTTCATATCACGGGCGGCGTGCCAGCCGCCCGTATGTTGTTATCCCCTCAGTGCCGCTTCCTCCGTCTGCCCCATGCCATCCGCCATGGCCGCCGCGGCCGCCGCGCGCCGCTCCCGGAGCTCCGCGTACATCACCTCGCGGTCCTTCTGGGTGATGTTGAACAGGAGCTTGGGCGCCAGGGTCACCAGGCTGAAGGCCGCGGGGAGAATCGTGGACAGGGCGAATACGCTCGCCTTGGTCTTCTCGCTCTGGTTGGTGTAGAGGTCGCCGAGGCGGAAGCCCACGGCGTTGAGGATCAGGTTGTTCATGGAGCCGCCCAGCGCGCCGGTGATCTTCGCGGGCAGGCTGCGCAGCACGCCGGTCATGCCCTCGGAGCGGAAGCCGCTCTTCCACTCGCCGTAGTCGATGCACTCGTTGCGCAGCTCCTCCGGGATGACCTTCTTCTGGCCGTAGAAGCACATGTCGATGGTGTTCTGGATGCCGAAGGCGATGAGCATGGTGACCAGGTCCAGGTAGTTGTGGGTGATGCCGCGGGCGAGCTTTTTCGGATTTTTCACCTTGAGCATGCCGAAGAAGTAGATCAGCACCAGCATGGGCGGGTTGATGTAGTCGTTCATGATCCACAGGGTCTTCGTGGAGAAGCGCTGGCGCATCTTCGGCACCCAGGCGTAGCTGATGTAGCTCAGCGGCCCGCCGGGGGCGCCGGAAACCAGGTTGAAGGAGGCGAAGTTCAGCACGGCCTTGTAGTAGTTGCCCGCCTGGCTGTTGACCTTGAAATTGCCCAGCACCTCCGAGAGCATGATCATGAGCAGGGGGCGGTTGCGCCGCAGGGCCAGCAGCTGCTCCTTCACGGAGGGCGGCTTCTCCTCGGCCGTTTCCGCGCCGAACACGCGCTCCCTGGCCACGACCGCGAAATAGAGCGAGAGCGCGCCCGCGATGAGGATGGTGCTCATGCCGAAGATGAGGTAAAGCGAGCGCATGTTCATATTGATCCGCTGGAGGGTCTTGTCCTTCGCATTGGAGATGATGTCGCGCAGGACGGTGAACACCTGCTTGGGAATGAAGTCCTCCCCGAACATGCTGTAGAGGTTCGCCTGGGTGATCAGCAGCAGCCGCTCCTCCGGGTTGGGCGTGATGTTGGCGAGCATCCCCGTGCGGCAGATGCCCGAGATGGTGCCGGTCAGCTCGTTGAACAGGCCGAGGGCGAAATTGATGGCGACCTTGGGCAGGAAGTCCGGCGAGGTCTCCCAGAAGAAGAAGGGCAGCAGGAAGAGCAGCAGCCGCATGGGGATGCCGTAGATGGGGTAGAGCACGAGGTACGGCTTGAACTTGCCGAAGCGCGTGCGGGTCTTGTCCACCCACGCCGCGCAGAACAGGTCGTTGATGATATCCCACGCGGTGGCGAAGGGGCCCAGCAGGGCCGAGATCCGCAGGTCGATGGGCAGCACGCGCAGGTTGAACTCGCCCATATCGATCCCCGGCACGCTCTGCGCCACGTCGTAGAGCACGTAGGCGACGGTCTCCTTCGTGCCCACGTAGCGCCGGCCGATGTCCTTTTGCGGGGCTTTCGCCTTTTTCGCCATTGCACCACCCTCTTTCCGCTGCGTTCCCAAAAGTTATGTCTCGCTTGAGATTAATTATAGCATAAATGCCGGAGAATGCAAGGATTATTTTTTGGCGGGGCGGCGCAGCCCTAAAACGCCGGCGTATATTCCGCCGTGGCCGCCTCCCGCCCCTGGAAATACCCCCTCAGCCCCAGAGAAACGGCGTGCTCCGCCACGCAGTCATATTCGAACCCGGTGAGGCGGCGGTGCAGCGGCGGGAACTCCGCGGCGCGGTGCATGGGCGTATATTGCGCCAGCAGGCTGACCCGGGCGTCCGGGATATTGGCGGCGATCCACTCCAGCACGCGCATCGAGTCCTTGCGCCCGCCGGGGAGCACCATGTGGCGGATGAGGACATCGGCCTGCCGCCGCATCTCCAGGATCGCCGCCGTTGCGTGCTTGAAGTACTCCGGCGCGGCGGAATACCGCAGGGCCATGGCCTCGTCGCAATATTTCAGGTCCGGCAGGTAGAGCCCGACGAGGCCCGCGAGGCTCCGCAGGGCAGCGGGGTTCTCATAGGCGTTGGAATTCCACACGAACGGCAGGGGGAAGCCCTGTTCCTTCGCCAGGCGCATGGCCCCGCGGGCCGCGGGCAGCACGTGGCTGGGGGAGATCAGGCTGATGCTCTCCGCGCCGTCGTCCTTCAGCTGCCAAAAAATTTCGTTCAGGCCGGCCGCGCCCACGGTTTCCCCGGGCAGCGGCCGCGCCTGGCTAATTTTAAAATTCTGGCAGAACACGCAGCGCAGGTTGCAGCCCGCGAAAAATACCGCCCCCGTGCCGCGCGCCCCGCTCACGGGCGGCTCCTCCCAGCGGTGGAGCATGGTTTTCGCCACGCGGGCATGGGCGAAGTCGGCCTCGCCGCACAGGCCCTGCGAGCGGTCCGGGCAGCGGCGGGGGCAAAGGGAACAATGGTCAGGCGTCATGCATATAATTTCCTGGTATCATTTTGTCAAACAAGAAGGAGGAAAAAAATCATGGCAGTCTTCTTAAAGCCGGACAAGATCAGGCGGGAAAGCATCAACGGTGTGACCCTGGAAATCAAGGAGAAGCTCATCCCGGACAGCGCAACGGCCCCGCGCAGCATCGCGGACTGGTGCAAAAAAGGCCAGCCGATGAAGCCCTGCCGCAAGCTGGGCGCCCTCGGCACGGGCAAGCCGCTGGGCGTCACCGTTCACAACACCGACGACATCAAGGCGGCGGCGGGCACCAACGCGGCCGAGCAGTACACCCGCGCCACCTGGCCCAACGGCAACATGAGCGGCGTGGTGGTGCATTTTTACGTGTGGCACAGCGAGATATGGCAGAACCTGCGGCTGGACGAGCAGGGCTGGCACGCCGGCGACGGCAAAGTCCAAAAGAAAATCGCCCGCAGCGGGAAAACCCTGGGCGGGAACCTGGACACCATCTCCATCGAGTGCATCGGCGCCGACAGCGCGTCGGAGGAGACCACCGCGAAGCTGGCGGCCCTGCTGTGCAAAAAATACCAGCTGGACCCCCGCACGGAGGTCTACCAGCACAGGGATTTCTCGGGCAAGTACTGCCCGGCGTATATCATCCCCCACTGGGCGCGCTTCATAGAGCTGGTGCGGGGCTATCACCGCGACGTGAAGCTGCCAGCGCCGAACGCCAGGCTGCAGGTGGGCGACCTCGTGCGCTTCACCGCGGACGCCACGCAGTATTACCCGGAGGGCCCGGGCATTTCCGCCTGGGCCAAAACCGGCGACCCCCACAAGGTCACCAAAACCATCCTGAACGGCGACCCGGTGGTGAAGGGGGAGGTGCTGTGCGTGCTGCTGGGCAAGCGCGTGAACCTTGCCACCGGCAAGGAGAGCGACGGCGCGAACACCTGGGCGGCCGAGATTTATTTGGAGCGGGAGTAGGGGCCCCTACCTCCTGCTCGCCGCCTTCATCCGCTGCTCCTTGTTCAGCTCCCTTTTGCGCAGGCGCAGGCTCTTCGGCGTCACCTCCAGCAGCTCGTCGTCGCGGATGAACTCCATGCATTGCTCGAGGCTCAAAACGGCGGGCGGGGTCAGGCGCAGGGCCTCGTCGGAGCCCGAGGCGCGGGTGTTGGTCAGCTGCTTCTTCCGGCACACGTTGATGACCATGTCCTCGCTCCGGGCGGACTCGCCGCAGACCATGCCCTCGTAAACAGGCGCGCCCGGGCCGATAAACAGCCGCCCGCGCTCCTGCGCGTTGAACAGGCCGTAGGCGGTGGCCTCGCCCGTTTCGTGGGCCACAATGGAGCCGCGCTCGCGCCCGCCAATGTCGCCCTTCCAGGGGGCGTAGCCCGCGAACACCTGGTTCATGATGCCGTTGCCGTTGGTGTCGGTGAGGAACTGCGAGCGGTAGCCGATCAGCCCCCGGGCGGGCACCGTGAACTCCAGGTGCGTGGCCCCGCCCTCGCGGGCGCCCATGCTCTCCAATTCACCTTTGCGCGCGCCGAGGCGCTCGATGACCACGCCCGCGTACTGCGCGGGAACCTCGGCAATCAGCAGCTCCATGGGCTCGCAGAGCTTGCCGTTGATGGTCTTGGTGATGACCTTGGGGCGGCTGACCTGGAGCTCGTAGCCCTGGCGGCGCATGGTCTCGATGAGGATGGAGAGGTGGAGCTCGCCACGGCCGCTGACCTTGAAGGCGTCGGTCGTCCCGGTCTCCTCCACACGCATGCTCACGTTGGTCTGGACCTCCTTGAAGAGGCGGTCGCGCAGGTTGCGGGAGGTGACGAATTTGCCCTCTTTGCCGGCGAAGGGGCTGTCGTTCACCAGGAACTGCATGCTGATCGTCGGCTCGTCGATTTTGATGAAGGGGAGGGGGGCCGGGCAGTCCGGGGCGCAGAGGGTCTCGCCGATGTTGATGCCCTCGATGCCGGAGACGCACACGATGTCGCCCGGGGCGGCCTCCTCGGCCTCCACGCGCTTGAGCCCCTCGAACTGGTACAGCCGCGACACCCGCACGCCGACGCCCTCGGGCTTATCCTCGCTGCACAGCAGGGCCAGCTGGTTGCGCTTGACCCGGCCGCGTTCCACCCGCCCCACGCCGATGCGTCCCACATAGTCGTCATATTCCAAAGAGGAGATCAGGAGCTGCAGGGGGGCGTCGGGGTCGCCCTCCGGCGGGTCGATCTCCCGCAAAATCGCGTCCAGCAGCGGCCGCATGTCCCCCTCGGTGATGGCGGGGTCGAGCGAGGCGTAGCCGTCCCTGGCCGACGCGTAAATCACGGGGAACTCCAGCTGGGATTCCTCCGCGCCAAGCTCTATAAATAAGTCCAGCGCCTGGTCCACCACCTCGGCGGGCCGCGCGCCGGGGCGGTCAATCTTGTTGACCACCACGATGGCCTTCTTGCCCAACGCCAGGGCCTTTTTCAGCACGAAGCGGGTCTGCGGCATGCAGCCCTCGAAGGCGTCCACCAGCAGCAGCACGCCGTCCACCATCATCATGATGCGCTCCACCTCGCCGCCGAAATCGGCGTGGCCGGGGGTGTCCACGATGTTAATTTTCACGCCCTCGTAGTGGATGGCGGTGTTCTTCGAGAGGATGGTGATGCCGCGCTCGCGCTCGAGGTCATTGGAGTCCATGACGCGCTCGGCCACGGCCTCATTCTGGCGGAACGTGCCGCTCTGCTTGAGCAGCTCGTCCACCAGGGTGGTTTTGCCGTGGTCCACGTGGGCGATGATGGCGATGTTGCGCAGGTTAAGGTGTTGCAAGTGGGTATTGTCCTTTCCATTTTTCATAATCCGACGCGAAGGATAATGCATAGGGCCAGTCGTGCCCGGAGCGCCTGTCCCGCCGCCGCGTGTCGAGCACATCGCAGCCGAGGCTTTGCAGGGCTTTCGTGCTTGCGCTCAGGGCATAGGCGTGGATGGCAAGCAGCAAGTCATGGTTTTCTGGCTTCGCGATGAGCGCGCCGTCGTCCGTCCAGCCCCCCTCGCCGTGATACACAAACCGCACCTGCAAAAACGAACTGTCCCGGCGGACGTATATTTTCAGCTGGTCATAGGCGATTCCCGCGCGGCGCAGTAGCTCTGTTATATTGTCCAAAACGGCCTGCGCCATTTGGCTGTGCTTTTCGGCCGTTATTTTATTACCATAGTAGGGTATTTCATGGGCTGATTTATATTTAAACAGCTCGTACCAGACATCCTCTCCATCCTGCGGCAGGGAAGTATCCAAAAACACGCGATAGGCGTCGAACGCCTCCGCCTCGCAGCCGAAGCAACGATAGAAGAGAGACCAGCCGACAAAGGAGCAGCCGCCAACAGCCGCCGAGTGCTTGTGCAGAAGCCAGTGCTCCAGTTCGCGGCGTTCCTCCGAGAAGCCCTTCGGGTGATGCTCCTGTACGGACATATCGTAGCCGTCAAGGAAACACATCATATAGTCAAAGCGCATCGTGCCGAATATCACCGCGGGCCGCTCCATGATTTTCAGGAGCAGCGCGGTCCGTTTGGGCTCCTGTTTCATCAGGCGGTGGATCAAAGGCTCGTTGCGCTGTTGCAAGGGAAATCTCCTTTTAGATCGGATATTCTTTATTATCGTCCAAAAAAATAAACTTACGCCTCGCCAGGGTGCCCCCCTTGGGGGGCCGGCGCGCAGCGCCGAGGGGGTAGTGCGGAGCACCTTCGCGCAGCGACGTCCCTCCCCCTTGCCCCCCTCCCCGGGGTCCCCGACGAATCCGCAGATTCGTTGGGGTGGGTGTGAGGGGAGATGGCCCGCAGGCCAGGGGGGAGCCAACCGCCCCCCTACCCCCTCGTCGCCGAGTGCATCACCGCCGCCCATATCATCTCCAGCGCGATGAAAATCAGGCTGTCCGCCACATGCAGCTGCCTCATGAGCACGAACAGCAGCAGCAGCACGAACATCGTGATGGTGGCCACCACCTGCACCAGGCGCAGGCGCTTCACGCCCGCCTGGAGGTAGGCGCAGGCGGAGAGCGCCCGCAAAAACGCCCGCGCGCTGTTGGCGTGGTATACCCCGGCGCTCAAACTCGCCCGCGGGGTGCGCATCTGCTTGCGGCAGGCCTGGCTGGGGGCCGCGCGCAGCAGGCTCAGGGAGCCCTCGCGCAGCTCGAAGGCCTCGCAGAGCGTCTCCGCGGCCACGCAGGGGTCGCTGTTGCAGACCAGAGCCTTGGCGTCCCCGTGCTCCAGCAGGCGCAGGGCCGGGCCCATGGCGAGGTCGGGGCTGTAGCTCACCACGAAAAACGCGCTCAGCCGCTTTTCCACCGCGAGATAAATGAGCCGCCGCCCGTCGTGCTCGTAGGCTGCTTCGTCCTTCACGCTCAAGGGCACCGTGACGCCGTGGTTCTCCAGCAGGCTCCGGTTGCCGAAGAAGACCTTCTGGTTGTGAATCCAGCAGGAGAGGCCCATGCGGTCCTCGAAGGTCATGTCGCGGACCTCGGGCAGCACGGCGTAGTCGCCCTCCACCACGCCCTCGAACACGGCCTGCAGCGGCCCGCCCGCCTCGATGGCGATGGCCGCCGCGTAGAGCAGCACCTCGTCGGCGCGCACCTGGCGGAACTCGCGCCAGCCGTGCATGCGCCCCTTCTCGGGCAGGTAGAGGTCCGCGGAATCCAGCACGAACGCGCCCGCGCGGCTGCACTCCTGCGCGGCGTCGGTGTTCAATATCGCCACGCCCACCTCGCGCGGGGCCCGGGTGAGCCCGCGGATCAGGCTGGTCAAAATCAGCAGGGAGGCGCAGGGCACGCAAAGGCTCGCCGCCGCCGCCGCCGCCGAGACCACCGCCACCGCCGTGCCCTGCACCAGAAAGGCGCACAGCGCCGCCAGGCCCGCCAGGCCCAGGCTCAGCGGGAAGAGCTGCTTCCCGCTCTGGTCGGCGGCGTCCTCCTTCTGCGACTGCCGCAGGAACCCCGCAGGGAAGGCCACCGGCACGGGCAGCACCGTCTTCGCGCGCCCGGGCAGCGCGTTCTGGCGCGGGGTCTTCGCGACGTCGCGGGCGTCCAGGGCGGTCACGGCGTAGAGCCCGTCCGCCGCCGTGTACGCGCAGAAGCGGAAGTTGTCGCAGCGCTGCCTGGCCTGCTGCCAGCGCGCCGCGGCGCTCACCGCGGCCAAGAATAAGTACAGCGGCGCGCAGGCCGCCACCCGGTAGGGGTTGGTTTCGCCGAGGACGGACTCGCCCATCTTGTTCATGGAGACGAACAGAAGCACCTGCTGCGCCAGGCAGAACAAACCCGCGAACAGCAGCAGGGAATCGGCGTTGGGCTTGCGGCGCAGCAGGGCCTTCAGGCCGTTGAGGAGGTCGCTCCCGCAGGCCACCAGCCCCGCCGCGAGGAACAGCGCCATGCCTGTGAGGTACCCCGGGCCTGTCTGGAAGTCCCGGCTGAACAGGCCCACCAGGTGCAGCCCCACGGCCAGCAGCGCGAACACCCCCAGCGCCAGCGCCGTGGAGCCCCGGCGGGAGCGCCATTTTTGCAGCAATTGAAACACGCTGTCGCGCTGGCCCGGCGCACGGTACTCTGGCCCGGCGGTCTCCTCCTGCGGCTCGGGCGGCAAAGCGCCGGTCTCGCCGTCCTTCTCCATCCGCTCGCTTAAGGAGCGCAGGGTCTGGAACTGGGTGGTGCGCTCGAGCTTGCCGCGCCGCAGGCGCTCCTGCAACGCCGCCTCGTCCATCGAATCCGCGGCGTCCGCGTCGAAGTTCTCCAGGCGCTGCTGCCCCTCCGGGATGTCCTCCTCCGCAGCGGGCATGCGGCGCACATAGAGCTCGTCCGCGGGCACCACCTTCGGCACGGGCGAGAGGTCGGAGGTCATCTGCATGTCCACGCGGCGCAGCAGCACGCCCGGCTTCTCGATGGGCTCGGGCCGCACGGGCCGTGTATCCCCCACGGGCTTGACGGGCTGCGACTGGAACAGGTCGAAGCGCATGGGCTCGGGTTCCGGGGCGGGCTCGGTCACCTCCGCCGGCGTGAGGGCCGGGACGGGGATGGTTTTGGGCTCAGGCGGCTCGGGCTTTGGCTCCGGTTTGGGCTTGGGCGGAGCGGGCGCGGGCTTTGGCGCAGGCTTTGGAGCGGGCGGCGGGGGTAAGGGAGATTCGGGCGGCAAGATTGCCGCCCCTACAGGCTTTGGTTTTGGTTCCGGTTTTGGCTCCGGCTTGATTTCCGGCTTGGGCTCCGGCTTGGGCTCAGGCTCAGGCTTGAATTCCGGCAAGGGCGCGGCCCCCCGCACATCCTGAAGCAGCTGGTCGATGTCCGAAAGCGACCAGTGGCGCGCGTCCCCTGTGGCTCCCTCCGCCGGCGTCAGCTCGTCCAGGCGCCGGCGCAGGTTCGGCGGCAGGCCGCCGTTTGGCTCCTCCGTCATATACGTTCCCACCCTTTCATCCGTCGTGTGCGGGCGGCAGATTGCCGCCCCTACAGTCTATCTGTATTTCGCAATCTCATACATCAGGATCCCCGCAGCCACCGAGGCGTTGAGGGAAGTGATCCTCCCGCGCATCGGCAGGGAGAGCAACCCGTCGCAGCGCTCCTTCACCAGGCGGCCCAGGCCCTTGCCCTCCGAGCCGATCACCAGCGCGATGGGCCCGGTGAGCGGCTTCGCGTCGTAGGGCTCGCCGGACATGTCCGCGCCGTAAACCCATATGCCCTGTGATTTCAGGGCCTCCATGGCGGCGCATAGGTTTGCGACTCTGGCCACAGGGATATATTCCACCGCCCCGGCGGAGGTCCTGGCCACGGTCTGGCTCAGCGGCGCGCTGCGTCGCCGTGGCACCACCACGCCGTGGGCCCCGGCGGCCTCCGCCGTGCGCAGGACGGCGCCGAGGTTGTGCGGGTCTTCGATTTCGTCGCAGAGCACAAGGAAGGGGTCCTCCCCCCTGGCCCGCGCCGCGGCGAGGAGGTCCCCCAGCTCGGCGTAGGCCGCGGCGGCGGCGGCCAGCACCGCGCCCTGGTGACGGTCGGTCCCGCTGAGCTGCTCCAGCTTTTCGCGCTTCACGTCCTTGACCACCACGCCCTGCGCCTTCGCCAAGGCGATCACTGAGCCCAGCCGCCCGCCGGCGTCCTCCCGGGCCACGAAGAGCGTATCGGCCGGCCGGCCGCTTTTCAGCGCCTCGGTCACCGGCCCCAGCCCCGCGATGAATTCCTCCGCCATGTTTTCCCCCGCCGCAACAAAATACCCATAATAACACCATTATATCGTATCATAATTTGCGGGGAAACACAAGGGGGAACGGCAATTATTTTAAAAGGAACCCCCAAAAATTTTTCCAGGGCGGGTGAGGGAGTACCGCGGAGCGGCTTTCTATCCTTAAATTTTTTCCCCAACATTCCCCTCCCGCACTAAGAACCTGTCAAGCCGCCGCCCTGCCGCTCCCAGTATTTGCAAACCCGGCATAACAGCGCGCTGCTTTGTGAAAATGTCTTAAAAACAGGCTTGACACCCGCGCGATTTTCGGCTAAACTGGGCTCACCGCTAAAAAAAAGCAAAGGAAGTAAAAAAACATGAAAAAGCAAACCCTCGGCATGGCCGTGCGCAAAGCGGCCGCGGCGGTCCTCCTGGCCGCCCTGCTCCTCGGCGGGTACTCCGCATCCGCCGCCGCCGCCACGATGAAGCAATCGCAGCTGGACTTCGTCACCCGGGTGGGCACCCTCGCCTCCGCCGACATGGGGCGCAGCGGCATCCTGGCATCCCTCACCATCGCGCAGGCGATCCTCGAAAGCGGCTGGGGCACCTCGGAGCTGGCGACGAACGCCAACGCGCTCTTCGGCATCAAGGCGGATTCCCGGTGGAGCGGGCGCACCTACAGCAAGCTCTCGCAGGAATGGAACGGCTTCATGACCGTCACCGTCAGCTCGGTCTTCCGGGCCTACAACAGCTGGGAGGAGTCGATCGCCGACCACTCCGCCTTCCTCTCGGGCAGCAGCCGCTACGCCGCCGTCATCGGCGAGCGGGACTACAAAAAGGCGTGCAACGCCATCCACAAGGCCGGCTACGCCACCTCCCCGGACTACGCGAACAAGCTCATCCAGCTCATCGAGGACTACGGCCTGACCTCGTTTGACGTCGCCGGCGCCGCCCCCCCCGGCACCGGCACGACGACCACCACGGACAGCAAGCCGGCCACAACCTCGCGCACGTATTACCTCACCTCCGCGCAGCGCCGGAGCATTATCCAGTCCTGGCTGAAGCGCCTGCTGCTGCGGCGGTAGAACCCCTATAATATTCCCCCCCTGTCCCGCATACCCATGGGACAAGGGGGGTGTCGTCCTATGCCGACCGTCGCGCTCATCGGGAACCCGAACTGCGGCAAGACCACGCTGTTCAACGCGCTGACCGGGGCCAACCAGTTCGTGGGCAACTGGCCCGGCGTCACGGTGGAGCGCAAGGAGGGCGTGCTGCGCGGGCACAAAGAGATCCGCGTCCTCGACCTCCCGGGCATCTATTCCCTCTCGCCCTACTCGCCGGAGGAAATCGTCGCCCGCGACGCCCTGACCCGCGGGAGCCCCCCCGACGCCGTGCTGAACATCGTGGACGGCACGCATTTGGAGCGCGGCCTCTACCTCACCATGCAGCTGCTGGAGCTGGGCCTGCCGGTGGTCGTGGCCGTCAACTGCGCCGACGTCCTGCGCCGCCGCGGCGACCGCTTTTCCCCGGAAATCCTCTCCCGCGCGCTGGGCTGCCCGGTGGTGGAAATTTCCGCGCTGAAGGGGGAGGGGCTGGGGGGGCTTGTGCGGGCGCTCAATGAACAATGTACAATGAACAATGCACAATTGAGGCCGCGCGTACCTACAGACGACGAACACCGCATCGCCGCCCGTTACGATTACATCGAGCTCGCCGTTGCGCAGTGCCTGAAGAAAAGCGGCAAGCGGGAGTTTTCGCAGCGCCTGGACGATATATTGCTCAACCGCTGGCTGGCGCTGCCGATTTTTGTGCTGGTCATGTTCCTGGTCTATTACGTGTCGGTCTCGGGCCTGGGAGCCCGTGCGGCGGACGTGGTGGGCTCCTTCCTCGACGGCGTCGGCCAAGGCCTGGAAACCCTGCTGCTGCGATGGCAGGCCGCCCCGTGGCTGCGTGCCCTGGTGGTCGACGGGCTGTGGGCGGGGGTGGGCACGGTGGTGGGCTTCGTGCCGCAGATGCTGTTGCTGTTCGGCTGCCTGGCCTTTTTGGAGGGCTGCGGCTACCTCGCGCGCATCGCCTTCGTGCTGGACTGCCTGTTCCGGCGCTTCGGGCTGTCGGGCAAGTGCTTCATGCCCATGCTGCTGGCCACGGGCTGCGGCGTGCCCGCGATCCTCGCCACGCGCGCCATCGACGACCCCCGCGAGCGCAGGGTCACGGCGGTGACGTGCACGTTTTTGCCGTGCAGCGCGAAGCTGCCCATCATCGCCCTCATCGCCGGGGCCATGTTCGGCGGCGCGTGGTGGATGGCCCCGCTGTCCTATTTCGCGGGCTTCGGGGCGATCATCCTGTCCGCTTTCCTGATGAACCGCGGCAAGCGCCGTTCGGGCGGCGGCTTCGTGCTGGAGCTCCCCGACTACCGCCTGCCGCGCCTGTCCAACCTGCTGCGCAGCGTGTGGAGCCGCACGTTCTCGTTTTTGAAAAAGGCCGGCAGCGTCATCCTGCTCTCGGCGATGGCGGTGTGGTTTTTGTCCTCGGTCAAATGGGAGGGGGGGCGCTTCTCCTTTGCCGAGTGCCTCTCAAACGGCCTCCTGGCGGGCTTCGGGCGGGCGCTCGCGCCGCTGTTCCGGCCCCTGGGGTTCGGGCAGTGGCAGGCCGTGGTGGCGACGCTCACGGCATTTATCGCCAAGGAGAACGCGGTGTCCACGCTGGGGATACTCTACAACGGGAATATTGCCAATGGCTTCACGCCCATTTCCGCGTTATCATTTCTCATTTTCAATTTACTCTGCGCGCCGTGCGTCGCCGCCGTCAGCGCCCTGCGCCGCGAGCTGGGCAGCATAACACGCACCCTGGCGGCCGTGGCCTACCAGTGCGCGCTGGCCTATGCTGTTTCGTTTTTGGTGTATACGGTGGGGAATATGATCTCTGCCGTCTAACAGCTACTGCCTGGCATCTAACTGCGCGCATATCACCGTCAGGTCGTCCTCCCGCTCGCTGTCCTGCCTTTTTTGCACCGCCAGGGAGGCCAGGCGCTCGGCCAGGGCC
>Ga0268262_10003399_pt1 | contig 17281 bp, 10 predicted proteins | sample TergutNc150P3_FD_190354 | JGI IMG/M metagenome (GOLD analysis project Ga0268262, IMG submission 190354) | Nasutitermes corniger P3 segment gut microbial community from laboratory colony in Florida, USA - Nc150 P3 (SPAdes) (version 2) | ecosystem: Host-associated > Arthropoda: Insects >... | reverse complement strand
TTTTGACGAGGGCTTTGTCGAAGAAGTGGCGACGGCGATTTCTGATGAGGCGCGGGCAAAATACAATGAAGGCGTAAAACAGGGGAACCGGGGCCGGTATTGGGGCCTGACCTTCTGGACGCCGAATATCAATATTTTCCGCGATCCCCGCTGGGGCCGCGGTCAGGAAACCTACGGCGAAGACCCCTACCTTACCAGCCGTATCGGCCTTGCCATGGTGCGGGGCTTGCAGGGCAAGGACACCGAAAACCTTAAACTTGCCGCCTGCGCCAAACACTATGCCGTTCATTCAGGGCCGGAAAAATTACGCCATACTTTTGACGCGGATGTTTCCCAGAAAGACCTTTTTGAAACCTACCTCCCCGCCTTCAAGGCGCTGGTTGACGGCGGCGTTGAATCGGTGATGGGCGCGTATAACCGCTTCCGGGGGGATCCCTGCTGCGCCAGCCATTATTTATTGAAAGACATACTGCGGGACCGCTGGGGATTCCAGGGCCACGTTGTTTCAGACTGCTGGGCGATCCGCGATTTTCACGAAAACCACAAAGTAACCGCCGCTCCCGAAGAATCGGCGGCCCTTGCCCTGAACGCGGGCTGCGACCTGAACTGCGGCTGTACCTATCCGCATCTGACCGTTTCCTTAAAAAAGGGGCTGGTTACCGAAGAAGCGATTGACACCGCTTTACGGCGCGTTTTGCGTACCCGTTTCAAACTGGGAATGTTCGACCCGCCGCGCAAAGGCAAATACGGCAAACTGGGCCGCAAGGTAATCAACTGCGAAAAGCATAGGCGGCTTGCCCTTAAAGCGGCGGAAAAATCCATTGTACTGCTAAAAAATGACAAGGGTATTTTGCCGCTGGATTCAACTCCCCAAAAAATTACTGTGGTCGGTCCGGGCGCGGCTAATGCCCATACCCTGTTCGGTAACTATTACGGGGTCAGTTCCCGTTTTGTCACCATACTTGAAGGGCTGGGAGAAAAGATCAAAGACAAATACGGAATCAATCTTGATTACCGCCAGGGCTGTCTGATGTACGGTGACATCCATTCGTCAAACGCTGAATTCGGCATGGCAAATATTCCGGATGTTATCATTGCCGTGATGGGGCTGGACGGCGCGATTGAAGGTGAAGAAGGCGACGCGATTGCCTCGGACTCCAACGGCGACCGCGCCTGTATTGAACTTCCCCCCTGGCAGTTGAAATTTCTGCAAAAAGTCAGCGCCGCGGGAAAAGCGGCAGGCAAGCCGGTGATTCTTGTGCTGACCGGCGGCAGCCCCATCGCCATACCGGAGGATATTGCCGATGCGGTGGTTTTTGCCTGGTATCCCGGCGAACAGGGCGGCAAGGCGGTGGCGGATATAATTTTCGGCGATACGGTTCCTTCGGGAAAATTACCTATTACCTTCCCCGCTTCCACCAGCCAGCTTCCCCCCTACGAAGATTATTCCATGAAGGGCAGGACGTATCGTTACATGACGGAAAAACCTCTGTACCCCTTCGGCTTCGGTCTTTCCTATACCACTTTCCGTTTTGATTCAATTTCCCTTTCCGCGCCGTCAATTTCGGCGGGCGCGGCGGTAAAGGCACAGGTAATATTGAGCAATACCGGTAAGCGGGATGCCGAAGAAGTGGCGCAGATTTATATTTCAAAGGACGATAAAGGCGCGGATGATCCTTTATTTTCACTGCGGGCATTCCGCCGCGTATTTGTCCCCGCGGGCAAAACCATTACGGTAGAATTTGATCTTTCCGCTGCGGCTTTTGAAACAGTCAACGCGGAAGGCAATTCCGTACTGCTGCCCGGTTCTTACACGGTCATTGCCGCGGATGCCGCGCCGGTTTCGGCGGCACTAGAAAAAGGCGCGCCCGCCCCGGTGAAGGCGCGCATACGTGTGAGTTAGCGACATTGCTTATTAATTTATCTCTTACAATTTTACCACGGAGTACTGGAGGTGTCCAATAAGAATTTTTTACCACGGAGTACACGGAGGAAAAGATGGTTTTCATACCAAAACTCCGTGTCCTCCGTGGTTAATTCTTACTTTCTGGACACCTCCGAGCGCGCCGCGGAGGAATAAAAGATTTTCATACCAAAACTCAGTGGTACGCGAACCGAAGGTTCGACGTGACCTCCGTGGTTATATTCTTCATCTATGTATTTTTATTTGAGATTTTGTGCAAAAAAAGAGCTGAAATTATAATACCCATTGACACCGCATAAAAACAGATGAATACTTGAGATGATGAAAATTATTTTGAATCAATTAAAGGTAATCGGGATTATTCCGGTTTTGTTCTTTCTGGGATGTAATCCCACCCCCAGCCCTGATCCTATCTTCGGCCCCAGCCCTGACCCCGGCAAAGTCGCCGCTCCTACGGCAACCCCCACCGGGGGAAACTTTACCTCGGCGCAAAGAGTTACTTTGTCATGCGCCACTGAAGGGGCGGCAATCCGTTACACTACTAACGGAACAACGCCTACCACAAGCAGTTCCAGGTACACCACGCCCATCAATATTGACCAGACAACTACCCTTAAGGCCATAGCCGTAAAAAACGGCATGAATAACAGCGACGTAATGACCGCAGTATATACGATTACGATTCCGGCACCCCCCGGCGATGACGTGATTTTGCATACCAAGTGGCCCTTCATGGTAGGCGCCGCCGCTCCCACCGATGCCTTTACTTCAAGCGATGGGCAATATGCGCTGCTCAAACATTTTAACGTACTGGTCGCTGAAAACGACATGAAGCCGCAGAACATAATGCCTTACATCAAACCCACGACATTCCCCGGCGTGTACAACTGGACCAATGCGGACAAATTGGTAAATTACGCCAAAGCGAATAATACCAAAGTCCGGGGCCATGTGCTTTTCTGGCACAGCCAAACCCCCGATTATTTGTTTGATGTTACGGGTAACGGAAATACAGCAACAACAACAATGACCAAAGATACGCTTTATGACCGTATGGAAAAACATATAAAGACTGTGTTTGAAAAATACAGAGGCGATGTTCTTTGGTGGGATGTGTGCAATGAGGTAGTTGGCGACAACGGCCAAATCCGCGCGGCGGGCAGCCCCTTAAGCGGCGGATCATGGTACACAAAGGTTATGGAAAATTCCGGCTTGACCGGCATAAACCGGTATGAATTTGTACTCAAGGCTTTCCAGTGGGCGCGCCACTACGCCGACGCAAACGGCGGGACAAACGTAAAACTGTACCTGACCGATTACAACAATGAATACAGCGGACCAAAACAGGCCGAATTTGAAAATCTGATTAATTACCTGATTACTAATAACGCCCCCATTGACGGCGTTGGTTTCCAGTGCCATATAAAATGGGATTGGCCCAGTGTTACCGACATTTCAAACGCTATTGACAAGTTTGCCGGAAAGACCAGAAATGACGGAACAAAACTGATGACCCAGATTACCGAAATGGATATGTCGCTTTTCAGTAATTCTGAAGGTACTGCGACGACGCTTTCGGACACTGTCCGGAATTCGAGGCTGACAACGCAGGCAACAAGATACCGCCAACTGTTTGATATATTCAAGGAAAAATATAATACGGGAAAACTTGACATGGTGCTGGTATGGGGTATTGCCGACGGTCATAGCTGGCTGAACAACCGTCCATACGGCAGAACCGACTATCCGTTGTTCTTTGACCGGAATTACCAGCCGAAAGAAACATACCGAAAACTGGTGGAATGAAAGGGATATCCAGAAAGAATTTTTACCACGGAGTACACGGAGTTTCACGGTAACCGAATAACTGCACCCCAACAAGGGGCATTGACCGACTAAATGCGACTCGTTACCGCGCACAATAAAAGCCACTGTGTACAGTAAATGCCGGATGCCTTTAGGCAGCCGAGCGCGCGGCGGAGGAATAAAAGATTTTCATATCAAAACTCCGTGGTACTCCGTGACCTCCGTGGTTAATTCTTACTTCTTAGATAACCCCTTTTTGCGTTATCCTTACTGTACCGTAACGGATTCAATTACCAGCGTGTACGATTTGCACCTGACATGGGTTACCCCGGTGGAGGAATCAGTCCATGTTGTGCCGTTATTCACAATGCGTATCGCGTCAAGGGTAAAGGGCCCTTTACAATCATTTGCGTCAGCGGATACTGCAGCAGCGGCAAGCAGATCGTTCAGTGACACCCTGATAGTACCGCCGGTTTCATTCCAGCCTGTTTCGCCTGCGCTGTCCAGAGTAATGTATTTTTGACCCGGCTGCTCATTTCTGCCGTTAAATTTTACTTTATCGTGGTTAGCGGCTTGAATATGAATTTGATGTTCTACATCAGTGGCGCCAGGAGTGGAAGGTACGTCAGTATGATTTGGTATTGTGAAAGTAATAACAAGTGTTTTGCCGGTAAGCGTTGTCGGGAAGGTAGAAGGGAATGCAAATAGAGCCGCGGCATCACCGTACTCTGCGTTATTAAATGTTATTTTATTTCCGGCAACGGTAAGATAACTGCCTTTATCATACACCAAATCCAATACCACATCGCTGGTCTTCGGGCTAAAGGTAATCTTGTTTACCTTAATGGATTTAACCTTAACTCCATCGGCGGAAAAATCTGCCCAATTTGCCTGAAGCAGCAATTTAATCGGAACGCCGCTTGAACCGGAAACGGTCCAGATTGTATCTCCGTCTATGGCCATGTTGTATTTAGTCGGCCCGCATTTATTTTCGTCACCCCAGCCGCCCGTTGCTTTGAGCAACGAAAATTGCGCCAAATTTTTATTATCACCGGTGGGCATTGTGGCTTTAGTGCTGCCTGCCTCGTCCGTATACAAGGTGGCGTTTACGGTAACGCTGGCATAGTTGGAAATGTCCACAAGACCGCGGCCCGTAAGGTCAACTTCTGCTCCCGGATATTCATTGGAGTTTGCTAACGGAAACAAATGGTCAACATCCCAGGAGACTTCTACCACTTCACCAGGGAGCGGAACCGGCGAATTTTCTGCCGGGTTATTACAAGCCCCCAGTAACAACACAAAACCGATTATCAGTAAAAAAAGAACGTTCTTTTTCATGGTATATCCTCCATAAATTATATTTTGTTTTATAATCATCTATAAGGATACGCCAAAAAATCAGTATTATGTATGAGTTGTAAGTAAGAAGATTTACCTATATTATTTACCCAGAGATATTCTGATGTCTATAATGCCGGTATGACATACAATAAGTACCATGTCTATACATACTCATACCATGAAAAAAATTATTCTTGTGGGTTTTTCCCTGGTTATTATGGGAATGTTTTTCCTGGTTTCAGGCTGCGCCAGCGGCAGCGGCGGCGGCGGCGGGAAAGAAGTAGTGGTTTATCAGGAAGATTTTGAATACTATGCGGGAGGCTGGATGCCGCGGGGCAGCGCCAGCGTCAACGTGGTGTCCGGCAAGGCTCATTCGGGGAACAAGTCCCTGTATGTCAGCAGCCGAAGTAAAACATGGCACGGGGCCATTTATCCCCTTACGATCCTGAAGCCCGGCCAGACCTACCGTATTTCCGTTTGGGCCATGTTTGAGGATAACAGCGCCCCAAGTCAGGGCTTTAATATCAGCATTCAGCAGAATGTGGACGGTCAGGGGGAGACATACAATACCATAGGGGCCGAGCGTCTGCCCAAAGGGGATTGGGTTTATGTCGAAGGGGAATATACCGTTCCCCGTTCCCGTTATGAAATGGCGTCAAGCCTGTATTTTGAAGGCACCTATAAATCCGATGAAAATACCCAGCCCAGCGATATGTTCAGTTTTTATGTGGACGATATTGTCATTACCCAACTGCCGCCTATGCCGCCTCCGCAGGTGGAAAAAGATATTCCGAACTTAAGCGATTTTTTTGCCGACAGTTTCCCGCTGGGAACGGCCATTGACCGCAAATATCTGGACCCGTCCAATATTCACCATGATATGCTGCGGCATTTTAACGTCTATGTATACGGCAATGAAATGAAGCCGGACGCGCTGGAGCCTTCCGAGGGGCGCTTTAACTGGTCCAACGGCGACGCGCTGGTGGAATACGCCGCCAAAAATAATAAAAAACTCCGCGGTCATGTTCTGGTCTGGCATCAACAAACGCCGAGCTGGATGTTCCAGGGTTCCGGCCCCAACGGGCTGGCTACGAAAGAACAGCTTTATGCCCGGATGGAACGGCATATCAAGGAATCGGTAGGCCACTATAAGGGAAAGATCAACACCTGGGATGTGGTTAACGAGGTTCTTGATGATGACGGCAGCTTGCGGAATTCCCGGTATTATCAGATCGTGGGGAGTCACGAATATATCGCCAAAGCCTTCCGTTGGGCGCATGAGGCAGACCCGGATGCCCTGCTCTGTATTAATGATTTCAGTATTGAGGCCGCCAGCGCGAAACAGGACGGGTTTTACCGTTTAATACAGACTCTGCTGGATGAAGGCGTTCCGGTGCATGTAGCGGGTATTCAGGCCCATATCAATATGTCATGGCCCACGGTGGCGGATTTAAGAAACACCATACGGCGGCTTGCTTCGCTGGGAGTCAAGGTTCAGATTACCGAATTGGATATATCCATTTACGCAAGCGGCGCGGAAGCAAAAAAGAAAGCCGACCGTGAGGTACTGCTGGAACAGGCAAATAAGTACCGCGCCCTGTTTGATATGTTCCGTGATGAGGCCCGCGAAGGAAACCTGGACATGGTGCTGGTGTGGGGCATTGCCGATGACGATACCTGGCTCAATAACCATCCGGTTCCGGGCAGGACGGACTATCCCCTGTTTTTCGGCAAAGACCTCCGGGCCAAACCCGCGTACTGGGCGCTCGTTGATCCCAGCCGTATGCCCATTCAGATTAAGAGAATTGACGCTACCCGCGCCGACAAGGCTCTGTCCGGCATAAAAGACCCTGCCTGGGATTTAGTATCCCCGCGGGACATTGCCGATAAACAGGGGAACCGTTACGGCTGGTTCAAAGTCATGTGGGACGACAAGAACATTTACGCGATGGTTCACCGCGAAGGCAAAGACCGTTCAGATATACTGCGCTTCTTTATCGAGCCGAAAAATCAAAAGCTGGAACAGCGCAGCGATATTGCCTTTACCCTTGATTTCAGCCTGAAAGACGCGGTTGACGACGGTTCGGGTCTTACCCTGCTTGCCGCCATCCCCTTTGAAGGCAAACTGGAGGCAAAAGTAGGATTTGATCTCCGCCTGGAAAATGAAACGTCAGTCCGCAGTTGGAATGATTATGACAATACCCAGGAAACGTCTTCCCTGAATTACGGAACCTTGAATCTACGGACTCTGCCGCGGGTAACTTACGCCAAACGGGGAACCGTAGACCTTTCCGTCCGCGCGACCAGGGAATTGGATTCCGCCTGGAACGCCGCAACGCCCGTACCGATGACCGTGAAAACTATGGGCTATACTGAAGAAGGTTCCCGGTTCCGGGTTATGTGGGATGACCAGTACCTGTATGTGCTGACGGAAGTGGTTGACCCTGCGCTGGATGACAAATCAACTATTGTTCACGAGCAGGACACCGTTGAAGTTTTTATCGATCAGAACAACGGCAAGACCAGGGTATATGAGCCGGACGACGGGCAATACCGGGTAAATTTCAGGAACGTCCCTTCGTTTAACGGCGGTGACAGTTCCCGCTTCATGTCCCGTACCATGATAATTCCCGGCGGCTACCGTGTAGAAATGGCGCTGCCTTTGTACGCCATAAAACCCGCGCCGGGCGCTCTTTTGGGTTTTGACGTTCAAATAAACGACGCTACTTCCGGCGGCCGTACCGGCATCCGCAACTGGGCCAATGACACCAATATGGGCTATCAGGACACCGCCGACTACGGCTTGCTGGTATTGACGCGGTAAGGGAAGGCTGGGGATAATGAACTTATTATGGGAATTGTGCATACTGAAATTACTTTGAAGAACGCTATTGATGTAGCTAATGCCGGAACCGGAATTGCCAAAGAGCAGGATGTCCGTCAAGTGACGGTACAGGCGCTCGTTGATACCGGAGCATGGACATTAGTTATCAATGAAGCCGTTCGTGAAAAACTCGGTCTGCCGGCAAGAGCGGGCGCTTCGGGAACGCTTGCCGATGGGACACAGGTGTTTTACAACATTGCAGGCCCGCTGGAAGTTTCGTGGAAAGACCGTGATACAAACCTGGATGCCCTTGTATTGCCCGATGCTGATGAAGTACTGCTCGGCGCTATTCCTCTTGAAGCAATGGACTTAATCGTTGATCCTCGCAAGGAAGAAATTGTCGGCGCACATGGAGATCGTATAGTACACCTCATTAAATAAGCTTCCGCTTTGTGCTCTTTGTGTGAATCCTTCTACAGAACACTAGGGAATTTGTACTATACGAGTATCCTCAAAATATGTTAGTATGAAGCTGCTTATGCCTGAAGTAAAAACAACCAGGGTTATGATTGTTGAAGACCATCCGCTGTTCAGCAAAGGGCTTGCCTCTCTTATTACCGGCACCGGCAAATCCGGATACAGCGTAGCCGGAGAGGCAGCCAGCCTGTCCGAGGCCATGAAAATTGCCCAGCAGGAAAAACCGGCCCTCGCCATTGTTGATATCAGCCTGGGGGAAGAAAACGGCATGGACCTCATTCCCCGGCTGAAATCCCTTGATCCGGATATGGCGATTCTGGTTCTGTCCATGCACGATGAGCGATACTGGTCTGAGCGGGTCCTTCGTTTGGGCGCGCGGGGCTATATTATGAAGACCGAGCCGCCCCAGAAGGTGCTGGAGGCTATAAAAACCGTTATGGCGGGGAAAGTATACCTGAGCGACAGCGAACGGGAACGAATTCTTGAGGCGATGACCGGGGAAAGCCAGCGGGGAGTGAAGGATGTAGCCGCTTCGATACGGAAACTGTCGAACCGGGAACTTCAGGTGTTTTCCTGTATGGGCAAGGGGATGGGAACCATCGAAATCGCCAATAAATTTAAACTGAGTACCAAAACCATAGATACCCACAAGGAACACATCAAATTAAAACTTCATTGCGACTCTTCACATGAACTCAGACGGCTTGCCATAGAATGGGTCAATCATCCGGACCTTCCGTATCATAGGGAAAATCCCTGATTACTATGCTCATTGTTCTGTCTTATACTAACAGTAAATCCAATCGTTAAGGAGAAATACCGTGATCCATACCATTTCTTTAAAAAAACTGGTCCTTATACTGTGCGCCGGACTATTGTTATGTGCTTCCTGCGGTAAAAAAAAATCGCAGACCGCGTATAAAGACACCGATCCGACGTATCCGATTACTATTTCGGTATATTCCATGGCTACCATGCAGCAGCCGCCTGCGGATAATAAAATATACAAATGGATTCAGGATAATCTCCATGTCACCTTTAACTGGGATATTCTGGTAGGGGACAAGGATCAGAAAATCGGCGTCATGATCGCCGGCGGTGAGTATCCCGATCTGCTCCATGTGGACAGCGCGAAATTCTATGAAGCGGACGCGCTCCTCCCCCTGGATGACTTAATCGAAAAATTCGCCCCCCGGCTTAAAAAACACTACGCCGAAGCCTGGGAAAAAATGAAGGAAGACGACGGCCATGTCTATACCCTTCCTGTTTGGGGCGTGGTATCGGGCAGGGATCACGGCACATGGTACGGCGATTCCGCCCTGTGGGTGCAGAAGGAAGTGCTCAAGGAATTCGGCTACCCTAAAATTACAACTGTGGATGAATATTTTGATCTGTTGGCAAAATATAAGGAAAAGTATCCTACCATTAACGGAATGCCTACTATTGCCTTTACCATACTTACCTATAGCTGGCGTTCGTTCTGTCTGATCAATCCCCCGAATTTTCTTGCCGGTTTCCCCAATGACGGCAACGGTACGGTTGATCCGGCAACTCATCAATATAAAGTTTTCCTGTATCAGGATATTTCAAAACGCTGGTTCAAAAAACTGAACGAAATGAATGCCGCCGGCATTATTGACCGCTCATGTTTTGTTGATAACTACGACCAGTACCTTTCCAAAATCGCTTCGGGCCGGGTGCTGGGTTTCCATGATCAGGCATGGCAGTTCCAGTCGGCGGAGTATTCCCTGACCAACCAGGGTATGCACAACCGTACTTATGCGCCGCTTCCCATTGTCTTTGATAAATCCATCCGTCCCCGTTACCGGAATCGTCCGCTTCCCAATGTGGGGCAGGGGATCGGTATCAGCGTTAAGGCGAAAGACCCGGTGCGCATTATCCGCTTTTTGGACGCCCAGATTGACGACGAGGTTCAAAAAGTGATTGGTTTCTACGGCATCCTGGGCGAGGATTACCAGTTGGATGATGAGGGTAAACCTTACCGCACCCAACTACAGCGGAATCAGCAGGAAGACGAGGTATGGAAACTCCACAATCAGGCCCACCTCTGGCGGAATCATAACCCAAAAATAGAAGGTTCGTATGATGACGGCTGGCCGAGCAACATCGCCGACTGGTACCATGAACGGGAAGCGACCCTGAAACCGGAAGATAAGGAACTGTGGGCGGCCTATAACGTGGAAAGCAATCCGGAACTTATGGATAAGACCCCGCCGCCCAACGCGGTATGGTTCCCCACCTGGCAGGTGGATCCTCCCGACGGTTCGGATGCCCAGATTGCCTGGAAGCGGGCGGAAGAAGTGTACCGGAAGTATCTTCCCCGGATTATCCTGGGCAGGCCCGCCCAGTTTGAAACCCTTTGGCAGGAGTATGTTGAAGAATTAGGCAAAACCGGACTGAATAAATACGAAGAATTTATGCAGAAGGAAGTTGTTGACAAGCGCATCCAAAAATGGAGTCCAAAAAACCAGTAATGCGCAAAGTATTTCTTGGGAAAGTTATTTCTCAGCGGCAGTTGATTTTTATGTCACTGCCGCTGGTATTGTATATACTGCTTTTTTCCTACGTTCCCATCTGGGGCTGGACGATGGCATTTCAGAATTACAAGCCGTCCAGGTCCTTCTTTACCCAGCAATGGGCGGGGTTACACTGGTTTAAATTTCTGTTCAGCGATCCCGGCTTTTTGCGGGTGCTGCGGAACACTTTAGCCATGAGTCTGATTAATATGTCTCTGGGCTATATCACGGCGATTATATTCGCCCTGTTTCTTAATGAGTTGAAAAATATCGGATTCAAACGGGTGGTACAGACCGTTTCCTATCTGCCCCACTTCCTCTCATGGATAATTGTTACCGGTCTGGTGGCATCCATGCTTTCGGTAGAAAACGGGGCGGTTAATGATATTTTGATGGCCCTGCGAATAATTAAAGAGCCGGTTTTATTTTTAAGCGAGCCCAAATATTTTTGGGGTATCGTAGGCATGACCTATGTCTGGAAGGAAGTGGGCTGGAATACCATTATATACCTGGCGGCTATGGCGGGGATTGATCCCGCCCTGTATGAGGCCTCTGAAATAGACGGCTGCAACCGTTACCATAAAATGTGGTATATTACCCTGCCGGGGATCAAGGCGACCATAATCATTATGATGATCATGAGCATAGGCCATATCCTTGACGCGGGTTTTGAACTGCAGTACCTCCTGCAAAACGGGCTGATTCAGGATGTGGCGGAAACCATTGACATCTATGTCATCAAATACGGCATTCAAAGTTTTAACTATTCCCTGGCGACCGCCGCGGGAATGTTCAAAAATGTGGTTAATATCTCACTGATATTTATCGCTAACTGGATTGCCAAACGTGCCGGTGAAACGAGGCTGATATGACCTACTATCTTAAATCAAAAATTGAGCAGTATGTATTTAATTTCGTCAACGCTTCCGTCATGCTGCTCATTATGTTCATCACCCTGTACCCGTTCTGGAATACCATCGCTGTTTCGTTTAACGCGGCGGCGGATACCACCCGCGGCGGTATTACCTTCTGGCCCAGGGTTTTTACCCTTCAGAATTACCGGGCGGTGTTTACCAGCGGCACAATCTACCACGCCTTTTTCATATCTGTTGCGCGGACGGTCATTCAAACCGTTACCGGCGTATTTTTTACCAGTATGCTGGCCTTTGCCCTCAGCCGCAGGGATTATGTTTTCCGCAAGGCGTTTACGCTGTTACTGGTGTTGTCCATGTATATCAACGCGGGGCTTATTCCCAATTATTTTCTGATTCGTTCTTTGGGAATGATCAATACCTTTTGGGTGTATATAGTACCCGGCATAATCAGCGCCTTTAATTTTATTGTCATCAGAACCTATATGATAAACCTGCCGGAGAGCATTATTGAGTCGGCGCGTATCGACGGCTGCGGGGATTTTGTTATTTTTATTCGCATAATCCTGCCCCTGTGCCTGCCGGTACTGGCAACCATAGCCCTGTTTATCGCCGTAGGTTCATGGAACGCATGGTTTGACACGATGATCTACAATTCCGGCAGGGCCAGTCTGCATACCTTACAGTACAAGTTAATGGAGTATCTTCAGTCAAGCCAGACCCAGGCAAAAAGCGCCGCCGCAATCGGCTCTATGGGAATGGCGCAGAATCTCGCTTCAAGTATGGTAACGCCGGTGAGCATACGGGCGGCCATTACCGTCGTGGCGGCTCTGCCGATTCTGGTGGTATATCCTTTTCTGCAGCGGTACTTTGTTGTCGGTATTAATGTCGGAAGCGTAAAAGAATAAGGAGTTATTACATGAAAAAAAACAATGTTTTAATTGCGGTTTTTCTGGCTGTCGGCGCGCTGGCGTACGCTCAGAATTACAACCACGTTACGGTGATTGACACCAATTTTGAAGACGGAACTCTCGGCGGCTGGGCGCCGCGGGGTTCTCCGGAAAAAGGGCTGGAAAAACTTGAAGTGGTCAAAGATATAAAACATTCGGGAACATCTTCCCTGCATATATTCAACCGTTCACTGACCTGGCACGGGCCTATTCACAAGCTGACCGACAATGCCGTCGCCGGGGATGTCTACAGCGTGTCGGCGTGGATTTACTTTAAGGATGGTCCCGCCAACGGCGCTTTTACCTTCAGCGTGGAACGGTCGTTTAAGGATGCGTCCAAAGAACACGCGTATCAGAATGTTACGTCATTTCAGGCAAAAAAAGGCGAATGGACCGAATTAAAAACCGAGTATACCATCAGCGCCGACCCGACTCAGGCAAGTATATGGGTATACTTTGAACTCCCCTACAAAGAAGACAATTTAGTCCAGCCTAACGATAAAATTGATTTCTGGATGGACGACATCAAATTCATCAAACTCGATCCGGCTTCGCGGCCCAAGGCTGAGATAAACATTCCCAACCTGATCGATAAATGGCAGAAAAGTTTTGACATCGGCGTTGCCGTATCCCGCAGCACGGTAGATGTTTCCTCACAGACCGCCCAGCTTCTGATGAAGCACTTTACCGTTTTGGTCGCCGAGAACGACCAAAAAATGGAAACGGTGCAGCCCACGGAAGGCCGGTTCAACTGGGAACCGGCGGAGACGATTATTAACTTCGGTGAAATGACCGGTATGCGGCTGCGCTGGTATCCGCTGGTTCTGCATTCCCAGAATCCTCCCTGGCTTTTCCAGGACAAAGCCAATCCCAGACAGGCTGCCTCAAAGGACCTGATGAACCAGCGGCTTAAAACGTATATTCAAACCATTGTGCGCCGTTACCGGGGCAGAATTGAATCATACGACGTGGTAAGCGACGCGCTTTCCGATAAATCGGGACTCCGCACCGGGGCGGAAGGTTCCAAATGGCATGAGATACTCGGCCCTGAATACATTGACAACGCTTTCCGCTGGGCCAGGGAGGCCGACCCCAAGGCCCAACTGGTTATCAACGATTACAACCTGGAAAGCGACTCCCGCAAACGGCAGGAGATGTACAATCTGGTTAAAGGCATGAAACAGCGCGGGGTGCCGGTAGACGCCGTGGGCATTCAAATGCACATCGACATTAAAAGCCCATCCGTGCAGGAGATTCGGGAAACCATTGAACTGTTCGCGTCGCTGGGCGTTAAGGTCATGGTAACCCAAATGGATGTATCAATTTACACCAGCGCTTCGGAGGCGAAAAAGCCGGTTACCGACGCGATTCTGCTGGAACAGGCCCAGCGGTACAAGGATATTTTTGCCATGCTGCGGGAACAGGCGCAGAAGAAAAACCTCGCCGACATGGTAATATTGTGGGGAACAACCGATAATACCAGTTGGAAGAATGATTATCCCGTTCAGGGCCGCGCCGACGCGCCGCTGTTGTTTGACGGCAGACTCCAGTCAAAACCGGCTTTTTGGGGTCTGGTAGATCCAAGTAAAGTTAAGGGCCTAAAGTGATGAGGAAAAACCCAAGAAGAATTTTTACCACGGAGTACACAGAGGAAAAAGAAGATTTTCGTATCAAAACTCCGTGGTACTCCGTGCTCTCCGTGGTTAATTCTTATTTATTTAGTTTGCTTATTGCAGGGTTTCTCGTTACATTGCTTTCCTGTGATTTTTCGTTCAAGGGAAAGCCGGATTCAGAGATACCCGGTTGGGGAATGCCCGGCACACAAGAACCCGTTTCATGGGATGCAGCGCAGCCCCTGCATGAACTATATAAAGATTATTTTCTTATGGGGAATATCATATCCCCCGGCGATATAACAAACGTCAGGTTTGATATATTAAAACGGCATTTCAATACCGCTACCGCGGAAAATGACATGAAGCCCAATGCTATCGCGCCTCTCGCCAAAGGAGGCGATTACCGCTATACTCAGGCGGACAGGTTAGTTACAGCGGTCAATGACGCGGGAATCAAAATGCACGGCCATACTCTGATATGGCATCAGCAGACACCGTCATGGCTTTATACCGGCGATAAAACAACCGTCCTTGCCAATCTGGAGAAATTTGTTACCGATGTGGCAACACATTTTAAGGGAAAACTCATCTCTTGGGATGTGGTGAACGAGGCGATGCGGGACGGTCTGAGCGCCGGCGATGCCGCCGACTGGAAGACCTGCCTGCGTCCTGGCGGATGGAATATTATCGGGCCTGAGTACATTGAAAAGGCGTTTCTTGCGGCGCGGGCGGCTGACCCGGACGCGAAACTTTATTATAACGACTACTCCCTTAACAGTTGGCAGGGCAATGGCAAACCACGGGCGGTTTACAACATGGTCAGGGATATTAACGAACGGTATCCCAATGTAGGGGGGAGGCCGCTCATTGACGGTATCGGAATGCAGTCCCATCACCATCTTAATACCATGCCCGAATCGGTTGAAGAGTCCATAGTATTATTTTCTTCGCTGGGTGTGGATATTACCATTTCGGAAATGGACATAATGGCTGCGAAGTCAAGCGACAACAATCTGACGAATACCTGGGATGACAACGCCGCACAACTTCAGGCGCAGAAGTACGCGGCGATGTTCAGAATTTTCAAAAATCATGCGTCAAAGGTTAGCCGGGTTACTTTTTGGGGCCTGGATGACAGAACAAGCTGGAGGGCAACCTCCTATCCGACCCTGCTGGACAAGGATTATAACCTTAAGCCGGCATTTTATGCTGTGGTGAATCCCAATTCTTTCTGATATACTTGGCAGAGGAATAATACCGTTAAGTGTATTCTGATTGAAGTTTATTTTTTTGGAGGTTTCCATGCGGTTCAATAAATCTGTGGTAACAGCAGCCTTTATTCTGGCGCTCATGAGCGCCCCGTTGCAGGCCCAGGTACAGTCGGCGGAAGATATTGAGGCCCCGACTCCCCAGTTTCAGGATCACGGCGGGGTAACGCCCTGGTTCTGGATTGGCATTCAAACAGTGTTTTCAGGCGGGTATAATTTTGAAACCACCGCCGCAGGCTTCCGCAATTACGGCGGCGATAATCATACCTACGCTTCATTTAATCTGGCTTTTGTAGACAGCCATTACCAAACGCCGAAATTTTACGAAGTCCCGCGGAATCTGGACCCTGACGCATGGACCGGCCATTTTGTTTTGCTCAATTTTACGTCCCGCATTAACAGTTGGGACCAAAATGAAGGCGCCATTGAAAACAATGGCCCCGCCTGGCTGGCGGAGATTACCGGCAAAGGCGCGCGCATCGGGTTTTTTACCCAGGCGGCAAATCTCATAGGCGGTCTTTATGATTATGGCAATGGCAGCGGTGAAGGCAGCCGCAAACCCATCACCAAAATTTCCGGCGGCAATAAAGTAATTAATTTGAAGTCAGGCGAACTCGGCAAGATTTTCTATGAAAAATCCACTGACCCCTATGTTACGACGACATATACTACCACATCCGGCGCCATCTGGTATGCCGGTTATGAAAAGAAAGAACGGTTTAATGTTTACCTGACTATGCTGTCCGAAGGCAATGTCGAATCCGATGTCACCGATGAAAAAAACAAGGGGTTTGCCGGAGTGCTTGATCTCGGTTTGTCTCCCTTTGGGCTGTTTACCGACAGTGAAAATCGCCTGACATTCAGCATCAGCGGGAATGCCATTGGCGGCTTTAAATTTACACAAGGTGACAACTCAAGAGAAAATGTCGGTTTTGGCATCAAGGGAGAAGCCGGTTTCTGGCTGGGGCGGGATAACATAGTATTGTCGCCGATTGCGGCATTTGACGGAAAAGTTGACCTTAAAAATAAATTATGGTGGAAAGTCGGCGGCGGCTTTATCTTACAGTTCAGCGGAATGCGCTGGACAGATGATGAATGGGGTGATTTGCATAACGACGGCAATCCACGGGGTAGTACGGCGACATATCCCCTGGCCGATCTTCGCTACGAAAATAATAAAATTTTAAAATACGCCTATGCGCAGGTTTACGGCGCTTATTCCGAGGAAACTGATTTTAACCTGCTTTTCCGCATTGAAGAACCTGATGGGAATGTGGGCTTTCACGATAAACTGGGATTTATGGGGGAAGCGCGGCTGTATAACCTGGCGAAAAAATCTGCCGACACACCTGTGAAATGGGAGGCCCAGGGACGAATATCCTGGGATTTCAATATCAGGCAGTATACGCTTACCCCCTATCTGCGGGGCTACATTAATGATGATTCGGTGGTTAAAGTGCGGGTGGGGGCCTATGCCAATTTTATTCCTTTTACCGGTTTTGAACTTGCCTATACATCGGCCAACCTGAACAGAGGCGTTACCCTTCCCAAACCCTCATATCTAAACGCCTTATATAAAAATTTCTTTGACACGGGGCGCATAGAATTATTGGTAATCCTCAAGTCGGATAATATCCGGCCTCAGGTGCCCAAGCGGATGAGCGAC
>Ga0268262_10003398_pt1 | contig 17283 bp, 16 predicted proteins | sample TergutNc150P3_FD_190354 | JGI IMG/M metagenome (GOLD analysis project Ga0268262, IMG submission 190354) | Nasutitermes corniger P3 segment gut microbial community from laboratory colony in Florida, USA - Nc150 P3 (SPAdes) (version 2) | ecosystem: Host-associated > Arthropoda: Insects >... | reverse complement strand
TGGGCGCGAAGCCAAACAGTGAATGGAAAAGCTCCGCCGCCTGCGCGGCATCTTCGTCTTTGCCGGCGTTGATGCCGATGTGCGCGACGCTAAAACCCAGCAGGGTCAGCACCGCTTCCCGCGTCAGGGCGGTAATTCTTTCAAATTCACCGGCGTTGATAAGATCGGCGGTGGCCATCCACGAACTGCCGCAGGCGAGGACTTTATCAAAAGCGATATACCGGGCGATATTACCGGAGCTGATGCCGCCGGTGGGTATGAACTTCAAACCGGAATAGGGGGCAGAAACGGCCTTGATGTACTCAATGCCCCCGGCCTGTTCCGCCGGGAAGAATTTTACCACCTCAAGGCCGAATTCCAGGGCCTGCTCAATATCCGACGGATTGGCGCAGCCGGGGGTGACAGGGATTCCCTTCTGCTGACAATGCGCCACCACTTTTGGATTGAAGCCGGGGCTGACAATAAACCGCGCCCCCGCGTTAATGGCGCGGTCAACCTGATCCGTGGTCAACACCGTCCCCGCCCCCACCAGCGTTTCGGGCGCTTCGGCGGTTATGCGCCTGATGGCCTCCTCGCCCTGGGCCGTCCTGAAAGTAATCTCCGCGCAGGGGATACCTCCCGCCGCCAGCGCCCTTGCCAACGGAACAGCCTTTTCCACATCGTCAATTTTTATCACCGGCACTATGCCGATTTTCCCGATTTTTTCCAAAATAGCGTTCATGGGTTAAAGGTACATGAATTTACCCCTTTTTGCAAACCTTGGTTGGCGGTTTGGATTAATATAAAGAAGAAATTTCACCACGGAGGACACGGAGGGAGAAGATTTTCGTATCAAAACTCCGTGGTACTCCGTGGTTATATTCTTCTTAAGTTAACACGCATGGTGACACCGTGGGTAAAAATGCGCTATGATAGTAATAACCACCATGGACATTGACGATCCCAGAGTTGAAAAAAACCTTGACGAATTGACTGCTATTTTGGCAAGAACCAGCGATTCGGGGTTTATCAAAGACCTGCTGCGCTGCCTGCTGACTCCGGCGGAAGCGGCGGATATTGCCGCCCGCTGGGCGCTGGTTAAAGCGCTGAAACAGAATATCCCCCAGCGGAAAATCGCCCGTGAGCTTGGTATTTCCCTCTGCAAAATTGTCCGCGGTTCGCGGGAACTTAAAAAACCCCAATCGGCTTTTCAGAAGATTTTCACGTCCGGATGTTCGTCCGGCGAATATTGCGCAAAGGAACTGTCGCCATGATAAAAAACGCCGTTTTACCGCCGGAACGTTACGGTTACGACTTTATCCCGCCTGAATTCCTGCCCGCCGGCGCGGACGAATATTGGCGGCGCAACGCCCAGCAAGCCGCCTTAAACGGCGTAAAAAACTGGCGTAAATTGACACCCGCCGAAATTGAAACGCTGGTTCATAACGGGAACTGTTGCCCCGACTGGAATAATTTTCTGGTCAGCGATCCCTTTGATCCGGCGTTGATACGCAATTCTCATTTCTACGGACTGATCCGGCTGGGGGCGCTGCGCAACACCCTGCTGAAATACCACGACTTTTGCATACCCTCCGGCATACAAAACAGCACCATCATCTCCTGCGACATCGGCGACAATGCCGCCATACAGCACTGTTCCTATATCTCCCATTACATCATCGGCGACAACTGCATACTGTTCCGTATTGATGAAATGCAGACGACTAATCACGCGAAATTCGGGAACGGCGCGATCAAGGACGGCGAAGAAGAAAACGTGCGGGTATGGATAGAGGTGATGAACGAAGCGGGCGGGCGGGCGATACTCCCCTTTGACAACATAATAGCCGCCGACGCTTTTCTCTGGGCGGCATACCGCGACGATACCAGCCTGACGGACGCGTTAAAAAAAATCACCCAGGAACAGTACGGCGGCAAGCGCGGCAGTTACGGGACTATCGGCTCCGATTCCGTTATCAAAAGCTGTTCCATTATCAAGGATATGGCGGCGGGCTGCCGCACCTACATCAAGGGGGCGAATAAACTTAAAAACATAACGATACTGTCCTCCTATGATGAGCCTACCCAGATTGGCGAAGGGGTAGAGATGGTAAACGGCATTGTCGGTTACGGCTGTCATGCTTTTTACGGTTCCAAGGCGGTGCGCTTTATCATGGGACGGAATTGTAACCTGAAATACGGGGCGCGGCTTATCCATTCGGTGTTAGGCGATAATTCAACAGTATCCTGCTGCGAGATTCTCAACAACCTGATTTTCCCCGTGCATGAACAGCACCACAACAACTCATTCCTGATTGCCAGCATGATTCAGGGAATGTCCAATATGGCGGCGGCGGCCACCGTCGGCAGCAACCACAACAGCCGCGCCAACGACGGCGAGATACGGGCAAAGCGGGGGTTCTGGCCAGGCCTTGCCGTATCATTGAAACATTCAAGCTGTTTCGCCTCGTTTACCATTATCGCCAAAGGGGAATACCCGTCGGAACTCAATATCCCCCTGCCCTTTTCCCTGGTCAACAACAATGTCCATAAAAACCGGCTGGAAATAATGCCCGCCTATTTCTGGATTCACAACCTCTACGCCCTTGAACGCAACGCGTGGAAGGCCCGCGACCGTGACCGCCGCGAGATCAAAATTCAGCACATCGAAACGGACTACCTTGCGCCGGATACGGCGGAAGAAATAATCGCCGCCCTTTCCCTGCTGGAAGGCTGGCTGGGTGAGGCGGGCTTTTCGCCGGGGGACATGACCAGCATGCATGAGCCTCATGAGCCGCGCGTGATCCCCTGCCGCCATGTGGAGCGGAGCAAACGAAACCATGTGATTATCAAGCCGCTTGCCGCCATCGCCGCCTACCGCCAGATGCTGCGCTGGTACGCGGCAAAAACCATTGCCGTTTTTCTGGATACACAGCCCGAACTGGATTACCGGGGTCTGCGCACGCTGTTGGGCGACGGACCGCGGGTAAAGGATTGGGTCAACGTCGGCGGGCAGATCGCGCCGGCTTTCCGCGTGGATCAACTGCGGCTGGAGATAGGCGGCGGGAAATACCGTAACTGGGACGAGATTCATCATGTTTATGACCTCTGGCACGAGGCATATCCCCTGGACAAAGCCCGTCATGCCTGGGCGGCGCTTGCCCTGCTGGGTGGTAATGCTGCGAGCAGCTTCGCCGACAGCCCCGCTTTTCTCAAACAGGAAATTGCCGCCTCCATTGAAACCCGCCGCCGGATAAGCGGCCAAATTTACCAGAGCAGGGCAAAAGATTACCACGATACTTTCAGGAAAGCGACGTTTCGCAATGCCGCCGAAATGGAACAAGTGCTGGGTAAGCCTGAGGCAAACGCGTTTGCGCGCCTCGCCGCCGAGGAAGGCCGGCGTTATGAAGAATTGGCCGCAAGGGTCATGTTACGGCTATAAGATGCCGATAATTAACCTATGAATCCTCTTAATTTTGAAGATACCATTTTTATATTGAATATGCGGATCAGAATGATACGGGACACCCTTCGCCTGAATCCTCCGCCGGAATTGTTTCTGGAAAAAAGCCTGGACGATCTTACCTTTATAGACGGTGTCCTGGAGGCGCTTGTCCGCACATTCCTGGAAAATGGCAACCACTACGGTAACGACGAATCGGACTATATATCGGACACCGAATGGCAATTTATCCAGCTTCTCACCGAGTTTACGCTGGAATCAAGCCCGTTTTCAGCCGGCATTTTTCCCGAAACCATGGAAAAAATCGCCGCGTTACGCCGGTCAAGCGATGTCCGCCGGAAAGCCGTTGAAGGCTCCGGTTTGCCTTCGGAAATCGCCCAGGTGGAACCGGTAGTCACTTCCGCCGAGATGAACGGCCTGCTGGGGGGCGTCTAAACGGCGCACGGCAAAGGCGAAGGCAAAAGCGGCAATTTTGCCGGCGGCAGTTCTGCCGGAGGCGGCCATGCCGCCACTTTACGGATTACCGGCGGAACCCTGCGGGGCAGGCGGATACAGGTACCGGACGGGGTTATCCGGCCCAGCATGGATCAAATGCGGGAATCGGTATTTGCCTGCCTGGGCGATCTTTCAGAACAATCCTTTGTAGACATTTTTACCGGATCGGGGATTATCGCCCTTGAAGCCGCATCACGGGGGGCCTCCTCTATTGAAGCGGTGGAAAATGACCCGCTCAAACGAAAAACCCTTTTACACAATGTCGCCATCTCCCCGGTCAGAATACACTGCCATTTTATGAGCGCGGAATTGTACGTACGGCGGGCCAAACGGGCCTTTAATTTCATTTTTCTGGACCCTCCCTTTCCCTACCAGTACAAATGGGAACTGATGTCCCGTATCGCGGTTTCTCCGCTGGTTTCAGCGGGAAGCCGTATACTGCTGCACCGGCCCCGGCAGGATTATCAAAAAGAGGAAATTGCCGCGTTAGACAAAGAAGACTCCCGCGAATACGGCCGCTCAGTAGTTGATTTTTTCAGGGTAAAAACGACGGAAACATAATACTGTATTGTTTTTTTGCCGGACTTATATTATACTGAAATAAGATATAGAAGAATGTATCATGGATTACAAAAAGGTCTTCGGTAAATTCGAAGATGAAAACGTATTTATAAAAACTACAGCCCAGCCTTCAATGGACAGCGCCCAAAAGGCGGCATTGAACCGTAAAGGTAATATGCTTTGTAATTCCGGTGATATTGAGGGAGCGCGCAGGATATTTATGGCTACCGGCTATTCAGACGGCCTTTCCCGGATAGGGGATCACTATAAATCCCAAAACAGGTTCCTGGAAGCCCTGCACATGTACTGGATCGCCCCGGACCGCGTCAAAGCCGAACCCCTCGTGATGCAGTTGGCAAGTATTATGCAAAACCTGGTATCCGATAATAATATGCCGGATACCAACATGATAGACGACATTACCATGCCGCCTGTCTCTGAAATCCATCAAGAAGAAGGCCCCCTCAATGAGTGATTTTGAGCAGGAAGACGGCTTCCCGGAAATGCCGGAAAAACCCGAAAAAGAACCCTGGAATTTTTCAAAATCCGAAGCCGCGAAAAAATATCCGGATATTCCCGAAATGTCAAAAACCGGCTACAGAATGCTCAGGGAAAATAAAATCGCCAAAGCCATTGAATGTTTCTCCCATATTCTTGAGATTGATGAAAGCAACAATTACGCGCTGGTGGGCATGGGCGACGCCATCCGCAAGCGCGGTTTGTGCCGCGAGGCGGCGGTTTACTATCAGCGCTGCCTGGAACACTATCCGGGGAATAACTACGCCCTTTTTGGGCTGGCCGACTGTTACAAAGCCATCAATCAGTACCATAAAGCCATTGAGATATGGGAACAGTATCTGCTGTACGATGACAAAAATATAACGGTGCTTACCCGCGTGGCGGACGCCTACCGCAAAGTTCATGACTTCAAAAATTCAAAAGACGTATATCTGCGGGTGCTGGAAATGGAAGAAGACAACCCCTACGCCATTATAGGGCTGGGGCATCTGCACTATGATTTCAAGGATTATCAGGAAGCCCTGTTTTACTGGGAAAAAATGCTGAATACCAATCCTGAAAATATAGATATACGGGTGCTTACTTCAATCGGAAATTGCCACCGCAAACTGAAAACCTTTGAGGAGGGCATACCCTTCTTTAAGCAGGCCCTGGAAAAGGAGCCCAGTAATTTCTACGCGATTTTCGGGCTTGCCGACTGCTACCGGGGCCTGAATCAACAGGAAAAATCCCTTGAATACTGGAACCGCATACTGGAACAGGACCCCCGGAACAAGGTGATTCTGACCCGCGCCGGCGACGCTTACCGCAACCTGAGTGATTTTGAAAAAGCCCAGGAATATTATGAGCGCGCCTTAAATATAGAATTTGACACTTACGCCGTAATGGGTCTTGCCCTGATTTCCAAAGCCCAGGGAAAATTGGGCGACGCGGTTGAATCACTGCGGCGGCTTAAACAACAGGATTCCAAAAATTACCGTATCTATGTGGAGCTTGCCGATTGCTGCCTTAAAATGGGCGACAAACGCCAGGCGGTTGAAACGCTGGAAGAATTCCAGCGGCTGGGAATCCGCAATACTCAAATCGCCGAAATGCTCGGAAAATTGTGAGCGTATTCTCATGACCGGAATTCCCATTCTCAGCGGTATGCCTTTGGAAGAATTAACGGAACAAATCAGTCCGCTGCCGCGTTTCCGCGCGGTACAAATATATAAATGGATAGCCTCGGGCATTTCCTCGTTTGATGAAATGGACAATCTGCCGCTGCCGCTGCGCAAGGATTTGGCGGAACGCTTTATCCCGCGCCCGCGGGCCGCCGTACAAAAACACCTCAGCGGCGACGGCACGATAAAACTGGCGATACAATTCGCCGACGGAGCGCGGATTGAGGCGGTACTGCTCACCGATAACTCCGGGCGGCGGACAGCCTGCCTTTCCACCCAGGCCGGCTGTCCCGCCGGTTGTGTGTTCTGTAAAACCGGCGCCGGCTTTCTGCGCGATTTAACCTCCGCCGAGATCGTGGAACAATTCCTGCAATTAAGAACAATGATCGACAAGGCCGCGTTATCAGACGCGCCGCCGTCCGCGGCCCCGCCGACAGCGCTTCCCATTGCCAACATCGTCATCATGGGCATGGGCGAGCCGTTATTGAATTTGGCGGAACTGCGCCGGGCGCTTGCCGTTATCACCTGCGCCAAGGGGCTGAATTTTTCCCGGCGGCGGATCACCGTTTCCACCTGCGGCATAGCCCAGGGCATTACCGACCTCGCCGACAAGGGGCCCGCGGTACGGCTTGCCCTTTCGCTGACCACGGCGGATGAAAGCCTCAGGCGGCGGCTCATGCCCATAACGGCGCGGGAACCCCTTGCCAAAGTCAAGAAAGCGCTCCGCCATTTTCAGGACTCAGGCGGCGGGCGGATAACGCTGGAAGCGGTTCTGTTGGGCGGCATAAACACCCGCGATGAAGACGCGGCGGACATGGCGCAATTTGCCCGGGGGCTGGACGCGGCGGTCAACCTTATCCCCTGGAATCCGGTTAAAGGGCTTGCGTTTGAAGGCAAAGCCCTGCGGGAACCTGCGGCGGTGGAAATCGAATCATTTACCCAACGGTTAAAGGCGCTGGGATTGAATGTTACCCGCCGTTACCGTAGGGGCCGCGGCGTCATGGGCGCCTGCGGGCAATTATCAGGTAACCTGTAATTGCGCCTCGTCTAAGTAAGAATATAACCACGGAGTACACGGAGTACCACGGAGTTTTGATACGAAAACCATATCCTCCTCCGTGAAACTCCGTGTACTCCGTGGTAAAAAATTCTTCTTGGACAATTCTATGTGCGTGGCGGACAAAGCGAGGTATGTAACGATGAGAACAGATTTATTGAAGGGAAGTATAACCAAACCATTGCTTGTTTTCGCGATTCCCATGCTGTTATCCAATATATTTCAGCAGTTGTATAACACGGTAGATATGGTCATCGTCGGACATTTTCTCGGTGAAACATCTCTTGCCGCCATCGGCGCGTGCGCGGCAATATTTGAGCTGCTTATAGGTTTCACTATAGGTATTAGCAGGGGGTTCGGCATTGTCGCGGCCCGGAGCTATGGCGCGGGCAATCAGGACCTGTTTAAGCGTACCGTTGCCGGAGCGCTGGTGATTGGCATCCTGCTGACGTTTTTTATTTCGGTTACCGCCAGCTTGTTTATGATGCCGCTGCTCAAATTGATTAACATACCGGCATATATCATAGACGCCTCATATTCATACATTTCAATTCTGGCTGTCTTTTTAATGGTAACTTTTACCTACAATATTTGCGCGGGACTGCTCCACTCCATAGGCAATAGCACAATGCCGCTTTTATTTCTGGTTATTTCATCTGTATTGAACATAGTGTTTGATATTCTTTTCATCACCAGTTTTAATATGGGCGTTCACGGCGCGGCAGTGGCTACCGTTATGGCGCAAAGCATCTCGACAGCGCTTTGTCTGGTTTATATTTTTAAAAAATGCCCAATGCTTATACCTCACCGGAAGCATTTCCATTATAACGCCGCGTTGTACCAGGAACTTGCGGCACAGGGCCTTTCCATGGGGTTAATGATGTCGATTGTAACTTTAGGCTCTGTCGCCCTGCAACGCGCCATAAACGGACTGGGTTATCTGGTAATAGCGGGACATATAGCGGCGCGTAAAATCAACAGTTTCTGCATGATGCCCATGAATACCATAGCCATTGCGCTTTCTACATTCGTTTCACAGAACAAGGGAGCGAACCAACTGAGCCGCATACGAAAGGCGGTGCGTTACGGCAATTTTATGGTGGTAACATGGGGCGCGTTTATATCGGTCGTTCTTATGTTTTCTTCCGCGGTTCTGATAAGATTACTTTCCGGCTCGAATGAAAGTATTATTATTGAAAATGGCGCGCGGTATCTCATGATAAACTCGCCGTTTTATACCGTTCTTGGCATGCTTTTTATTTTCCGCCTTGCGCTCCAGGGAATAGGGAAAAAAATTGTTCCGCTTATTTCCAGTGTCATAGAGTTTGTCAGTAAAATACTGTTTGCTTTCTTTTTCGTGCCCGCTCTCGGTTACTTTGGCGTGATTATCTGCGAACCAATTATATGGTGTATTATGTTTCTGCAATTATTATATTCATTTTACGCGAATCCCTATATTAGAGGAAAAACTGTTACGAATGAATGAAGAACCCCGCGGGAACCATGCCCCGGTAACAAAAGTGTTTCTGGTACCGGGCGCATAACAAATAAAGCAGCCTTAAATTTCTACAGAAGTATCGTCCTGGACAGCGCCTGAATCGTATTTGTCCAGTATCTTTTTTTGCAACTCCGCGCGGAATTCAGGATGTATGGGGTGGGCCACATCCTTGTATTCCCCTGCCCTGGTCTTACGACTGGGCATTGCGATAAAAACTCCGGTTTTACCCTCGATAATTTTGACATTATGCACCACAAAGCACTCGTCAAACGTGATTGTTACATAAGCCTTGAGCTTACCCTCGCCTGCCACTTTACGGACTCTAATGTCGGTGATTTCCATGCCACACTCTCCTTGTTCTTATCGGCCCCCTCTTCACTTCATTATTAATTATACCACGGTGTTGCGGAGCGCGCAAGTAAAAAAGTACTAATAACAAAAGGCCAGCGCGGCGCAAGATTTTCCCGCGCCGATGCGGCTTTTTCCGGCCCGGAAAACACCCCAAAACAGGTAGAACCGGAGCCGGAAAGTCCGGCAAAATCCGCCCCCTGTTCCCGCAGGCCGGAAATAATATGCTGGTAGGCTGTGAAACTTTCGCTCATGGAAGGCGATTCCCCGGCGGCAGCCTCAAAAACCGTTAAAAAATCATTGAAAAAAGGCCAGTTTTGGGGCGATCCGGACAGAGACTGCAGTAAGGATGCCGAATCCTGGGGCAATAGGGAGGCGTTTTTCCCGCGCCATACGTCAAACAGGCGGTACGCTTCGGCTGTATCACTGGGAAAGCCGGGATTAACCAGCACTATAGAAAGATTACGGGCTGATTCCGGCAGTTCAAGGGGTTGTACCCGCTCCCCTTTTCCACTTATCCATGCGGCAGTATGAAAGAAGGAAGAATTTTTTACCACGGAGGGCACGGAGTTACACGGAGGAGAAGAAGGTATAGGGACTAGGGATCGGGGATCAGGGACTAGGGTTTTTGTTTGAAAACATTGCGTATTTCTTTCACGCTGAGATTGCGAACAATGATCCCCAGTCCCCAGTCCCCAGTCCCTATTCCCTCCGTGAAACTCCGTGTCCTCCGTGGTTAAATTCTTCTCTTTCTCATACCCAGGGAGCAAATAGACAAAAAAAGGCACATCACTGCCCAGGGAGGCGCCCATTTCAGCCAATTCCGCATTGTTGAGCAGGCCTTTACCCTCAGAAGCAAGGTGATTCAGGGCCAAAAGCGCCGCCGCCGCGTTGGAAGAGCCGCCGCCTAAGCCGCCGCCTAATGGAATTCGCTTTTCTACGGTTATTTTAAGCCCTTCTTCGTAACCGGTACGGCTCCTGAACAGGGAAACGGCGCGTGATATAATGTTTTTTTCGGGGGGAATCGCGGTTTTACCGGCCGAAAAACCGCCGGAAAAGCCATCGGGCGGCTGCCAATTCATGCAAATTTCCAGTATTGAGGGTTTGGGGACCGTTTCAAGATACAGGGTGTCCCCAAAGGCCAGAGCGGCAAACAGGCTTTCTATTTCATGGTAACCATCGGGCCGCCTGTCCCCGATGCGCAAATGCAGGTTCAATTTTGCCGGCGCTCCAACTTTCATTCGCAGCATGGGAAAAGATTATCATAAATTTGAAAAAAAAACGCGTAATACCGCAAAAACCAGTTGACAATTCTCTAATCTCTCCCTTAATGTTTTTACAGGAGGCTTTATACCGTGAGTATACCGTCTCCACTCGGTTGAGTATGACCAAATACACTTCAAAACGGAGAGAATTATGATTCAGCACGAAGCCCAGAATGATCATGGGGATGCCGATACGGAATTCCTGCCGATGGAAATGCTGGCTTTGACGCCTCTCTATTCAGGCGAATCTTTTTCCGATGCCAATGGCGCTTACAACGAGACCCCTTCCCCCACGCCGTTCTTCGCGTTTGGCGACAGTGACGATGATGAAGAGGACGACATGGAAGAAGACGACTTCGACGACATGGAAGAGGAAGAATTTGATGACGACGAAGATGACTTCAGTGATGATGACGACGAAGATGACGATGATGATGACGACGACGAAGATGAAGACTTTGACGAAGATGAAGACGATGATTACGACTACGACGAGGATGATGATTTCGAATACGATGAAGAGTAGTAAGTAGTCTCTGTAACATCTAAAGATTTTACTTAAGAAGAAATTTTACCACGGAGGACACGGAGTTTCACGGAGGAAGAGGAATTAAGATTCTAATATCTTAAACCTCCGTGAAACTCCGTGTCCTCCGTGGTTATATTCTTCATTAGTACTAGGGATTCATGGATGCCATTGAGTACAGCCGTTCCAGGTCGTAAAAATCACGGGTCCGGCTGTTCATCAGGTGTATAACGGTTGAACCCAGATCGATGATGCGCCATTCGTCCTGCGGGGCCTGCGCTCCGGCCGGTTTGCGGGATCTTCTCAGTATTTCAATTTCCCTTTCATGACAGAATTCCTTGATATGCCGTTCCAGCCCGTCCAGGTGGGCGTTGCTGCTTGCCGTCGCGATAACAAAAAAGTCAGTCCACGCGCCGTCTGTGTTCCGCAGATCAAGCGTCAGCACATCGGCGCCTTTATGCTCTCGCAGCAGATCCGCCAATGCCCGCGTATTGTTTTCCGGGTCAGTTTCCAATAACGTATCTTCCATTAAAATCCCTTCCGATAATGAGCGTAAAATCCGAGCGGTATTCAACATTTTGCAGAACAAGATCCCCCTCAGGATTATCCCGAACAGGAGTCTCAATTCTGATATTGCCGCACCGGATTATGCCGGCAAGATTCCTTACCACTCCTTCAACCCCCGACCGGTCAATGATAAGCGTTTTGTCGAAGCCGGTATGTTCGGCGTTGCCGGTGGAAATAATGTCATAGCCAAATCCCCGTAAAATTTCCGCCGTTCTTCCGGCAAGGCCGCTCACGGTGGTTCCGTTAAGCACTTCTACGGTAAATACCCGGTCGGTCAGGGAACCATCAACGGGGCTGGTAAGCGTCGCCAATACCTGCCGCACAATTTCCTTTACCAGATTCCCGTCGTAATAGGGTATGAGCAGCATCTTGCCCGAAACTTCCCGCAGATTCCCCCCCACAGCCTGTATATTAACCCGGTCCAGGTCTATGGCGGCAAATTCATCAAACAGGCGGATCCTTGTACGCTGGTTCAGGTTGGTTTGCAAAAAAGACTGATACAGATGGGAAACAGCGGAACTTTTCAACACATCATTCATCTCCGCCTGACGTTTGAGAAAACCCAGGAAAAAACGCTGCCGCCGGAATACGGCCATTTCAGGGTCTTCGTCCGGGGCCTGGTAACTTATATAGGCGACAGCCTTGTCCCCGTCAAGGCGGCTTACGCCGGAGGGGAACAACACCAGATTCCCTTCATCGCGTATATCCACCCGCGAGGGAATAAAAAGCTCTACCCCCTCAATAAGGTCTACCGCCTTGCCAAGATTTTCGGCATTAACAACAATCGAAAAGACGATATCAATTCCCAGCAGGCTTTCAATTTCATTTTCAAAGGGAGAGATTCTGTTGGGGTTGTACACGGTATCAATCCGGTCAACGCGGTTGATCCGCCTCAGCAACGTCCCTATTTCGCCGGGGATGTCAAAAATCGCCGCCCTGCGGGTTTTGGGGTAACACATCAGCACAAAGGTACTGAGGGGTTTTTGATCTTTTTCGATAATATACAATACGCTGATCACGCGGTCGCTGGAGAGTATTTCATCCACCGGGTCGCTTCTTAAGCCGTATACCGCGACGGCGATGCCGCCCGCCAGAAGCAGCACAATGGCTATGAGTAAAATAATGCTTGCGTCGCTGCCGCCAAAATGGGTTTTTATCCGCATTATCCGGACGATCTCCTCATTTTTTCAAGAAGAGCCAGGCTCTCCTGTGACAATTTTAATTTTTTGGCACGGAGCCAGGAAACCGTTTGTTCCAGAACCGTTACAAAAATCCGGTCAAGATCATCTTCAGTGTACGCCAGTTTTCTGACAGCGGGGTCTATTTTTTCCCGCGAGACTTCCATCTTGTCAGCAATGTACACCACCTTTGCCAGCGGCCCCATATCCTTGCCGCCCAGGGTGTGCAGGGCCGCCGCCTCCAGTACATCTTCATTATTGACATTAAAGCGCTCCCTGAGCAATACGGCGGAAGCCCTCCCGTGCAGCAGCGACGGCTTTTCTTTTTCCAGCCGTGAAAATCCCCGGCCGTCGCTTTTTGCCAGTTTGATCAGTTCTTTTTCGCCTAACTGCTTGCCCAAATCGTGGGCTATTCCCGCCAGGTAGCCCAATTCCGGGTTGAGTTTGTATGCCGGACGAAGCGCCGATTCTCGGCGTGCCGAAAACCGGCGGCACAGATCCCAGGCCATAAGAGCCGTATTGCGGGAATGGAGAAAACGCTCAAGGCTCAGGCTTTCCCGCGCCGCCTCTTCCACGCGGATAATCAGGCTTTGGTCAGGAATTTCCACAGGCCGGGGGCTCAGGCCGTACAGGCCGCGGCTTTCAATAATGGTCCGCGCGGCGGCAGGAACCAGGTAACGCCACGCCGCGTCAGCCGCAATTTTCTCCCTGACCATGCCCGATGAAATTTCCATAACGCTGTTGGTTATTTGAGTGCATGGATAGGGAATATTTAATTTACCCGAATGGAGACGCCGGGCAATAATAATATCCGCTATCGCGAGAATCTCATCGCTTTTGTTCCATCGGGGAAAATCCGCCGCCAGATCATCGCCGATGATGAGACCCGGCTTTCCATCCGGCGCATAGCGGCGGATAATATCGGAGATGGTATCCACCGTGTATGAAACTCCCCCCCGCCGTATCTCACAATCGTCAATGGTCAGCCGGGGGTCGCCGGCAATGGACGCGGCTGCCATCTCCAGCCGGTTGCGGGCATTATCTTCCATATCGGGAGCCGCCAGCTTGAACGGGGAACGGTACGCGGGAACCATCACCACGCGATCGTAATGCAGTTCGGAGAGAACCGCGTCGGCAAGAAAGAGATGCCCCAGATGAATCGGATTAAAACTGCTGCCCAGTATCGCCACTCTCATGCCTGCTCCCGTTCTACCGTTTCGGTAAGGCGCAATAAATCTTCCGCCAGTTCTTTGATTCCCTCGCCGGAAAAAACCGAAATGCCCCGCGGTTTTTCATCGGGGTATTTGGCGGCAAGCTGCGCGAGGCGGCCTTCCGTTTCCGGCAAATCGGTTTTGGTTCCCACCAGCAGCCGTTTTTTTTGTATCAGCTCCGGGGAGAAGGCGGCCAGTTCCCGCTGCAGTATGTCAAAGGCGGTAAGGTAATTATCATCGGAAAGATCGATTAAAAAGACCAGCGCCGCCGTCCGGGAAATATGTTTGAGGAAGCGTATACCCAGCCCCGCCCCCTGTGAAGCGCCTTCAATCAGGCCGGGAATGTCCGCAAGGATAATGTCCCTGCCGCCCTCGTCCGCCGAGTTGCCTACGGTCAGCACCCCCAGATTGGGAATTTTGGTGGTAAAGGGATACGCGGCAATTTTGGGCCGGGCGTTGGTAAAACGGTCGAGCAGGCTGGACTTGCCCGCGTTGGGAAAGCCCACCAGGCCAATGTCCGCCATTATTTGCAATTCCACCTTGAGCTGAACCGTCTGCCCCGGCTTGCCCGGCAGGGCTTTACGGGGAGCCTGATTGACCGACGACTTAAAGTGAATGTTCCCCCAACCGCCGTTCCCCCCTTTCAGGTAGACAAAATCATCCTGCTTATCGGAAAAATCCCGGATTACCTCGCCCGTTTCCGCCTCGCGGATAATTGAGCCGGGCGGAAGCGGAATGACCATATCCGCCCCATTGCGCCCATAGCGCCCCGATCCTTCGCCATCGTGCCCGTTTTCCGCTTTGAAGGTATGTTTGTAGCGCAAGTGGGCCAGGGTGCGCAGGTTACGTCTAACGGTAAAAACAAGGTCCCCTCCCCTGCCCCCGTCGCCGCCCGCCGGCCCGCCATTGGGAACAAATTTTTCCCGCCTGAAGGCAACACAGCCATTCCCTCCCGAACCTGAGGATACTTCAATGGTTGCCTCGTCGGCAAATTTTTCCACGTTTGAAGGATAGCAGAAATGTTGGAAAATGGCAAAGGTGGGGGAAACCGCCCAAAGTTTCATACGGAAGATTGCATATAGAGAACACTTACTGGACGCTATTTTCAATTAAGTGGTAAAATATCATTGAGGGATAAAATGGATTTAAATATTAGAAAGGCCAATATGGAAGATTTTGACCAAATAAATAAATTATTTTGGCAAAGTGATTGTTTCCATTATAATAATGAACCTTATATTTATGAAAAAACAAATGATGGCGGTCGGACCATGGAATATATTGAATCATTAATAAATGATACAACAAATATTTTTGTTGTTTTGGAAAAAGAAAATGAAATAATTGGTTTTTTATTCGCCCATGAGGAAACAAAAGGGCATCTTCCCTTTCATAAAAAAAGAAAATATATGGTATTGGACAATATTGTAATAGATGAAAATCGTAGAAATAACGGGTATGGGGAAAAGTTGTTGGATTATATTATAGAATACTCAAAAAATGGCAATTATGATGATATTGTACTATATGTTTACAGGTTTAATGAAAACGCGATAAAATTATATGAGAAAAAAGGATTCAAAATATTAACACAGGATATGATATTAAAATTATAACGATGTAAACTAAATCATTTTTTACCACGGAGTACACGGAGTTTCACGGAGAAGAAGAAATTTCGTATCAAAACTCCGTGGAACTCCGTGACCTCCGTGGTTATATTCTTCTGTTAATTGTTCTCTGTTATTTGTTAACCCGCGTCTTCAATCAAATTCTTCATAATATAATCCCGGCGTTCCGGGGTGTTTTTTCCCATGTAGAAATTCAGCACCTGGGGAACGGCCTTGAGGGTGTTAACCGACACGGGAACCAGGCGTATGTCCTCGCCGATAAACTGGCCGAATTCCTTGGGGCTGATTTCGCCCAGGCCCTTGAAGCGGGTAATTTCAGTCTGGCCGCCCAGATCGGCGGCGGCCTCATCGCGTTCTTTCTCGCTGTAGCAGTAGCGGGTTTCCTTTTTGGTGCGTACCCGGAATAACGGCGTTTCCAGAATGAAAATTCTGCCGGCGGTTACCAGTTCCTCAAAGTAGGATAAAAAGAAGGTAAGCAGCAGATTGCGGATGTGAAAGCCGTCAAAGTCAGCGTCGGTGGCGATGACGATTTTCGCGTAACGCAGGCCTTCAACGTCGTTCTCTATGCCCAGCGCCATCATCATATTGTACAACTCTTCGTTTTTGTAAATGGCGGCGCGTTTTTTCCCGAACATATTTTCCACTTTACCCCGCAGGGCAAAAATCGCCTGAGTCATCACGTCGCGGCTGGAAACAATGGAACCGGCGGCGGAATCTCCCTCGGTGATAAATATCATTGAATCGCCGCCTTCCTTGCCGTCCTCAAGATGGTACTTGCAGTCTTTTAACTTGGGAATCTTCAGGGCGATTTTTTTCGCCGCTTCCCGCGCTTCTTTTTTCACCGCGTTCAATTCGGTGCGGAGACTCTCGTTGGAGAGAATTTTCTGTTCCAGCTTTTTCCCCGCTTCGGGGTTTTTGTGCAGCCAATCTTCAACGGCGTTGCGCGTTTCCTGTACCACCCATGCGCGTATGTCGGAATTGCCCAGTTTGTTCTTGGTCTGGCTTTCAAAAACCGGACTTTTCAGTTTTATGGCAATGGCGGCGGCGGTTCCCTCACGAATGTCCTCGCTGCGGTAATCTTTCTTAAAGTAGGTTTGAATCCCCTTGAGAAAACCTTCCTTAAAAGCGGAAAGATGCGTGCCGCCGTCCGAGGTAAACTGGCCGTTGACAAATGAAAAATATTCCTCGCCGTAGTTGTTGGTGTGGGTAAAGGCAAATTCAAGCTGTCCGTTGGGGGAATGTTCGCCCTTGTAGTAACCCATGGGGTACAGGCTGTCATCGCCGGTCTCTTCGTATAACAGATCGTACAGGCCCCGCTTTGACACAAAATGCTTGCCGTTAAACGACAGCGTCAGCCCCGCGTTAAGGTAGGCGTAATTCTGTACGCGTTTTTCGATAAATTCGGCGTTGAACAGGTAATCGGTAAATATCTGCGGGTCGGGGGTAAATTCAACAAAGGTTCCGTCTTTTTGCTTGTCTTTCAGTTTGCCCTTGCGCTGGCTTTTAAGCGCGCCCCGTTCAAAAATCGCCTCGGCAAATTCGCCGTTGCGTATGGCAACCACCCGGAAATGAACCGAAAGGGCGTTGACCGCTTTGGTTCCCACGCCGTTAAGCCCCACGGAAAACTGAAACACGTCGTCGTTGTATTTTGCCCCGGTGTTAATTACCGACACACATTCAACGAGTTTGCCCAGTGGGATACCGCGTCCGTAATCGCGGACTTTCACCGTAGCCGCCCCCGGCTTGCCGCCGTCCCTGATGGCTACCTCAATGCACTTGCCGTTGCCCATGATGAATTCGTCAATGCCGTTGTCAATTACTT
>Ga0268262_10003397_pt1 | contig 17300 bp, 10 predicted proteins | sample TergutNc150P3_FD_190354 | JGI IMG/M metagenome (GOLD analysis project Ga0268262, IMG submission 190354) | Nasutitermes corniger P3 segment gut microbial community from laboratory colony in Florida, USA - Nc150 P3 (SPAdes) (version 2) | ecosystem: Host-associated > Arthropoda: Insects >... | reverse complement strand
GGAGCTTTCGTACTGCATGGCGTAAAGCGGCGTGACATGAGGTGCGTAGCCGGTGGCGGTTGGAAGGTAGCAGTAATCAACCGCGGCTATGACACGGTTTTCCCACGGGCTTTGCTCGTTGCGCGACTTGCGGCTGCCCCTGTAGTAGTCGCCGCCGAAGTCCATCTCGTGCTCGCCCAGCAGGTCGAGATTGATGGAGCCTTTGGCCCCGACCGTGCGGTTGTCCCGCGAGTCGCCGCCGTCGTCGCCGTGGACGCCCATGTTGTAGTAGTAGCCCCTGCCAAGGCCGACGCTGTGGACGGGAACTTCGTCCTGTGGGCCGCGCCCCTTCCAGTAGGAATACAACTGGTGCTTTTCGCCCAACCGAACTTCGGTGGTGAACTCCGGCGACCAGGAGGCGCGCCAGGCAAGGTTCCAGAAGTCGAAGGAGCTGGTCTTGGGCACCAGGGCGGCAATGTCGCCGGCGGCGAAGTTGGCGCGCGACTCCTCCGAATCGGCGCTGTTGTACGTGCCCACCAGGTAGTGGTCAGGGTTCACCAGATAGGTCAGCTTCACCTGCCTGCGCTGGTCGGTGAACTTGTTGGTGTACAGTGCGTTGCCGCCATAGTTGGGGTCCGCGGGGTTCACCGGGGCGCCGCCGGAGATGGTCTGTGCCGTGCGCGAGTCCGTGGAGAAATAGGCCAGGTGGAACCAGAGGCGGTCTTTGACGATGAAACCGCCGAGCGTCACGCTCATCTCCTGGTTCAGCACGTCCGGGGCGTTGCCGTTTTGGTAGGGCCGTCTGGCGTCCCAGGCCGGATTGCTGAAATCGAACCTGAGCTGCCCCAAAAACTCGTTGCTGCCTGACTTTGTGAGGATGTTTACCACGCCGCCGTCAACTCCGCCGTACTCTGCGGATATGGCGCCCGTTATTACCTGCGTCTCCTCTATGGAGTCGTTCATTATGGGGTACTGCATGTTGGCATAGACGTTGTCCATCAGGTTCTGGCCGTCCACCAGGTAGAGGTTGCCGGACGTCATGGCGCCGCGTATCTGTGTCCTGCCGCCCACCCCGGCAACGACGCCCGGGCTGAGCGCCACGACGCTGTCAATGGTGCGCGGCATGGGCAGCACGTCCATGCGGAAAGAGTCGTAGTTGCTGGCGGTCTTGACGTCGGTGGGGTCCATGGCGTTGTGCGGGGCCGCCTCAACGCTCACAGACGCGCTGGCCACCGTGTCCAGGATGACGCGGGGCTGGTAGTGCTGGTCTATGCCCACGGTGCGCGTGGCCCTGACCGTCTGGTAGCCTTCCTTGATGACTTCCAGCGTGTAGGTGCCGGGCGGCAGCAGCCTTGCCACAAAGACGCCCGCGCTGTTGGTGACGCCGGATCTTTCGGCCATCATGCTGGGCGAGGTCAGGCGGACCCTGACGCCGGCCACCGGCGAGCCGGACTTGTCAACCGCCGTCAGCGTGACGCTGGCCGTCTGCGTGCCCTGGGCGCATAGCACCGCCCCGCACGCCGCAATCATTAAGGCGCGACCGCACAAACTGAGTGGGAGAGACATGGCAGCTCCTAAATCGGTATGGACTCTGGCAACTTAGTATTGAATAGTAGGTAATCGGCACCGGCGGCAAACCGCCAGCCACCTGCGAACAGCAAAATAGGTACCATATTCCCACATATCAGGAGAAAATATGCCCCACCAACAACCAGCCACGCTTAGGGCGATCATGGAAAAACTGCGCGGGCCGGGGGGCTGCCCCTGGGACCAAGAGCAGACGCACGACAGCCTGGCGCCGTGCCTGGCGGAAGAGGCGGCGGAGGTACTGGACGCAATAGCGGGCCTGCGGCCAGGGGACAGGGCGTCGGAGGCGCATCTGTGCGAAGAGCTGGGGGACCTTTGGCTACAGGTGGCCTTCCACGCAATTCTGGCCCAGGAACGCGGCGCCTTCGACATACACGATGTGGAGGCGGGCATCGTTCAAAAGTTGGTGCGGAGACACCCGCACGTCTTCGGTCACGCAACCGCTGAAACCAGCGATGACGTGCTGGCCAACTGGCGGGCCATCAAAAAAGAGGAAAAGGCGGCCGCCGGCGGAGAGACGCATGTGGAAAACGGCCTGCTGGACGACGCGAAGGCCAGCCTTTCCGGTTTGGCGGAGGCCATGGAGATAGGCCGCCGCTGCGCGAAGGTGGGCTTCGACTGGCCCGACGTGGGCGGCGTTTTTGAAAAGGTGAAAGAGGAAATCGCGGAGCTGACGGCCGAAAGCGAGCCTGCGCGGGTAGAGGAGGAGTTCGGCGACGTGCTTTTCAGCCTGGTGCAGTGGGCAAGGCACAAGAAAATAGACCCAGACCTTGCCCTGCGCCGCCAGATGGAGCGATTCCGAAAACGGTTCCGCCACGTCGAGGCGATGGCGATGGAAGCAGGGGGCTGGGAAAACGCGGGCATGGAGCAGATGGAGGCGGCGTGGCAGAAAGGAAAAAAAGTAGCCAGTTGACAGCCGCCAGTTACCAGTTAAGAGCAGGTGCGGCCTTCTTGGGCTCGGGGTCCGCACTGGCGACCGGCCGCGTCAATATTCACTGTCAACTGGCAACTGGTCACTGGCTACTGTTGTTTTACCCCGATGGTCTGCGTCCACGCCAGCGCTTGTTGGGGCGTGGCTTCCAGCGTGACCGTGTCGGCCTCCTTGATGATCGTCAGCAGCCCCATGCCGGAGTTCGGCGCCGCCGGAATGAAAACAGTGACATACGGGCCCCCATCGTCCAGTGCCCAAGCGTTATCCTCTTCCACCACCAACCCCACCACGGTCATCGTCGAATCCGGCAACTGCACAAGGACTGTCCGCCGGTACACTTGGAAACCCGTCTTTTCTAGCGACTCCGTGATTTGCCGCGCGCCCCCGTACAGGGCGTTCAGCCACGGGATCGCCGTCAGTTTATGCGCAGTCCACTCCTTGATTTTCTGTCCCAGGTAGTGTTGCGACAATGCGCCAAGCGCGACCAGCAGGGCCAGCAACGCTAGCAGCGCCACCAGCGACACGGCCGCCCGAATCCAGTATGACGGCTCGCCCAGCCCTAGCATGGGCAGCCTGAGCGCCGCCAGCAGGACATCAAAGATCGCCCTGCATTCCCAAAACGCCACCCCAATCGGCAAAAGCGTGAGCAGTCCAGCCAGCAGCCTTTTTCGCATCCTACTATCATCATAGAGCAGTTCCCGAATCTGGGGACCGATTGCTATCCACTGACATGCCGCAGATACCGTTTTACATCGTGCCACTGACCCATCCCGACTGGGAGGAGGCGCGGCTGTACGCCAAGCGCCTGCCGCACGAGGCCCTGCCGGAGGTAAGGCTGGACCTGATGCCCGGCGCGGACCCTGAGCGTCTGGTGGACTCGCTGAAGCGCCGCTGTGTGGTCACTTGCAGGCGGGCGGCGGACGGGGGGCGGTGGCCCGACGACGACGAGGCAGGGCGGCTGGAGGCCCTGCGGACTTCGCTTAGGGGCAGGCCCCAGTGGATTGACTTCGAGTGGGACCTGGAGCTGCCGCCCTGGCTGGACGCCGAACTGTCGCACACGCGGCTAATCAGAAGCGTCCACGCGGCGCCGGGGGTGTTCGATCTGGATTCGAGGCTGGGGCAACTGCCAAGGGGGGACGCCTACAAGTGGGTCGGCCACGCTGCAAGGCTGTCGGACAACGCGAGGATCAAAGCGCCGCTGTCCTGGGCAAGGGAGCGCTGCATCGCGCTGTCAGCCTTTCTGATGGGCAACAAGGGCATCGTCTCGCGCTGCCTTCAGGCGGCGTGGGGTGGGGCATTCACGTACGCCGCGCCGGACAACGCGGAGGGCACGGCGCTGGGTCAAATCAGGCTGGAGACCATGATGTCGTGGAGGTGCCACAGGCTGCACAGCGAACACGGCGTCTGCGGCGTTTTTGGCTCGCCGCTGGGGCACAGCCCCGGGCCTGACTTCCACAACCTCCGCTTCAAGCGGGCGTTCAAGGACTTGGTGTATCTTCCCTTGGATACAGACGACGCCCTGGAAGCAATGGAGGCACTGGATGCGCTGCCGGTGCTGGGTGCCAGTGTGACTATGCCTTTGAAAGAGGAGCTTGCGGAAAGGCTGGGGGCAACCCCGCCAATCAACACCATCTGGCGCAGGGCGGCGGGCGACGCATTTAGCTCTGCTAACACGGACGAAACTGCGCTGGCGCATTTCCTGAAAAAGTTGCAGCCAGGCCCCGTGCTGGTCCTGGGCGGCGGCGGCGCGGCAAAGGCGTCCATCGCGGCTTTGGAAAAGTGCGGGCGCGAAAGTCTGCCCCATTCAAGGCGCGCGCCGCTTTCGGTCGGGGAGGTTGCCCGACTGGCTCCGGTCGGGGTGGTGCAGGCCACCAGCCTGGGCATGGGCGAAAGCGACGGACTGCCCTTCCCCGACACACTGGGCGCGGCCCTGCCCACGCTTTTGTGGGCGGTCGAGTGGGTGAACCTCAACGGCACGGCGTTCTGCGAATGGGCAAAGGCGGCGGGCCTCAGACTGGTGGGCGGCGCGGAACTGTTCGAGACACAGGCCGAGGCGCAGAGCCAGATATTTGTCAGGGAGTGCGGTGGATGACCGCGCATGCGGCTGGCAACCGGCAACTAAAAAAGGGGCCTCTCGGCCCCTTTTTAGTGTTGCTTGCCTGCGCTGGGCTAGAACCTGACGCCCACAGAGAATGACAGCGAGCGGGCGGCGCCCCAGTTGCCAGCACTGTCGCTTCTGCCGTGGTAGGCGTTGGTGCCGGCGGCGTTCGGCTGGACCTCTGTCCAGGGGAGGTTCAAAGCGCCGGGGCCCATTTGGATCTGGGCAACGGTGCTGCCGACGCTGGTCCAGGCCGCCGTCCAAGTGACCAGTTGCTGGTGGTTGAACACGTTGTAGATGGCGGCCTTGTAGAAGCCCCTGATCTTGTAGTCCATCAGCTTGAAGATGGGGAATTCCCCGTTGACGGAAAGGTCGAAGTACTTCTGCGAGTGGAAGGCCTCAGTGCGCCTCTGGCCGTCCGCGTACTGGGTGTATTGCAGCCCGATGTAGTTGTACAGCAGTTCTGCGTCATACTCGCCGCCGTAGTACCCGTAGAAGTCAAAGTAATCGGGGTTGAGGGCGGTTGTCCAGGCCGTGCGGGCCTTGCTGTAGTGGTAGCCGGAGTCGAACCTGTAGGCCAGACCCACGACCGTCTTGAAGCCCTGCTCGGCGCCGAAGGTGTAGTCGGCCTGCCAGCGCATGGCTATGGGCGTGTGGCCCTGGAGGTAGCCGTAGGGGTAGATTTGGTTCCAGTCGTACAGCTTTATCAGATTGGGAGTCCCCGGGTCTTCCCCGAAAAGGTTGCCGGGGATGTAGTCTATGTTGTGGAGGCCCTGCCCGGTGCCGGGGCTGGAGGACGCCTCGCCCTCGTAGTTGCCCTTCAACTGCGACCAAGTGATGTTGCCCGAGAGGTTGAACTTGTTCCACTGGTAGGCGGCCTGGAACTCCAGCGCGGTGTAGTCGCGTTTGGCGTCCGGCTCGTTGTCCCAGTATTTGAGGAACACATTTTCGTCGTACACCTGGCCCTGCAGCCCGGGAATCCTGGCCGTGTTCACGGTGCCGTTCCAGCCGATGCGGTAGTCCAGCAGGTTGCCCCACTTCTTGTTCACGTAGGTGAGGGAGGCGAAGCCCTTGCCCCACTTGTCGTAGTCGAAGGAGTACGACGCGGACAGTTGCATCTCGGTCGCGTTGGGGGCCTTCATGTTCGGGTTGATGCGCGTCGTGGCGCTCGAGTGCTCGTAGTAGCTGACGTAACTGTCGCCGAAGTCGCCCACGAGGGTCGCGCCGCCCTGGTATATGCCGGTGATGGTCCCGTTCCCGTAGTTGCCCAGGTTGTAGATGACTTCCAGCGGCTGGTAGCCTTTGGCGCCGGTGTAGTGGTACTCCTTGGAACCCATCTTGCCCACGCCGGAGGCGGCGGAGGTGATGTTTTCAAGCACGGCGCCGTTGTAGATGCAGTACGAGGCCTTGAACACCCAATCCTGGTTGCCGAACAGATCGTACGTCACGCCGAGACGCGGGCTTATGCCGGACGCGCCTGCGATGCTCCCGGTGTCGGTGGCCTTGGCGTCGTACCTGTCCCACCTGACGCCGACCAGCACGGCCAGGTGGTTGTCCACCTTCCACTTGTCGTTGACGTAGAGGCCCATGGTGGTCTGGTCCGCCGTGCCCGCCGTGCTCCACATGAACCAGACATCGTTGCCCGCCGCCATTGGCCTGCCGGTGGCGTCGTAGCCGTACTGATAGACTCCGAAGTCGACGTTGCTCCTGATGCCGTTGTAGGTGAGGTTGTAGGGGCTCTGCTCGTTCCTGGCCTCGCGGGTGCCGCTGTAGTAGTCGAGGCCGAAGTCAATCTCGTGGGTGCCCGCCGCGTTGAGGAAGTAGGAGCCCTTGAGGTTGGCGGTCATGTTGTCGCGGCTGTCGCCGCCGTCGTTGCTGTTGAAGATGCCGTTGTTGTAGTAGAAGCGATAGTTGGACCCGGAGGCGTACCCCGTGATGCCCTTGCTGTTGGCGTCGTTCTGCAAGTTGTAGCTGGGGTCGCTCGAAGCGTAGTTGTATATCGGTCCCGTGTTCCCGTCAAGGGAACCCGCGCCGTACTTCTGGTGCTTGGCGCCCACCCTGACTTCTGATGTGAAACTGGGGGACCAGGTGGCGCGCCAAGCCAAGTTCCAGAACTGGAACTCGTTGTCCTGCGGGATCAGGCACTTCAGGTCGCCCGCGCTGTAGTTGCGCTGTGTGTTGGAAGACGTGGAGTTGTTGTACGTGGCGACTACGTAGTGGTCCTGGTTGATGTTGTAGGTGAGCTTGAGCTGGAGGTAGTCATTGGTGGCCTTGTCCGTGTAGGGCGCGTTCCTGCCGCCGTACTTGGCCTTGTTCTCGGCGGTGGCGGTGCTTGGCATAATGGACGCCAATGAGCTGATGGCGCCGCTGCTCTCGGAAGTGGAGGTCTGGTAGGAGACGTGGAACCAGAGCTTGTCCTTAAATATGAAGCCGCCCACCGTGTAGGTCCAGTTCTTGCTCACGGTGTCGGGTATGGCGTCCCTGTCCTGGTAGGGCTTGACGGCGTTCCACTTGGGCGCCGAGAAGTCCAGCCTGGCCTGGCCCTCGAATTTGTTGCCGCCTGACTTGGTCAGGGTGTTGATGACGCCGCCGTCCACGTTGCCGTACTCGGCCGAGATGGCGCCCGTTATGACCTGCATCTCCTCGAACGAGTCGTTGATCACCGGGTACTGCAGGTTGTTGTATGTGTTGTCCATCAGGTTCTGGCCGTCCACCAGGAACAGGTTGCCGCTCGTCATGGCGCCGCGGATCTGCAGGCGGCCGCCAACGGACCAGGTCTGGGTGACGCCGGGCGTCAGCGCCGCGATGGCGTTGATGCCGCGGCCGGTGGGCAGCGTGTCAATGCGGCTCGCGTCGTAGTTGGTGGCGGTCTTGACGTCGGTGGGGTCGACGGCGGTCATGGACGACGCCACGACCTCGACGGTGGTGTTGCCGACCGGCTGGAGCACGATGCGCGGCTGGTAGTGCTGGTCCATGCCTATCGCGCGGGTGTCCCTGGTGGTCTGGAAGCCCTCTCTTATCACCTCGTATGGGTAATGGTGGCGGTGCCCCCGAATCAGTCCGCATATTCAGCCATCGTATATCCTGTGATTCATGCCTTTCGCACATCGGCCTAGCACCGGTCTAGCACATTGGTAGTTGCCAGTAGCCAGTTGACAGTAGCCAGTGAAAGCTGTCAACTGGTCACTGGCTACTGTTCACTGTCTTTTAAGCCCGAGCGCCCTGGCCACCGGCTCGGCGATGGCGGCGGCGGCCTCCGCCGTCTTGCGCTTGCGGACATTAAGATAGTGCCTGTCGGTTGTCCGGCTGCTGCTGTGCCCCAGCAGCTTCGCGGTGACCCTCGCGTCAATCCCCAGCTCAAGCCCCTCCGAAGCGGCGTGGCTGCGGAAGTCGTGCATGTGCAGGTCGGAGACGCCTGCCAGCCTGCAAACCCGCCCCCAGAGGCAGCGGATGGTGGTGCGCGGGAGCGGCCCATCGAGGCTGCGGGCGGGGAACACCCACGGGCAACCCTCGGGCCGCGGCAGGCCCGCGATTATCTCCACGGCCTCCGGCGGCAGTTCGAGCCGCTTGGCGCCCGAAGTCCTGGACGTTTTGTGCTCGCGCAGCAGCGCGTATCCTTCTTCCAGGAACAAATCCGTATCGTGCCGCAGCGAAAGCACCTCCGACACCCGCCCGGCGCACAGCGCGATGACCTTTATCGCGCCGATTGTCCACGGGCTGCACCTGCCGGCCTCGCCCACCTTCGCCATGGCGGCGCCCACCGCCTCCAGCTCCCATGGCTGGATGTCCCGCGCCCTGGGTGTTTCGGGGAACATCTTCACGTGCCGGCAGGGGTTGGCCCCCTCCTGCCTCATCCCCCAAATCTCGGCCTGTGTACAGATTGACGAGAGTATCCGAAGCGCCTTGTTGGCGGCCGAGCCGCCTGTGCCGCCCGCGCCCAAAAGGGACGAGTGCCAGCGCGCAACCGTGGCCCGGTCCAGCGCGCCAATCGGCTCGCGCCCAAGCACAGGGAGAATGTGTATCCTGGTGGTGCCGGAGTAGTCCTGGATGCTCCCCGGCTTGAGGTTCGCCGGCGCGTACTCCCGCATGAACCTTTCGGCCACGTCGGCCACCGTGGCGCCCGTAATGGTCTTCTTTGCCAGCGCGTCCGCTGGGTCTGTCCCCATGTCCACCTGCGCCCTATAGCCCCGGGCTATCTCCCTCGCCCTGGTTAGCGGGAGGTCGTGGAACCTGCCCAGCCTAAGCCACCGCACCCTGGAGCCCCTGCCGCCCATGCGATAGACAAAGTAATACGTTTTCACGCCCTTGGGCGTCACGCGGAGGCACAGCCCGGTTATCTTGCTGTCCCAAAGCACGCACGTAGTTTCACGGGGCTGGGCCGCCGCCAAGCTCTTCTGGTCAAACTTTTCGTCGTATTTCCTTTTGCCGCCCATTGGGTCATCCGTCTAACACCAGTCTAACACCAAATTGGAGAGTGATAAAATCACATACTTGGTTGTCGTGAAAAATGCTTAAAAACACTGATTATTTGAATCATGGGCATTGAACATAGTCATACTTAGTGATAACTTACATTTATGGTAATTTTCACAAGTGTCAATGTCACATGCTGGTTTGGGATGGATACAATATAGATGCCCTCCCATTGCCTTTCGCCATTGTGATTAACCGCTTATCACAATGCCCGGCAAAAAAAGTTCCCGGTCACGCGTATTTTTTTGAAGTCACCCCTTGACAAAAAATTTGGGGGGCCGATACTGGTTTCACAGAGTTCATTCCGGCTCTAACTTTTTGGGGGATCACATGAGATTCTTTGACACACGTCTAGGACGCTGCGCAACGCTGCTGGCGTTGGGGGGCGGCGTCGCGCTCTACGCGCAGGGCACCCAGACAGCCAGCGCAACGGTCACCGTTGTGGACAAGTCCGGCGCCCCCGTGGTTAACGCCAGGGTCCGCCTGACCTCGCCCAGCATGATGGCCGAGCGCACTGGCGTCACCAATTCCTCTGGTGTTTTCGTGGCCAGGCTGCTTCCGCCCGGCACCTACACAATAGAGGTGATTAGGGACGGCTTCCAGACCACAAAGGACACCCGCACGATAGGCATAGACCAGCACTACCAGCCGAAGATCGTGCTCCAGCCGGTCGGCAACACCACGGTCGAGGTAGTGGCCACGGCGGTCGCGGCCATGGACCCAACCGACGTCAAGACAGCCACCAACTACGATGCAAAGAAGATCGACGAGCTGCCCACGGGTCGCGGACCCAACGATGTGGCGCTGCTCACCCCCGGCGTCACCACCGGCGTGGGCGGCAGGGTGCAGGTGCGCGGCGCCATGACGAGCGGCAACCTGTACCTGCTGGACGGCCAGAGGGTGGCCGACAACACCTACAACACGAGCCCCGCCCACCTCATCGCCGACTCCTTTGAGGAGACCCAGATCCTGACGGGCGCCATATCGGCCGAGTACGGCGAGGTCGATGGCGGCGTCATCAACACCGTCACCAAGTCCGGCGGCAACGTCTTCACTGGCCAGTTCAGGGCCAACATGAGCAACGACGCGTGGAACGCCATGAGGGCGATGTCCACCCAGGCGCAGAGGGACAACGTCAAGGACAAAACCAACATCACATACAGCTACACCCTCGGCGGCTTCATCATCAAAGACCGCCTGTGGTTCCACGTCTCCTACTACACCGCCCAAACGGAAACTGCGGGGCAGATCACCGCGTCCGCGTATGGAAAGCTGGACGGCACCGGCGCAGGCGCCCCGTACACCACGAAGAGCAAGTCCGACTACCTATCCCTCAAGCTCACCTACCAGATCAACGAAGACCACTCGGTCGTCGCCACGTACACGAACAACGCCAGGGACATCGACCCCCGCAACTACAGCGCTGGCGAGATACAGGCACTCGCGAAGCAGAGGGAGGAGTCGGGCATCTACAACCTGTCCGTGCGCTCCCTCTGGACACCGGCGCTCAACACCGAACTCCGCTTCGGCGGCAAGCGCCAGATGATAGCGGCGGGTCCGCCAGATTACGACGCCAACGACCTCACCAGAAGCCCTATCAGGGCGGGCGGCCTTTACTACAACATGTCCGTCTTCGGCGGCATGAAATACCCTGACGACAGGAACAACCAGACGGCCAACATCAAGGCGTCGTACTTCGCCAACTGGTACGGCCAGCACGAGCTGGACTTCGGCTTCGACTACTACAAGGGGACGCGCGCGGGCATAAACAGCCAGAGCGTCACCGACTGGACTTTCTACATGAAAGCCAACGGGTTCAACGCCGACACCAGGCAGGGGCAACCGGACTACGCCATCCGCTGGTTCGGCGGCGGCGCCGAGGCGTACCAAACCACAATGGGTCTGTACGTAAACGACAAGTGGAAACTGGAGAACAACCTGACGTTCCAGATAGGCTTCAGGTTCGACAACTACAAGGCCAGCGCCAACGACACGGATGCCACCTCGGGCGCGTCGGGCTTCTCGCCCCGCCTGGGCGCCACGTATGACGTCTTCGGCGACCAGCAGTGGGTGCTCAAGGCGTCCTACTGCCGGTACAACGCGGCGGTTCTGGAGAAGATAACGGGCTCGGTCTCTGGTGCGGGGAGCATCGGCCAGGAACGCTGGAACTGGAATACCGCCCTTACTGGCTGGCGGAGCTTGGCGGAAATCACCAACCCGACGAACTACACGACTCGCGCTTATACCTACGTCCCGACCTTCAACGTCATGATCAACCCCGACATGAAGGCCCCGACCGTCGACGAGATACAGTTGGGCACGTCGTACTCGCTGTTCACAGACAAGTGGGGCAAGGGCTACTTCGGCGCGACCTTCGTGTACAAAAACTGGAAGAACATGATGGACTTCCATAATGGCAACAACCCCATCAACACTGTCATTGGTCCTTGGGGTCCCGAGTTCACCGAATACTGGGACAACAACCCGCTGGCCGAGCGCAAGTACACAGGCGTGGAGCTGGTCGCAGACTGGACCTGGAAGGACCTGCACATCGGCGCCAACGCGACGTTCTCCACGCTCGAGGGCAACTACGAGGGCGAGGGCACAAACAGCCCCGCCACTGGCCAGGGCTTGGGCGCCTGGATGGTGATGGACGGCGACGGCATAGCCGATGTCCTGGGCGCCTCCTACGCAAGCTACCGAGGCAAGAAGTGGACGATGTACGACCTCAACGACACCGACCCTTATGGCTACCTGACCGGCCACACGCCGCTGGTGGCCAAGCTGATGGCCGACTACTCCATAACAAACCGCTGGGGCCGCACCGCCATAGGGTACATCTTCAGCTACGAGTCCGGCGGACAGTTCGCGCACTACCGGGAAAACCGTACGACTCAGATTGGGCTGACACCGGCGCTGGGCGCGATACTGGCGAATGCAGACGTGATGGGTCCCACTTGGTATCAAATGAAGGATAACCAGGCCACACACGGCCACTACAATGCGTCGATGGACCACGACCTGGCGATCACGCACGACTTCTACGCCTACAAGCTGGCTGGCTACCAACTGCGCGTCTTCGCAAAGCTGGTGATGTACAACTTCTTCAACCACCAGCAGCAGTTGACTTGGAGGGAGCCGGCCTTCGCGTCCGCCACCACCAGGGATGCGGAGTGGAAGGAGAACACGACCCTTCCCGCAAACCAGAGGCGCGGGGCATTCGCCAGCGGCGACTTCAACACGCCGCGCCAGATTTCGCTCTCCGTCGGACTGCGCTTCTAGCACTGGACATACAAGCAACACTAAAAAAGGGGCCGAAAGGCCCCTTTTTTAGTGGTCTTGATTTGTTTTAGAAGCGGAAGCCCAAAGACAGGCTGAGCGAGCGGGCGCCGCCCCAGTACCCCTGACCTTCCGACTTGCCGTAGTTGGCGCCCTTGATCCAAGGCGCTGTCTGCCAAGAGGTGGCGCCAGCGGGAAGAGTGGCGTTGCCGTCGTGGTCCTTGTTCGCGTTATAGCTCTGCATGGAAGTGTTCCAGGACGCGAGCTGCTGGTGGTTGAAGACGTTGTTGATCAGCAGTTTCCCGAACACCCTGACGTTGTAGCCGGCCAGCTTGAACATGTTGAAGTCGTGGGTGAGGGCTATGTCGTGGTAGGCGGTGCTGTTGAACGCGTACGGTGACCTGACGCTGCTGTCGTACTGGGTGAAGTTGTCCCCGAAACCCATGGACTCCGCAGGGTTGATCGGGAACGTATCGTCCTCGTCCTCGTCGTAGTAGTACCGGAACACGGGGCTGAGGAGTGTGGCGTCCCAAGTGCGGTAGTGGTCGTAGTGCTGGCCGGACTGGAAGCGGTAGCGCCAGCCGAGTGTGGTGAAGCCGTACTTGGTCGCGTAGGTGTAGTCTGCGGTCAGGCGGATGTGGATGGGCGTGTGCGCGGCAAGGTAGCCGTAGGGGGTGAGCAGGTTGTAGTCGTAGATCTGCTCCCACTTCCCTGTGGCCGGGTTCGTCCAGTAGTCCATGGTGTGGATGCGCTCGCCGCTGCCGGGGGTGTTGCTGCCCTCGCCCTCGTAGTTGCCCTGCAGCGTCGACCAGGTGACGTTGCCCGAGAACTGGAACCCGGACTTCTGGTAGGCGCCCGACAGCTCCAGAGCCTTGTAGTCGCGCTTCGCGTCCGGCTCGTTGTCCCAGTATTCGTAGTACAGCTCTTCGTTGTAGCCGGGCAGGAACTGGGAGACGTTCACCTTGCCGTTGTACCCGACGCGGGCGTCGATGAGGTTCTTCCAGGTCTTCTTGACGGCGGTCAGCGTGACGTAGCCCGCGCCCCAGTTGTCGAAGTTGAAGGCGTAAGTCGCGCCGAGCTGAATCTCGTCGCAGGTGGGGGCCTTCATGTCAGGGTTTACCTTGACGTTTGCCGTTGGCTCGTAGAACTCTAGGACGTTGTTGATGGTTCTGGGGTAATAGGCCACGTTGTAAACATCGGACAGCGGCCTGTAGTTGTTCGTGGAAACTCCACCGGGACCGCGCCACATGTAAATGGTGTAGCCCGGGTTGCCGGAGCCGGAGACGGCGCTTGTGATGGTCTCCAGCACCGCGCTGTTGTAGCGGCAGTACGAGCCCTTCAGCAGCCAGGTTTGGTCGCCCAGCACGTCGTAGGTGACGCCCAGGCGCGGCGAGATGCCGGACGCCGAGGCGATGGAGCCGGCGTCGGTGGCGTCCGCGCTGTAGGTGTCCCACCTGAGGCCTATCTGGAGCGCGATGTTTCCGTTCACCTTCCACTTGTCGTTGATGTAGAGCCCCACGCTGGTCTGGCCGGCGGATGCGTCCGTTGAAGACCAGCAGAGCTCGAAGTACGGCGCCGCCTCCGGCAGGAAGGTGGTGGGGTTGTACCTGTAGTTTAAGGCGTAAGTCGTCGTGTTGTTCCAGGGGCTCTGCTCGTTGCGGGACTTCCTGTACCCGTCGTAGTAGTCGAGGCCGAAGTCCAGCTCGTGGGTGCCTTGCCACTCCGTGAAATACGAGCCCTTCAGGTTGACGGTCATGTTGTCCCTGGCGTCGCCGCCGTCCTCGGAGAAGATGCCCACGTTGTATCTGAGACCGCGGCCGACGCCGTTGTAGCCGTAATTGTAGATCGGGCCCCCGTCCGGCTTGGCCACGCCCTTCCATGTCTCGTATAGCTGGGTCTTGGCCCCTATCCTGGCCTCGGTGGTGAAGGTGGGCGACCACGTGGCGCGCCACGCCAGGTTCCAGAAACTGAAGCTGTTGTCCTGCGGTATGAGAGCGTTGAGGTCGCCGGCGCTGTAGTTGCGCTTGGTGTTGCCGGAGGACGAAGTGTTGAATGTGCCGACCAAGTAATGGTCCTGGTTGATCAGGTAGGTCAGCTTGGCCTGGAGCCTGTCCGAGCTAGCTTCGTTCGTGTAGGCGGCGTTCCTGCCGATGTTGGGGCGGCCCGCGTCAATGGCGGCCTGGGGGTAAGGCACGGCGGAGGAACTGATGTTGCCTTCGGTCTTGACCGTGCTGGTGAAGTAGGAGAGGTAGAACCACAGCTTGTCCTTTAACACGTACCCGCCCACCGTGAAGTTCATGTCCTTGCTCAGGTAGTCCACGATGGCGTTCCTGTTTTGGTAGGGCCTCACTGCGTTCCACTTGTCGTTGGACAGGTTGGTCCTGAGCAGGCCGGAGAACTCGTTGCCGCCGGACTTGGTGATGGTGTTGATGACGCCGCCGTCGACGTTGCCGTACTCGGCCGAGATGGCGCCCGTGATGACCTGCGTCTCCTCGATAGCGTCCTCTATTATCGGGTACTGCAGGTTGTTGTACGCGTTGTCCATCAGGTTCTGGCCGTCGACCAGATACAGGTTGCCGGATGTCTGGGCGCCGCGGACCTGGATGCGGCCGCCGATGCCGTTGGCGATGACACCGGGCGTCAGGGCCGCCATGCCGTCGGGAGTGCGGGGCACGGGCAGGGTGTCTATGCGCTTCGCATCGTAGTTGGACGATGTCTGGACGCTCGTCGGGTCAACCGCCGTCATGCTCGTGGCTATGACCTCAACGGTCGTGTTGCCGACCGGCTGGAGCACGATGCGCGGCTGGTAGTGCTGGTCCATGCTGATCGTGCGGGTGTCCCTGGTGGTCTGGAAGCCATCCTTAATCACCTCTTATGATAATCGGCACTATATAGCGATTCCCGTAGGGAACGGCCATATAGTCTGCCGGTCATCCACCCGCCACCGCCGCCACCAGCGGCATCACGGCAAGGCTGCACACGGCTCCGGAGTAGAAGGACGCCAACGTGTACTCCATTCCGCTGTAGCGCTGGACGAATGGCAGCATCACGTCCATGCTGGTGGCGCCGCCCAGATAGACGGGCAGCAGGGGCGAGACCTTCGCCGCCAGGGGGGCGCAGAGTATTGCCAGCAGCTCCCTTGCGACGTTGTGGACAAAGGCCAGCAGGGCCAGCGCGGCCATCCCGCGCTCCGCCAGCATGACGGAGGACAGGCTGTACCAGCCCATCCCTGCGGTCAGCAGTGCCCCGTCCCGTGCCCCAAGGGCCGTCAGGGCGCCGAATGTCAGGCCGACGGCCAGACAGGCCGCGATGTTGAGGAACGGGGCAAGCAGCATCCATTTGGTCAGAAGGCGCAGATCCAGGCGGTGCAGCTCCGCGCCCAGGTCGAAGCCCACAAAGAACAGCAGGGCGCGGAGCAGCCAGGCGGCCAGCGGTTCCAGCGGCAGGGATGCGGCTATGCCAGGCGGCAATACGTAAACCAGCAAAAACCCAAGGGCTATGCAGCCCGCGTTGACCGCCACTGCCAGCAGTTCGCGCCCACCGCTGGTTGCGGCAGCGCTTTCCTGGGACAACGGCGACGGCGCTGCGCTGTCAGCCCCTCTGCCATTGCGCCCTTTCAACAAAAGGAATGCCAAGAAAAATATGGCTGTGAGCAGCGCGGCGGAGCCGAGCGCCAGCATAACCGCCCCGCCACCCGCCAGCGACGCCCTGTCCTGGGCCAGCCTCGCGCCCATTGCCACCAGCAGCGCCCACAGCGACGCGCCGGACAGCCGCCTGCACAGCCCCACCGCGACCGCCGACCCGCGCAGCAGCCACCCAATCCCGGCCCCGGCAAGCAGAGCCGCCGGCAGAATGAAAACATCCATGAAAGACAGTAAACAGTAGCCAGCCGCCAGTTACCAGTGAAAAGGGGGCGAAGGTCTCTTTTCATGCCGTGTTGCTTGATTACTTCAAAACTGACCGACACTGTAGATCACGGGTGTGGTACCCTTACACGGGGAGTCCGAAACTTTCTGGTGCCATGCATCGCCGGACTTGATTATCTTGCCTGGAGAGCAAAATGGAACTGCGCGACATCACCGAACGGGGGCAGCTCGCGGGGTATTACGAAGAGAACGGGCTGACGACCACCGAGGCAAAAGTTGACCACCTCATGGGAGTGATGAGAGTCAAAGCCATAATGTGCGAACACAGCGCTGACCCTGAGAACGTGCTGGTCTGCCTCGAAGATGATGCGCTGGTCGGCAGTTGGAAAGGGTACCTTTGACGCTGAATAAGAAATACATTGGTCTGGCGCAGAAAAGCCCAGAGGAGGCGGCCAGGATTGTCGGCGAAGTGGACAGGAGCAACTACTTTGCCCACACTATACGCGAGATTCAACGCGCAATATTGCAGATGCATGGCAAGCACTATCATGTAAATACGCACATTTCGGATCAAACCAGGGAAAGCCACATCACGTTCCACGAGAGCGGCTGTGACATATATTTAGTCCCAGCCTGCCAGGAAATGGACGAGCGAGCCGTTAGGCTCATACTGGCCCATGAACTTGGACACCTTGTCAGGCAAATAGACAGGCTCAAAGAGCGGTCGGGCAGGTTCACCCCGTCCCCTGACGAAGAAGTTTATGCTTGGGAGTTTGCCTATCATCTGGTGTGGACAAAGAGTGAGTGGCACAGACAGGACAAGGAGCGCGACAAGCACATCTTCGACCAGACCGGCCTGAAGACGATGCTGTCGGCGGTTCTGCGCGACAAAGCCCCCGACGTCCGCCGCCGCGTCGCGGAGGCACTGGGGATGCCCAGTCCTTCGGGCGGCTACAGCTAAAGGTGCGCCGCGAAGCGGCGCGTCAACTGTCAACTGTTCACTGTCAACTGTTCACTGTCAACTGTTCACTGTCAACTGTTCACTGTCAACTGTTCACTGTCAACTGTTCACTGTCAACTGTTCACT
>Ga0268262_10003396_pt1 | contig 17303 bp, 13 predicted proteins | sample TergutNc150P3_FD_190354 | JGI IMG/M metagenome (GOLD analysis project Ga0268262, IMG submission 190354) | Nasutitermes corniger P3 segment gut microbial community from laboratory colony in Florida, USA - Nc150 P3 (SPAdes) (version 2) | ecosystem: Host-associated > Arthropoda: Insects >... | reverse complement strand
GGTGCGGAGCATCATAAGATGCTTTGCAACAATGTTCCGAGGTAGAACCATGACCCAAAGAACCACTTTGGCTGCGTATAGACGCCCCATTCTCGCAAGTTTCATCGCTGTTGTTGCAGCACTCTTCGCTTGTTCAAACGGCAACGATGATGATTATAACCCCCCTCCGTTTAACGGCATTGGCGATTACGCTGCAAACGCTTCTACTATTAAAGCGAGCGGCGATACATTGCTACTCACTTTGCAAAGGCTGGAAAACTGGGCTGCAACAAAACCGGGGCTTTTGGTTCGCATAAAAGCGAGCACAAAAACCGTTATAGATACAATACAGTTGAATTTCTATAATCCGGGTTCAACCGTTTTGAGCAATGGAAAACTCTATGTATCTTTACAGGGAGCTTATAACGAAGATAGGTCCATTGATGTTACAAAATCTGGAATAGCTGTTGTGGATTTGGCAACAGGAACTTCAGAAATTCTGGCAGCAGGTACACAACTTGGAGGCGGGGCTGGTGACATCGCATTGGATGAAACGAACAACATTCTGTATGCAAGCGTTTCTGTATCTTGGGGGAATTCTCCTGTTAAGCCTATAAACTTAACAGCAAAAAACGTAGGAAATGCTTTGCCAAATATATCTGATGCCTCTGGTGGGCTTGTTTTTGACAAAGAGGGGAAAAAACTTTTTGTTGGAGACAGAAGTTCCGGTCTTAAAATCTATAATACAGATACAAAGACAACAACACCTGTAGGTAACCAAGATCCGCTTCTACTGCCTTATTCGTTGGCAATAACAAATTCCCTTTTGTTCAACTTCACAAGTGACTACATCTACACCACTGGAGAGCTTCGCTGGATGGCTCTTAATTCCACAAGCCTTTCAACTGGGGCCTTGCCTTTTAATCAAGATTCAAAAGTATCAGCTGCCGAAGGAAACATATTCATTTTGTCGCGTGCCCAGGGGCTAGGAACCTTATCTTGCATTTCATCGCAAAACATCGGCGATGCAAGCCAAATAAAACAGAAAAGGCTTGAGGCTGATAATCCCTATGATGTAACAGTTATAGGCAACAAAGGCTATATAGCTTTGAACGATGCAAACTATGTGCAGGTTTTTGACGTAAGCACATGCGTTTTGGGTGAAAAGATAGACTTTTAATTCACCCGCCGCACCGGTTCTTAGCAGTAGAGCTGAATTCCTCTTGGTAAATTCCGTCAAAGCAAGCACCGCAAAAGTCATTTGGCGCACCGGTGCATTCATACATTCCCTTAATGCTCAAATAACCGATACTTTCCACGTTGAGCATTTTTCCTATTTCGTTTGGTTCAAGAATGTTTGCTGCCAATTCCTCAGGGCTTGGGAAATCCATCCCAAAATAACACGGAAACTTTACGGGCGGGCTTGCGATGCGAATATGAACCTCTTTTGCGCCAGCATCCCTTAACATTTTGCAAATGATTTTCAAAGTTGTTCCGCGCACAATGGAATCATCGACCAAGCACACTTTTTTATCTTTCAGCACACCGCTTATCGTATTGAATTTTAATTTTACTTTCTGCTCCCTCACATTCTGGGAAGGGTCTATAAAAGTTCTGCCAACATAATGGTTTCTTAAAAGCCCTATTTCAAACTGTATTCCGCTTTCCTGTGCATAACCGAGCGCAGCGGTTGTTGAGCTATCGGGGCAGGGAATTATTATGTCCGCATCAACGGGGCTTTCTTCCGCCAATTTTTTTCCCATTTTTCTGCGGATTTTGTCCGCGCTCTGCTCAAAGATTTTACTATCGGGGCGGGCGAAATATATAAATTCAAATATGCAATAAGCTCTTTTTTCTTTTTTAATTAAAGATTCGGAGTGCATACCGTCTTTGTCTATGGTCAAAAATTCACCGGGCTGAACATCTCTCAAATACTCCACACCCAGCAAATCAAACGCGCAGGACTCGCTTGCGAAAACATAAGAATTATTTTTAGTCCCTATGCAAAATGGACGGAAACCGAAACCATCTCTAACCGCATACATAGTTTCCGCTGTCAAAAAGAGCAAGCAAAAACTGCCCTTGAATCTCTGAACCGCTATGCGGATAGCATCTGAGAGATTGTCCGCTTTGGTGCGTGAAATTTCATGCAAAAGAACTTCGGAATCCGATGTGCTTTGGAAAATATGCCCGCAGGCTTCCATTTCCGCACGAATTTCGTGGGCGTTTGTTATATTGCCGTTGTGCACCACCGCCAAGTAACCCCATTTGCAGGTCACGAGTATGGGCTGAGCGTTTGCGAGCGTGCGAGAACCCGTGGTGCTGTAGCGAACATGGCCTATGGCGGCAAAACTATTTTCAACAATGCTATCTAACTTACCGTTATTCACAAGGTTTGCAACCAAACCCATAGTCTTGCTAACCCGCACTTTTTTGCCATTCGTAGCTGCAATGCCCGTGCTTTCCTGCCCCCTATGCTGCAGGGCATAAAGACCCGTAGCTACGTTTCGTACAACATTTTCTCCGTTGAAGATCCCCATTATTCCACATTCTTCACCGATTTCATCCGTCATACTTTCCTCTTTTTGCCAAAACCGTTTTCCGTACCGTTCCAAAGACGAACCATATTCGCTTTATGTTTTACAATAACAAAAATTGCCACCAGCCAAGACAAAGCGAGAACATAAATATCAACTTTATAAACCGGCAAGATGTCGGAAACATAACCTAGCATTGCGAGTATTGCCAGCAAAGCACAGGCACCGATGCTAGCTACCGATACATATTTTGTCACAGCAAATAAAAATCCCCAAAAGGTGAAGCAGGTAAGAGCGAGCACGGGTTGCAAGGCGAGGAAAATGCCAAGCGCGGTTAAAACGCCTTTCCCGCCTTTAAAGCCAGCCATGCAGGTGAAGCTGTGCCCAAAGATTGCAAATAAACCGGCGGTAATAGGCAGCCATTCATAAATCTGCGAACCGTCTTCTGCCAAATTCAGCTTTTTCGCGATAAAAACCGCAAAAAAACCCTTTGATAAATCAACCACAATTACTGGCAAAGCGGGTTTCCATCCCAAAACTCTGAACACATTTGTCAAACCGGCGTTTTTGCTGCCATGCTCCCGAATATCTATGCTTTTGTAAATTTTCGCAACCCAGACCGCACTTGGGATTGAGCCTAGCAGGTAGGCTATTGGCAATGCAAAAAAGGAATCCACGGCAGAAATTTAGAAAATAAAATCTACCTTATAAAAAGGGGTAGAGTTATGCGTTTATTTTTCTCGTTCTTGTTTTATTTTTTAGCCTCCGCAATGGCGGCAAATCTTATTCCCAATGGAGACATGGAATACGGAAGCGGCGGTTGGTATCTGTGGAATAATCCAGATGGTCCAGCTAGTGTGGAATCCATTATAGCGGGCGATGATTTGGGGGAAAACGGCTCCAAAGGCACAAGGGTGATTGTGAAAAAACCGCCAAATCCAATTTGGGGCTTGCAGTTGCAGGCTGCGAAATGGCAGGCGGATTCCGCTGTTTATAAACTCAGCTTTAAGGCAAAGGGCAATGGCATTTTAAAAGTGGTTGTGCAAGGCATAGGACCCGATTGGAGGGAAAAGGAGAGCGGCTCTTGGGAGCTTTCCAAAAATTGGAAGGAATATTCAATGCCTTTTTTGGCAGACCAAAAAGGTTACGGTTTGAATAACATAAATTTTCAACTTGGGTCTATTAAAGATACTGTTTTCATAGACAATGTGGCTGTGGAACTGCTTGGCACAAGCTTTGACACAACTTGGTATAGCGAGGCAAGTTCCAGAATAGAGAAGTTTCGCAAACAGGATTTTAGCTTGAAGGCAAAAGCTGGGGAGAAGGTACGCATAGAATTGGTGCAGCACGAGTTCCCTTTTGGCACCGCGCTTGCGCTTGATGTTGAACAGGATAGCGTGGAAAAATGGTATAGGAAAACTGCGGCAAAATATTTTTGGCACGGGGTTAATGAGAATATTTTCAAGTGGCCCGATTACGAGCCTAAGAAAGGAGACCTCATGAAAAAGGAGATGCAGGAATATGTGAACTTTGCAAAGGAAAACGGATGGACTCTGAGAGGGCATACCATTATATGGGGGCATCAGGGTTATGGTTTTGATAAGCATTGGAGCATACAAGGCTCCTGCAAGGATTTGGAAAAAAATCTTAAGATGCGCATAGACAGGGATTTGAAGGAATACAAAGGAAAGATTGCCGAATACGATGTTTGGAACGAGCCTTTCCACGAGCCTTTTCTCTTCAATAAATGCGGATGGCAAATTATGGACAGCGCTTTTGTTTGGGCGCACCGAGCAGACCCGGATGCAAAACTCTATGTAAATGAATACAACGTTGTTGCTGCTGGAGAGACGGATAGATTCTATTCGCTTGTGAAAGGGATGTTGGAACGCGGCATTCCAGTTCATGGAATTGGCGTGCAGTGCCATTTTGGAAATCGTCCAGTGATTCCAGCTTTGATAAAGGAGAGGTTGGATAAATTGGCAACTCTCGGTTTGCTCATAAAAGTTACGGAACTTGATTTTGGCTCGGAAACGAGCGGGTTGGGAATGAGCGAAGAAAAGCAGGCGGAGCTTTACAAGACATTTGTGACATCTGCGTTCAGCCATCCTGCGGTGAACGGCATTTTGCTCTGGGGTTTTTGGGATAATCGCCATTGGATTAGAAACGGCGGAATAATAGACGGCAAGGGCAGGGCAAAGCCGGCAGCAGATACGCTATACAATCTGTGGCACAAAACCTGGACTACAAATTTGCAGAGCACAGCGGCTGAATCAGGTGAAATTCGTTTTAGAGGTTTCTCGGGCAAATACAAAATAACCGTTGGAGGCAAAGAGGAATTTGTGTATTGTAGAACTGGAAAAAGCGTGTGCGATAAATCATAACCCTGTCCATACGGCTGGGTCATTTGTTATTTGCGTAGCCTCCGGTTGCACGTGTTCGGTGTGATGATGGCGATGGTGATGTAAAATCGCCATATACTTCGCTATCACCGCATTCATCGTTCTGATAAAAGTCTCATAAGCCGTCGCGCCATCAACAACCGCAAGGGCATTTATACGCTCCACGATTATTTGATACGCTTTGTCAAGCTGCGCCCTCGCTTCCTTGAGGACAATATCCGTCTTGCCAGCGGCTTCGTCAAAACGCTCCTTAACCAGTTTTTCAAATGTTTCGTTACGGTTCCTAAGCTCCACAACCCAATACGCAATGCCCACAGTTTCCACATCAGGGATATATTTGCCCTGCAATTCCTGCAAAATGTTATAAATCGCCGAGGTTTCCTCGTTCAGAGGCTTGTGGGCGACATCACCGTAGGCATCAAACACTATTTTAAGCTTTCCAGCCGCTTCCCGTACTTGAGGGTTAAAGTGTTTAAGGGCAGCGGTGTTCGTCTCAACCATCCCCATATAAATCTCGTCCCTCGCCTTGTCCGCTTCGTGGATTTTGGCGGTGAATTCGCTTTTGACGATTTTTTTAAGGGCTTCGTCCACCCTATCGTAGAGCGGCAGATAGGCGTCAAACTGCGGTTTTACCTTCAAAGTCACCGCTCCACGCAAAATAACCAAATCGCGGAACTCGGTGTGGAATTGGAAATGAGCGTCATTGCGCAGATTATTAGAGTTGATTTTGTTGATTTTCATAGCATTTCTCCTTTTTTTAGGCTTTTCTTTGGTTGTTAGTCATATCTCTATCTCTGTATAATATAGAATTTTTTACACGATTGTCAAGGGCATTTGAAATACGCCCTTGAAAAAAAAACAAAAAATTTCTATATTTAGCAAGCCTTGGGGTATCGTCAAGCGGTAAGACAGCGGGTTTTGATTCCGCCATTCGTTGGTTCGAATCCAGCTACCCCAATGAAGATTTTGTAGGTTTTAACGAGTAAAATGGGAGAAATTATGCAGCTCACAACCTTAAATGCACAATTGCGCACAGCAGGTTCTTCGCGAGATAGCGGCCGTGTTCGCAAAACAGGCAACATACCTGCCGTTTATTACGGCAAAGGTTCCGAATCGGTTTCCATAAGCGTTTCGGAAAAAGATTTAGAGACAGTTCTTGCACCCGGCAAAAGATATACTTTGCTGGACCTGGTTATAGATGGTAAGAAGGGAAACCCCGCCATAGTTTATCAATATCAAAAACACAGCATTTCGCAAAAAATCATCCATGTGGATTTTTTAAAGATAGATGAGAATACGCCAATTTCCGTACGTGTTCCAATTCATTTGTCCGGCATACCCATAGGCGTTAAAAATCAAGGCGGCAACCTTTCCCAAGAAAGTCGCTACCTAAAGCTCTCCGCCAAACCCGTGGACATACCCGCAAGCATAGAGTTAGATGTCTCCGAAATGCCTAACAACACCACTTATTATGCGGAGAAACTGGACTTGGGCAAAGCATCTTTGCTCTCTCCCAAACGCACAGTTATCTTTACCATATCCAAGGGGCGCGAAGCTGCTGAAGCGGCTGCTGCCACTGCCGCTCCTGCCGCCACTGCACCAGCCGAAGCTGCAACAGCAGCTAAAACTCCTGCGGCAGCTAAAAAGGAAGAGCCTAAAAAGGATGCTAAAAAAGATACCAAAAAGAAATAGCCAAGCGATGTGCGCCTATGCCTAATGTAACCATTCGTGAAAACGATGTTATGATAAAACTCCGCAGTTTGCGAAAGAGTTTTGGCAAACAAGATGTTCTTTTGAATGTGAATTTGGATATTCGGCGCGGAGAGACAATGGTCATCATAGGGCAATCCGGCGGCGGAAAATCGGTTATATTGAAACACATGATTGGGCTTTTGCAGCCGGATGGTGGCGAAGTTAGCGTTGACAATGTTACAATTTCCACTCCGAAATTCTTTGATACCCACACAATACGCAGAAAAATGGGTATGCTTTTCCAAATGGGAGCTTTGTTTGATTCCATGGATACGGGCGAAAACATAGCCTTTGCTCTGCGCGAGCACCATCCAGAGCTTTCTGAAAAGCAAATTCAAGACAGCGTAACTGAAAAATTAAATCTGATAAATCTTGTACCGGAATTTCGCACAAAAATGCCCAACGAACTTTCCGGCGGCATGAAAAAACGCGTAGCTCTTGCTAGAGCCATAGCCCTAAGCCCTGAAATCCTTTTATACGATGAACCTACCACAGGGTTAGACCCCATAACCTCCGATGTAATTAACGATTTAATTTTAGATATGCAATTAAAACTGGGTGTGACTTCAGTCGTGGTGACCCACGACATGGCAAGCGCATTCAAAGTGGCAGACCGCATAGCTATGCTTTACAAGGGTCGTATAATTGAAGTTGGAACGGTAAATGAAATAAAAAACACTACAAATCCATTTGTAAAACAGTTTATCACCGGGCAAAGAAATTTGCCTACGGATACCGCCGGACGTTGATTTTCTACGTTAGCTATGATGTCTCCTTTCATAATTCTAGACTGCATCTTTATACTCTTGCCCTTTTTGGTTTTAGGCGTTGGGTTGCTTTCAACAAGGTATTCCATTATCTTAGCCAATGTCAGTTCTGCGATTTTGCTTTTGCTTTATGCCGGTTTTTCGCTCTGCGGGCTTGAAAGCGGAAATATAAGCGCAAGTTTATTGACTTGGAGCGTGAACGGTTTTGGAATTTTGGCAAGAGAACTTTTGCTTTTGTCTTTCTTTTTAGCCTCTGTTTTAAGCAACAGCTATAATTTGAGGAATAAATCTGAATTTTTAGGTGCGATGCTATTTGTGGCTGTCGGTGGAATGCTCGTGGTTTCGGCTAATGAGCTTTTATCTTTATTCATAGGTTTGGAACTTGCAACCATGCCCATGTATTTTTTGGTCGCTTGGAATAAACTTTCATCCAAAGGTTCGGAAGCCGCCCTCAAATATGTCCTTATGGGTTCGGTAGCTACGGCAACGCTGTTATTCGGCATGGGTTATTTATACGGCTTTGCTGGCTCGCTTTCTTATACGGATATTTTCAATGCGGTGAATAACACGCTCGGTGCGGATTTAAGGCTATTGCTGGTAGCCGTAGCTTTTATAGTGATGGGGGTGGGTTTTAAGCTCACTTTATTCCCTTTTCACACTTGGGCACCGGATGTCTATGAAGGTGCTCCAACCCCTATAACAGCCTATCTATCCGTCAGTTCAAAAGCTGTTGCGCTTATGTTTCTTGGTGTTTTGGTGTACGGTCCTTTAGCAGAGGCGAGCTTTGTGTTCTGGCTCATATTTTCCGTTCTTGCTATGGCAACCATATTCATAGGCAATCTGGGAGCATTAAAGCAGAGCAGGCTGCGCAGATTTATGGCATACAGCTCCATTGCGCAAGCGGGTTATATTTTAATAGGTTTATGCGGAGATGCACGTCTTGGCGTTTCGTCTTTTGTTTATTATCTTTTTCTTTACGCTTTTTCAAATTACCTGATGTTCTTTTTAATCGGTGTAATCGGTAAAAATCGCACGGAGAGTTTTGATTCTTTAGCAGGTCTTTCAAAGCAAAACCCGTTGCTTGCTGTTTTGTTTGCAATCGCTGCGTTTAGCTTGGCTGGCATTCCGCCTCTTGCCGGTTTTATCGGCAAATGGATGGTATTTGCCAGCGCGGCTTCTGTGGGTAATTATGCGCTTGTGGGCTTTGCGGCTATAAACAGCGTTATAGCTTTATATTACTACTTGCAAATAATAAAAGCCGCCTGGGTTAACGATATTGATGAAAATTTGCCACCTGTGCAGGTTTATACTTGGCAAAAAATAAGCTTGGTTTTTTTGGGCATCGCTGTTTTGTTCTTTGGCATAGCTCCGTGGCTGCATTCATACATTTTCAAAATGGCTTTGTGATTACTCAGCAACTAGCTCAACAATTTTTGCAAATATGCTGTTTGTAAGAGCGTAAGTTTCCAAACCTTCGAAGTTGAGCGTACTGAAAATAATCTTACCTTTGCCGTACTGTATGAACTGCAAATCAACACCTGTCTGCAAATTACCATCTTTTAAAGAAACGGAATGTACAAGGCTTTTTGCATTTTTAATTTCCAGCATCGAAAGGCAGGGCGCAATAGCGGAACATGTTTTATCCAGAACAGTTTTTCCGAAAAGCTCGTCTTTGAGGGGAGAATCTTTTAGAATATAATGTACAGCGGTTCCGCCAGACCCAGAGGAATAAAAATATTCCAAAGAGCAATCAAAAAACGAGCAACCGTTAAACACCTTGATATCTTCTGTATCGATGTCTGAAATAAATAAAATTTTTCCATCTTTAACCGCATTTGCGATGGATTTCAAAATGGAATAATTATCCTCCCAAGAGCTAAGAGCTGTTGTGAACATTATGGGTTTTTTCCCATTTATCATTTTAATTATTTCCGCAGAATTTTCCGCATTGTCCAAAAATTCGGATTTTGCAAGTGCACTCTTAATATCAGGAGCATTAATTACTTCTATGGGTTCTTCCAAGGAGTAAATTTCCCCTTCCGAAGCGGAGAGCGTTAACTTTAGGCAATAAGAGCCTATTTTTTGTGGTGCCTTTATGCTCAACTCTCCAAGAGAAGCAAGCGCAAGTTTAGGTGTGGGAAATTTCTTGCTCTGCGAAACTACACAGTGCCCAATTTTGTCTAAAAGCTGTACGGATATATTCACTTCGTCCAGTCTTTTTTCGTTTAAAATATTCAACTGGAATGAAATGCTTTCGTTTTTCGCTACAACCCTTTCCAAACTGCTCATCAACAACTTGGTAGAAGCGGTTATTTGCTTTATGCTTTGCTCCAAACCCTTGCTCGCTCCGGTTTCGTCCACAATTCCACAGAAATCACTTTTAAAATCTGCCCATTCTTCAATAAAGTAACCGCTCACAATGGGGCTGCTCTGCAAGCATTGAATATTTTGCTCAAGCCCGGACATTGCAAGCTCGTTTATATCCTTTACTTCTTTGCCTGTGATTTTTTTCATCTTTTGCACCACACTTTGCAATGCAGCATTGTTTTTCAAAGAACCGAACAAGTTGTAATTTTTTATTGAAAGCAAAACTTTCCCATTTTTATTTATATCATCTGTGAATTGCTTGTAGTTATCCTGTAGCCAAGCGTCTCCAAAGAATGGGTCTGGTATAATAAAATCTTCATCTTCGGAAATCCCATAGCGAGATAGAAACAATGTGAACGGAACCCCGCCGAAAATTTTAAGGGCAAGGCGATGCGAGGAATACGCTATCACATTTCCATCTGTTACACCCATAATTTTTCCAGTTGCGCCAAATGTTTTTTCGCGTCCGTGCTTAAAGTTTTGGTCGTTGTCTATTGAAACATTATTCACATTGCTTATTGCTGGGTGGCAACTTTCCAAGGTATCTATGCGGTTCAGGAGCTTTGCCCCATTCTCCAGAATTAACCTGCCGTTGTCTGAACCTAAAACCCATGCCGCTAGAGACGGATGATTTACGCTTTCGCGTACTATTTCCGGTGCAATGTCTTTTACGGCTTCTAAACCCATTCTGCTGGATTGCTCATCACAAATAGGAAATTCCTGAAATACCAAAAGTCCAAGTTTATCGCATATATCCAAAGCCTCTCCGTTAAAAGGAGAACCGCCGGTACGGACTGCGTTAAAGCCGAGTCCCTTAATGCCCTCCAAATCCTTTTTAATAGAAAAGCCTTTGCGCTGGCTGTACACTATGCCTTGTATTTTGATTATGGAATCGTTAAAAAAGAAATCGCCTTGTTTGCAGTCAAATTTTTTAAAACCGAAATTTGATACTATGCTGTTTGAACCTTCTATGCGAACTTCCAATGCGTATATGCTTGGTTCTTCTATTGTCCATAACTTTATATCCTTGAACCCAAGCTGCAGTGTTACATTTGTGTTTTCCTTTTCGAGTTTAATTTCTTTTTGCAAAAACGAAACTTCATGCTTTGGGTTGCGAACAAAAATTTTCAGCTTCGTCACGTAGTTGCGCGTATTATAGAAGGATATCTTTGCATTTACTTGCTTTTTATCGCAGTCTGTGGCTATTTCCAAAGCGGTGAGCAAGGCTCTTTCTCCGCTTATTATGGATACTTTGCCAGAAAGCCCTGCAAACGGAAAACGCTTCCAAGGCAAGCCAAGAGGCATGGTTTCTGCAGGTACAGAGTCTCCGCCAGCTATAAGCTCAAAGTCGTTATTTTTTGAAACTGTAGATACCTTAACGCACAGCAAATTCTCGGTGCCGCTTTTCACAAATGGCGAAATATCGAATTCAAAAGCCGTGCTTGCGCCAAAATGGTCACCAGCTAATTTTCCGTTCACCCAAACAACAGCATAAACCGCTACCTGCTCAAAACGCAGGATACATCTTTTATCTTTGTTTAAAACGGGAAACTTTTTATAATAAAAGGCTGTTGTAGCCTCGGTTTCGTCCCAAACATGCGGAACATTTACATTTTTAGCATTATCCGGGATGTCTGTAAACCGACGGTTAGCCACACCTTTGTTCTCCGCATCCCAGATTAATTTCCATTCACCGTTTAAATCTATTTCACGCATGGTAGAGAAATTTAGAAAAAATAACAATAAAAAATACATTTTTCTCATTTTAAATAGGTAAATTTTATTATATTAATATGTATGTTTCGCACTTCCTTTTCGAAAGAAACCAAAGTTTTAGTTTTATCTGTTGCAATGTTTGCTGTTTTTGCAATAGCAGGAGAAGGAAATATTAACTACTATGGCCAACTTGGCGTGCATAAAACGCAGAGTGCGCAAACTCTTGGGCATGGTCGTTTGGGGTTGGGCACATTTTTTGAAGTTGCTACGGGCCTTAATACAATTATTAAAGATGAAAAATTTTATCTGGAGAGCTATCCCGATTCATCCTACGAAATCACCAATTACACAGGCTTAAACGCCTATCCATTCTTATCTCTTGGGCTTTCTGAATATTTTGATATTTCAATAGGCATTCCAGTATATGGTGAGTATTTGAAAGTTGGGGATGGTAATTTAAGTTTAAGCGCATTCGGACAGGGAGATTTATTTGTTTCTGTAAAATTACGAGCTCCTTTTGACGCCAAATTTCCCATTGATTTGGCGGTTTTCCCCAGTTTAGGCTTAAGCACTGGTAAAACGAATTTTGAGAAAATGAACGATTACGGTCCTTGGATTCGCGACCCTATATTCCTCAACATAAATGAAGAAAAGCCTGTAGGTATTGGTGCTCCGTCTTCCTATACGAATACCAATTCCTTTTTGAAATTAGGGATTGCGGGTACACTGGATTTTAACAGAATGAAAACTAAAATTCCACTTTTGTTTCACCTGAATTACGCGTATAGAACGCCTCTTGGAATAGAAGGAGAAAATTATCCAAAAGTTCAAAGCATTTCCACGGCTCTGGAATGGACTCCTGTGGAATTTGCATCGTTTTTCGGAGAGTTTTACAACGATATGCCGATAAATTGGCCCAAAAACGGCAGCTCCGCCGATTTGTCTATTGTTTCGCTGGGTACTTCTTTCCATTTATCAAAAATGGTTGATTTGCAGCTTGGCGCGCAAATATTCGTAGGAGATAAAGGAAAATACATAGACAGTTTAGCCATAAATTTTAACGATGATAAAAAAGCTATTTACAGTGCTAGGCTCATTCCAGAATATATGGCTTTTGGAGGCTTAACTATTAAATTATTCAAAACGGAACCTGAAGAGGAAGAAGAGGAATACCGCAATCCTGATACAGATGAAGACAGGGTATGTGACCCGTGGGTGGCAGAAACAGGCAGACAACGTGAATTTAAAAAAACATGTTCAGGCATAGATTTATGCCCTTATGAATCTGGTCCTTTGGAGAACAAGGGTTGCCCTGTAAAAAAAGTGGAATCAACTGCTCCTACAATTTGGTTTAGTGCAAATCCGGATGTTATCAATAAAGGGCAATCCGTTACCTTGACCTGGCAAGTGACCAATGCTTCCATAATAGAAATAGAAGGCATAGGAATGGTTGAAACAAGCGGTTCCAAAAAGGTTAAGCCCACAAAGAACACTACTTATACCATGACTGCTATAGGTGAAGGCGGTACGCGAATATCATCTGTAGATGTTGAGCTGACTTCTAGCCCTCTCCCTGTGATTTTATTCAGCACAAGTTCGGATACAGCGCAGAAAGGGCAATCGGTTACCCTGACTTGGCAAGTGACCAATGCTAACGAAGTGAAAATAGAAGGCATAGGTAAGGTACAAGCCAGCGGTTCCAGAAAAGTTAAAGTAACAGAAAGCACTGCTTATACCTTAACTGCTGTCGGAGAAGGCGGAGAGCAAACAGCAACAGTGGAAATCGAGATGGTTGCGGGACCTGTTCCTTTTATTCTGTTCAGCGTAAACCCCGAATCTATACAGAGCGGACAGTCCGCCACATTGAAGTGGGAGGTGGTTAATGCTACTGAAGCGAACATAGATGGCGGCATAGGGAAAATTCAAATCAAAGGTTCCAAGCAGGTTAAACCTGTAAATAGCACTACATATACTTTGACTGCAACAGGAGAAGGTGGTACGAAAACAGAAACGGTGGAACTCGAAGTGATGCCGCCTCCAATTGAAGCAAGGGTTAACCTACAAGGCGTTACATTTGGTAGCGGAAATGCAACATTAACGCTGAATGCCAAAAAGGTTTTGGACGGCGTTGCTGAACAACTTTTGGCAAATCCAAAGGTTAAAATTGAAATTCAAGGTCATACGGACAATCAGGGCAATCCTGCGGTAAATCGGGAATTATCCGAGCGCAGGGCAAAGTCTGTTGTAGGTTATCTGGCTACTAAGGGTGTAAAGATGAGCCGTATGAGAGCAGTTGGTTACGGGCAAGATGTACCGATAGCAGACAACCGTACTAATGATGGCCGTGAACAGAACCGCCGTATAGAAATGGTGAGATTGGATGATTAGGAGAAAAATGTTATGATAAATTTGAAAGGTAAAAATGCTATAGTCACGGGGGCTACCCGTGGCATTGGCTTGGAAATTTCAAAAGTTTTAGCCGAGAATGGCGCAAATGTTGCCATACTGGACATCCAGCTTGGCGATGGTTCTTCAATAAAGGAAGTTGAGGCGTTGGGGGTCACCTGTAAAGGCTATGCTTGCGACGTGTCAAACACCGAAGCTGTTGATGAAGTGTTCAAGCAGATTTTAGCGGATTTTGGCAAGGTTGATATTTTGGTCAACAATGCCGGTATAACCCGCGACAACCTGTTAATCCGCATGAAGCAGGAAGATTTTGATGCTGTTCTGAATGTGAATCTGCGTTCTGCCTTTATATGCACAAAGGCTATAAGCTCGCATTTGATGCGCAATCGTTCAGGACGCATAATAAATATGGCTTCCATAAACGGCATTCGTTGCCAAGCCGGACAAGCCAACTACGCAGCTTCCAAAGCTGGCATAATAGGCCTCACAAAATCCAATGCGATGGAATTTGCGGCACGTGGCGTAACGGTTAATGCCATAGCCCCAGGCTTTATAAAAACTGCCATGACCGAGAAGCTATCCCCGGAAGTTATAGCCAAATACAAAGAGGCAATACCTTTAAAGGATTTAGGCAACCCTAGGGATGTGGCTAATGCCGTTGCCTTTTTGGCTTCGGACGAAGCTGCTTACATAACAGGGCAGGTGCTTGGCGTTGATGGCGGGCTTGGTGCTTAAAAAATTTCTACATTTATAGACGAACATATACCTATTTAAGGAGAAAGACAATGGCTAATGAAGAAATTGCCAATAAAGTGAAAAAAGTTATCCTTGACAAGTTGGACGTTAAGGAAGAGCAAATTGTGGAAGGGGCCTCCTTTACAACAGACTTGGGAGCCGATTCCCTAGACCGTACCGAGCTTATAATGGGTTTGGAAGACGAGTTCAAAGTTGAAATTCCCGATACGGTTTCGGAAAAATTCCAAACCGTTGGTGATGTCATAAAGTTCTTATCTGAGAAGCAATAGTGCAGAAATTGGAGCAAATTTTAAATTGCTCCTTTAAAAACAGAGACTTGTTAAAGCAAGCCTTTACTCATAGCTCTTGTAAACAAGAGCATTCTGTTCTGGACTACGAAACTTACGAGCGTTTGGAATTTTTGGGAGATTCCGTTGTTGATTTTTTGACTACGGAATTTTTGTATTTGAAGTATAGCAAAGAAAACGAAGGGTTACTTTCAAAAAAGAAATCTGCCATTGTGAGCGGCACAGCGCTTGCACTTGTGGCTAAACATTTAAAGTTACATTCACATTTAATATCCGCAAAAGAAGTGGATAAAAAGAACCCTGCGCTTTTGGCAGATGTTTTTGAAGCCCTTGTGGGTGCGGTATATTTGGATATGGGCATTGAAAAATGCAGGGAAATCCTTTCAAAATTCCTGTTTTCCAAAGAGGATGAGATTTTGCAAAGCGAAATATTTCAAAATCCCAAAGCGCTTTTAAATGAAAAGACCCAGGAACTGGGGCTTGGCACGCCTGTTTATGAAACGTTGGAAGAATGGGGAGAAATTCACAAAAGAAAATTCAGAATGGCAGTCAGTGCAGGTTATAGGTTTCTGGGCAAGGGAACTGGTTTTTCCAAAAAGGAAGCCGAACAAAATGCCGCAAAAGCGGCTTTAAAACGATTGTAAAATTGTATAGTAAACTCTGACCAACTCGCAGGCAGCAGCAACGCACTGTGCCTGCTTACGCTTGCACAATGCGTTTAGTTTTTCACACAACGGACGCTGTAAAGGTATCCTTTACTCTCAGGATAACCCATACCCATTTCGACTCCATTGGAGTAGTAGGACATTTTAACTGGAAAGGCACTGCCTGCCATGTTCTCAGTACTAGTCCACCACCGGCCGCTTTCTTCTATGCCTTTGAAGTATGTAGAAACAGAAGAGGCACAAGGGTTGGCTTTGTTCTCGTCACAATATCCGCCCGGTCTAGCATTAAAGCCATAAGTGTCTAGATTCTGAATACCGCTATAGCTTTTCCAATAGCTTATGCTTTTTAAATGTTTCCCAGCGCAACCAGTGCATCCGCTGAGGGTCTCAACTTTGTTTCCTAGTGCTTCCCATTCAGCAAAGCTCGGTATATGCCAGCCGGTTGGGCAAATGCCTTTGGTATTAGAAGTTACAAGGCAACTTTTACTGTCGCAAGTATACGAATTATTCGTCGCAGATCCCCAACTATATAACCTGCCGTATCTGCTGCAATTACTACTATCATACTTGTAACATCTGCTGTAGTACATGATGTTTGAAGGGTCGTAGTTAAGATTCTGTGTCATCCAAGTCGCACCTGTGGTGTCTATCTGCATAAAGGAGTAAACGTTATTATCGCGGGTATCTGTGAAAGTACCTTTAGTAACTACAACATCGTTTATACAACTTTTGTATAATGTAGTATACCAAGCAGTATTGCTGGTTTGAGTTCCTGGGATATACCAACTGTTACCGCAATTGTTCTCAACGACATTGTTGTTACACCTTTGGGTTAACAGGTTATACCACGTACCGTCTGTACACAGGCTTTGCACAACAGTGCCCTGACACCTTTGGTCTGAATTGTATTCTGCTCCATTGCAGAGAGGTTTCACGTTATTGCCATCTTGGCAGAATTCCTTGATTGGGTTAAACCAATCGTCGCCGCATGGTTTTTTCACCACATTGTTATCGCAATGTTGGGTTACCGGATTATACGAAACGCCGCCGCATAGAGCTGGCACGATAGTGCCACCTTGGCAGAGTTCGGTTGAAGTATCGTAAGTCTGACCGCCGCATTTGTCATGAGGATTATTGTCGCTACCACAGAAATGCGTTGCCGGGTCATAGTAACCGCCACCACATTTATTTTCAACGACATTGTTCTCACCGCACCTCTGAGTTAACGGGTTGTACCAACCGCTACCACACTGGGTTTCCACTACATTATTCTCACCGCACCTTTGAGTTAACGGGTTATACCAACCGCTACCACATTTGTTTTCCACTACATTGTTCTCGCCGCACCTTTGGGTTAACGGGTTAAACCACCCACTGCCACATTTGTTTTCAACGACATTGTTCTCACCACACCTCTGAGTTAACGGATTGTACCAACCGATTCCGCATTGTGTCTCTATAACATTGCCTGCACCGCATCTCTGGCTTGCAGGATTGTAAGTCTGCTCGTTGCATTTCTCATGAGGATTATTGTCGCTACCGCAGAAATGCGTTGCCGGGTCATAGTAACCGCCACCACATTTATTTTCAACGACATTGTTCTCACCGCACCTCTGAGTTAACGGGTTGTACCAACCGCTACCACACTGGGTTTCCACTACATTATTCT
>Ga0268262_10003395_pt1 | contig 17306 bp, 13 predicted proteins | sample TergutNc150P3_FD_190354 | JGI IMG/M metagenome (GOLD analysis project Ga0268262, IMG submission 190354) | Nasutitermes corniger P3 segment gut microbial community from laboratory colony in Florida, USA - Nc150 P3 (SPAdes) (version 2) | ecosystem: Host-associated > Arthropoda: Insects >... | reverse complement strand
TGTAAATAATGTAAAAAGCAATATTTTTTAAAGGATTTTTTGCACTTAAATCAACTGCTTTTGTCTCTAAATGGTGCTGAAAAACATATTCCCCAGATTGTAGTTTTCTAACTCTAAATAAATTTGGGCTGATTAAATGATAATTTTCTGGATTCATTAAATCAATTTCTTTCGGATTGAAACCTGTTTTTTCATTGGGAAACACAAAATATTCATTTTGTTTCATACTGAAAAGAAATTCCCAGCCTTCATCTTGTTTATATTTCTTGTCAATAACCTTCAAACCCATATTAACTCTTTTGACTGTTTCATAAAATGAAACTACATTCTCCTGTAAATTTCCATTTGCATCGCGATAAATCGCTACGTGATGATTATTTCCTGTTTGTACAAAATCTACAGCTTGTTTTTTACCATCTTTGTTCAAAACTAAATTACCATCTTTATCGCATTTGCAATGCAACGCTTCGGCATTACTTACCCCTGTGATAGTCACACGTTTTATAGAAATACCTTTTTCTTTATTTAACCATATAGGATTTCTGTCTAAATTCGTAAAAGCACTTTTTGCATCTTCTTTAAATTCATTCAAACGTTTCTCTAGTATGCGTTTAATTTTAACATCAATTATTTTATCTATGTTCAATTCGGGAGAAATTTCTTTGCGTATTGTATAAATAGTCTCAAACGACAAGGTTTTTACTTTTTCAGGTACTTTCAACGTGTGTAATTCATCCAACCAAATTGGATTTTTTTCCAAATTATTTTTACCTGTAAATGCTTTTTTCGGATCATTCTCATTTTCTCGTAGACGCTTTAATAGGGCATCTTTATATACAAGTTTTGTGACTGTTAAAATTTTTATTTCATCAAATTTTGCATTTACAACTTCTTCTTTTACTACACATTGTCTTTGACTACCATAAATGGTTTCCAAATGTAATTGACCTCGCGGAGTTTGTTGTATTTTTTTATTCGTTTCATTTTTTTTCTTTATTTTATTTATATTTTTCGTAATTACCTTGTTTTTTGTTTTAATAGAAACCAAAATATTTTCTAAATGTTTTTTAGATTCTATCCTGAATTCGTCTAAAGGCATTGGCGGTTTAAATCTTAATTTGCCTTTTTTATCCTTATGCAATTCTTTTCGTTCAATACCTAAAATATCTCTTGTTTTCAAGATAACATCTTCCGAAGTTATTGCAAAATTATCTTGTTCTTCTTTTTCTGTATTGGAAATATTTTGTTCTTCGTTTGTTCTTCTGGCATTGAGATTGTTGAGATATTGAATGAATTGTCGTTTTGTAAATGCCACAGTCAAAGCATCCATCGCGTGGTGGCGATGATCGTTTCGTTTTGTCCAATCTTTGATTTTGCGAATTTTATGACCTTCTTCATTTACAAATTCCTCAGTCAAACCAAGGTTTTTGTATTTGTCCCAATTTAATTCTTTCATCACATCTATCAACTGCCAATCTTCGCGCAATCTTTCTGTTATTGAACCAGTTGTACTGATAACAAATTTCACCAAGTCACCGAGCATTGTTTTTGCACATTTGGTAATGTATTGAGTATTTGCCAAATCACGATTAATAAAACCATCTGGAATATTTTTTCCTTGTATTTTAAGTTTATTGTATTTGGATCGAGAAATAATATCCCGTTTATATAAATCTTCAATTTTGCTCAAATAGTCTTCCAAAGCATCTTCTCCGTATTTTTCTTTTACAAAATCATATGCAGTCAAATTTCCTTTTTCAATATTTACAGATCTTAATTCCAAGGTTTTGTTAGCAAAAGAATCATCAAATAATCGTGATTGCGGAATGATATGCTCTACATCAAAGTCACCGCTAAAAAGATTTTCTTTTGAAATACAAGTATTGGAATAAAGTGTTTTATAACCGTTACATTCCAACTCCCTGTAAAGTTTATAACGGATTATATCATTACGACTTACATACGAAAGATTGAAAGGTGGTTTTGTCAAAATTCTTCTATATTCTTCATGCAATTTTGTTGTTTCGGCAATGGATTTTGTTAATTCTTCGCGTTCTTTTGCATTTTTCTTTAGTTCTCGAGCCAATTCAATGCGTATTTCATTCGGTTTTCCATAAATGTCAATAACTCCATTTACTATATGAATCATCTGATTAAGGATTTTTTCAACCACAGGATTTCGTAGAGAATTTTTTGGTAAAATATCAATCTTATTTTTTAAAACTTTATTTTCAATTTGTTCTTTAGTTAGAGATTTTTTTGAAAAAACATAACCTGCAAGTTCACATGCTTTATCATATTGATTGCCTTGTTTCAAATGAGGTAAAATTTTCTTTATCGCTTTTGAACTTAAAGAACCATAATCGTCTGGGAAAGTTAAATTGGATAGTTTTTTAGCTATCTCTATAGGATAAACATATTTCTTTGTTATTTTTTCTGCTAAATCTTTATTTTCCCCCTCCCAAGAATAAAGCAAGTGCCAAAGTTTATTCAAATTCTCATCTGTTAAATTTTCACCTAAAACTTCACATATTTTCGCTCTAGTTTTATTGCCTTCTATTTTTTCTTCGTAATTCAACAGCAAATAATTTTTTGCTTTCTTTTCAAATAAAATTTCCAACGCTTCTTTTGGAGTTAAACTTTCTGTGATTTGTAATTTCGCAAATAATTTCTCTTTTTCGCTTTGTTCCAATAATGTGACCTCACCTTCATCAGCACTTTTATCTGCAATTTCAATATTATTCAAAATCTGCCAAATCTTAAACTCCTGAAATAATGGCGAAGAACGTGGAATAACTTTCGAACCAACAGTAATGGCTTTCTTTTTACCGTCAATCGTGACTTCTTTCCTATGGCTTTCGAACTCGCAAAAACTAATCAAACCTTTTTGGCTTTTTAATCTACGTTGATAAAAAATCACAATGTCACGAATTTCATTTTTCAATTTAACCGTCAATTCATTATGAAATTTAGTTTGTGATTCCCAAATTTTGTCAAACTCATCCAAATAATCTTGGCGATAAAAAACCATATTTCGCAAACTTGCATTTGGATTTTTATTTAAAATTGCCATTTGGTATTGCCCAACAGTTTGTTTGTTGAAATAGAGTTCTTTGCTCCTGTCGCTGATAGCCCCCAAATAACCACTGGAACTGTTAATTTGCGAGTTAATTTTTTGCAAAACTATAGCTAAATCTTCCAACTCCATTTTTTCAAAAAGAGCTTTGACTCGCCAAGCAAAATTCTCTTTCTTTTGTTCTTCACCTTTGGTTGTTCTACGTATACCCACAATATTAAACGGATCTTTGCAAATAGCCCACGTTTGTGTTTCGTTTTTTTCACGTAATTTATCTTTTAATTCATCCGTCAATTCCTTGTGAAATTTAGCTTGTGTTTCCCAAACTCTGTCAAATTCTGTTTGTAAATCTGAACGATAAAAATCAGGAAGATGTTTATTACCCTTTTCCAAAAGTTGAAAACAATATTGACCAGGTGTAAGATTTTCATTATATAATTTTTTTGCAACTTCCATTCCATCAATCAAGGCTCCATCTTCATCTTTATTCTTTGCCTTGCGGCTACTTTTGTAACCACGTTTTTTATTTATCATCAATAATACGCGAGCAAATTGCTCTAACGATATTTCTTCTGTAGCAGCTTTGGCTCTTAGATGGTAGGTTTCAAAAGTGGTTTTGTTGCCATTTTCAGACAAAATCGTTTCATTGGAAATAAACCTATATTCTTTCAGTATTTCTATTAGGTTTTCACGGCGAAGCTTGTAACGTTGCAGGTTACGGCGCATACTGCGTTTAAGGGTTCTTTCTGCATTGGTAGTAATGCTTTTTCCTTTCTCAAAGTTGGTTAACTCATCAACGGTCAATGGATTTACTCTTACACCCAATCGAATAATTGAGGATTTTTCTCCATCATTTTCCGCCTCGTTTACCAACGCCCAGCCAATACTATTTGTCCCTAAATCAAGTCCTAATATTTTTTTCATATAGATAAAATAGAAATCTATCCTTCTAACAATGACCCTCCTAACCGAAGGTTGTTTTCACATTTTCTATATTAAGGACTATTCATAATCTCAAGGAGAAGTAAATGAATAAGACATTGGCAAAAGAACTCAAAGAAATAGCAGATAATGCTAATATTCCAGAGGCTGAGTACCTTGAATGGAGAAATAAAAGGCTCACAAAAGAATTTTTCGAGAAATTGAAAGAAGCCGCAAAAGCAGGGAAATATTGCATTGAAGCAATAATAGAATCAACTATAGACGATCTCTGTTGGTCGCGCTGGTGCGGGAGTCATGACTTTACTTATGCCGATAAGAAAGTGTGGTGGTCTGTTCAGTGACATATCTCCCCAATGACCCTCCTAACCGAACAATCCATTGAAGGCTTCCTAAGCGCCGTATTCGAAGCGTTCAGACTAAAACTACCCGTACATAGAATTGTCGCTGAAGAAATTTACATTCCACAACTATTCGAAGACACACACCCAATAACAACCAACCCAGAAAACGCGGCGAGAGTGTGGAAAGGCATTCAAAAAAATGCTGGCAAAAACACCGCATTTATGATACAAGCCGCATACCTTTCCGAATTGCCGGAAATGGAAATTTCATTGTGGGAATATGTAAAAGGAATTTTCACAAATCCAGAAAATGCACAAAATACGCTTGAGCCGCATACACACGCTGTTTTTCAAACGGCGAACAAGGTTAGAAAAGAGGCTCACGATATGAAAGGATTTGTGCGTTTTCAAAAGGCGGAAAATGATTTGATGGTGGGGGTGATTGAACCTACTTATAATATTGTAAATTTACTCGCAGAGCATTTTGCAAATCGATTTCCAAATATGCAATGGATGATCGTAGATGTGAAAAGAGGGCTTGGCATTCATTATGATTGCAGGGAAATTTACGAGTTATGCGGCGATGCTGCGGAAATTCCTAAAATAGATGATGAATTTTCTGCGCTTTGGAAAAGTTATTATAAATCTGCAAATATAAAAGAGAGAAAAAATCCTCGGCTCCAACGGCGGTGTTTGCCGGTGAAATACTGGAAGCATTTAACGGAGATGGGTGGGTAGCTTTAAATATCCCTTACCTTCAACAAATTATAAGATATATTATGGTCATATATATCTGTATTCTCTGCTCTTTTTAAATATTTTACCAATGCAATAGTAATAGGCAGCACAACAACTTCGTAAGAGGATTTTAAAAGAGTTTCTGTGACGGACATAGAAAACAAATCTTTAGGAGCTACTATTCCTGCAAAAGCTATTGGGAAAAAAATGGCTGAATCTGCGGTTTCGCCAACTAATGTTGAAGCTATGGCTCTAAATGAAAAATACTTTCCTTTATGATATATTTTCAATTTGCTCATAACATAAGCATTTAGAAACGAACCCACTAAAAAAGCTGAAACACTGGCAAGGGCAATTCTTGGAGCTAATCCAAATATAAAATTAAAACTGGATTCGCCATCCCAAAAATCAGGGGAGGGCCAAAAAGCAACCAATTGAGCAAGCGAAAAAACAAAGAAATTTGCAGCAAATCCAATCCAAATAACCATGCGAGTTTTTTTATATCCCCATACTTCAACTATACAGTCATTTACTATATAAGAAATTGGAAATACAAGCATACCACCGGAAATCGTGGTGAAATCTCCTATTTTAAGAACTTTGGTGCTTAACAAATTAGAGGCAATCAGGCAAACGCTGAAAAGAATGCCTAATAACATAAAAGGAACGGTTACAGTTTTATTCATTGGTCTAATGTAGAAAAATGCTCCTCCAACAACCCCCTATCCAACTCAAACATACCGGATAAAATTTCTATCTTATCCTTTTCCTCAAGTTTTCGCTGAATTGAGCCAGTTGAGGTTCTTATCAAAAGTTTTCCGTTCTGGTAATAATATTGAGTCGCAGTTTTTTTATCCAGTTTGTTGAATACCAAATATTTCATAGATTCGCCTGTGTAGCTCTCTTCCCACGCAAGATTGAATTCTTCCATTGAGCAACCACCCAGCGGAAAATAAAAGCGGAATTTTGCCGCCTCGTTTGCAACGCCTGTCCAAAGGCAGAGATTTTCGCCTTCTCTTTCTAAGCGTACCCAATTTGGCTGCAAGGGAAATGTGGTCTTGTTTTGCTGCGGAATATTTGGCGGTATAGGCAGTGGGTCAAAAATAAGATAACCTGGATCTAAAAAAAGCTCAGTTCCATTATCAACAATGCTAAGGGCGCAATGCGCGTTTTTTATGTGCTTTTTATGACCTAGCAAAAGTTTGGGAGAGTATCCCAACTTCACAAGCTCACCATGCAAGCGCATTGTTAATCCAAAACACGTGTTTCCGCCTTCTTCGTGGGTTCTGAGAATTTTCGTCAAATTCTCATAAATCCAAAACGAGGATTTATTGCACAGCGAAAGCAGGGGAAGCACTTTTTTAACCCAAAGTATTCTTTACCTTACCTAGCATCTTTGCATATTCCTCATCTTCTTTTCCAAGGAGTTCAGCGAGTTTCTTTATCATCTCTTCTTCAGTTGCTCCGTTCTTGTTTAGAATCTCAATAACATCAACCACTCCTTCGTAATCAACAGCATTTCCGTCTTTGTCTTCTTTCCAGCCGAGAGCTTTGGCTATTTCTTCTATTGCATTGCCGTTTTCTCTGCTCTTCATAATGCTCGCGATTTTCTTCATAACATCGTCAGTTATCTTATAATCAGGATTATTATTTGAACCGTTGCTTGATTTCTTGGAAGTATCTTCTTCCACGCTTACCAAATATCCAAGCCCGTATTGAACTCCATCTACGGTTAAACCTGCGCCGCTTGAGCTAAAGCTAACTCCGCTCACTGTGCCATCTTTATATGCATAACCTGCTGTTTTTGTACCGGAAGGATCCATGACGTCAACGGTGTATAGTCCGCTCAATAGCAGCTTATTGGTTTCTGTGTCTTTGCCATCCCATTTTACCTTTACATCGCCGCCTCTGCTGCTTTCGGCTGCAACTTCTAATTCAGCAACGGTTTTCCCGTCTTTGTCTTTAATCACAACTGTTCCGCTTTTGTTTCCTTCAAGCAAATGAATATTAAACTCTCTAGCACCGCTTTTATGGTCAATGCCAGCTTCCATAACGCGAACATCCTTGCCCAAAAGCGGGGTTGCGCTGGCGTTGGTTATGCTCTGTGCCTGCAAAGTCTGCATCTCCATAAATGCCTGCATACTGCTTGCGAGCGTTGAAATTGCCTGCGTTGAATTTTGCGTGAATTCAAGTTGCGAAAATTGAGCGAGCTGCGATACAAACTGCGTATCTTCCGCCGGGTTAAGCGGGTCTTGATATTTTAACTGTGCTACGAGCAAATTCAAAAACGAATCTTTGCCCATCTCATCTTTTGAGCTTTTGAATGACTTGGTGTCTCCTTCGCTAACAACTTTTTGTCCCTCGGCAGAAGCAGAAACCTTGCGAACTTCTGGTTTGTGTTCAAGGTCAAATATGCTATTGTAACCATTAACTGTAGCCATAAAGCCTCCTTATGCTAAATACTCCATTGTGTTGTAACCCAATCTTCGACCAGTATCGGAATTCTCATCGTTTTTTACCGAAATTGCCAAGTGCGTTTCTTTGCCACGGCGGTGCCTGCCCTTGCCGTGTCTCTCTTGCTGTTCCTGTCTCTCTGCCAAAGAAAAAGCGTCTTGCTTATCTCTTTGCTCAACAGAAACTTCCAACCTTTCTAAATTTATTCCTTGCTTTTCCAAACCCTCGCGCAAAAGCCCAATATGGCTTTCCAGCGCGGCTTGCGCCGTTGCGCTTTCAACACGAGCGTGAATTTGCATTTCGCCATGATTCAAAGTTATACGCAAATCCATCTGCCCCAAATGCTCAGGCCGCAGTTGCATTGTCATTTTTTGCTCGCCGGTGGGAGTTGTTATGAATTTCGCTTGCGACACAACTTGGCGAACAACTTCAAATTCATTTATTCTCTCTTGCATTCTGTGCGAATTTGCCACAGGGATGCTTTGCAGTTTTTCGCCTGTTTTTGGATTAACCGTTTCTATCTTTAAATCGCCAGCTTCCCAAACAGCACGAACTTCAACTTCTACCTTTGCATGTTTAGTCTCTATTTTTTCGCTACTAATATTTGTGCTTTTTAACTCAACAATTTCTTTGATTTTCGAAAATACGTTTTCTTTTTCTGGTTTATTTTCGCTTTCAAAGCTCGTCCAAAGTTTTTCTAAAACATTATCCCTAATAAAGACGGGTTCTATTTTTTCTGCATTGTTTTTCTCGTTTTTAGAAATTGGCTCAATTGGAGAATTGCTTTCTTTGTCTATTGCAGGAATTTTCATGACATTTTTCAAATCTTGCTCATTTATCAAGCCTTTGTCCAATAAATCGTTAATCAACTCGTAAAATTTAACCTTATCTTTTGGCTTAATTCCAATCTCCATTTCCAAGCTAATAATGTCCAGCTCTTCCAGCAATGGCTCGATTTGTTTTGAAAGTTCTGCCTGCCTCGGTTGCTCGGCATAAACGGGTTGTTCTGCTCGTTTGAATTGCTCAGCTTGTTTTGGCAATTCCAACTGTATAGGTTGCTCTATTATCCGTCTGAATTGTTCTGCCTTTGGTTGCCCGGCTTGCCTTGGCAATTCTGACTGAATGGGTTGTTCTGCCTTAATGGGTTGTTCAGATTGCAAGAATTGTTCTACCTGCCTATGCACTTCCACTTGCCAGGGTTGCAACTTTGGTTGCTCTGCCTGCTTTGGCTGTTCCACTTGAATAGGATGCTCAAACTGCCTATCAACTTTTGCCTGCCTAGTAACTTTTGCTTGCCTAGTATGTTCTACTTGCCTGAATTCTTCTTTTTGCTCACCTTGTTTAACTGGCTTGGGTTGTTCTGCCAGCTTTGGCTGTTCAGATTGGATTGGCTTTTCTATTTCAACATCTTGTTCTACTTCAATACTTTCAAGTTTTTCAACTAATTTACCTGTTTCTTTTTTAAGCTCTCCCAAAAGTTCAGGCAAAGAAGATTCTTCGGGATTTTTCAAAGCAGTTTCAAATTCTTGCGGCGTTATCATTCCCGTCTTCAATAAATCCGTTATCAAATTCAAAAATTTTTCCTTATCGAAATTATCTTTATTTTCATATTCTTGTACATCAACGTCTTGCGTATTGACTGGAGTTTTTGTAATCTGTTTTATTGCCAAATCAAGCCTTTCCAAAAGCGATACCGTCAATTTTACAAAAGTATCTTTATCCCAGTCAATGGTATCTGCCTGCACAGAAAGAGTGCCTTTTTCAAGCAAATTCACTATGCGTTCATAAGCTTCTGCCCCATCATCTTCGCCTAGAATTTGCTGCAATTGCATTAATACTTCGCTTTTGTTAAAATCCTGAAAAGCAAAAGCCAATGGCACAGGCTGTTCCGCCAAATTATCTGAATCGCTGTTTGCTGCCGGAAGCTCAGGCAGCATAACCTCTGGCATAATATCAGATGTAACATTTGGCTTTATGTCTGGCTTAACGTCAGGCATAATGTTTTCAGACATAGTATTCAATATGTCTGCAAAGTTGCCGGAAGCAATTTGGCAAGAGCCAAAAAAAGAACCTGCGCCCGAAATTTGGGCAACAACAGGAGCGGGTAATGTGGAAACGGTATTCATAATTTATCCTTCCAGCCTAAGATTTTTGTAACCGAAGCAGCCCTTTTAGCGCTAAGCGCGCCTATCGCTGCCAAAAGTTTTCCCTGAGTGCGCGAATCTGGAACTTTTTTCAATATACGCGCAATGGAGTTATCGTCTAAATTCATTAAAATAGGCGCTGCTTCAACAGGTTTCATAGCTGCATAAACCTGAGCTAATTCTTCAATTTTTTGATTGGTAAGAACATCGGATTCCCCTACTTTTTTGTTTATTTCCTCTCTGTTCTGGTTAATTTGCGCCAAACTTTGGCTAGTTTCCAGCTTTAAAAGCTCCAAACGGGAGGCTTCTTCCTTTAATAATCGTGCTTTTTCCTCTAATTCCGCAGCCAATCTGCGATTTGCCTCGTAAAGTTTGCTCTGTTCAAGGTCCTGAGCTTCCTGGTCGGGCGAACTCCTTTCCAAATAGCCGGCAATCTTTTTTTTGACTTCCTCATTCAAAGTGCCCAGCTCCAGCCTCGCCATGCCGCTCGCAAGCAGCACGGCAAAGAAAACCACCGGAAAAAGCAGCATTGATGCAATGCCCACGCCTATCAAATCTCTAGCACGTATATCCATACAAGGCATATATGCAAAATTTGTGCCAAGTTTTAGATAATTCCATTGTCTGAACCAGAATTACCAGAATTTTTTGAATTTACAGAATGAACCTCAAAACGCCCGAGCGTAGCCGAAACCAACGCACCTAATCCTGCAAGCAACGGACACTGAACATATTGTACTTATGGCTGATGTCGTAGTGCACGTACTCGTCGTCGTAGTCTATGCGCCTGCTGTAAACATCGTAGCTACTGTACTCGCTACCGTACTCGCTAGCAGACCACCAGTCGCCGCTGATGCCGACATAGCCGAAACTACCTGATTTGCCGTAGCCGCCCGGCAGAGCGGAAAAGCCAAACTCGTCCGTGCCAGAGGGAACGCCACTATGGAAATTCCAACCTTCTATCGACTTCAATTTAGTTCCGGCGGTTGAAGCTCCTCCAACATAATCTGTTAATGTTGTCCACTCCGCATCGCTAGGTATATGCCAACCACCGGGACAAATGCCTCTATGCTTTGCGTTTATTTGAGAAACACAAGAACTGCTGTTGCAGCTTGCTGGCAGTGCCATTGCTGTTGACCAGTCGTATAATCTGCCGTATTTAGTGCAGTTGGCTGGGTTATTGCCGTAGCATTTGGAACCGCTCACATCTATGTTGAGGTTCTCTGCCATCCAATTTTGGCTGCCGATTTGCTTGGTTTGGCAATTCGCTATATCAGTGCATTTGTTGGTGCCGCCACCATCGCTAGGCGAAGATGTACCGCCAGAGCAAGAAAAGGTGAATGCCAAGGCAAATCCGAAGATAGCCGCCAAGATGATTTTCGAGGGGCTGTTTGTCATAATGAATATCTCCGCCAAAATAACATTACATCTATATAAAGGAATATAGAAAACGCCGATTTATTCTCTTTGGGATAAGGGATATGAGTTAATCCTTAATTTCTATATTATCTCCTATGAAAAAACTCCTTAAAATTCTCGCTGTTCTGGTGGTTCTCTTTGTTGTTGTTCTTGTTGCCGCGTTTTTTGTGGTAAAGAGCAAGTTCCCCCCCGAAAAAATCCAAGCCCTTGTTGAAGAACAGGTGAGTGATATTCTAAAACGCGAGACTAAGGTTGGCGGAGCTGGCTTTAGTTTGCTGCCGCTTGGAGTTGAAGTAAAAGACTTAAAAATCGCAAATAACCCAGGCAACGGGTTCAGCAAAGACCCCTTTGTGGATTTGCCACTTGCAATGGTCAAGATAGATTTGGCAAAACTCCTGCTTTTTCAAGTAGCTATAGACAAAATCTCCATTGAAAACCTAACCCTGCTCTACGAAGTTATGCCAGATGGCAGAACCTCAATAGACGGCTTGGGCGGAGAGCCAGATACCACGGCTAAAAAAGATGTTGATACTACAAAACTTGATTTGTCAAAAATTGAGTTGCCGGGGTCTCTTGCTCTGAATTCTTTTGAAATTAAAAATGCCAAGGTCATTTTCAACGACCGCTCGCAAAAAAGGAAAATTATTTTGGGCAGCATAAATTTAAACATCGGACTTTCCCTTGACAAAACCCTTGAAAACATCAAAACCTCAACAGACCTAACCTTAAAAGAAATCTCTATGGAAGATGCAGGTGCCGGGGTTCGCAAAGGCGGCATAAGCGTATTCTTAAACGCAGGCGTGAATGCAAATTTGCGCCTCCAGCACTTGGATATTCAAAATTTCTCCGTAGGCTTGCAATCCATAAAAATAAGCGCAAGCGGAACCCTAGACAGATTTATGGAAGACACGAAAGTTGTGGATTTGAAAGTTGAGTCAAATCAAATAAATTTGGCAGAAGTTATAAAGGAAATACCTGCCGGAATAAATCCAGAAATTTCAAAAGTCAGCGCAAGCGGAACGCTTTCTTTCAATGCTGCGGTTAAGGGAGCGATTATTCCAAATAAAACTCCGTCTGCTAGCGGAAATTTGACTTTCAACAATATTGCCGTTAGCCACAGCGATTTGCCAGCGGGAATTGGTGCCCTAACAGGCAATATAGCTTTCACGGAAAACTCAGTGAGCATAAAACCCTTTTCTTTCCAGCTTGCTGGGCAGCCAACAAGCATTTTATTGGAAGCTAGCAATTTGCTCTCTCCGCAGCCAAGTTTAGACAATTTGTCGTTCAATGCAAAACTAGATTTGGGCGTGTTGTTTGCGCTCGCAAACAAACTCGTTTCCATTCAGGATCTTAACTCGCTCGCTGGCAAAATAGAAGCCACCCTTGGCGCAAAGGGCATTTTAGATCCAGCTCATCCAGAAAAACTCTCCGTGAGTGGCAATGTGAGCTTGCAAAACGTAGTTGCCCAAACGCCCTCAATTCCAGATGCGGTTTCTGTGAATGGAGCGGTTAATTTTTCAAACACAGAAATTTCTGTTGACCCTGCAGTGCAAATTGGAAAATCAGACGTAAAAGTAAAGGTTTCTGTAACTGATTATCTGGCAATGGTAATGCCTCGGCTTGCGGCAGGCAAAAAAACAAATGTGAACATAAATGTAAGCTCTGCGAATTTGGATCTAGACCGCTTGCTCCCTCCTAGCGATGCCACAAAACCGCCACCGGAAGATGAAGTTCCAATGGAAATCTATCCCGAGCTTCCAGACATAGTGGCAAACGTAAATATAAACCTCGCAAACACGGTATTTCGCTATCTAACTCTTTCCGATTTCAGCTTGGGAGTTAATCTTGCAAACAGCAAGGTAAATTTAGCGAGCAAAGGACGGTTATACACAGGTGGCTTTAACACAAATGTAGCTGTGGACTTGAGCAATAGAAAATCTGCCAATGTTAAATTTGCACTAAATGTGGACAAAGTTGAAGCAAACGATTTTATCTCCAATGGAAGAAAGAACATTTCTGGAGATTCTGAAATCGCAAAGCAAATTCAGAGCTTAGACAACACTGTTTTTGGAAAATTGAGCATGAAGCTAGATGTTAGCACCAAAGGTTTGCCGCAAAATTTTGTGGATAATTTAAATGGTCCAATTTCCGTGCAAATTACAAACGGAAGCTTAAAAGGCTCAAAAATACTGGGCAATGTTGGCGATGGCCTCTCAAAATTTGAGGTTGCTGGCAAAAAAGTTTTGAACCCACCTGTGAACAGCAAGGGAGATATGAGCTTTGACGACCTGAAAGCCGAATTTGAAGCTAAAGATGGGCAGCTTTTGGTTAAGAATTTTGATATGAACGCAAAAACTTTAGGCTTGCTTGCCTTTGCTGGCGCCGTTGGCTTTAACGGTGATTTGAAATTGAACCTGCAAAATACTCTGAGCCAGTCAATAAGTTCCAATTTGAACAACCTTACAAAGGCTAGCCCCATTTCGCTTTATCAAAAAGATTCAAAAGGAAATGCGGTTTTATTCTTTAACGTTGGCGGCTCATTTGCAGACCCAAAAGTCACGCTTGATGCGAGCAAGAACTCCAACCCTGCAAACGATCTCAAAAATATGGCAAGCGCAAAGCTGAACGATGCAAAAGACAAAGCTACGGCAAAGCTAAACGAAGAAAAAGCCAAATTAGAGGCAAAGAAAAAAGAACTTGAAGACAAAGCAAAAGCTGAAGCCGACAGAGTAAAAGCCGAAGCAGATGCTAAGAAAAAAGAAGCGGAAGCAAAAGCAAAAGCCGAAGCAGATGCCCAAAAAGCAAAAGCTACCGATGCTGCAAAAGACAAAGCCAAGGATGCATTAAAAGGATTCAAGAGATGATAAAAGTTGCTATCCCAAATAAGGGAGTGCTTTCAGAACCTGCAATGGATTTGCTAAAAGCTTGTGGATACAAGATTAGCAAAGCCATCAAAACACTTAGCTCAATAGATAAAGCAAACGGCATTGAATTTTATTTTCTTAGGCCCAGCGATATTCCCATGTATGTTGGCAATGGCATAATAGATGCAGGCATAACAGGAGTGGATTTTTGCGTGGAGGCTGGGAGCCCTGCAATAAAAATACTAGATTTGCCATTTGGGGCAAGCAAACACTGCGCTGCCGTTCCGGAGCAGAGCAGTTGCAAAAAATTGAGCGATATTGAAAATTTGCGGATAGCTACCAGCTTTCCGGGCATAGTTCGCAGTTATTTCAAAAAACCTAAAATGGAACTCGTTGTGCTGGAAGGCGCGGTTGAAATTTCTGTGGGGCTAGATGTTGCAGATGCCGTTGTTGATGTTGTGGATACGGGAACAACCCTAAAGCAAGCCGGACTTCGCATTTTGGGAGACCCCTTGTTTTTGAGCAACGCGGCTCTGTTCGTTCATCCAAATAGAGAGGAATACCCTGAGGTTCGCACACTTGCGCGCCGCATAGAAGGCAAACTTGTCGCTATGAGCTATAAAATGGTTGAATACGATGTTCCATCAGATCTTTTGGAAAAAGCCTGTGCCATAACGCCGGGCATAGAATCCCCTACCGTGGCACCTCTGCAAAACAAAAACTGGTATTCCGTAAAAGCAATGGTGAAAAGCGAAGAATCAAACTCAATAATGGACAAACTTCAAGATCTCGGCTGCAAAGGAGTTTTGCTATTTAACATTGAAAGCGCACGAGTTTAGCGCTTGCATTGATAGTATAAACCGCCAGCGTGAGATAGCATATCAAAATTTTCGCTAAGCCCCCTAAGCGTTTCCACTGCGCCAATCACTAAAAATCCGCCTGGTGAAAGAATTCTGGCAAGCCTGCTGTACAAACCCTTTTTGAATTCATCGTTAAAATAAATAGCCACATAACGCATAAACACCAAATCAAAATGCGGCTCCAAAATAATGGGATTATCTTGCAAGTTAAATTTTTGGAACTTAACCATATCTTTAATTTCTTGATTAATAGAATAAGCATTAGTATTTTCTTTCATAAAATATCTGTTCAATTGTTCCTGAGTAATTCCTCTGCTCATAGCGATGCTATCGTATATGCCTGCTTTGGCTTTCTCAATGCAAGAATCAGAAATATCCGTTGCGGTTATGTGTACCATCTCTTTTTTGATTGTGTTTTGCCCCATGCAAAAATCACGCACGGTAATGGCTATGCTGTATGGCTCCTGGCCTGTGCTGCTTGCTGCGCTCCAAATTTTTACAGAATCTCTTTTGCCCTCACTAACCGACTGAACAAAGCTTGGCAAAATTTTTTCTCTCAAAATAGAATAGGGATGGCTATCTCTGAACCACAGGGTTTCGTTTGTGGTCATGGTATCTATTAGCTTATTATCCAATTCCTCGTGCTGCGCGCCTTTTAATATATAATAGAATTCAGAAAAATCTTTGCACTTATAAGATTCCATAATAGAGGTTAATCTATTTTCAAGCAAATAGGCTTTGTCTTCATTTAAACAAATACCGCTTCGCTCCTCTAGATAGTCTCTAAGAAGTTTGAATTCGGTAGGAGTGATTTTCATAAAAATAGCCCCTTTCGGGGCTTTGAAATGATTTAATTTATTCGGTGAAGTTAAAAGGTATGGTTGGAGTGGTGTTGCCGCTCTTGATAACCTTCCATTTCCAAGTCGCCACCATATTCTTAACAGCAGTATCGAACTCGCCATAGCCTGTTGTTGAAGACACTATAGCAATGCTAACGATGTCGCCGCCGGGAGCAATGGTGAATTTGAGAGTAACCTTGCCGCTAAAGCCCGGTTTCAACTTCAAATACTTGTTGTAAATGTTCCTAAGACCAGGCATACGGGCATTGACAACAGCCATAATTTCCGCTTTGGAGCGAGAACCATCGCCGGAACCCATATCTATGTCTCTTGCGCTGGGAGCCTTCAGAGAGCCTTTGGCTTTTGTGCCAAGACCGCCTGCACTGCCACCCATCAAACCGCCAAGCATATCGCCAATACCGCCGGAACCACCTTCTGCATAACCATCGTTAAAACCGCCGGTAGCGGAACCACGTCTGCCGCCAAGCTCTGTTTTGCCGCTGGTTTGAAGACCTGCAACGTTTTTCAAAACTTTGTCTATGTCTTTGGCAAAGTTTTTGTCTTTCATAAGGTTATAGGCACTGAAATTGGATTTGCTGGACTTTGCGGTGAGCATTTTCAAAACACCGCGGCTTTGAGGAGCGTTTGGCTGACCCTTGCCGCGAGGCTTTCCACCTGCGCCCTGCTTTTTGCGAGGCTTTTCGGTTTTCTTTTGCTCTTTCTTTTTGTCTTCTTTCTTTTCGTCAATCTTCATAGAAGCAGACAAATCTTCGGATTCTATGTTTTCAAATAGAATCTCGTCAACCGCCGCTTCGTACATAGATGCCCAAAAACCGAGGACCAAAGCGAAAATCGCAAAAGAACCCATAAAACTGGCGGTTCGCTTATCGCTTTCTGGAAGCATAGATGCCACAAAGGGATCTAGTTCCGGCTTTTTGCTTCTTTTTATCTCAGCCATTTTTATTCCTCCCCTTTCATGGTAACCGCAAAGGCAACGTTGGTGAAACCAGATGCGCCGCAAGTTGCCATTACTTTAAACATAATATCATAAGCAGTATTTTTATCTAACTGAACAATTACATTGCCACCGCCTTCATCGCTTTCGCCTTTTGCAAGCAGAGCAGCTTTTTCAGTTTCGCGCTTTTCTCTAAGTATTGCATCCAGAGCCTCTACCATCAAGGAATCTTGCTCGGAAACAATGCTTGTTTTCACAATTTGCTGACCGTCCACCAAAACCCACTCTTGGTCTACAATAAGCCCCAAAGAAACTTCTTTGGGTGTTTTTGTGGAAGTTGAAACTGGCAAAACCAGATTTTCTGCGGCTGTAACCAACTGCCCTTCGGTGTCCACCTGTTTTATGAGGAACACTAGAATGATTGTCATAACATCCATCATGGATGTTAAGGAAAGATCCGATGGTTCGCCATATTGTCTAGACTTTCTTGCCATTTTAGCCTCCCCCAGCCAGTTTGCTTAGGTTAATTTTAAAGAACCCGGCATCGCGTGCTCTATCCATAATGTTGATAATTTTATCGAAAGCCGTGTCGTCGTCGGCAAGCACTATAATATTATCCGCATCCGGGCTGTCTATAAAACGGTTGTGAATCATAATTAGTGATTTTGCAAGCT
>Ga0268262_10003394_pt1 | contig 17308 bp, 19 predicted proteins | sample TergutNc150P3_FD_190354 | JGI IMG/M metagenome (GOLD analysis project Ga0268262, IMG submission 190354) | Nasutitermes corniger P3 segment gut microbial community from laboratory colony in Florida, USA - Nc150 P3 (SPAdes) (version 2) | ecosystem: Host-associated > Arthropoda: Insects >... | reverse complement strand
TTTTCATGCCGGACGCCATTACTGCACTTTAGGTTTATGCTTTTTTCCCTGGTCTGTTACGACAGAGAACTCCAGAAATTTTTTGCGCCCCGCTCCCTCCCTTTGCTATCTCGAAAAATTGTTGGTCAAGTTTAGCCCACAACTGAGTGATAAACTTGGCAACAGTTGTTTGCGGTAAAGAAAGCAAAAATACAAACAAACTCTGCATCTCACCAAGCCAAGTAATTTAGCCTGCTTTAACAGGATGAGATGGCTACAGAACCGAAGGTAGAATATTGCCGATTGTAAAAACCTTTTTTATTCGAATAAGTCTTGGCTTTGTCTGAAGCCGCCGCGCAAAGCCTTGCAAGGGCACACGGCGTGCGAGAAAAATGGCCACGTCAAAACGTGCGTAAGTAGAGGCCACGACCGTCTAGCCCGCGACAAGGCCTTGCGCGGCGGCTTCAAGCTTAGTCAGGTTTATTCGTATAAATAATATTTTCACTTTAGTATCACTTCGGTTCTACCAAACCCGCCTGCTTCGGGCCGGGAAAAAAAGAAATCCGCTACCCTGGGATCGTTTTTGAGAAAATCGTGAACCCCTTTTCTGAGTATCCCTTCACCCTTCCCGTGAATCACGGCGAACTGGCGCAGGCCGCCCAGAACGGCCGCGTCAAGCTGTTTGCCCAGCGCCTCCATCGCGTCACTGAACCTCATGCCGCGAAGACGCAGCTCGGCTTGCACCGGCGAAGTGGGCGCGAGATCCACCGCCCAGGTGGCGCTTTTACGCAAGGTTGCGCTTTGGGCTTCGGCGGAAATGGGAACAAGGTCTTTTTCCGAAAAGCTCATTTTAAGGGAGCCGATTTCAACAATCCACGAAAAAGGATCGGAGCCTGAGCCTTTTTTGTCAAGGCGGACAATCCTGCCTCGGCGGCGGTTTTCGCCTGCCAGAACCTCCATTCCGGGGGAAAAGCCCTGCTCGTCCTCAACGCCGGGTGGCGCACCGTCTTCCAGGCGGCGGCGTTCGGAGGCCAGCGCAAGGTTTTCATTTTCCAGGTTGGCGGACTCGGCCTTAAAATCAGCTTCCAGGCCGGAAAGAAATTCTTTTACTCTGCGGGTCTTGTCTTTATCAAGCTCCCCTTCCCTTAGCTCACGAACAAGATTTTCAAGAGTCTTCCTGCTTTCGCCTAACAGGTTTCCGAGGCTCCCCACGCCCTCCGAACGGAGCTGCAGTTCCTTTTGCTTAAGGCGCAGTTCTTTTAAGTCTGACCTGCGGCGCTCCTCAAGAAGCCGCGTCTCTTCCCTTTTGCCCGCTTCCGCCGCCGCTTCCAGCTCCCTGTGCTTTTCCTTTAGCCCGGCAATCAGCGCCGAAACGTCCGAGCGTTCCTCGTCCAGATAACTCCTTGCCTGCTTTACCAAAGCCGGAGGGAAGCCGTTTTTGGCGGCAATGTCTACTGCCCTGCTTTCGCCGGGAATCCCCATAACAATCTTATAAGTCGGCGATAAAGTCCGACTGTCAAATTCCATCGAGGCATTTTCCACACCCTCGCGCGTGTATCCGTAATTTTTAAGAATCCCGTGATGGGTGGTAATAATAAGGCTGGCCTTCTTCTCAATAAAGTGATCAAGAATCGCCATCGCTATCGCGCTTCCTTCTTCCGGATCGGTTCCCGATCCCAGTTCGTCAAGAAGCACAAGCGAATGTTCGGTAGAGGAAGAGATAATTTCGGCGATGTTGGTCATGTGCGCGGAAAAAGTGGAAAGGGACTGGCTTATGGACTGCTCGTCTCCGATATCGGCGTAAACGCAGTCAAAGACCGGAAGGAGCGTCCCCTCCCCTGTCGGCAGGGCAAGGCCGAACTGGTTCATCAGCGCCAGCAGGCCCAGGGTCTTGAGGGCTACGGTTTTGCCGCCGGTATTCGGCCCCGTTATGATCACCGTGCGGACGCCGTTTTCCATAAAGAGATCCAAAGGCACGGCGCGGCTGCCCAAAAGCGGATGCCTGGCCTGCTTTAAAACCAGCCTTCCGACGCTGGTTGGGCTTTCCGCGAAATTCCACCTGTGCTCAAAGCCGTAACGCGCCCTTGCGCGAATGGTTTCCAAAAAGACAATGCCCCGGTAAAAATCTTTCAGGCTCTCCTTCCGCGAAGCGATGCGGGCTGTCAGCTCCCTAAAGACCCTGCGGATCTCCGCTTCAAGCCGCCGGTTTTCAACAAGAAGCTCGTTGTTCAGCTCCACCACTTCTTCCGGCTCTATAAAAACCGTCTGGCCGGATGAAGATACTTCGTGAACGATTCCCTTGACGCGCCCCCGAAAATTTGCCTTTACCGCCAGAACCATGCGGCCATCCCGCTGTGAAGGAATTTCCGACTGAAGCATGCGTCGCTTTTCATCGCTTCCCGCGTAACGGGAAGCCGTCGTCTCAATGCTTTTTTGCAGAGATCTGATCCGCCTGCGCAGTTCTTTAAACTCAGGAAGGTCCCTGAGATTTCCCTCAAGATCAAGAATCTTAAAAACCTCTTTGGCAACATCGCCGCACGGAGGAAGATTCCTCGCGGTTTCAGTCAGAGGATCATCCCGCAGAGTTTCCCCATTATCCGGAGGGGAACCTCGCCTTACAGGCTCGGCGGAAGGTTCCGCAGTGCGGAAAGGTTTTAAAAGCCATTGGCGAAAAGTCTCGGCACGGTTGATGAAGATGCCAATGGCGTAAGCTTCGTCCATTTCCAGCGCCGCCCCGTTCACTTCAAGCTTTGAAACGATCTCTTTAAGCTCAGGCAGACTCTCGCGGCTTTCTCCCCCGGCACAAGACATTCTTTTCATAACTGCACCAACAAGGGATTTTAGCTTTTGCACTTCCTCTTTGTCCGACAGAGGCTCCTCACCGCCGATGATCCTGCCGGATTCTTCGCTCAATGCCAGGTCTGCGACTTTGGATCGAATTGCGTCAAATTCCAGAAGTTTAATGACTTTATCATTCATTACTTGTTAATCCGTATCAGGATAGCTATTCTTGCCTGCAATTTCATCCTGAATTCTTATAAAACTTTCGTAGCGATCTTCGTGAATCACCCCGGCGTAAACCGCTTCCATGATCTTGCAGCCGGTTTCAGTTTGATGGGAACAGGAAAGGCCGAAACTGCACTTCCCGGCAAGAGGCGCGAATTCATGCATATAAAAAATCAGCTCGCTGGCCTTTAAATCCGCAATTGCAAAGCGGCGAATCCCGGGAGTGTCAATGATGCGGATGGGATTAGCTTCTCCGCCGCTATCCATGCTCTCCAGCAAAACGCCTTGTGTTGTCGTATGCTTCCCTCGGCTGTATTTTTCATTTATTTCGCCGGTCTTTATTACCAGCTCCGGAATCAGGGCGTTTATCAGGCTTGACTTACCCGTTCCCGACTGCCCGACCAGAACAGAACACTTTCCGGAAATAAATTGTCTGAACTCATCAAGGCCCATTCCGCTTTTTGCCGACAGGCGAAAAACAGGGTAGCCAATGCGCTCGAAATCCGAAAGCCTTTCCTCTATATCAACATCAGCCAAACCGTTATCGGCCAGATCAGTATCTGCAAGATCGTACTTGTTGCAGACTATGGCCGCCGGAATTCCCGCTATTTCCGCCTGCGCCAGGACGCGATCGATAAAACGGGGCCTGAAAGGAGGAGAAGCAATACTGGCAACGCAAACGATAAGATCAACGTTAGACGCAAGAAGCTGAGGCGCTTGCCCTTTTTGGTTAAACCTGGCGAAACAGTTCCGCCTTTCTTCAAGGCCGATAATCAGGCCGTTATCGATTTCTACGACATCTCCCGGCGCAAGGGCGTTGTAATAGCCTTCAACCCCTTTGAGTACCTTCCCTTTAATGCGGCACTCAATTTCTTCCCCGCCCGCTCGTACCGTAAAGAGGTTCCGCGAACCCCTGACTACCAAACCCTTAATCATGATCACTAAAAGATACTCATTTAAATAAATCGTCAAATGCGGATTTGGCGGAATTCGCTGCATTCAGGGATTTTTTTTGGCCCTCTGTAGTGCTTTTAAAAAGGGGATTCAGGGAAAACCAGTCGCAGAAATTTGCCCTATCGCTTTCCGGCGGTTTTTCAACCTGGCTTTCAGCGCAGCCGGACGGACGGTAATGGCGGCAGTTTCGGCATGAACGGAGATCCTTTCCGCAATCAGGACAGGTCAAAGACCTTCCCAGCGGCTCCGGATCTGTAACGGGCGAACCACAGTACCAACACATACTTTATATTAAAGGGTAATAATACCGCAAGGCAAGCCCTAAGAATTAATGAAGAACCCCGCGGACGAGCCGCGGAGTATCTTCTTTGGATAGGAAATTTATTGTACTGGCGGGGGCCATACCCCGGTAACCAATGTTTAAAATTTCATGACAAGCGTTTCATTTTGAACCGCGGCAAGCTGCGGGGTATGGACCCCCGCCTTCCAATCAATTATTCCTAAAACTAAAAAACATACTGAAACGATAAACCTATCTGGAAAAATTTATCTTCCCAATAGGGTCCTGGCGGACTTACTCTCTCCTTTGGCGGTAAAAGAACAGAATAAAGACCTTGATGGTTGTTCGCGAAAGGTGACATCTGAATTCCAATCATCAAATGCCGATTTATCATGTAATTAGGAGAGAGATAAAATGAGCCGGTTCCAAAGTCGTAACCCATGTGGAGAATAAAATTATCATATCCTATGATTCCATAAGGAGCTAATGTACCGCCTGTAACAGGATGGGTATGGTGAAGGTGAGTTTCTTCTTTCGTAAAAAATAATCCGAATAATGATATGGTAAAATTTACGCCAAATCCAAAACAAAATTTATTCTCTGACGAAAACAAAAACATAGTATTAAATGCAGGACTAAACCAATTGAAAAAATATGAAGGGCCGCCATAATTATAAATATAATTACTGCCTGACCACTTATATGCTTCCGTTTCAGCTGAAATAATACCAATAAATCCGCCAAGAGAAAATTTTACCGAAGGAAAAAAAGAGCGGCCTTCTTCAGAACTAATAGGCGATATTGGCATAGTAATAAGGGCAGTTAAAAAAAATAGAAAAACAATCATTTTCTTCATAAATAAATCTCCGTAACATATAAAACTATATTCCAAAACGTTTTGTCAAGAAAACTAATTATTATGTTGTTGAAGACCTTTGTTATGAACAACGAGGCATGTACTTTTTTTGCAAGAAACTACCTATTTTCCTTATGGTGTGTAATTTATACCTCCCATTTCTTTACACAGCTACCCTCATAAAATATACCATAATTTACCCGCCGTTCAAACCCCTTATGCCGGTTTTTGGTGATTTTTCAAAAAGGAAATAACTGTCTTCCGGCACACGCCGAACCTGCGGGCAATAGCGCTTTTTGAGATGTTTTTGTCTATAAGCGACTGTATTTCCGCCTCATGTCCTGAAAGTTTGAGCCTGTCGGACTTTCTCCCCAGGGGTCTGCCCAGCGTAATACCTTCTGACCGCTTGCGGGCAAGCGCCTCTTTCGTCCTTTGGGAGATTAGGTTACGCTCTATTTCGGCGGACAATCCAAAGGCAAATGCGAGAATTTTAGCCTGAATGTTGTCTCCCAGTTGATAATTGTCTTTAATAGTCCATATTTTCACGCCATTTGTCATTAAATGGTTCAATATCGACATAATCATGAACATATTCCTGCCAAGCCGGGACAATTCGGAACAAATAATCAAGTCGCCTGTTTTTGCCTCGGCAAGCAGCGGCCCCAACAGGCGTTTTTCCGGTAATTGGGTTCCGCTGATTGTTTCCTCAATCCACTGATCAATGGCTATGCTGTTTTTTGAACAAAACCGCTCTATTTCAAAACGCTGATTATCGACCGATTGCCTGTCTGTACTGACCCTGATGTAACCGTAAACCATAATTTCCCCCATTGATGAATTTCATAAATATAACTGTAAAAAAAAACGGGAGGTATAAAATACCCATCTCCGGAAGTACACGCGACAGTCACAATTTTTTAAACAGGAAAAACCCGGGTGTACCCGTATGGGCGCATACCGGATATAAATATTTTTCTCAAGGAGTTTTGAAATGAAAAAGAATATTTTTGTCTTGGCTCTCCTAGTAATAATAGCAACAGGGGCTTTTGCGCAGGGGTTTCCTTTTCCTATGGCGGCGGGCGGCGGCCTGCTTTTTGACTGGAGCGGCAACAACGGTTTTGAAGGTACTTATGTATCAACTCATTTTGAAGGTATAGAGATTTTCTCCTTCGGGGGCTTCGGCTTTTTCGACGCTACCTACGCGGAACTGGATGTCGGCTTTAGCTATGGATCGTGGACCTATGTTGAGGAAGAGTCTGGTGGTTACTTCCCGGGTAAGAAAACCATGTATGACGGCAGCGCGCTCCAGCTTGGCTTCACGCTCCTGGGCAAGTACCCCCTCGATTTTATCAATCTGGGCAGCTTTACCCTTTTCCCCCTCTTGGGATTCGACTACAACCTGGTTCTTTCAGTCAACGACAAAAGCGGTGGTTCTTTTGGAAACCCCGGAGATTTCAACCAGTTCGGCCTCCTCGTCGGCGCCGGAGCTGATTATGCCCTTCCTTTCTCGGACGCTCTCTTCCTCAGGGCCGAGGTCCTGTTCCACCTCCGCTTCTCCAGCAAGTTTGCGAATGATGGGGCGGATGCATATAGGAATGAGCACTCCTATTTAAATAGTGTCAATCCGACCCTCGGCTTGGGCCCCCGTATCAAGATCGGCGTGGGCTACAAATTCGGCAACAGTAGCGGCAGCAGCAACGGCAGTAACGGCAGCAGTAAGAGCAAAAGTCCCGCTTCCTCAGCTCCCAGCCAACCAGAACGATATATGCTTGTAAATACTGACACGCTGAATGTCAGAAGCGGGCCATCCGCTGATAATTCCATTGTTGGACAACTAGCGCGTAATACTCGCGTTGAAGTACTTGAAAGCTCAGGTACGTGGTGGAAAATCAAATCCGGAAACATTCAAGGGTATGTCAATTCCTCATTGCTTAAAGAGGAAAATTAATCCTATTTCTTGTGTCACCTTTCCGAGGCAAAACGCCGGAAGCGCCCGTATGGGAGCAAACCGGGTTTTCATATTTTAACGCGACATAACCGCGAAGGAGCTTTTCAAAATGAAAAACACAATCAAAGTATTAGGAGTTATAGCGCTGCTCGCTATAATCGGATTTTCAATGGCGGCCTGCGATGACGGCGGCGGCGGAGGCGGCCCCGGCACCATCACGCTCAGCGGCTCTTATTATATGGGTAACGACTATATCAGCTTTTCGAGCAAAGATAATAAGTTTACTGCTTTTAAAAGATCTTATGGTTATCAGTATGGTACTTATACGCGCACAGGGAACAATATATACCTAGACTATAGCCTTTTTGGCGATGACCAATTGGGGAGGAGCTTTACTATCGTGGACTCGAATACGATTAGGAGCAGTAAAGGCTACACTTTCAAGAAGAAGTAACGCGGTATCAGTCACCTTTCCGGAAGCGCCCGTATGGGAGCAAACCGGGTTTTCATATTTTAACGCGGCATAACCGCGAAGGAGTTTTTCAAAATGAAAGCCACAATCAAAGTATTAGGAATTATAGCGCTGCTCGCCATGATCGGATTTTCAATGGCGGCATGTGATGACGGTGGCGGGGGCGGTAGTGGCAGCGCTAGCCTCGCGGGAACCACCTGGAAGTATGGATCAGGTTCGAGTTATGCAACCATTGCTTTTTCCACTTCCACATTTAGATCTGTTACAGTAAGAGGTAATCAGCAGAATACTCCAATTACGGGAAAATATACATTCAATGGCCGTTCAGGCGTTTTAGATTACGATTACGGGGGAACTCAGTCTTTTAGTGTTAGCGGCAATGAACTTACTCTTGGGAGTGGTAAATATATAAAACAATAGGAACGTAAAACGAAGCGGAGTGTCACCATTTTTCCAAGCGCTATTCAGGAGTTTTTTATGAAAGCCACATTCAAAGTATTAGGAATTATAGCGCTGCTCGCTATTATCGCCTTCTCAATGGCGGCCTGCGATGACGGCAGCGACGGCGGCGTACCTGTTACCGGAGTAACGCTGAATAAAAGCAGCATTTCCCTGACTGTAGGGGAGACGGCAACCCTTACCGCGACAGTTACGCCCAACAACGCGACAAACAAAGCGGTAACATGGATAACGAGCAATCCGGCGGCGGCTACTGTCGCAAACGGCGTTGTTACCGCCGTTGGGACAGGTTCGGCGACAATCAGGGCTACTACAGCGTATGGAGGCAAAACCGCCGCTTGCTCAGTTACCGTAACAGACGGCGTACCTGTTACCGGAGTAACGCTGAATAAAAGCAGTATTTCCCTGACCGTAGGTAAAACTGAAACCCTTACCGCGACAATTACGCCCAACAACGCGACAAACAAAGCGGTAACATGGTCAACGAGCAATGCGGCGGCGGCTACTGTCGCAAACGGCGTTGTCACCGCTGTTGCCGCCGGTTCGGTAACAATTACGGTCTCTACCGCAGACGGAGACAAAACCGCTGCCTGCTCCATTACCGTAACAAAAGCCGGGCCTGCAAGCACATTCATACTGACTGATATTCCTTCGCAATACAATGGCGTATATATGTACGTCTATACTGACGAACACAAACCTTCTTTTTATTGTTATACAAACTACTGGATATATTATCCTGAAATTAAAGACGGGAGGGCAAGCGCAGCATTGTTTGAAGATTTTAAAGTAAGCAAATCTCCTCCGTTTACCGGCACTAAGGTGATTAATGTTTCGGTTCAATTTACTTATGGCACTAGGGCGGATCAGATTTCACCTGTTATAGTCATGCTTAAGTTCAGTAACGTTTCCTTTACCAACGGCGGCGCGACAGTATCCGCAAAAGATGCCCGCTGGTACACTGCCAGCGGCTCGCCTATCAACCCACCCACGGAGTAGAAAAAAGTGACACCATTTTCCATGCGTTATTTAGGAGTTTTATGAAAACCACATTCAAATTATTCTTAATTATCGCCATCGCAGCGGTAATCGGATTCTCAATGGCGGCCTGCGATGACGGCGGCGGCGGCGGCAACAATGGCACAACAGCTGTTACAGGAGTAACGCTGAATAAAAGCAGTATTTCCCTGACTGTAGGGGAAACGGAAACCCTTACCGCGACAGTTGCGCCCAATAACGCGACAAACAAAGCGGTATCGTGGTCAACGAGCAATACGGCGGCGGCCACTGTCGCAAACGGCGTTGTTACCGCTGTTGGGGCAGGTTCGGCAACAATCAGGGTTACCACTGCGGACGGAGGCAAAACCGCCGCTTGTTCCGTTACCGTAACAGAAAGCGGAGGAAGCGCCGGAGCAACCTGGATAGACGTAGCGGACAAATTAAAAAGCTACGTAAACGCCATCGCCTATGGAGGCGGCAGGTTTGTCGCCGTGGGGTATAGCGGCACAATAGCATGGTCGGCGGACGGCGTAAGCTGGACAGCCGTAACGGACAGCACATTCACAAACGATGAGATCTACGAAATCGCCTATGGCGGCGGCAAGTTTGTCGCCGGGGGTAGGAACGGCAAAATGGCGTACTCGGCGGACGGCGCAAGCTGGACAGCAATACCGGCGGGAACCGCCAATGGGACGACTGCCACATTCGGCACAGGCGACGTCGATGCAATCGCCTATGGCGGCGGCAAGTTTGTCGCAGTTAGCGGGAACGGCCAAATGGCGTACTCGGCGGACGGCGTAAACTGGACAGGCATACCGGCGGGACCGCCGGAATTAGGGGGCAGCACATTCATCAAAACTGCAGGCATCCTAGGAATCGCCTATGGAGGAGGCAAGTTTGTCGCCGTGGGGTGGAGTGGCAGAATGGCATGGTCAGTTGACGGCGTAAACTGGACAGGCATAGGACAGGGAACTTCTGCGGGGGGGAGCCAATTCACTAGCAACATCCAAGCCATCGCCTATGGCGGCGGCAAGTTTGTCGCCGGAGGCAGTGGCAGCCAAATGGCGTGGTCGGCTGACGGCCAAAACTGGACAGCCATACCGGAGGGGAAAAGCTTATTAAAAGGTATGCCCATCAAGGCAATAGCCTATGGCAACGGCAAGTTTGTCGTCGGGGCCGGCTGCAAAGAAATGGCGTGGTCGGCTGACGGCGTAAACTGGACGGCCATGACCAGCACATTCGGCATCTTCGGAATCGCCTATGGCAACGGCAGGTTTGTCGGCGGGGGCCAGGGCGGCAAAATGGCGTACTTATTGGACTGGTAACAAAAAGAGGTTCTTCCACGAACCACACGAAAAACACGAACCCGTATTTCCAGCTTTGGTGAGCCATGAACCCGAAGGGGAGTTTTTGCGAGATAAGAACGTCATGGCTCACCAAAGCTTTTTATTCGCGGGCGGGTTTAATACCTTCTGCACGCTTTCGCGTGCGAGCTTCAGAGTGTCAAAGATACTTAACAGTGAATGGTTTGTTATGGTATTAAACCCGCATAAAATCCATTCTTATCAGAACCTACATACCTCGCCCTTCAGGGCGAGGTTGTTGATCGTATCAAAATCAAGGCCGGTTATTTTTTGCACAAATTCAATGGAAGCGCCCTACGCCAGGGCATTTCGGGCTATCTCTTCCTGTCTGGCCATACGGCCTTCCGTACGGCCTTTTTCTTTGGCAGCATACATATCGGAGTTATAAACCAGCCTTTGGTTGTCCCAGAATATCGCGCGCGCCCGCTTTTCGCGATCACGCTCTATCTTTTTCAAAGCCCTGTCCGCCCTCATGATCCCTTCCTCTTCACGGCGTAATTCATCTATAAGAGGCTCCATCCCCTCTTCCACGCGATACTTGAAGTATATACACCATTTCTGCTCCGTTGACAAGTTTTAAAGCGTTTCCTTGATTTTCTTATTTCGCGTGGTTAAATAATTGAATAAATCATTTCTTCCCAGATATAATGAAATCATGTTTACGTTGAGTCCCTGTGCGGCAGGCTGCGGTCGCCCGGCCATAACAGGTTCCGCCCTTTGCGCGATTCATTCCGCAGATTCAAGCGCCGATGCGCAAAGGCTCGCCAAGTACATCGCGGGAGAGAGGATCGTAACTGATATTTCCGCCTGTGGACTGCATTTTGAGGGGGTAGATTTTTCACATCGCCAGTATTACGGCTGCAATTTTTCAGGCGCGAGTTTTTCCATGTGCCTTTTTACCGGGGCAATTATACGAATGACCTTTTTTAATTTTGCGACGCTTTCTTCCTGTGATTTTTCTTCCGGGGATTTGCAATTTATGTCAATGGCGGGAGCAACAATCAGGGACTGCACATTTGAGGGATCGGAGCTTGTGAACATCAACTTTAGCGGAGGTTTTATAATTGATTCAACTTTCAATAAAACCAATCTGTACAACAGCCGTTTTATTGGCGCAAATATCGCGCGAACGGATTTCATTGACTGTAATTTAAAACACACCTCTTTCATGAAAACACGCCGGGAAGATATTTCCTTTAAGGCATCAAATACGGCTGAAGCCGTTTTTGAAGCGGAGGACTCCAAGTGAGATTGGATTTTCACTACCGCTCTTCCGGTTTAAGCAACACATATTTGCTCGGCAGCGGAGAAGAAGCGTCTCCCAGAGAGGCAATTATTGTGGATCCAAGCCTAATGGACGCAAGCCTTCTCAACATGATTGAAGAAAACAACTATTCCCTCAGGGGAGTTCTGATTACCCATGATCATCCTCACCACGTTCAGGGACTCAGGTCTATTCTGCGAATTTATGATACCGAGGTTTTCGCAATAAATCCGATTGTCGGAGAATACCATACAACCCTTGTAAGAGACGGGGAAATAATAAACATAGGGCCATTTAAAACAGAGGTTTTTTCCATTCCCGGACACTCCGCCGATTCAGCCATATTCAGGATAGAGCGTTTTCTTTTTACGGGCGATGTCTTAAGCGCCTGTCGTTTGGGAAGGACCGCAAGCTCATATTCCGCGGCAACCCAGACAAGCGCCATCATAAGAAAAATCCTTTCGCTGCCCGGAGATTATACCATTCTTCCGGGACACGGCCCTCCTTCTTCGCTTGAAGCTGAACGCCGTTTCAACATGGAACTAAATTCCTTTGAACATCAGAAAACCCGCCGCTCCGCTTTCAGGTTTGAGTCGTAGAACAAGCCCGCTACCTTAAACGCCACACCCTTCCCGCAGCAAGGCCCCATCTTTGGCTCACATAACGGGAAAAAGCTTCCCCCTCGGCGGTAAACGCCGCCGCAATATCCGGCCAGTAAGTCCTTCCATCCGCTGAGACTGACTCCTTTTCAGGAAGCGATGCCCTGCGCCAGGGCGAAGTGGCGATCATTCTGTTGGGCTGATATTCACCGAAGTACCAGGCCGCCTGACTAACCGACTGCTGCAACACATGCGCCATAAATTCGTTAATCACCAGATCCGCATCTTTTGTGTCGTAAGCCTGAAACTCAAAAAAAGAAAGAAGAAACTTTTTTGCTATAGGAGGAAACGCTTCCCATCTTTGGCGGGAAAAATTCCTGAAATCTTCGTCAATAAAATAAATGCCGTGAAAACCCTCATGAACCATGAAGCGCGGCCTTAAACTCCTGTCAACTCTGTCCGATTCCCTGGAGATGGAAACAATCGCACCCCTGCCCGGAACAATTTGCATGGAAGGGTTTCTTTTCAAAACGCCGGTACTTAAAAGAATTGATTCCAGCTCCCTTTCTTCTACAAGCAGGGGAAAATTGCTTTTACGGGCAGCCTCAAAAAAAGAAGCAAGGTCTTCGGCGCGGTAATCATGGGCGTTCCAGCCGTGAAGTTCGGCTATTTCCGCATCGCTGGCAAGACGCCCGCGAAAGCCCGCCTTTTCCACAAAAAAAGCAAGGCGCTTGAAAAGCCTGTCCTGAACAGCGTAATTGGCTGTGTCAAAAATAAGTATTTCGGGAAAAGCATCCCAACAAAAAACTTCGTAACGGCTATTGCGCCATGACGCGACAGGGTAGTTAAGAATGGAATTGGTATCCGCAGGAATCGGGCCGTTACCATAATTATTATCCGCGAAGGTGGCAACAACCAAAAAAAATAAAACAACAAGAAAAGTAAAAAATAAAAAGCGCGGTTCTTTTTTTTTCACAGGGCGATGATCCCCCGAGCCATTAACTGGGCCAGTGAAAACTGTCGCTCTCTGGTTATTTCCGGGTCGATCCGTAAAAAGCTTTCAAAACAAGCCCTGAAAGATTCGGGAAGTTCCTTAAGCTCCAAAACCTGTTTGTAATAGGCCCGGTGGGAAGGTTCAAAACGCCGGTTGATGCAAAAGAGGGTAAGGCAGGCGTATTTAATAAATCCCACGGATGAAACAAGGTAAAAAAAATCATCTTCCTGCATAAGGGCCGCCCCAAGATCGCTTAAAAAGTGTTCCATTTTTGATTCACAGGCATTCCTCATATTATGCCAAAACTCATCGCCCAGAGCGGCAAGCCTCACGCGTATATCCTTGATCCAGTTGCTTCTGGAAAAGACAATCTCTCCCTGGGTAAGCCGATAAAAACCATAGGTGCCTTTCTCTCTTATTAGCCATAAAGACTCAACCCTGGTATCGGCTATACCGATTAGTTCTTCCATCCTCCTGATTAGTTTATACTCCAGACGTACGGGAATATCCCCGATAAGAAAACGATCCTTGCTTCCACTTCCCGAAGTTTCAAAAATCTCAAGGTCTTCGCCAAAAAGCCTCTGGCGTTCATCCGGGCCTGGAATTGAATCGCGGTAATAAACGTCCAGAATCAGGGCAAAATAAGGATCCAGGGTATCGGGCAAAGCCGCTTCATTGAGAGACACGCACTCCACCCCCGGCCATCGGGAAAGAATAGAAGCAAAACGATCCACAAGCAGTTTGGTTTTATATTTCATAACGAATCCTTAATATACTAAATATAACACGGAACCCATAAATTGGATACATCACTCCTTTATAGCTTCGGCTTTGCGTAGCATTTTTTTTATTTTATACTCAACCAATGAGAAATAAATCCGCCGATTTGCAGGAATTCCGTTTTATCGTTCTTATCCCCGGCAGGGACACGGAAAAGCTTCTTGATGAATACAGGGTTTCTCTTTTTGCCAAAGGCTTTTACGGCGCTTACTCTTTCCCGCCTGCCGCGCCGCTTGCAGAACTGTCGCGGCCTTTTAACCGGGACGAACTTAAAGAACTTGCCGGAAATATCAGGAAGTGCAGCATGGCACATGATGGCAAATTCTCAAGCGCCGAAAGCTGTTTAATATCAGGGTTCGGGGAATATTCTTTCTTCGGCCTGCGACTGGATTTTTCAGCCAATCTTTCCACCATTGAAGAATTATTAAGCGAAACGGCAAGGGATAAAATAACCCGCATTTTTTTCCCCCCGATACTCTGCGCGGCCTTTTTGCATTCGGAGGAAAACCAGTTTCCCAAAGAGGGACCAGTTCTGTCTTTCCGGGCGGCGGCTCTTGCAAACCTTGCGATCCGTTCTCTACCCGGCAGAACCACCGGAGAAGCTCCAGCTTATTCTTTTGAATGGAAAATGGGAGAACCCGTCTGGCTCCCCGCATACAAAAAAGCCAGGGCGGAAAAGTAACAATGGAAAACTGCATACGCATTTCCGGGGATTTTTTGTTTCTTGACATTAAAGCTGTTCCCGGGGCATCCAAATCCGCCTTTGGGGAGATCAGAGAGGGGCGGCTTAAACTGCGAATTGCCGCCGCTCCCGAAGACGGCAAAGCCAACGAAGAGCTACGCTCCTTCCTTTCCAAAGCCCTGGGGCTCCCAAAAAAAGAACTTGTTCTTGAAGCGGGAGAAAAATCCCGGCTAAAAACCTTGCGCCTTCCAGTTTCGGCAAAGGAAAAACTCGAAAATTTACTTCCTAAATAGCTCGCAAAAAGATCACAAAAGCACAAGGGATAAGGCAAATTATTCCTCGTCTTCCCTTCGTGTCCTGGTGTATTTTGTGCTAAGAACCCGAAGGGTAGAGGTTTTTTTACAAATTTTTCTTGTACAAGTCAAAATTTTCTTCGTCAAAACAGACAAAGACAACCCGCTCTATACCGGGCGTTTCTTCCAGGGTTTTGCGTACTGCTTCCAGCGCAACCAAAGCCGCCTTGTCTTTCGGGTAGCCGTAAACACCGGTGCTGATATTTGGAAAGGCAATGCTTTTTAGCCCGGCATCTTTCGCAAGAAGCAGACTCTTACTGTAACACGATGCAAGAAGCTCCGCCTCTCCGCTATTGCCGCCGTGCCAGATCGGGCCTACCGTGTGAATAACCTTTTTGCAGGGGAGCCTTCCCACCCTGGTGATAACAGCATCCCCAGCGGGACAGGGGCCGCCTGGAATATTCCGCCTATCCTTTGCAATGCGCATACATTCTTCAAAAAGCTCCGGCCCGGCGGCACGGTGTATGGCCCCGTCAACGCCCCCGCCGCCGGCAAGGCTTGAATTGGCTGCGTTAACGATTGCGTCTACTTCCATGCGGGTAATATCCCCACGAATCAATTCCAGCTTCTCATTTTTCATAAAGGGAATTATAACATATGAAGAGGCTACCATGAGAAGAGCAATAGCGAAGGCGATAATAATGATTTTTGTTCTCGCGCTGGCCGGATGCGGAGCGGCGACTCCGCCATCGAATACACAAAAACCCGGTCCGATGGTTTGCCTGGGAGACAGCCTTACAGAGGGCTACGGCGCTTCCAAGCCTTCTGAAGTTGATAAATCAAATTCCTATCCGGCATTTTTACAAAAAAAAGTTAAGCTAACTGTCATAAATGCCGGTATTTCAGGCGATACCGTCGGCGGCGGATTAGCCAGAGTGGATAAAGACGTTTTGGCTAAAGATCCGCAACTGATAATCATTTTGCTGGGCGCAAACGATTTTTTGAAATTTAGGCCGACAGGCGAAGCAAAAAGAGACTTGCAGGCCATTATAAACAAGGTAAAAGATAAAAGCCGGAAAATTTATCTGGCAAGTTTTATAGGGGATGCCGCTTGGGAAACTTTATATCTGGAAACATTTCCGATAATAACTCCCGTCATAATTGCGCTTCTTGCAGACTATAAAAAAATATACGCCGAATTGCGTTCAGAAAATACGGATATTGAATATATTTCAAATATCTGGAAAGGTATCGGAAGAAACCAAATGTCCGATCTGATTCATCCCAATGCGGAGGGGTACAGAATAATGGCAGACAATATCTTCGCCGAAATAAAACCTTATTTGGTGGAAAATAACCTGTTAAAGTGAAAATTACTAACAAACCCGCATAAGCGAATTGTTTGCGACTCCTGACAAACACATTATATTGCTAATATCCTTTCATAAGGAAATACACTTTTAGGAGCAAATCAATGAACAAGGGCATTGGGTTTCTGTTATTGAATTTTTCTGTGGCAATCTATCTTTTTGCCACAGGGATTTTAGGCCTTACCGGGAGAAAGTTATTTCCCGATGGCGAAATACGCCGGGCGGTAACTTCGCTTTTTAGAGGTGATTTCGCCGAGATAATTATAGTTATCCTGGCGGTTCTGGCCATTGCAGCAGGTGTTTTTATCCTCATAAAATTCTTCGGCGTTTCTATCGGAATTACCGAGCTGTTGTTGATCATCCTCGCAATTACCTGGGTCGTTTTCATTTTAATGATAGACATCGTCTATCCCCTTAACCACAAGGGAACCAACTTGGTAGACTGGCTCAGAAGCTTCGGCTCCCATCTCATGGCGCTGGCCGGGATTATACTTGCGACAGCGCGTTTCGGAGGCTGATTAACAAAAACAACTTCTATTTAGCGTGTGGCTAAAATTAGTCATAATCAATACTGCAGGGCAGATTCATAAGGCCTGGGGAACCACCTGTAGAATCTACCTACACAGCCGCCTGACCACTTAATTCTTAAGTGCAATTTTGGAAACCAATTTATATTAATATTAAGTGGTCAGGCATTTTTACACTTTACGACTAACTATTTTTCCCTCGTCTGTTCCGGTAGGGAATTCCAGAATGGTTCCCCAAACCTTCTGATCTGCACTGCCATATGTTATGTCCCTTTTTTTGCAAAATAAACAAGAGTCTAAAAAAAAAAGAGATTCTGCCTCACATCTTACAATGTGGGGCAATACCATAGAGTAAGGGCCGAGTAGAACCGGGCAGTTGCCCACCCGGAGCCCTCGCAGACCCGGACGTGCCCAATTAAGGCATCCGGTTCCTCTGGTCAAAGTTTCGCTTGGCAATATGAGTGCATTATTTTAGGAATCGG
>Ga0268262_10003393_pt1 | contig 17309 bp, 13 predicted proteins | sample TergutNc150P3_FD_190354 | JGI IMG/M metagenome (GOLD analysis project Ga0268262, IMG submission 190354) | Nasutitermes corniger P3 segment gut microbial community from laboratory colony in Florida, USA - Nc150 P3 (SPAdes) (version 2) | ecosystem: Host-associated > Arthropoda: Insects >... | reverse complement strand
CCGCTAGCAGTGTGAAAAAAAGAGTAAAACAGATGGCATGGTCTGACGAGTATTTGGAACACCTGCTGTTCCATTCTTCCTTTGCTTCACAAACTGTTCCTTCATAATTTATATGCGCTGGCCCTGGTATGAACTATATATTATATATAAGGACCTATTATGAAAAGCAGGATGAGACTTATAGGAATTGTTGCTCTGCTAACCGCGTTTTTATCGGCGGGCTGTGAAGACACTCTGCCCGTAGACAACGAAACAGACGTTTTTGTACCTGTAACAAATATAGTCGGTGTTAAAAACTCTGTTATAGTGGGAACCGTTTCTCTTAGTGCTACTGTTGTTCCGGATAACGCGACAAATAAAAGAATCAGATGGAATGTAGTGGATGATGATGATTATACTGAAGCAACAATAAATGGAAACATCTTGAACACAAAAGCGGAAGGAACGATTGTGGTCAGTGCGACTATCCTGGATGGGATAGCAGAGGGGGTAAAATTTACAAAAAACTTTACCATTTTTGTAGACCCTTTTGTGCCGGTAACATCTATCACTGCTACTTTCCCAAGCTCAAGCAAAGTGGGCGAACTATACCTCTACGGTATTGTTCGGCCATATGACGCAAGTTACACGGATATCCTATGGACTGTTAAGGATGAAGGAACAACATTGGCAAGAATCAAGTATGGTGACGAGATCTTAACCACAAGAGCCGAGGGGACGGTATGGGTTACCGCAACCATTATTAACGGAACGGCCGACGGAAAGGACTATACCCAGGATTTTAGAATCGATATCAAAAATGCTCCATAGAGCCCATAGCCTGTTTACTGTTTTTAGTTATCTGCTGTTTTGTCATTCTCTTTGATGTGAATACGCCCCAGTTTGCTTTCTTTGACTATGTAAACAGGGCGCTTTTTGACTTCCAGGTACGTCTTTGCAAGATACTGTCCCAAAATGCCGATGCAGAACAACTGAATCCCACCGATGAAACAAACGGCGCAGATTAATGTGGGGAAGCCCGCTACCGGATCACCGTAAAGAAGGGTCTTTATCACAACATAGCAGATAATGATAATCGCGATAAGAAACAGAAAAATGCCGGATACCGATGCTATAGCCAAAGGAGCGGTGGAAAACGATATGATTCCGTCCAGTGAATAGAGGAAAAGTTTCCAGAAAGACCACTTGGTGGAACCCGCGACACGCTCAACATTCCGGTAAGGAAGCCATTTGGTGCGAAAGCCAACCCAGGAGTAAATGCCTTTGGAAAAACGGTTATACTCAGGCAGGGTAAGGACGGCTTCGGCTACCTGGCGGGTCATCATGGAAAAATCCGTTGCGCCGTCAGCCAATTTGGTTTTTGAAATGCGGTTAACCATATGGTAAAAACCGCGGGCAAAGAAAGATCGTAAGACAGGTTCTCCCTGGCGGGAACTCCGCCTCGCGGCTACGCAGTCATACCCCTCGTTGACAATGCCTTCGTACATTTCCGGCAGCATGGACGGCGGGTGCTGGAGGTCGGCATCCATTACCGCGATATAATCTCCGATACAATTTTGCAGCCCGGCGTAAATGCACGCTTCTTTCCCGAAGTTCCTTGAGAAAGATATGTAGTGAATTCGGCTGTCTTTTTCCGCCAGCTCCCGTATTATTCGCAGTGTTTCGTCACGCGAACCGTCGTTTATCAACAGAAATTCAAACTCAAGGCCATACCGCTCTCCCATTGAAGCGCTAATTGCGCAGAGTTCAGTGTAAAGGGGCGCAAGGGATTCTTCCTCGTTATAGCACGGGATTATAAGCGATATGACCGGCCTAGGTTTTATTGTAGGATACGTTTCGGCTGTTTGTTTCTGCATATTTTAGCTTGTTTCTAATCAGTTTATATGTCAATCTGTTTTTAGTGAAGGCAAAAAAAAAGAAGCATAAAAAGCCGGAAGAAATAATACTAGTGCCTAATCCCCATAAAAGCGCGTATACGGCGCTGTCTTTTTTAATGCCTGCCGCATATATGGTAATAATGTTCGCCTTTCATTGGGTATACCCTTTCGGAAACAGGCAAATACTGGTTACCGATTTTTGGCAGCAGTATTATTCTTTTTTAAGCGACTTTTGGCATAAGGTAAGAGGCGGCACATTAGCGCCCTGGTCGTGGACGCTAGGCGCGGGCAGCGATTACATTTCGGTGATTGCCTATTACATGGCGAGCCCGCTGAATTTCCTGGCCGTTCTTTTTCCTCACGCCCTTCTGAGAGAAGCGTTGACATTTATCCTGATCCTGAAAATCGGTTCCGCCGGGTTGTTCATGGGGATGTTTTTGCGGTACACGTTCAGGCAAAGCGGGCTCGCGCTTCCGGCTTTTGCGTCCCTTTACGCTTTATGCGCCTTTACCCTTGGCTATTACTGGAACATTATGTGGTTTGACAGCTTTGCGCTGCTGCCCCTGGTGATACAGGGCCTTATCGCCCTTATGCGCGAATCAAAGTACAGGCTTTATACGGCATCGCTTGCGTTATCGGTGATGGCAAATTATTACATCGGTTTCTTCATTTGTATTTTTGTCGCAATAACATTTTTTAACCAATGCATCATTCAAAAACTCAAGCCCCGCGACTTTTTATGTAAGCTCGCCCTGATTGCGGCCTGCTCGGCCCTTGCTGTTGGCCTTACGGCGGTGCTTACTGTTCCCGCTTTTTTTTCCCTGCAGAACACGGCTACCGCAGAAAGCAGGTTTCCTTCCGGTATAGCCTGGTTTAGCAGTTACGTCAAAGTCCTGGGCAACCTCGTTGCCTTTACGCCGCCGACTGCTAAAGAGGGCCTTCCCAACCTGTACTGCGGCATGATCAGCGTTCTTTTAATGGCTGTGTTTATTCGTTCCTCAAAAATTCCCTTAAGGGAAAAAATCGTGAACGTAGCTACGCTGGTTTTTCTGCTTTTGAGCTGCAACATGAATGTGCTTGACTATATGTGGAATGCCTTTCATTACACGAATATGCTGCCTTTCCGCTTTTCCTTCCTGTTTTCGTTTGCTTTGGTTGCAATGGCGTACAGGGTATTTTTGCTGAAAGAAACAATGAACCGGCGAGACCTGCTCGCCATGGGTATATGCGCCGCCTTTTTTATTTTGATGGCAGCTATAAGCGCGCAAAAAAAACATGTCATCATCGGCAACGCCTGTTTATGCATCCTTTACCTTTCAATTTGGGATATATCCGCTGAAAAAAAGACAGGCAAAATAAAGACCGCGCTTGGCTATGGGTTTTTATTGCTGATTATGGTTGAGCTTTTCATAACTACGTATATAGGCGTAAATACGAACAAAACAACCAATAGAAAAATTTATCCGGACAGTTACGACCAGGTACAGGAAGTCTTAAGCCTGCGCGAAAGCGCCGGTTCCGGTTTCTATAGGACTGAGATGACAAACTGGTTTATCCTGAACGATCCGTCCCTTTACGGCTACAACGGAATTTCGTTTTATTCGTCTACGGTTGATGTCAGCGTCACAAAGTTTATGGAGGGCATCGGGCTTTCCGCGTGGGAAACAGGCAACAGGTATTATTACGTGGAGACAAGCCCCCTGACCAACGCTTTTATGAATTTACGCTATTTAGTGAGCCGCGACGGCAAAGCCTGTGACAGCGGCGTCTTTTGGGAGACGGCCGGTAAGGCGGGCGACACTCTGCTATTGGAAAACAAACGCTATTTGCCGCTGGGATTTATGGTGAATAAAGAGTTAAGCTATTATGAACATGACGCCAATCCCTTTGTGTCGCAAAACAGCCTGTTTCGCCTGGCAACAGGCCTGGGCGGCGACCTCTTCACGGTCATGGATGTTCCTAATAATTCATATGCCAAAAAAGGCGATGACGGTAGCGACACGCTCAACTGGGATTATGTAGTACCGGCGGACGGCATATTTTACGCGCATTGTATATTTCCAAACGAAGGAAAAGCCAGCATCTCTTTTAAGGGAGAGGTATTGCGAAAAATCGAAAACTTAAGGCCGTGCATTGTTACACTTGGCAGTTTTTCAAAAGGCGATGTTATTACCTTTACTACCGGGCCTAAGGTTTCAACAGGAGCCGCGAGGATTCTGGTGGGGGCTATCGACAAGAGGCTTTTTGACCGGGGTTACACCTTTTTTGCCGACGAAGTCCTGAACCTCACAGAATTTTCTGAAACCAAAATAGCAGGCAATATAACTGTTAAAAAAGACGGCCTGCTCTATACCTCTATCCCTAATAATAAAAGCTGGACAGCCAGAGTTGACGGCATTGAGGCTCCGATCATAGGGATTGACGGCTGCATGATCGCTTTACAGTTAGGCGAGGGAACGCACGGCATAGAATTCCGCTATCACAACAAAGATCTACAGGCCGGAATTATTATCAGCCTTCTTTCCCTTGCCGTATTTGCCGCGTTAATCGTGTGGAAAAAAGTTCCCAGGGAAATGGTAAATTACCTGTTTTTTGGCGCGGCGACTACTTTTGTTAACTGGTGCGTTTACGGTCTTGTCGTAAGGTTTGCGGGCTTTTCAATAACTGCGGGCAACGTGATCGCCTGGATTGCGGCTGTTGTTTTCGCTTTTATAACGAATAAGATCTGGGTCTTTGAGAGTCGCTCCTGGCAGCCGCTCTTGGTGCTGCGCGAAGGGAGCGCTTTTCTTGGCGCCCGAATCCTTTCCGGCCTTGTAGAAATCGCAGGCGTTCCTCTTCTTTACCGCATCGGCCTTGATTATCCCCTTCTTGGCATAGAAGGCTTCGCGGCAAAAGTTTTTGTAAGCGTAATTGTAATCGTATTGAATTACATTTTTAGCAAACTGATTATTTTTCGCCGCGAAAAAACCGGATAATTTCAATCAGGGTTTTCTCGTCTTGTAATCAACGGGGCTTCGTGTTATTTTCAATATAAATGCCAGGCAGACGAAGTTCAAATGAACGAAGTTCATATGCAAACCCTGATTTTTTTGACCGCCTCCAACTGCTTACGGAAAAATACCTTACCTACCGCAACAGGAAAAAGCTGCGAATAAAAGAAAGGCAGAAGCAAAAGGGCTTTATCCTTGACACGATTGAGGCTTTTATCTGGGCCGCCGGTATGGTGCTGCTCATCAACCAGTACCTTTTTCAGGCCTACCAGATCCCTTCCGGCTCTATGATCGACACCCTTCTTGTAGGCGACCGGATTTTTGTGAACAAGATAGTTTACGGCCCCGAATTGCTTCCTGGCTTTCTCAAGCTGCCAAGCCCAATAAAGCCCAAAAGAAACGATGTAATCATTTTTGAGAATCCCTCGTACATTTCGCGCGGGACGGCTTTTGACGTTGCCCAGCGAATTATCTATATGGTCACCCTTTCTTTTGTCGATATCGACCGGGATGAAAACGGCGAGCCAAAGGCCCACTTTCTAATAAAACGCGCTGTGGGCATGGGCGGCGACAGGTTTGTCCAGGAGCGGGGAAACCTGCGCATTCGTCCGGCAGGGGACGACAGATGGATCGAAGAAACGGAGTTTAACGCTCAAAGGGGGTTTGCCCATAACCTGAGCCGGCTTATGGACGAAGCCTCTTACCCTGCCCTGGAAGCGGCGGGGAGGGACACCGCTTATAACGATTTGGGCTTGTCTGTTTCTTTTTCCCTGGAACTTCAAGCGTCCAGGGCAGGCTCGATTAGGTTCCCGGACTATCTTGCCCACGAGAAAGCCCGCCTGGAAGTTATCCGGGGAGCGTTTCCCCATGAAAACCGTTACTCTGTCCTTCTTGCACGGTACAACCAGGGCTATTATGTGCCCGAGTCCAGAATACTTCCCCTGGGGGACAACAGGGACAATTCCAGGGACGGCCGTTACTTCGGCCCCGTGAAGGTTTCCAAAATTCTTGGCAAGGGTTCCATGATTCATTGGCCCGGCGATTACGCCCTCCGGCGTTTCGCGTCTTTTGAGCGCTTAGGATTTATTAAATAGAGATGTTCTAAAACTTCAGTTTTTGAACATTTTCCTTTAAAATTGCAAAATACGAAGTATTTTGCGGAGACTTGAGAGGGAACCATCGTGTTCAAAGAACACGCGGGTTCCCGAACAAGTCCGATAGGTGGATATGCGGCGGAAGTTTTCTTATGCGGATCAAAAGACCCAGCGGTACAAGTCCCGATGGATAGTGCTGGGAGTTCTGGCCCTCATCGTTCTTTATGTTTTTTTTACATCGCTGTTTTTTTCCATGAGGGTTTTGGAAAACAATACCATGGCTCCTAACCTTCGCAAAGGCGAAAGATTCATCTTTTCTTCTTATACATTATATTCGCTGATACCCGGACTGGATTTGGAAAAAGGCCCCCTGCCTCTGCGCCGCGGCAACGTTGTTCTTGTGGACATGTTCAGGGAAAAACCGCCGGGGCTTTTTTACGGAGTTTTGGATGGCCTGGCGCGTTTCTTTACGGCCCAGCGCGTTAGCCTGCTTGATCGGGAAGAGCACCTTTTTATAAAAAGGGTAATCGGGCTTCCCGGCGATGAAATTACAATGACAAATTTTGTAATCCGCGTCAGGGTAAAAGGAAGCGCGTACAGCCTGACTGAATTTGAAGTTACCGAAGTTGATTATACCCCAAACATACCCAATATACCGGCTCTTTGGGATTCGTCCCTGCCGTTTTCGGGAAACATGGAAAGAATTGTATTGGGAGAGAACGAGTGCTTTGTTCTGTCCGACGACAGAAACAATACCAACGATTCCCGCACCTGGGGTCCGGTTCCGCTGAATAATATCTCCGGCAGGGCTTTGTTCCGTTACTGGCCCTTTACCCGCATCGGCCCCATTTGAGCGAGGGGTATGGAAGCGTCGCTTTACATCCACGTCCCTTTTTGCGCCGGCAAGTGCGATTACTGCGATTTTTATTCTGTGCCCCTAAGGCCTTTGGCCTTTGAGCCTTCTACCTTTGGTTCTTCGGACGGTCGGCCTGAACTTTTTGTCGATACCCTGCTTGCCGAAGCCGAAACGCTCTTCGATAAACATTCCAAATATCCGGTAACCAACGTCCCCACGCTTTTTATCGGTGGCGGCACTCCCTCTGTTTTGGGCCCCGCCTTAATGCGCCGTTTATTAAAGGGAATTCTTGGCTTGATAGCAGATTTTTCGCCGCCCCCTATGGAAGTAACGGTAGAGGCCAACCCCGAATCGGCGGACGAAGCCTTTATAACGGCAATCCGCGAGGAAGGGGCAACACGGCTTTCCCTTGGCGTTCAGACTTTTTACGGCCCTTCCCGAAAGGCCGTGCATAGGGCAGGGGACGAGGCTGTTTTGCCGGGCCGCCTTGCCCTTTCCGCCGCTTTTTTCCCCGGCGCTTTTTCCGTAGACCTGATGTCGGGCCTTCCTTTTCAAAACAAAAGCGTCCTTCTTGACGACATAGCCGGAGCGGTAAGCTGCAAGCCCGCGCATATTTCGCTTTACGCCCTAAGCGGCAAAAAATCGGAAGGTCTGGGGCGTGACGAAGCGGACGACCTTTGGCTTTGCGGCAGGAACGCCCTCGAAAAATCCGGCTATTTTCAGTACGAGGTCTCAAATTTTTGCCTTCCCGGCGGGGAATGTAAGCACAACATACGCTACTGGCGGATGCAAAACTGGCTTGCCCTGGGGCCTGCCGCGTCGGGAACCATTATTGATGACGCGACTGGAACGGGCTTTAGGTACACCTTTCCCTCCGAAGCTGGTAACTGGCTGGAAAGCGTAGAAGAGCATCTGGATACCCTTACATTGATAAAAGAAACGTTTCTGATGGGGTTTCGCTATCTGGAAGGCCCCGATGAGGCCTCTTTTCTGCGCCGATTTAAGAAAAGCATAGAAGGCGTGATACCCAAAACCCTGAGCGGATGGCGAAGATGCGGCCTTTTATGCGGGGACAAATGCGCCCTTACAAAAGAGGGCCTGCTTTTTCTGAACCGGTTTTTGCTTGAGGCATTTGAAGAACTGGACTTGTCGTTTCCCAAGTGCTAAAATAGCAGGAAAAGAGGAATATACGTATGGTTTTACTAAAAATATTAGCCGGTTTGATTTTTAACCTTCTTGGGGTACTAGTCGTGTACAAAGGCATCAAAACAATCCGGTCTGAGGGTTTCAAAGAGGGTTTAATAGATATATTTATCGGCCTTGGCTTTCTTCTCATTGGGCTGCTAATTTGGGCAGGGTACATCAGCTAAATTTGTGATTGACAATAGCTCCGTTCAAATCTACAATAAATTAGTATATTATTACCAGGAACCAAATGATACCAGAAAACAGGTGGAGCGTTTGATTAAGGACCGTTCGGCAATACTTGACAGATTTTTAAGCTCGTACGGGTCTTCATACGATATTTTTCCTGGGGACAAGGCCTCGGGGTTGCCTCTTGAAGCCGTATGTCAGCACCATACCCGCTCGGAAAAGTATGTTTTGACAAAAAAAGCCAAACTGTGGGCCGTGGAGATGAACGATTACCTATACCTTTTTAGCGTGGCAAAGCTGGAAAAGGAACAGGCGGAAGCGTGTGTATTATTTTCTATTAAAGACGCCTTGCCAAATGTAAAGCCGCACAAAGAGCACATGTATTCATTTATAACCGCGGTTTTTGTGGCGGATACGACTGAACATGATGTTCTTGGGTTTATTAGGCATCGCAAGTTCAACAAGAGTTATAAATTGGGAATTTACGGGACATCGCCGTTAAGGACGGCCGCGCTGGACATAGGACAGGAGAAAATAGTTACCAACAATATGGGAAGAGATTTGCGTACGCAAATCAAAAATATTTGTAAGGAGTGAAATCATGAGCGGAATTGTAATTCTTCTGATTTCAATTGTGGTACTGGTCATAGGTTATCTTACCTATGGTTCATGGCTGGCAAAGAAGTGGGGGGTAGATCCAAACCGGAAAACCCCCGCCCACGAGCTTAAGGACGGACTTGATTATATGCCCGCAAAGGCTCCCGTTCTTTTGGGGCACCATTTTTCGTCCATTGCCGGCGCGGGCCCGATTAACGGGCCGATCCAGGCCGCGGTTTTTGGCTGGGTTCCGGTTTTATTGTGGGTCCTCATAGGGGGTGTCTTCTTCGGGGCCGTGCATGATTTTGGCTCCCTTTTTGCGTCCATCCGCCATAAAGGGCAGTCCATCGGCGCAGTTATCTCCGAGAATATTGGGAAAAGAGCAAAAAGACTGTTTATCATTTTCTCTTATCTGACCCTTCTCCTGGTTGTGGCGGCATTTGCCTCAATCGTCGCGGGTACGTTTAATGGAACCACGGCTGACGCGGCACAGAATACAACCAATGGGACAGCCGCCATGATTTCGGTCCTGTTTATCCTGATTGCCATTGTCTTTGGTTTCTTTGTATACCGTCGCAATGCCCCTTTGTGGCTGTCAACCATTATCGGTGTTGCCGCGATAGTCGGAATCATCGTAATTGGTCTTCATGTCCAGATATTACTTTCAATGAATACCTGGCTGATACTTATTGGTATCTACATAATTATCGCGTCTGTCACTCCGGTATGGATATTGCTCCAGCCGCGTGACTATCTGAGTTCCTTCCTGCTTTACGGCATGATGATAGCCGCGATTGCCGGTATCTTCGCCACAAATCCGGAGATGCACCTGGCTCCCGTTTATGGCTTTGCGGGTATTAACGGCAACAGCTTCCTGTTCCCCATATTGTTCATCACCGTAGCCTGCGGCGCTATTTCCGGGTTCCATTCACTGGTCGGTTCCGGCACTACAGCCAAACAGCTCAACAACGAGAAAGACGCCAAAATTATCGGCTACGGCGGAATGTTGATTGAGTGTTGCTTGGCTACCATTTCCCTTATTGCGGTGGGCTACCTCTCCACACGCGATAAAATAGCGGCCGGTACTCCCACTGTGGTCTTTGCCAGGGGCCTTGCCACCATGATAAACACCCTCGGCGGCGGAGAGAGCGCTTACAGGGCAATTTACGCCCTGATCATCCTGTCTGTCTCGGCATTTGCGCTGACCTCGCTGGATACCGCGACACGGCTTGCCCGTTATATGTTTGCCGAGTTCTTCCTTGAGGAAGGGGAGACCCACGCAACTGTTACAGGCGTAAAGAAAATCCTCACCAATCCCTGGGTTGGAACCATTATTACTGTATTTCTTGGTATCTACCTTGCAATCGGCGGTTACGCAAAAATATGGCCCCTCTTCGGCGCGGCTAACCAGCTCCTTGCGGGTCTTGCCCTGCTGGCAGTCGCCGCGTGGCTTGGCAATATCGGCAAAAACAACAAGATGTTTATTATCCCCATGATCTTCATGCTTGTTGCCACCATTACCAGCCTGTGCATCACCTTCTACCAGAGGGTGAAGGCCCTTTCAGGCGGAGCGGTCGATTCAGGCAACATCCTCCAGACGATATTCGCCGCGCTGTTGGTTATCCTGTCCGTTACCCTTGTTGTTGAAGGCGCCCAGACCTTTGCGAAGCAGATCAAGAAAGCCGCTGCGAAGTAATTGAATTGAAGAGCGCGGATTCTGCGCACAAACGATTTAAACAGGGGGCCATAACATGGCCCCCTAATTATTATGTATTAAGAAAAAATTAAACCACAGAGTACCACGGAGTTTTAATATTATTTTGGTATTTTCCTACCTTCGGTTCTTAGTCGTGGTTTTATTTTCTTCATTAGAGTTGTTCGGAAACTCCAGTTTATGAACAACTTCTTTTAAAAACAGCAGTTTTGCAGGCTGAAGGCCGAAAAACTGCAAGACTTGTGTCGGACTTTAGTCCGCGGGAACCAAAAGGGTTCCCGAACAAGTCCATTATCTATTTTTAAGCAACTTGGCAAGACTGAGCAATATAAAACGGTCTTTAGTGTTTAATTGTTCATACAAATCCAGGATTTCCTGTAGATGCGCAGGCAAAGATGAAAAACGGCGGTCATTTTTATCAACTTGGCCGGTTACCAGGTATTCAACTGACACTCCCAAGGCTCTTGCTATGCTAACAGCCGTATCAGCCGAAGGTTTATAACCATATTTTCCAAGGTAACTGTCTAAAGTTTTCTTTTTTATTCCCGTGCAGGCCGCAAGTTCCTTAACAAGCATACCAGAGTATTCCAGCTCGGACTTCAAGTTTTCTCTAAACCCCACATAACAAGAATACGAAAAATCTCGTATTACAATTATTGACAATACTAGTATTTTAGGATATTTTTAATAATACGAGATTGTTAGTATTTCCTGAAGGTAATTACTAAAAACCTATCCCTATAGGAGATTTTTATGAAAAAAAAGCAAAGCTTTATCGCGTTATTTGTCCTGTTGGCCATGGTGTTCACCGCTTGCGGCGACCATTCAGGAAGCAGTCCCAGTTTTTCTACCCCAACAGGCTTTTACGTGGACTCAAGCGACAATGTTACTGAAACGGATTCGGGTAGAACCGTAGTAGTGGCGGACGACAAAGCGAAAGTGGTATTTTATTCGGACAATCTTGCGTCCAGCACCCAGAGGGTAGGGTTTGCATACGAGGGCAAGACCATGATTTTCCTCTTTGAAAACAGCAAGAATTTCCCAACCAGCATGGTTCTATCTGAATCCGGGACATCGTATAAAGGAACGTTTACCCCTTATGATTCTGCTGCCCAGACCTACAGTTTAACACTTGAGAATGGTGGCGATAGCGCGACATGGTCAAATATTGCTCTGAGCAAAGATATATTTACGCAGCATAAAGATAATTCAGGGCTAACGGCAAGCCAGAATCTGCGTATGCGTAATTTACATATCGCAATGTGCATATATAAAAGCTTAGATGGCTTTCTTGCTTCGGATAATAATCGTCAAGTCAGAGGTATTTGGATCGGGGTTGATAAACTCATGCAAAAATTTTTCCCTGGCCCTGTTACATCAATTGTGGTAGGTACAATCGCATTTGGTGTCGGCGCGGCCAATTTTATGTCAGAAAATCCTCTTGCGATGGCAAGCGGTCTTTCAGCGTTAACTGATGGCGCGAAATTATTAATTAACGGCATGAATCAAGCCTTTGGCGGGGGAGCCACATCCGGAGGGAGCACGTTTGTAGCGGTAACCGGCATTACCGGCGTTCCAACTACTGCTTCGATAGGGAGTCTTACCCTTTCAGGAACGGTAGCGCCCACCAATGCAACCAACAAGGCCATCGTGTGGTCAGTAAAATCACCTGGAGCCACTGGCGCAACAATCAGCGGGAGTACCCTGACAACAAAAGCGGCGGGAACCGTTACGGTTACAGCGACCATTACCAATGGCAAAGCTGTAGGTACGCCCTATACCCAGGACTTTGCCATTACCATTACCTTTGTAGCGGTAACGGGGATTATCGGCGTCCCAACAACAGCTTCGGTGGGAACCCTTGTCCTTTCAGGGTGGGTGGAGCCATATAATGCAACCAATAGTACCATCGTGTGGTCTATTAAGTCATCCGGAACCACCGGCGCAACAATCAGCGGGAGTCTCCTTACAACGACAGCGACAGGAACTGCTAGGGTTACGGGAACTATCGCTAATGGTAAGGCTGTAGGTACACCCTACACCCAGGATTTCCCTATCACCATCACACCAAGTCTCTTTATAGCGGTAACCGGGATTTACGATGTTCCAACAACAGCTTCGGTGGGGAGCCTTAACCTTTCAGGGTCGGTGGAGCCATATAATGCTACAAACAAAACTATTGTATGGTCAGTAAAATCACCCGGAACCACTGGCGCGTCAATCAGCGGGAATACCCTAAAAACAACAGCGGCGGGAACCGTTACGGTTACAGCTACCATTGCCAACGGCAAAGCCGCAGGAACGCCATATACCCAGGATTTTTCCATTACCGTTACCAGTCCATCCGGCGGTGGGGTCAAACCTAATACTCCGACAGGCCTATCCGTAGAAAGTATATATCCGGATTATGGTACGCCTTGGTTCGCAATAAGTTGGAATATTGTTCCAGAAGCTTATGGCGAGTACAACGGGGTCGACGGGTACACCGTGTATCGCAGTTTAAGCGCTTCTGGCCCGTACAACTCAGTTTATTTGCTTTTTTGTTCACTAAAAAATAACGGGCGTTTTAGTGGTGATGATATGAGTGATAATCTGGAAGCATTAACCACATATTACTATAAAGTGTCTGCTGTTAACGATTATGGAGAAAGTCCTCAGTCTTCAGCTGTTGCATCAGACTATCTTCTGATGCCGCCTCGTAGATCACCGGACACTGTTACTGCAACTGCAATATCTTCAACAGAAATCACTATAAGCTGGAATGCAGTTCCAGGGGCCACATATTACCGGGTTTCGCGTAGGACTAGTACTGGGGGCTATATTATGAATCCAATGGAAACAGATGGTACTTCCTTTACGGACAGTGGATTATCCCCAAATACTACGTATAAGTATTATGTAACAGCCGCCAATCCATACGGCAGGTGCGATTCATTCAATGATATGCCGGCAGCGACAACCTTTCCATAATTTACATACGTTCACGCACAGTGTCAGACAAGGTTTTGTCGTATTGGCATGTTGTGTTTTCATTGCAAAAAGGGAATTGCGCCAATGGTGGCGCTAGCCCGCCAAACCCTAAGGGGTTTGGCGGGGATAAAAGGAAGGAGTGATTACTTATGAAAACTTTAGACAAAGATATTCTTGATACAAAAGCAGTAAAAGTATTTATACGAGGTTTGTTATTGATTGTTGGTTTATTTGGTGGTTTGTCTTATGGCATTGTCGCGCTTTTGTTATGTTCTGGTAATGAACTTGATTGTAAGATTTTTATGTTCATAATTATCCTTCCCATTCTTCCAATAGTAGTTCTTTTAGTTTGGTTTCTTTTATTTTCTTACTTGCCAAAAAAGAAGTCAAATGAGTCCTCAGATGATAAGAACAAAGAGAATCCTTTTAGAGAGAAAACATTAGAGATGATAGGCAATACTCTTAGTTTAATAGCGAAAGCAATAAAACCCGATTCAGAAAAAAATATAGAGGTATTGCAAAAGCTATTAAAAGAAATGCCTGAATTGTTTTCGAGAATGAGCCCAGAAGAAAATCCAAAACAGTACTTAATCGGCGATTCTTCTAATAGTGGAAGTAGTGAGTAATGCGTATATATGTTTAACGTACTGTGAAGCAGATTGGGAAAGTTTACCTTATGGAGACTAACTTGTGAAACCGCCTGATATTCTTAATTCAAAAATAAAGAAAATTCGCATTGAGCTTCCGCATTATAGCTTCAGCCATTCTTCATCCGGGGATTCGCCTCATGCTTTTATCGGGCGTGAACGGGTACGGGAAAAACTAAAAAAAGTAGTAGAAGATTCCCCTGATGAACCCGGTGTTTACTTAATCGCGGGAAATCGGGGCGTAGGAAAAACAAGTTTAGTCAGTTGGGTAATCAATGAAACTTCTTTAAAAGCTAAGTCTGATTTATTCGAGAATTTAAGATATGTGATTCTTCTTTTGTTGGCTGTTGCCGGAACTCAGTTTTGTTTGCAAGTAATTAACATTATTCCTGATAAGCATCCAAAAATATTAGCTGTTGCTTCATCCTTGATTTTTGCTTTATCTTTCATCCTGTTATGTTGCTTTAATAGTTATAGGCGTAAATTGCCTAAACATAATATAGGCATGAAAATTTTGGATGGTATTACATCTGCCTTTAAAGAGTTGGGTTATTTAATAAATCCGTACAATCCCTATGGAAAAACGCAATACTCATTGAAAATAATTTTAGTAGTTAGTTTTACGCAACTTGTTTCCATAATTTATAAGAATATTTCTCCCACAATTGCTTTTTTTGGTTATTTGGCTGTTATCTTTGTTTGTAATATGATTTTTCTACTTATAAAAAGTAAATTACGAAAAAATAAACAAAAAAATAAAAAATATAAATTATCAAAAAACGATACCTCTATCCTATTGAAATTAAAGAGTTTATTTTTAGTCCCGGTTTGGAACTACCTGAAAAATCACAACCGATTGTATTTACGTATAAATTTTGGGCATAAATTAAATGATGAAAAAGACATCTTACGGCTAATAGCGCGTACGCTAAGTACGGAATACAATAAATATCACCGTTCACTTAGACGAATGTTACCATGGCGAGCTTTGGCATTCGGGTTCCTTTTGCTTTTTGCTTTTTCATTAAGTGATATTGGTAATAGATTAATAAAAGAAAATGAATTGTTTAAAGCTAATTATCAGGTAAATCAAGAAAAAGATGCGGAAGACTCGGAAAGTATTTCTTCTAAGATAGGAGGTAAAATAAAAACTGAGGTAGAAGCTGATGTAGAAGGTACTACGGTAGAGACTAAAATAAAGATTAAAGTAGGCGGTAATGTAGGTAGTAAAGTAAGCGTTCTTTTACTTGCACTTGACAAACTCATTAAAAACTTTATTCCAAATGTAAATTATCTATTTTTATTATCATTCTTATTAATATATCTATTTTGTGTATTACTATTCCGTTGTACTTGGCTTACGTCATTTTTTGTTACTCATCGAATAATAAAGCAACGACTGAAAAGGCTAAACAGCGACATTACGCATAGTACCGAGCGTGAAAATACAATTCGTATAGGGAGTGAGAGCGCTAATTCCGGGATTAGAACGAAAACAAAAAAAATGCGCAATATAGCCGATGCGCGTGAAATTGAAAAGGAATTGCAGGATATTTTAGGCGATATTCAGCAAATACCGCTAATTATGTGTCGCCCTAACCTTGTTTTTGTGTTTGACGAATTGGACAAAGTAGAACCAGGTGATGCCAGCCTTGAAAAAGAAAACCCGCAAACAAAAGCCTCATTATTTTCCATACACGCTACACGTGAAAGGCAAACGGAAAATTTAAGAATTCTGTCCAATATGAAGTATTTTCTTTCTACCGCTAAGGCGAAATTCATCTTTATTGCCGGACGAGAAATGTTCGATATTCATTTGGCTGATGTGTCGGAAAGAAACAATTATATTGGGAGTATTTTTAACGTTGTTATTCTTGTTCCAAGCTTTCTTACTGACCACCAAACGGGTAAAAGATTAATACCCCAGGAATCCAGCATAGCGTCGTTGCCGGAAGAATTTGTTTGCCGCAGGCTTATTCCGCACGATTATCCGGTAGAATCCTTTGATTTAAAAAATTATCAGAAGTATTTGAAAAATGAGATTTTCTGTAAAGACACACAAAAAGAAGAAGTACAAAAAGTAATCGCCGTTGTGCAGCAATTCATTGTTTATCTTGCACATGTGAGCAAAGGCGCACCAAAAAAAATGATGCAGCTATTTGAATCGTTTGTTGAGATTCATATTGAAAATGGAGAAAATAGAAAAAATACATTGTTCGTACAACGTTATCAAAGTTCGCGGCACTTTTTATCTTTTAACTATTACAAGCAATATACACTGGGTATAATCGCATACCTGATAACGCCGATTTTTTACCGTCTCGCGGAAAGCAATATTAAAGAGCTTAGCGACAAATTGCTGGTGTCTTCATTGCGATTTGTTGATTTCCTGTTTAAATTCCACAAGAATTCCTTTTCGTGGAAACATCTTGATATGTCACCCGAAATGCTGGAAGTAAACCGCGCTCCGGAATTGAAATCGGTTGCCGTAGATTTTATTAATTATTTAACCCAGGTACATATCAACAAGTCAAATTTTAGCCTCTCAGACTACAAATTTGACGGGTTAATAGCCAATGAAATTTTCGCAATGGCAAAGACAGACGAAGTTTTCTCGGCCCTCTTCAGCTTTTCGCTTGACGAGACGCTACCGTTGAAAAAACATTACCAGGACTTGTTGAAAAATGCCAAGAAAGAATACCAAAATGAAGACAAGAATGACAAAATTTCCGCCAAATATATTGATTCGATTTCTTCATTGCAAGGGGTGTTAGGCGATTTGCATTACTACGATGATGAACTGGAAGAAGCTGAAACATACTATAAAAACGCCGTACATGAGCTTCGTGAGTATGAAAGTAATAAAATGACACTCGAACAGCTCTATGTATATATACGCAATATGCTTAGATTGGGGATTATTTATGAAAAACGAAAACAATATGATTTTGCTTATCTGACTTATGGTGAACTATGTGAACGGATTATTCGAGAACGAGATATTACAATTAATAAACTCGATGTCGGAGTTGAGTTAAGAAAGGATAATTATGGTAAAGTAGTGTATCCGTCAATTTAAGCGGTGAAAATGTTCCAAGGCAGGAGCTTTTCCCAGTCTTTAGGGGTTGAAGCAAACGGAGCCCTTTCAAAGACAGCCATCAGATATTTGAACGGGACAAGGCCGTTTTGC
>Ga0268262_10003392_pt1 | contig 17312 bp, 14 predicted proteins | sample TergutNc150P3_FD_190354 | JGI IMG/M metagenome (GOLD analysis project Ga0268262, IMG submission 190354) | Nasutitermes corniger P3 segment gut microbial community from laboratory colony in Florida, USA - Nc150 P3 (SPAdes) (version 2) | ecosystem: Host-associated > Arthropoda: Insects >... | reverse complement strand
GGCAGATTTGCAAAAAGCAGAAATTGAATTTGAAAGATTAAAAGAAATGTTTCCCGAAGAAGAAAAAGTTCCGCTTCGCTTGCAAGATTTATATTCGGTGGTTAGGGCTTCGGGTGTAAATATTCAGGTGTTTAAACCAAATGGGCAAGTGGAACAAGAACATTTTGTGGAAAATAAATATTCCTTCAATGTAAATGCTGGATATCACATGCTTGGTTATTTGTTTGCAGAAATTGCCAACTTTAATTATCCCACAACTATAGACAATCTTAAATTAAATCGTTTTGGTTCCATAAGCCAAGAGGTGAAAAAGGCAGAAGAGCATGGCTGGGAACCGGTTACAATGAGCGTTTCTTTTGATTTAACTACATTTACCTCAAGGAAGAAATGATATGATTAAATGGCTTTTGGTTATTTTTATAGCTCTCAGTTCTTATGCAGATGAGTCGGAGACTCTCAAAGGCTTTTCCATTTTGCCACCTCGTATTTCAAAAATTTATGTACAAAAAAATTCTGAGTGGGAAGAACTTTTAATAGTGTTAGATTCCGAACTGCCTAAAAATTTTACACCAGAATTAACCGATTCTACCGTTGCATTGTCCATTAAAGATTCACCAGCACATTCTTCGGTGTTTAGAACTGCAAACTGCAGCTTTGCAAAGGGCTTGGCTTGGTCGGAGGGTAAATTGACTGTGTATTTAAACCAAGGTAAAAAGCCTGTGGTTATGATTATGAAGAATAGGGTACTTTTGCAGCACCAAACAACTCCGGGCAAATTGGAAAGCTGGCTGGCTCTTCCCACCGAGGTGAAGAAAATGAATTATTTTTTGCCAAGTTACGAAATATTCGCTTCTGATCCGGCCGATTTTGCTAGTCGTTTGAGCAGAAGAACAGATGTGAACATTCCTCTTTCGCAAGCTATACAAGTAAAAAGATCAGATGCTTCTTATGTGGTAGCCGAAGATATAGTTTCTCTTTTCCCCGGACCCACTGAAAGCCGGCCTTTGGAGGCACTTGAGTTTGGCGACCGTTTAAAGGTTTTGGCAAAGCAGCCACCTTTTTATAAAGTGCGTTTTCATAATACAGAAGGTTATGTGTATCAGAGAGATGTTATTCAAGAAGCAGAGCTTACAACTTCTCAAAAAGACAAACTACGCCGTTTAAGAAAGGAATCTCCTGGTGGAGTGGACAGCATTGCCGCAAAATTTGGGTGGAAAGAAGGAGACAAAATAAGCTACAGTTCTTTTGGTTTTAGAGACCCATTTGTGGAGGTTAAAAGCACAAGTGGAGATGGTATTAATATTGATAATTTAACGTTGGCTGGCATTATTTACGAAAATGAAAGACCTATGGCTCTTCTTTCCGATAATAAAATAATGGGACAGTCTTATACTCTTTATGAAGGCGATACTGTTAAAAACGGCAAAATCCTCAAAATCTCAAAGAATAGCGTGATGTTTTTATTGCAGGAATATGGCGTTAGTCGGCGTTATACAGTGTCTTTGCCCGATAAACACGGGGGTGTTCCATGAAAAAAAGTGTTGTGGCAGTTGTTTTACTGCTAGTTTTCTCCATATCTTTTGCCGCTACCAAAAACAGCAGCAACAAAAGATATGATATGTCTTTTGTGGATGCAGATTTTCAATCTGTTTTCCATTCCATATCCGAGCTTGCGGGCAAAGATATATTGCTTGCTCCCGATGTTGTTGGAAGGCTTTCAATGACGGTTACAAAAAAAACCTGGGCAGAAATGATGGATATTATATGCAATATGCACGATTTGATTTGGTTGAATGAAGGCAATTACATAAATGTTCAGAGAACGGCTTCTTATCAAAATAAAATAATAAGGGAATCGGAAAAACGTGAGCAGAGTGATATGGTTGCTCCGCTTGTTAGGCGCAGTTTTCAAATAAGACATGCTTCGGCAAATGAAATGTCTAGGGTTTTGGAAACAATAAAATCTGCACGAGGGCGCATTTCCGTAGTTGAACGAAATAATGCCATAATAGTTTATGATACCGAGAGGCGTTTAGGGCAAATGCAAAATACCCTGAATGAGTTGGATGTTGAAACTTTGCAGATAGTTATCACTGCTAAGTTGGTTGTGGTGGATAGCCGTTTGGCAAACGATTTAGGTGTTGACTGGTCTAATATAACCGTTGGTAGTGATGCCTCAAGAGTTCAGGCAGATTTTTCCAATTTACCCAAACTAACTAGCGAAGCTGATGCCGTAACCAAATTGACTGTGACTGCTTTTGACCGGAATATGGAGGCCAAAATTATGAGTATTTTGAGTGATTCCCGTTCTGAAATTCTGGCAAGTCCGCAAATTTCAACCCTTGACCACACGGAAGCTCAAATTTTTATGGGTAGCCAAATTTCCATAAGACAGATAGACAATAGTGGCAATTCGGCTATTCAAATGGTGGAAAGTGGTATAAAATTAACGGTAACTCCACATGTTGCAGGCGATAACAGAATTTTGCTTGAACTTCATCCAGAAAACAACAGCTATGGACTTGACCAAGGGCAAGTTGTGATAAACAAGCAAGAAGCTCAAACCAAAGTTGTGGTTTCTGATGGAGAAACAGTTGTGATAGGTGGTTTAACGAAAAACGAAGAAGTAGAAGCAGAAACAGGAATTCCAATATTAAAAGATATTCCTATTTTGGGATATTTATTCAAACATACTAGAAAAGAATTGACAAAGAAAGATTTGATTATATTTGTGACTCCGCGTATAATGCGAAACTATTTATCCGATTCACCGGTGGCGGCTTCGGTAAAACAGAAAAAAGCAGCAGATGCGGAAGAATACTCTGAAGATGGCTGGGAATGATATCAGGGGTAATATATTTAGTTTTGCCGTTTTTGACGGCCTTACCAGCCGTCATCTCCTTTGTTAAATGGAGAGAATCTTCATTTAAGGGACAAAGGTCTTTGTGGGAGTTTTTTGCATTTTTTGCTTTTTTCTCTCTTAATTCTTTTTTTGTATATGGAAATTCAAATTCTTATGAGCTTTTCAATTATGTATTCAAAATAGTTGACCCTTTATTTTTGCTGTTTTTAGTTCAAAGAGATTTGTCTTATTCAATGAATAAAAAAAGCCAAAGAAGGCTTTTAGTTTTGATGTTGGAGAATATGTTTTTGCAGATTGTTGTGCACGATTTTTTGCGAGCCATTTATATTTACGAGTTGTTGAATTTATTTACCCAATTATTTTCTGTTTATGTTGTACTTAGCATTGGCAAAGAATATTATTTTTCTGCTTATATACCCAAAGTATCTAGATATTTGCTAATAGTGTCTGTGGTTCCTTGTCTTTTGTTTGAAACTTATTTTTTCAGATTTACTTTTATTTCTTTTATTTTTTATGTATGCTTGGAAAATAGGCGTAGCGAACTTTTTAGTTCAGAAAAAACTATAGAAAATTTTATTATTGAGCAGGGTAGATTCAGAAATATGATGAATGAAATTTCCAATTCAATTAAGGATTTTTCAGATAAGAAAGATGCGGCAAAATCTTATTTAGAAAGTTTGTGCCGTTTTTTGTCTGCCAAGGGTGCTGCTATTTATGAATGGGATGGTAATAAAAAATATTTTTCGTGCGTGGCTGTTTCTGGGCTTTACTTTCCTCCTGGTATAGGTAGCGAAAAATTATTCACAAGAGCCGACTTATTGCTTGAAATGGCTTATAGACATTATATAAAAGATGAAAGATCCTTAATTTGGAAATGCGGGCATAATAGTTCGGGAGTGCTTTTAAGCCATTCTACAGATGACATGGAGGCCATATTGGGGAATTTGTCTCAAGAGGTTCATTCCATTATACTTGTTCCGCTTTTGCAAGAAACAGACCTTCTTGGAGTTCTTGTTTTGGAAAATAAAATTGGGCTTGATTACCTTACAGAAGCCGATTTTAATATGGTTAGAAGTTTTGCCAATTTTGCTGCTATAATTTTGAATACTAGCCGAGTGGCAATGCAAAGACACGAAAATTTGAGAATGTCAACGGAGTTGAGTTCTGGAAATTTGCTTCAGAGTTCTTTATTTTTGAATACTGTTCCTAAGGTAGCTGGAATAGAAGTTTCGTTTTTTATGTCGCCGGCAAAGGAGATAGGTGGTGACTATTATGACTTTTTTGAAAAGGGTGATAAATTTGCGCTGACTATAGCCGATGTGAGTGGAAAGGGTGTTTCTGCTGGCCTTATAGTTGCTATTATGCAAACATATTTGCAAAATAAATATCAAAAAGAAAATGATTTGAAAAAAATTATAGTTGATATGAATAAATATTTATCTAATAAAATAACCGCAGGAATGTTTTTTGCGACATTGCTGTTTTTTGAATGGGATTCCAAGAAAAAAAAGTTGTATTATGTGAGTTGCGGGCATGAACATATTTTGCATTTTCATGCAAAAACCAAAACAATTGAGAGTATTCGCTCTGGCGGTCTTGCGCTTATGATGGATCCAGATATAGACCCCTATATAAAAAACAGCGAGCTTGTTGTTGAAAAAGGAGATTCTATAATTTTATATACCGATGGCATAACAGAAACTTTTAATCCTAAAAAAGAAATTTTTGGACTTGAAAGGCTTGTGGAATTTTTTGAGAAAAACCCAATAACCAAAAATTCAATAGAAAAACTGCTCCCCCAAACCCTTGAAAATTGGCGCGGCCACCCAGACCAAACAGATGATATAACATGTATGCTCATGCAGTTTTAGGAAAAAATGTGCGTTTTGCCCTTCTTATAATTTTGCTATTTCTTGCGCTTGTAGCTTACGGGCAACAAACTTCGGTTGCGGTGCTACATTCCGAAGGTACCGTGCTAAGTAATGATGAACTTGAGGTACTTACAGATAAAATGCGTCAGGCTGCATTGAAAGTCTTGCCTATGAAAGACTTTGTTTTGGTGAAGCAGGATGTTATTGTTAAGCGGCTTGGTGGGGAAGAAAAGTACATTAAGGAATGTAGTGAAAGATTCTGCATTGTGGATTTAGGCAAGAAAGCAATGGTTGACTATGTTGCACTAGCCAGCGTGGGAAAGCTAGGCAATAAAATAAGGCTCAAGGTTGAGTTGTATAATGTAAGCACTGAAGGATTGGCGGGAATGTTAAGTGATGAGGAATCAGGAAATGTTAAAGATTTACTTGCCATTGTAGAAAAGAGAGTTCCCACCGAAGTGTTTGGCAAGATACCCGGAGCATCCGTAGGTTCAAAAGCCGCTCCTGCTACTCCTTCTGTTGAAGGCGGTATAAGCGGTTTAAAGAAAACAACTTCTTATGAGGCAGACGAGGAAAAACTTTATGTTGTCAGTTTAAGCACAGACCCCCAAGGTGCATTTATGAGCTTTGACGGCGTTCCTGCAACAAGCTGCCCCAAAACACCATGCAAGGCAGAGCTAGCTGGAGGCAATGTCCGCATAATAGCCGCATTGGAGCAGTACGAAAGGGCAGACACCACAGTGCTGATAAAGCAGAACAACCAGAGCATATCTATAAAATTGAAATCCAATTTTGGCGTTTTGGAAATAAAGCCAGCTTATTTGGATGGCATAGGCAAAGACAAGCAATGGAGTTTAACCATAAATGGCAAACCAGCTTCCTCTTTGGAAAACAATCTGTCTCCGAACAAGTATTCTGTTAAACTGAGTCACGAGTGCTATGAGAATATAAGTTTTGATGTTGGCATAAATAAAGGCAAACGCGAGGTTTTTGATATGGCTGGCAACATAACGCTTAGGAAAGGCGGTTTGACTTTGAGTGCCGAAAGGAGCGGCGAGCCGGCGAGCGAGCCAGTTTTTGTGAACGGCAAACAGGCAGGGGAAACTCCTTTTAGCGGTTCCGTTCCATTGTGCGCAAAAATTGAAATTGGAAGTGGCAAAGAAGTTGTTGATGTGAAATTGAAATACAATGAGAAAGTCAAATACACACATCGTTTCAATAGCGGCACCAAGTCATATTCATATACGGAGAGCAGCAGCCCGCAGCCTCGCAGTAGCGGCAGTTCATTTACGGACAGTCGCGACAACAAGACATACAAAATGGTGAAAATCGGCACACAGACTTGGATGGCGGAGAATTTGGATTACAATGCCAGTGGCTCAAAATGTTATAGCAATTCAGTAAGCTACTGCCAAAAATACGGACGGCTCTATGATTGGAAAACAGCTAAAACCGCTTGTCCCAGCGGCTGGCATTTGCCTAGCAAGGAAGAATATGGCAAGCTGGATAATTTTGTTGGCGGTGAAAAAACAGCGGGTAAATTTTTGAAGGCTACGAGTGGTTGGAACAACAATGGCAACGGCACGGACAAGTTCGGCTTTTCCGCCTTGCCTGGCGGCATCGGCGATTCTGGTGGCTATTTCCGCAATGTCGGCTACGGCGGCTACTGGTGGAGTGCCGAGTTCAATAGCCGCTACGCCCACCTCAGGTACTTGTACTACAACGGCGAGGACGTAATCTGGGGCCTCAGCGATAAGCTCAGTTTGTATAGTGTTCGTTGCGTGCAGGACTAGGCGCTTTTACGCGCCCACCGCTAGCTATTGATGGCTTGGGGGTGGGGCGTTTTTGGAATTTTTCTATATTCAAGCCACCGGAGGATTTTGATGACCGACAAAATAGCTAAGAATTTAGTAGCCGGCTTTGCAGCCTTAATAGCTTTAATAACATATTTTATAACAGTAGCTCCCACTGTTAGCTTTTGGGATTGCGGCGAGTTTATAGCCAGTGCTCACACCTTGGGCATACCGCACCCGCCCGGAAGACCATTTTTCATTTTATTTGTGCGCGCAATAATGATATGTTTACCAATGGTAGAAGAAATAGCCAAAAGAGCAAATTATATATCGGCTTTTGCTTCGGCTGCTGCGGTTTATGTAACTGCGCTTTTTGTTTGGGATTTGCTCGCTAGGCTCACCAAAAATGCTTCAAGACCTGTTTTTGCTGCAGCATCTCTCTCTGCTGGCTTGCTTTTGATGTTTTCCGATACTTTTTGGTTTAATGCTGTGGAAGCCGAGGTATATAACCTCATAATGTTTGTGATGCTCCTAATTTCTTATTTTGGTTTGCACTATTTAGATTGCAAAGACGAAAAACGTGGATTCCAATATTTGTTGCTTATATGTTATCTCGCTTTTTTGGGCGTTGGCTTTCATCTTTTTGCAATGCTTGTTGTGCCGGCTGTATTTGTTTTGGTTTTGCTCGCTGGTGGGCATCCGCTCAGAGACCTTGTTGGGCGTTGGCCGCTTTGGGTATCTGGTACTGTGCTTTGTTCTGTTGTATATGCAATTTCAAACTTCCTAACTTGGTCTCTGATTCTTTTGGTGGTTCTTTTAGTGGCTTGGTTTGCTGCAAAAAAAAAACCTTTGCACAAAGATATATCCCTTTCCCTTGCTTTAACCATAATGGCTTTAATAGGTTTTAGTGCTCATCTATATATTCCAATTCGCTCTTCGCTAAATCCCACAATAGACGAAAATGACCCAGAAATAAATATTAGAAACAGTGAAGGCAAATTGCAAATAAAAAATTTATTTCCATATAGGGATAATGAAAGCTGGAAGGCTTTTTATGATTATTTGGAGCGAAAGCAATATGGTTCCGAAAGCATGATTTCTAGGTCATTTTATAGACGTTCACAACCTGAAAATCAATTTATGGTATTTCCGCACATGGGTTATGGAGGCTATCAAATAGCGCAATATACGCCCTTTAAACCCGGCGAAGTGAACTATTATCGTGGAGGAGTTTATTCAATAGATCCAGAAGTAAATCCTCCTGTTGTTCGCGGTTCGGTTGAATTTCCCACTTTAATGATGAGCATAGGGGAAAACAAACCCTTTCAGGCTCTTATATTTTTGCTCTTCAATGGCTTGTTGCTTTGGACTGTGGTTATAGCTTTTAGAGCAAATAAAAATATTGGGATATATTTGGCTTTGTTATATGGATTTTGCTCCTTTGGTCTTTTGTGGTATTTGAATTTTGCAGATGGTACCAAACCCGAACGCCGCGACCACGATGTGTGGGTAAGGGAAATGCAGTATTATATTGACGAACTTTCCAATCGCGGAATGTTGTCTAAAATTAATATCCCAAATCCAAATGAACTTTTAAACTCTTGGAGAAAAATTAGCAGTGATTATTCAAGGGGCGAAAGAAATAGTCCGGCACGGCAAAGCTCTGCTTGGCAAAACTGGGAAAAAATACAGGCGGCATTTGAAGGTGCTGGTGTACAAAAGCCATCACTGCCAGACCCTGTGCATTTAGAGGTTAGGAATAGGGATTATTTTTACACACCGGCTTTTGTTTTTATGTCTTTGATTTACGGGCTTGGTATAGGCTTTTTGCTTCTTAACATTCAGCAAAAAAGATTTAATTTATTGATGCCTAGTAGCATAGCCATAGTTGTACTTTGTGGAGTGGTTCCGCTTTTTGCAAATTACAAAGAGCACAACAGGGGAAATCTTTGGGTGCCCTGGGACTATGCCTATAACCTATTGATGAGTTGCGAACCCAATGCCATACTTTTCACAAATGGCGATAATGATACATTCCCTCTCTGGTTTGCCCAAGAGGTTGCAGGTATAAGAAAAGATGTTAGAGTGGTTAATTTGAGCCTTGGGAACACAGATTGGTATATAAAGCAAATACTGGACAATGAGCCTATTTTAAAACTCAGCTATGACAAAGTAGGCATAGACAGGGATATGGTGCTTTCGGAACAAAACTACGAGCAGACTTCGCAAAGAATAGAATATTGGGTTAAAAAGGCAGAGCAGGCAATACCAATACTAACAAGGCAAATAGAGATTTTAGAGGCAAGGTTAGATTCTGGAGAGGGAAGCAAAATTTCGGATGAACTTTTCAAGAAAAAACTCTGGCTTCAAACATATACCGCTTTGAAAGAATGGGGAGAGCCACGTAAATATGGTATTATGCAAACTCAATATAAACTGGTGGTTGATTTAACTATGAACAATCCCGACAAACCCATACATGTTTCAACAACCGTGGGGCTTTCCAATGCTGTTGGCTTGGATAAATATATGGTTCAAAAAGGTATGGTTTGGGATTTGGTAAAAGGTGAGCTAACTTCGAGCAGAGACAGCATAGATGTGGAGAGAACGGCTTATCTAGTTGATAGCGTATTTAAATATAGAGGTCTTGGCGATGGCACTGTTTTTATTAACAACGAAACAGAGCAACTGTTGTTCAACTATAATTCAATATATATTCGCCTTGCAATGTCGCAGAGAAACAATGCTTCTTTTGATAGTGGGCTTCATTATTTAGATATGGGCATAAAGCAGTTTCCAAGCGAATGGCGCAATTATGCAGTTGCTTCTGAGTTGCTGCTTGTGGCTGGTGATAAAGCTCGTGCCGAAGAATATTTAGAAAATGGCTTGAAAGTGGTTGTGTCAGGTGAGGGTGCCAATCATTTGCGGCAACAATTGGTTATGTTGAAAAATAGAGAATAAAGAGGCATGGATTTAAGTATTGTTATTCCGGTAAAAGACGAAGCAGAAAGCCTTGCAGAGTTGCTTGCCGAAATTAAAGAGACTGTTTTGCCTTCGGTGCAAAATATTGAGGTTATTGCCATAGATGATGGCTCTAGGGATAATTCTTGGGAAGTTTTGCAAAATTTATCAAGGGAATATGATTTTTTAAAAGCTGTTCGTTTTCAATATAACTGCGGAAAAGCCTCGGCTCTTTCGCTTGGTTTTCAGCTTGCAAGTGGCAAATATATTGCCACTATGGATGGAGATTTACAAGATAATCCAGCAGAAATACCAGAAATGCTAAAGATGCTGGAGAATGGTTCAGATTTGGTTAGCGGCTGGAAAAAAAAGAGGTATGACCCTTGGCACAAAACAATTCCTAGCAAACTCTTTAATTTCACGGTTTCCATTGTTTGCGGGCAACGCTTGCACGATTTTAATTGCGGATTAAAGGCATATAAAGCCGAGGTTGCAAAGAGCGTTCAATTATACGGTGATTTTCACCGTTTTATTCCCCTTATGTCTTCTTGGAACGGATTTATAATTACCGAAAAAATAGTAGAACATAGGGCAAGGCGGTATGGAATTTCCAAATATGGAGTTTCTAGGCTTGTATCTGGTTTTTTAGATTTGCTAACTTTGATGTTTTTGCGCAAGTTTGTGGTTAAGCCCCTGCATTTTTTTGGGATGGTGGGTTTGCTTCTTTGCCTTGCTGCCACAGGTGTTTTTGGCTATTTTGGTTTTGAATGGGCTTTAACAGGTGCGCTTAGAGTTCGCCCTTTGCTTGTTTTGGCTGGATTTGCCTTTGTTTCTGGTATCCAGTTCATATCTCTTGGGCTTTTGGGCGAAATGCTAAATTCAAAACTGCAAAACAAGAATTATCCCATAGCCGCCTCTACTTTTACTATATTACCTCCAAAGAATTTTTTTTAACGGAGACATAATATGTCAAAACTTTTTATTGAAGACCTTAGCTTGCAGGGTAAGCGTGCTTTTATTCGCGTGGATTTTAATGTTCCGCAAGATAAAACCACGGGCGAAATTACAAACACAAAACGCATAGAAGCTGCGCTTCCAACAATACGCTATGCACTAGACAAAGGTGCATCTGTTGTTTTAGCCTCGCATCTCGGCAGGCCAGATGGCAAGGCTGTTGCCAAATACAGCTTAAAACCCGTTGCTGTTAAATTGCAGGAATTGCTTGGCAAACCGGTTAAGTTTTTAAATGATTGCGCAGGCGAAAGCGTTGAAAAAGAGTGCGCTTCAGCAAAACCAGGTGATGTTATATTATTAGAAAACTTGCGTTTTTATTTAGAAGAAGAAGGCAAAACAAAAGTCAAAAAAGACGATGGCACAGAAGAAAAAATTAAAGCAGAGCCAGAAAAGGTAAAAGCTTTCAGAGCATCTCTTGCAAAACTCGGCGATGTTTACATAAACGATGCCTTTGGTACAGCTCACCGCGCCCATTCTTCAATGCTTGGTGAAGGCTATGCTCAAAGAGCCAGCGGTTATCTTATGAAAAAAGAATTAGACGCTTTCTCTGCGGTGCTAGATAATCCCAAACGTCCATTGCTCGCTATTTTAGGCGGCGCAAAGGTTGCAGACAAAATTCAGTTAATCAACAACCTTTTGGATAAAGCCGATAAAATTATAATTGGCGGTGGCATGGCATTCACATTTAAAAAAGTTATCAATAACCTTGCAATAGGGGCTTCTTTATATGATGAGGAAGGCGCAAAAATTGTTCCAGAGCTAATTGAAAAAGCAAAAAAGAATGGCAAAGAAATTATATTGCCAGTGGACTATGTTATAGCAGACAAATTCGCAAAAGACGCAGCAGTGAAAGCCGCAGACGATAGCACTGGAATTCCTGATGGTTGGATGGGCTTGGATGTTGGTCCCAAATCTTCGGAGCTTTTTGTTAAGGCTATTTTGGATTCCAAAACCATTGTTTGGAATGGACCTGCTGGAGTATTTGAATTTGAAGCTTTTGAAAAAGCCACCAAAGAAATGGCAGATGCCATTGTAAAAGCTACTCAGGGCGGAGCAATTACCGTTATAGGCGGTGGCGACACAGCAACAGCCGCGAAAAAATATGGAGCAGACAAAAAGGTTACCCACACATCCACAGGCGGCGGAGCGTCGCTTGAATTTTTGGAAGGCAAGGAACTTCCGGGGGTAGCAGCACTTACGGATAAATGATTATGTTAAAGAAAGAAGATCGTATTTTAATTCGCACTTCGCTTACAGAATACAGAAATCTCCTTTTCAAGGCATTTAAAGGCACTGAAAAGGAGAAACAGCAAATAGCAAGGGTAAATCGCTTATTGCAAAACTGGAAAGCAACCTAAGAGGGAATTTATGCAGAGAAATTATGCAAGCAAGCGGGGTATTTTAGTTAGCACCACGCCTTATGATACTCGTATAGCTGTTTTAGACGATGGAGTTTTAACAGATTTGTTGGTTGAAAACAGCACTTCTAACCATACGCTAGGCAACATATACAAAGGAGTTGTGCAAAGAGTTGTGCCTGCGCTTCAAGCCGCATTTGTGGAAATAGGTTTGGAAAAAGCCGGATTTTTGCACATAAACGATGCAATGGACCGAGATGCACTACTTCGCAAAGAATATGGCGAAGACGATTCGCAATCAACTGCCATTCACGGTGGCATAGAAAAGATAATGAAAGCGGGCGATGTGATTATGGTTCAAGTGATTAAAGAACCCATAAACACCAAGGGTGCTAGGCTAACGATGCACCTGAGTTTTGCAGAGCGTTTTTTGGTTTGTATGCCAAATTCAAACTTTATTGGTATATCAAAAAAAGAGAGGGATTTTAGCAAACGCAAAATTTTCAAACAATTAGTTAGCAGGCACAAAGCCTCTGATGTTGGCTATATTGTTAGAACTCAGGCTCTTTTGGAATCTGAAAATGAAATTGTTAAACAAATGCGAAAGTTAGAAGAAAAATGGGAAATAACTAAAAATAATTTTAATGAATTTCCGGCAGAGACTTGCATTTATCAAGAATCAAATTCCGTTGAGCAATCCATAAGGGAATATTTTAGTGAGCAAACCGAATATGTATATGTTGATGATGAAAAGGAATACCAGAATATTCGAGAGTATTTGGGTGGAGCAAATTCTGAAAATTTGCAAAAAATAAAATTGTGGAAAGGTTACGAAAGCCTTTTTGAATCTTTTGGAATAGAAGATGATTACGAAAAATCCCTTTCAACAAAAGTGTATTTACCTCGTGGCGCATATTTGATTATTGAGCAAACAGAAGCCTTGATGTCTATAGATGTGAATACAGGTTCCAGAGTTCACGGCAGCGACCAAAACAGGGTATTTTTGGAAACAAATTTGGATGCTGCCAGAGAAATTGCAAAGCAGCTCCGTTTGCGCGATGTTGGTGGCTTGGTGATTATTGACTTTATAGATATGGAATCGGAAGAAGATAAAAATGCCGTTGTTGACGAGTTTAGAAAAGCAATTCGCTTTGACAGAACTCCGCTTAATTTTTCTGCAATTTCTCAATTTGGTTTAATGGAAGTTAGTCGCCGCCGAGTTCGCACTAATTTGGCAAGCGAAAAGCACAGTGATTGCCCCATGTGCGGAGGCACAGGCACGGTATTTAGCAGAGAGGCAACTCTTTCTTTAATAGACCGTTATCTTGCAAGAATTGCAAAAAAAAGCAAAATGAGAAATGTTCAATTGGTGGTATCAGAATCTCTTTCCAAAATTTTTAGTGATGATTATGGACGTATGTTCCACTATTTGGAGCACAAACATTCGCTAAATATTGAGATTTTAGAAGCAGAAGAATATGCCTCACATCAATTCTCATTCCTAAATCCAGACACAGGCGAAGACATAACAGAAAAGTTTGCCTTTAACTCATGAATTCAAACGAAATAGCTTGGGTAAGCGGCTGGGCAAGCGATATTTCAATTTGGGAAAACCGTATTTACGAGCTTTTCCCAAATTTCAGCCACCGTTTTGTGGATTATTTTGATTTGCTGCCAAATCCAGATGAATTTTGGGATAATAACCGAGGGATAGGGGAGGCGGGCGTAGTTATGGGCTGGAGCATGGGAACCCTAGCAATTTTGAGAAATGTACATAAAATAAGAAAAGAGCAAAAGCTAATTTTAGTTTGCCCAATCGCCGATTTCTGCGCAAAAGGCTGCTGGCAACCCTCGGCCCTCAGAGCCACAAAACAGGGTGTTTTGCAAAACACAGAGCAAACGATAATGTCTTTTTCTGCTTTGATGGGGAATATTGAAAAAGAAGATAGGGAAAAATGGGTGGAAAACGCTATGCGTTATTCTCCAAATCAACTAGCCGATGGTCTTGATTATTTGATGCAAAAAGCGAATGTTTCTAGTCTTGGTTCAAATGCAAAGCTAATTTTCGGCGGTCAAGACAAGGTTGTGCCGCTCTCGCAGAAAGAGTTATTTTCTGATTTTTGCCATAAAGAAGCCATTGTTGTTTGCGAGGGGTTGGGGCATTGGTTATTGGATTATTTGTCTGAACCAGAATTTTTGTATTATTAAATTGTTATCGTTATATACGAACATATTGATAATGTATAAATTTTTGGGAATTATATACATCTTTTACACTAAGCCCGTAATCGCGTTTTGAAGTGATATTGCACATAATTTGTATTATAATTGAAATATACACTTTGTCACATTAAAATTGACCTAAGAACTTAAATCTATATAATAAACACTAATTTTTCATAATTTGTATATTTTTATAGGAGACTGAAAATGAAATTCTTATTCACAATAGCATTGCTTGCCTTAATAGGTTGCGCTGGAAACAAATCTGCGACTAGCGAAAATCCAAAATGTAAAGAATTAATGACTGCAATTCCAGAAGCTCTTGAAGCAAATAAAATGCCAACTAATATATGGGTAAAAGAAGAAAAATGTGAACCTATTGAAACTATAATTTGTAATAATATAGAATATGGCATTATTTATAAATGCCAATCAATGGATAAACCGATAAGCATTTTCAATTAACGGGCGGTGGTACACACGTTCCTTTTATAGTTGCCCAGCCTGTTTTACATTTTGAAGTTGGATATTTCACAATCTTATCTTTTTCACACCATTTTCCGCTATTAGGGTTAGGCTGTTTTATTTCTGGCTTTTTATCATCTTGCTTAGTCTGTTCCTGTTTTGGTTCTTTGATTAAAGGAAACGGCGGACAGCCTTCATCTTTAATTCTGTCATTTAATTCTTTAATCATTTTATTTCGTGCAAAAATCGGCAAGTCTTGTGTGATTATTTTGTTATATTCGTCTTGATGTAATTTGCACGCTTTATCTTGCAATTCTTCTCTAGTAAGAAATTTTTCGTTATCGCTATTTTCACTTTTATGCTCGGTAGGAGAATCCTCGCCCGTAATCGGCTTAGGATAAAAATAATGCCAATTATTATCATCAAAATTTTTAGGATTTTCAAATCTACCAGTATGTTCCTTTTGTCTGAAATCTTCCATATTTCGTACTTCAGCGTATGTCGGTTCAGGAGGCGGCTCTATACCTTCAAATAAATCCTTAATTAAGGCTTCTCTTTCTCTCAGCATAAGTATATTTATTAAAAATATATTTTTTGTTTTAATCTATTATTTATTTTAACTATTTGTTTTGCGTATTGATTCTTTGACGGATTAACAGAATACTTAAGTAGCTGCTTAGGTTTTTTTTCAACGATGTTATTTTCTATAATAGGTTTATCTTCTTTATCTATTGTTAACGGTAATTTTTTTGCTTTTAATTCTATAGGCATCATTAATTCTATAGGTAGCAGTACTTTTTCAATATTTAATGCAATTTGTTTGGATTTTGTCGTTAAATTATTTTTTACTTTAAACAAAAAACTGTTTCCATAAATTTCATATATCTTTAAAGATTCTTTTTCCCATTCGTTATTAAAACTTCCTAAACTTGTATGCAATACCTTAATATCTGTAGTAACTATTTTATTATTAGGTATTCGTAAACATAAACTAATATCGTAAAAATGATATTTATCAAAATATTCGTCAAATGTTATTTCGGATATATAATCTTTTTTTAAGCAAAGCCATAAACCATCCATAACAACTACTTCATGATCGCCGTCTTGCGTATTGAATTCACTTTTAAAATATTCTTTATTTGTATAATGTATAATTTTCCCAAACATTTTATTAGATCCGATTTGACCCCAATTTAGATACATGCTACTATATTCTGTCGCTCCTGCAACGCCTAATAATTTTAGATCGTTATATAAATTAAATTTTTCTTGAATTATTTTATCCCAATTATTTTCTAAATAAAATACATCGTTATGCTGAAAAACTATGTATTTGCCGGTGCATTCGGTTATCGCTTCGTTGTATAATTCGCATATTCCTTTGCCGGAACTACCGTCTTTTATGATTATTTCTATATTTTCTTTATCAGAGCAAGTCCTATATATATTTTTTCTGACTTGTTCTGATTTTTTATCATTGTTAGAAACTATTACTATAGAAATATCAGGAAATTTAATACTTTGTTCGCTAACGCTATTACGATAATAATTTATTTTTTCTTTTACTTCGTCGGTCATAAATTCTAACGAATACGTAGTCAATTGTTCGTCATTTATTAATCCGTCCAGATATACTTTTTTTTCGCCTCCATTCCAGGCACAGCCCCTTGTTTTCTTTTCAAACGTTTCTTCATACGATCTAGTTATATAATGATTCAATACTATTTTATCTGAAATAATTTTATAATTTTCTATATTTTTATCAGATGTTACGTCTTTTCCAAAACCGTAATGCGGATTTCTAAATTCTTCGGCTTGATGTTTTTTTTACATTTATAACACATTTAAAAGAATTTATATATGCTTGATGTTTTGGAAATCTTTTAATTTGCAATTCATTTTCATATTTTAATTTTCCGTTATGATTAAAATGTATAGAATTAATATAGCAAAGACTCTTATTTTCATTATCTATTTTTTTTAGTTCATTTTTTATATCGCCTTCGCAATTTATTAACTCGTCTGCGTCTATGAATGCTATCCAAGTATTGTCATTGACATATTTCTTTTTGCAATCATTGTATATATAGGCTTGATAACCGCCAGTTTCGCATAATTCTAATTTAACTTTATTTAATTTTATATACGGTTTTATAATACTCTTTAATAATTCTATATCATTTGAATTTTTATCATAATATATATAAAAATAATCTACACCTTTTATAATATGATAAGCTAAAAATTCTTCTAAATATCTAGCTTCATCTTTCGCCATCAAACATATAGATAAATAAGCCATTTTAAAAAACTAAACCCCCTAAATATTATACAAAATCTTTCCCTTTAATCATATTTACGCGACTAGTCTCTTCCAACTAAGCCTAGCGTTCCAGCAACCCGCTACCAGACTATCTACCCTATCCATAGTCAAATATCTAACATTCCCTTCGTTGTGCCTGAAATCAAATTCGTCTGCGTATCTTTGCAAATGCTTAGGCGACATCCAATGAAAAATCCCGTAGTAGCCGCGTTTCAGCAATGACCAAGTGCCTTCTATCGCATTCGTGCTGGCAAGCCCGTCTTTGAACTGACCGACTTTATGCTTTACCTTCAAATGCTTGTAATCTTTCTCTAATCCTATATACGACCGCTGAACCGTCCTAGAAAAAAAGTATTGTAAGTTAAGACACAATAACCTCTAAGGAGTCCAATTATGTCAGAAGCTAAGAAGCGTCGTATATACACCAAAGAATTCAAC